>FWPU01002269.1_pt1 | contig 53870 bp, 54 predicted proteins | sample 2228361 | NCBI WGS metagenome assembly FWPU01 (sample SAMEA103939777, study PRJEB20133) | metagenome | reverse complement strand
GTCCCGACTCGGGATACAAGGTCCTCTTCATCCCGGGAACCTCCGAGCAGAGGTCTTCCTGGTATGAAGGAAAGCCCAACTGGTCCACGGCTGACTGCGTACCAGCTCCTGCCAGTGGGGTGGTAATGGACGTCTCTGGCCCCGGTCTGATAGAGGGCTACGTGAAGCAAGCATCCGATGCAACAGACATAGACGGGGCGATCGTCTATGCCTACACCAGCACCGGGGCATTCGCAGGCTGGACCAAGTCCGGATATGCGGGACCTGGAAGGTATCGCCTGCAGCTGGCCCCTGCCCAGTCCTACAAACTCTACGTGGTAGCACCCACTGCAACCCTGGAGGATTCCTGGTGGTCTTCTGCCCCAGGCTTCCCCGAGGCGACAGCGCTGACCCCACCTGCCACAGCCGACTTCTCGCTCCGGGAGGCAGGCCTGATCCAGGGGGTGATCACTCGCGGGGGAAGCCCGTTGCCCGCGGCCTACGTTTCGGTCTTCGATGCCTGCGGCTGCAAGACTCCCAGGAACGCCCTGAGCTCGCCTTCTGGGACGTACTCGATCAAGGTCCCCACCACTTCGATATCGGGGGTGCTCTACAAGGTGCGGGCCATCCCACCATCTGGCCAAACCAGGTGGTATGCGGGATCCCTGACCTTTGCGGGGGCCAGCGCCATACCGTCTCCTTCTTCAGGTATCGACATCGAGACGCCTCCGTAAGCCGCCGTAATTAGGAGAGCTTCCAGAAGGGATGCCGGCCCCCTCTGAGAGGGGGGCCGAGTTCGGATATTCCCCAATGCCGAGTGCCGGTGCACGTATCCTGGTGTGGGGCGTGCCGGGAAGACTGGTCGGCAAGGACTGGCCTGAGGAAGGCGGGCTTGGCGGAGGAGCCTGAAAGGTTCCGCCCACGGGTCCGTTCCTTCCGGGTGCGGAGCACCTAGCCCGATCCGAATGGTGCTCCCGGAAAGCGTTTCGAGGGAGCGTGAATGGTCCTTGCCATCCTGCTTCTCCACATTGCCGCTGCGGCCGCAGCCCCGCTCCTAGGTCGCCGCCTGGGCCGCGCCGCGCTGGCAGGGCTGGTCCTGGTACCCGGTGCCACTCTCGCCTTCTCGCTGGCGATCGCGTCCGATGTCATCGGCGGCCACCCTTGGATCGAGGAACACCCCCTGGCACCGTCCCTGGGGTTCGTCCTCTCCTTCCACATCGACTCCTTCTCGCTACTGATGGCCCTGGTCGTCTCTGGAGTCGGTGTCCTCGTGTATGCCTACGCCTACTCCTATTTCTCGCCGTCGGATGCGGGCATCGGGAAGTTCGCCTTCGCCCTGACCCTGTTCACCGGCGCCATGACGGGCCTTGTCGCATCGGACAACTTGCTCGGCTTGTTCCTCTTCTGGGAAGCGACATCGATTGCCTCTTACCTCCTCATCGGCCACAAGGACACCGACGAGCAGGCGAGAGCTGGAGCGCTCCAGGCCCTGCTCACCACAGGTCTGGGCGGGGTGGCGATGCTCGCCGGCTTCGTGATGCTGGCTGCGGCCTCGGAGACCTACTCGCTTCGGGAGCTGGTAGCCGCCCCCCCTTCGGGACGGCTGGTCGAGGTCGCTCTCCTGCTCGTACTCGTCGGTGCGTTCACGAAGTCTGCACAGGCCCCCTTCCACGCCTGGCTTCCTTCTGCCATGAAGGCGCCGACGCCGGTTTCGGCGTTCTTGCACTCGGCGACGATGGTCAAGGCGGGCGTATTCCTCATCGCCAGGCTCTCTCCCGCATTCGCCGAAGTCGGTCCGTGGAGGCCGTTGTGCCTCACGGCAGGCGGCGTGACCATGGTGCTCGGCGCTGCAAGGGCCCTCCGCCAGCACGACCTGAAGCTGTTGCTCGCATACGGCACCGTGAGCCAGCTCGGCGCCCTTGTTGCCCTCTTCGGCATCGGTGTACCCGAGGCTGCCTTTGCCGCTACGGTCCTCCTCGTCGCACACGCTTGCTACAAGGCCAGCCTTTTCATGGTTGCGGGAGTCGTCGAGAGGACGACCGGGAATCGTGACATAAGAGCGCTTGGCGGAATCGCAACCACCCGCACCAGAGGGAGCAGATCGGGTCGAGGCGAGTCAGAGAAGCCCATACCCACCGACCTCCGACGCGCCATGCCGCTTTCCTTCGCCGCAGCGGCACTCGGCGCCGCTTCGATGGCCGGCCTTCCCCCCTTCCTCGGCTTCATCGCCAAGGAGGAGGTCTTTTCTGCCTTCGCCGAGGGGCTTTCCGGACCTGGCGCATTCGTGTTGCTTTCAGCAGCATGGGTTACGTCTGCACTCACCGTTGCCTACGCGGGCCGGTTGGTAGCCGGTACCTTCGGCGGAGCTCGCCCAGGAGAAGGAGGGCCACGGGTTGTTTCCGCCGCTTTCGCATTACCGGCCCTTATCCTTGGAGCTCTGGGCCTCGGCGCTGGCGTGGCACCGGTTACCTTGGAGTCGCTGGTGGGGTCGGCGGCCGCAGTAGTGTCGGCCGAAGCCCAATCGTCGGGCAGGCACCTCGCTCTCTGGCATGGGCTCGGCGCTCCACTGTGGCTTTCGCTGACAGCCCTGCTCGCAGGTGCCCTCCTGCACAAAGCCCGGGGCGAGGTCGAGAGCATCTCCGCTCGGTTGCCCGAGGTGCCGGGATCACTGGAGACTTACCGGGCGGCCCTCAGAGGCCTGCTCTCGGGAGCCTCCCGCCTGACGGGTTTCCTCCAGTGCGGCTCGCTACCCGTCTACTTGATAGTGATTACCCTCACTCTGCTCCTCGTGCCGTCCTTCCCCCTCTTCACGGCGTTTCTTCGCAAGGAAATCTGGCCGTGGCCCGAGGGGGCACCGGCGTCGGCCGTACTCGCCGCAGCGGTGATCATGGCTCTATCTCTCGCGACCATTCCCGCAAGACGACGGTTCCACGCCGTGCTGTTGCTGGGGGGAGCAGGCTACGGCGTAGGGGTCCTGTTCGTGATCCAGGGAGCTCCGGATCTGGCACTTACCCAGTTCCTCGTCGAGACACTGATGCTCATCATCTTCGTGCTGGTGTTACGCCACCTCCCACCCGAATTTCCTTCAAGACGCCTGCGCGTCTACAACCTCCTACGAGGCGCCGTGTCGCTGCTGGTAGCGGCGTTCATATTCGTCTTCGCCTACGTCGCTTCGGCGCCCGAGGTGCCCAGAGTCTCGGACGGCTACTTCTCCAGGGCGCTGTCCGAAGCCCACGGAAAGAACGTGGTGAACCTCATACTCGTCGACTTCAGGGCCCTGGACACCATGGGCGAGATCACAGTTCTCGTCGCGGCGGCGGTGGCCATAAGCGCGCTCGTGAGCGCCTCTCGCCTACGAGCGCGTCTCGCCGAAGAGCAGCCCGAGGAGGCATGAAGCCAGAAGTGGCATCCCGAAGCCTTATCTCAGCCACGGAACGACCACGAACGCGAACGGCCCTGCGAACCGACTCGGCAAAAGGCCCAGAGTGGTCCCTGATCCTGGAAACAGGGTCACGAGCAGTCTTTCATACGATACTGGTCTTCAGTCTTTACCTGTTCTTTTCGGGACACAACTCTCCCGGAGGAGGGTTCATAGCGGGTCTCGTGGCCGGCGGGGCATTGATCATCAGATATCTGGCAACGGGGCCGCGCTGCTTCGACGAAATGCGGGGGCGCCCCGAGGTGGTGCTGGGCTCGGGGATCGTCGTGGCGGCAGGATACGGGGTAATCTCCGCCCTCTTCGGGAGGGCTTTCGGCTCCTACCTCGTCGAGGTTCACCTTCCCCTCGAAGTACGCATTTCCTTCACCTCTAGCCTCGTCTTCGACGTCGGCGTTTACCTCGTGGTAGTAGGACTGGTCATGGCAGTCCTGCATTCGCTGGGAAAGGAGCACCAGAGGTGAGATTGTTGTTGGCGGTCGTCGTCGCTTGCCTTTACGGGGTGGGCACGTACCTGCTGCTCCAGCGCGTCCTTACTCGCATCGTCATCGGCCTTGCACTGCTTGGACACGGGGCGAACTTGTTGCTCCTGGTCAGCGGTGGGCGCCGAGGAGCGGCACCGATCCTCTCAGGGCCAGAAGTGTCCTCGCCCGGAACTCTCTCCGACCCCCTACCCCAGGCTCTCGCCTTGACCGCAATCGTGATCAGCTTCGGGATCGTCTCGTTCTTGCTGGCTCTGAGTTATAGGAGCTGGGCACTCACGGCGAGCGACGAGGTCGAGGACGACGTGGAAGACCGAAGAATAGCGCGCCACGAGCCCGAAACCGACTTCACCTTCAGAGGTGCCGACCAACCCGTCTCGGCCGACGAAGTGACCGGGGAGGGTCCTTGACGTACCGTCCTTTCCCAGGCTTTCGAGGCCTCTTCGGCCTCCCCGAAAGAGCGAGGCCCGAGTGAAGGTCGCCCCCGTATCTACCGTGGTGGTTCCCCTCCTGGGGGCTGCCGTCGCGCTCGCACTTCACAGGAGGGTCGGCGTGCAGAGGGGGATATCGCTCCTGGCAACCCTGGCAAGCACGGTCTTCGCAGTGGCCATGCTGGTGACCACCTATCGCCAGGGACCACTCGTCGTGGACCTGGGCGGGTGGCCTGCTCCTCTCGGCATCGTCCTGGTAGTCGACCTGCTTAGCGCTCTGCTTCTCTGCATCGCGACAACCACCGTCTTCGGCGTGCTCGTTTACGCCATAGCGCAGCTCCCGGACATCGTGGAGTCGAGGTACTTCCACCCCCTGTACCTGGTCTTGACCGCCGGAGTCTGTCTGGCTCTCCTGACCGGCGACATCTTCAACCTCTTCGTCGCCTTCGAGGTGATGTTGATCGCAAGCTACGCCCTCATGACGCTGGCGGGGGGGAGCGTTCAGATCCGGCCCGCTCTTACTTATGTCGTCGTGAACCTTCTCGCCTCGACACTGTTTCTGACCTCGGTGGCTCTCGTATATGCCTCCCTGGGAACGGTGAACATGGCGGATATTTCAAGCAAGGCTGTTGCTCTGGATCCCTCATTACGGCAGGCTTTGGCACTCCTGTTCCTCGTCGTGTTCGGAATAAAGTCCGCAATTTTTCCGCTCTTCTTCTGGCTCCCGGATTCATATCCGGCAGCGCCAACTGCGATTACCGCCATATTCGCGGGATTGTTGACCAAGGTAGGCGTGTACGCGATGTTGCGCCTCGACACGGTCGTATTCGGTCAAGAAGCCATTCCTCGGCCTCTCTTCCTCGGGCTGGCAGCAGCAACCATGGTCGTAGGAGTACTGGGCGCGTTGGCTCAGGACGACATAAAGCGAATCTTGTCGTTCCACATAGTAAGCCAGATCGGATACATGATCCTCGGAATCGGTATGGCCACGGTCGCCGGCGTGGCCGGAGTGATTCTGTTCATGGTGCACCAGATACCGGTGAAGACCGCTCTGTTCCTGATAGGAGGAATCGTGGAGAAGACGACCGGTACAGGCGCCCTGCACAGGCTTGGCGGCCTGGCAAAGAAGATGCCCTTTCTCGGCGTGCTGTTCATGCTGGCGGCATTATCGCTGGCAGGAATACCTCCTCTCAGCGGCTTCTTCGGGAAGCTGGCTCTGGTTCAGGCAGGTATAGCTACCAGGGACGCCTTCGTCTACGTGACCACGGGAGTGAGCCTTGTGGTCTCCCTTCTTACCCTGACCTCGATGGTGAAGATATGGGCAGGAGCGTTCTGGGGAGAGCCCGACGAGCCCCCGCCTTTCGAAAAGAAGTTCTCCATGGAACGGATCCCCCTCCCGAAGCTGATGACCTTCTCGACCGCCGCCATGGTAGCGGTGACGCTCGCCATAGCACTGTGGGTCGAGCCCATCTACGGGTTGTCGACTCGCGCAGCAGAAAGTCTTCTCGACTCGTCCGAGTACGTGAAGGTGGTGATGCACAGGTGAGCTTGTCCCGGGGCTCCGCGAGCTTTCCTGGAAGGCGTGCCATCTTCGTCCTGTGGCTGACGCTTGTGTGGGTTCTGCTCTGGGAAGACTACTCTCCGGCCGCGACCTTGACCGGGCTGGTGGTGTCGGCAACCCTCCTGGCGCTCTTTCCAGGTCCGGCCCCCCGCCGTTTCGGAGGCGTCCGACCTGTCAAGTTGATGCGGTTCGCTGCCTACTTCACCTACAAGCTGCTGGAGGCCAACTTGATCGTGGCCCGGAAGGTCGTCACCTCTCCCATTCGGGTAAACGAAGGCGTAATCGCCGTTCCGGTGAGAGAGAGCAGCGACGCCGTGGTTACCCTCATTGCCAACGCCATCTCGCTCACGCCGGGAACCCTGACGCTGGAGGTCCGGAGAAATCCCACCGTTCTTTACGTCCACGTCCTTGACCTGAAGAGCGTGGAGGAAGCCAGAGCAGAAATCTTGCGTCTCGAGCGCCTCGCCCTGGAAGCCTTCGGCGAGAACGTCGACCAGGCCCCGGAATCCGAAAGTGCAGGAGGGAGAGGTGGTAGCCGAAGTGGAGCCCGGGGAGGTGACGATTGACCGCTGTCACGACGGTCACTCTGGCAGTACTCGGGACAGCCGCCGCGCTCTGCGCCGTGCGAGCGCTCCTGGGCAAGACCTTGGCGGACCGAATCGTGGCCCTGGACTCGGCCCTGATAATGGTCGCAGCCGGCATAGCAGTCCATACGGTCAGGATCGGCTCCAACGCCTACCTCCGCCTCCTCTTCGTCACTGCCCTGATGGGATTCGTGGGAACGGTCGCGGTGGCGCGCTTCATCGAGGGGCGACGATCCCCGAGTGCAGCACGAGGAGGCGAGCTCCCCGGGACCTCCCAAGATGAAGCCTCGCACGGCAGCTTACAGCAGACTGCACAGCCTGCAGCACGACCGTCGCCAGGAGGGAGGAGATGAAGCCGACTGAGCTGGCAGCAGCTGTGCTCATGCTGGTCGGGGCCGTCTTTGCCCTTCTCGGATCCGTCGGGCTGCTCCGATTTCCCGGACCGCTATCGAGAATGCATGCTGCGACAAAGCCCATCACCCTCGGGCTGGGCTCGGTCCTGCTGGGGTGCGCTCTCGTCGTCGACCGGCCTGCCGACGCCGCCCAGCTCGTCCTGGTTGCGGCTCTGCAGTTCATCACCGCACCGGTCGCCGCGCACATGGTAGGGCGGTCTATCCACAGGACTTACGAGGAAGCTCGCGGTCGCCTCTTCATCGACGAACTCTGCCGCCCCGAGGTATCGGATCCCGGATAGCCCACCAGAGCATCCCCTGGGTTCTGCAAGGCCTACTTCAGGACCCTTCCCTCCCCGGGCAGACGCTCTTCCACCTTTCGGTTACCCCCCACTCCTCTGCCCACCTCTCCACGTAGGCATGATCGAGGGTCGCCACGTTGGCCAGGATGGAAACGACGTCGTCACGGTCCCTTGGTCTCCAGGCTATCAGCTTGTGGACGATCACGTCCTCGGCAGTGAGAACACGTGCGCCCCTCCCTCGCCGGATGGCTTCGAACTGGTAATCGACGGTGGCGACGACCAGGTCTACCCGCATGTCGGCGCGAGTGAGCACGAGCAGGTACGGCGTCTCACCCGGGTCGGCGAAGCTCTTCACTCGGTACCCTTCGGACTCGAAGGACTCGATCAGGGCCTCATGCCAGGTGACAAGAACGTCGAGGTCACTCGTGAATCTGGGATAGACCCTGTATGTGGAGGCCGCTACCGCACCTGCGACGACCCATTCGACACCGAGTCGATCCAGGACCGCGGCCACGGATCCCAGCCAGCTGACCGGCCCACTCTGCTCCGCAGGCCCCCCAACGACTACCACCTCGTCCGACTCTGGGGCCACCGGCTGCCCTCCTTCCGCCTCCCGAAATTCATTCACGATGGCCAGCAACCACGCTCTTTGCTCGGGGCTTCCGGGCTCGTCTGTCTCTATCTCCTCGAGCGCGCGCACCTGTCGCTCGAACCGCTCTCTCTCGGACTCCGTGATATTCATGTACCGATTATGGCCTCAGGCAGCGTAAGGAAAGACGCTGGGGGCGAGCGGGGTATGTCGTGTGGACCCGCCGGCGAGGCGGACCACGGGAGCGACTGTAAGGAGGAGCCCCCGGGCCGGCAGCGGGAGCAGCAAGTAGTGGGTGCTAGAGGATTTGAACCTCTGACCTCTTCCGCGTCAAGGAAGCGCTCTCCCCCTGAGCTAAGCACCCGAGACTCGTGGACGGTGTGCGGTCTTCCGAGAAAACGGCAGGCAAAGCGCCTTCGCTTACATCCCGCCAAGACCGCACCGCTGGCGAGATTCTAGCACCAGCACCTGGCCAGGCGCGCGCCGTATCCGGCATCCAACGATGCGTGCTCGAACGGGCATCAGCGGCATCTGGCTAGTGCAACCGGACCGGCTCATGCCCATTCGCATCTGCAAGTCCACCTCTCCGTGCGAAGATTGGATGGTCTGTCGAGACCGCTCGGGTCGGCAGACGCAAGTAGATCGAAGCCCTCGGGCCGAGCGGAATGATCAGAGCGATCGAGTGAATGCAGGGAGCGAGGTGAGACGGTGAGGTCGTGGTCCAGCCTGCTGGCAAGAGTCGAGATGCGCGGGAAGACGCCTGACGACGAGGAGCGCATCGACGAATTCGTCGAGGAAGTGGTCGTCCCGGGTCACCACGTCATCAGCTACGACCCGAGCAAGGAAGTGATCCTGGTCTTGTCCTCTGATGCCTGCGACCATATGCTCGAGCTCGTGGAAGAGCACGCATGCAGCCTCTGCATGAGGATGCGCGCCCAACTGGAAGTGCAGCGCTCGAGGCTCGGTCAGGAAGGCCTGGAGGGAATTTACGACGAGGAGGGCTGATCTGTTCCGACCGGAGGCGGCGGGCGGAATCGAACCGCCGTACGAGGTTTTGCAGACCCCTGCCTGAGCCACTCGGCTACGCCGCCAGCTGAATGAAAGGCCTCGGCTCACGAGGCTCCCCCTCAGTACTGGAGCGGACGACGGGACTCGAACCCGCGACCCTCACCTTGGCAAGGTGATGCTCTACCAACTGAGCCACGTCCGCATGACCGGCGATCGCAGAGATCGCCGAGGGCCGTCAGGCCACCCCTAGCAGTCAATACCAACCCGACACCAAGATCAACGACATTTCCCGACTCGCTTACTCACGCATGGCAGAACGATTCCTGCCCAGGGCGAATTTCCGCTCGGGCCATGCCCGCCCGTCCCCCACCGAATACAGAGGTCGGCGCTCCACGATTCCCGAGCTTGCCACTGCTTTCGGCCGGAACTGTGTGCGGCTAGGTAGTGCCGGTACTGCCGAACCCTGCTTCGCCTCGCCGCGACTCCGAAAGTGTCTCTACCAGTACGATCTCCGGATAAGTCACAGGCACCACGACCAGCTGGGCGATCCGCTCCCCCCTCTCGATTTCTATTGCCGATTCCGTGTCCAGATTCACCGCTATCACTTCGATCTCTCCCCTGAAACCAGGGTCAATCAAGCCGCAAGAGTTGGCAAAGGAGAGTCCCTTGCGCTCTGCCAGACCGGATCGAGGCAGTACCAGACCTGCATGACCAGGAGGCAGTTCGATCGCGACTCCCAGAGGGACACGCCGTCTTTTGCCAGGCGGGATGACACAATCGTGCCGCGCACGAAGATCGAGACCGGCATCGTCCGGCATCGCTCTTTCGGGGGCCGGAAGGTCCGGATCCAACAACTTGATTCTCAGCTTCATTGTGGCCCGATCCTCTCCGAGACATATAAGCAGGCGAATCAAAGCTACATCGTCGTGGCTCTGGGATACGCTTTTACGGCGGCTCGAGGCGGGCCAGTCGGGAGCGCTCCGGTTCCACACCACCACGGCCCGAAGGTAGGTGTCTGCGCTGCCCGACCAGTCCTCCCAGGAGGGTGTGACATATGGCAACTACGGTGGAAGCTCGTGTCAACTGCGATTGGTGCCATGCCGACGTCCCCGCAGGGTACCCCGGCTACTGCTTCTTGGGACATCCTGTCGCTGGAGCCCCGATCATGGCGCCCCAGCCAGCTCCGATCCCCGAAGCGCCCCCACCAGCCGAGGCGGCTCCGGTGCCGACTGCAGGGTTTCCCTTCCCTCAAGAGAGCCCGGCTCAGGCCCAGGCTCCGGGTGCCCCGGCCGCACAGGCCGAACCGGCTCCATTTTCGGTCCAGCTTCCAGAGCCTCAGCCCCAGGCAGCCGCGCCCGAACAGGCACCCCCTCCGCCACCGCCGGCAGTCTCTGCTGAACCGGCACCGGCGGCTCCGGTTCCCCCACCAGCCGCACCGCCGATCCCTCCGCCGCCTCCTTCGGCAGCAGCAGCCGTTCCAGAGTCGCAAGTTATCCCTCCGCCGCCAGAGGCAGCCTCGGCCCAGACCGTGGACACGGCAGCCGTGCCGCCACCGCCACCCCCGGTGGAAGCGCCCAAGAAGAGGGGTCGGCTCTTCGGAAGGCTAGGGAAGGCAAGACAGAAAGAAGAGGGACAACCCGAACCCTTGAGAGAGTCCGCCCGCGGGTTACATGCGGCCTACCTCCCAGGTCAGGCTCCGCCGGAGTCGCCGCCTGTGGAGCCACCCGCCGATCAGGGCCTGGCCGCTCCTGAAGCCGTACCAGCTGAAGCTGTCGAGGCCCCCCCGGCGGCACCCTCGGCAGCGCCACCTGCCCCGCCCCGGGTCCCAGCATCTCCTCCCCCCGAAACCGGGGTCGGGGCTCCCGCTCCGCCCACTGCTCCCGGGGGACCGGCTCCCGATGTGAGCGACGCTGACGTCTCGCTGGGGGAAGTGGTCGGGGCCTACACCGGTACCACCGGGGCTGCAGCGCCTCCCAAGCCCATGGTAGACCCGGTCACCGGCCAGACAATCGCCTGGACCGCTCAGTCTGCGGTGGTCCAGGAGGAAGCCGAGCGCCAGCGCAGGTTGGCCGCACAACAAGAAGAGGAACGTCGCCGAGCAGCCGCGTCGGCAGGCTTCGCTCCGGCACCTCCTGTCGGCGAGGGAGAGGCCAGACCGCCCGTCCTCGAGACGCCTCCTCCGGGTCCCCCTGCACCCCCTCGTCAGACCGTGCAGATTCCGCCGATGGGGCCACCTCCGTCAGGGCCGAGCGCAGGGCCAGTAGCTCCTCCAGGCCCGCCTGCAGAGGGTCCCCGAACGGGGCCGGTCGGAGGCCCACCGAGGCCTCCTCGCCCTGCTGAAGCGCCTCCCAGCGCGAGGCGGACCGGGCCTGCACCTCCATCTCCGCCACCTCCTCGCACTCCCGGAGTGGAGGCACCCTCGCCACAGGGACCACCGCCGGTCGCTCGACCAGGAGGTCCGGTACCGCCCCAACCTGGAGCCGCAGAGGGGGCTCCGCCCGCCCCGCCGCGGGCACCGAGGCCACCGAGGCCCGCAGAGGCCGGTCGTACGCAGATGCTTCCCACCGACCTCTCCTTCCTCAAGGAAGAGAAGCAGGAGCAGGGCGAAGAAGAAGACGAGGGCAAGAAGCCTCCCTCTCCGCCGCAGGGACCGGGCGTGAGGCCGGTCCCGCCGGAGTGGACCCAGCCCGGATGATCAGGAAGTCTGGGCGGGGTAGCCGTAGCTGGTAGCGTCCCCCAATGCCGCCACCGGCGGCGGTGCCGCCTGTGGGTGGGGCTGGCCCGAGGGGGGCACGCCGGAGTGGAGCCCCTGTGCCGGACTGGCTGCATGTGGGTAGCCTGCGCTTTGTCGCGAGGGTGCTAGGGTGCCCGAATCCGAGGCGGCATCCCCTCCCGCCACCTGGCCGCGGGCAGCTCTCCACTGCTCCAGCGTAGCCAGTAGATCGTCGAAGAACACCTGACCCTCGGGACCAGGCACCCCCTTCTTCTGCCTCCACCAGAGAGGCCCCAGCCGCGCGAAGATCACCTCGCATCCCTGAAGAGTCGGATCTACCTTCACCGACACCCGGTCGGTCCTGACCCCCCAGACTTTCTTGGTCCCCAGGATTATCCTCTCTCGATCCCCGATTTCGGCCAGAGTGTAGTGACGCGGCAGGACTTCCCTTGCCGCCAGGAAAGCCACGTCCCTCGGATACGGCAGCTCGAGGAAGGACTCGTGCCCCGGAGCGTGCCCTTGCTCCCACATCTCGACCCTGCGCCGTGCCAAATACACCCTGTAGGCGACGAAGCCGACGATGGCGCCGATGATACTGGCGTAGAAAAGGAATCCTTCGAAAGTCAGTCCGACAAGCAACCTTCCCCGGCCTTTCCCCAACTACGGAACGATTCCACGCGGTGAGGCAAGGCACCGCTTTCAGGCATCTCGTACATGGATGCTTCTCCCAGCCCCTAGCTCCAAGCCAGGGCCAGGACGCCGACGCCGCCCGCAGGCGTCGGGGAATCAAAGTTTAGCCCAGCAAGGGACGTGGAAAAAATCCGGGTACGCCAAAAGGCTGACCCTGCATTGCGCCCTGCTGGATGGGATCCGGTCCGGACCCGATGACTCCTTTTACTCAGCGAATGCGGGTCGTATCTAACCGAGAATCACTTGCCCGTAAGGCCCAGTCGCGACCTCCGCAACGACGGTGCGATCAGGCGGGATGCCAGCCGCCTCATGTCCTCTTCGGAGCCGAGATCGAAGCGAAGGCTCGGCACGACCAAAAAGCTCAGGATCGTCCGGACGACCCACTCGGCCACGTCCTCCGGGTCGTCTCTGTCTATGTCGCCTGCGACCATGAGGCGCTCGACGTATGGGGCAAGGAACTGCGTGGACACCCTCACGACCAGCGGGGCCTCGAGGGCGAGGTGAGGAAGCAGTATTTCAGGTTCGCCCTCCATGATCACTTGGATGACGCGGTGACCCCCTATGAACTCGTCCGCGGTGGAAGCACACCGTACGAAGAGCTCCTCGAAGGTGTGCACACCCTCCAGCCGCCGCTGCAGCTCGGCAAAGAACTTGCCCGACTCGCGCGCAATGACGCCGGCAACTACCGAGTTCTTGTTCTTGAAGTGCCTGTATACGGTCGCTCGGGAGCAACCCGCAGCCCGGGCTATGTCGTCCATCGAAGTCCTCGACACGCCTGCCCTGGCGAAACAGCGAAGAGCTGCCTCCAGCACCTTCTCGGACACGCGACTGTCGGCTCCTGGAGCAGCCGCCCTCGATTCGGAACGGGCAAAGGGGGAAGAGGTGTGCTTCATCCCCCGCCACCTGGCTCGAACACAAGAGGAGGGATGAGGCGTTTTTGCACCCACTCGATGGCCGACTCGATGTCGTCGAATCGCCTCCCGAGCCTCACCTTCCCCAGTTCGCTGACGACCGTGCGAGCCATCCACTCCGCCTTCTCGTCCAGGTCCGAGGGGGCGATCTCTCCCCGCTGCACAGACTCCCGAAGAATCGGCATCAACAAGCCTCCCAGCATGGCGTAAGAAGCTCTCCCCTCGACGGTGAGTTGGGGGAGCAAGAGCTCGGGCTCCAGCTCCATGACCGAGTGCAATGTCTTGTGCTCCGCCAGCTCGGACTGGAGCACCATGACTGCGTGAGCCAGTCGCTCCGCCAGGGGTCTCGATGTATTCAGTTCCGATTGCACCCGCCCCAGGATCCTCGAAATCTCCCGAGAGATCACGACTCTGAGGAGGGTGTCCTTGTTGGGAAAGTAGCGGTAGATGGTGGCCCTCGAAAGTCCCGCCTCCCGAGCGATGTCCTCGAGGGTACTCTTGCGGACCCCGAAGCGGCTGTAGCAAGCCAGGGCAGCCCTGACAATCCGATGGTCGACGTCTTCCGCCGCCACCATGCCCGCCTCAGTCCAGCCCGAGCAGCTTCTCCAGCCCCACCGTAAGGCCCGGGAGGTCGGGAACCGCCCGGATGGCCGCCAGCACGCCTGGCATGAAGCATGAGCGGTCGATGGTCCGGTGCGAAATCGACAAGGTCTGCCCCTCCGCACCGAACACGACGGTCTGGTCGGCCACCAGACCGGGTAGCCTCACGGCATGTACCCTGACGCCGTCCACCAAGGCACCCCTGCTGCCAGCGACCGTCTCGGCCGACTCGCTCCGGGCCGGCCAGCCGCCAGGACGGGCGGAGGCCAGTGCCTGGGCGGTCTTGATTGCCGTCCCGCTCGGAGCATCGGCCTTCTGATCGTGGTGATACTCGATCACCTCCACCCGTTCGAAGTAAGGAGCTGCCTTCACAGCCAGATGCATCATGAGCACCGCCCCAATGGAGAAATTAGGGGCCACGAACGCGTTCGCCTTCTTGCAGGCCGCCTCGATCCGGGCTAGCGAGTCGCCACCGAGGCCCGTCGTGCCGACCACCACATGGATTCCCCGCTCCAGGCAGAAGAGTACGTTTTCCATCACCGAGTCGGGGTGCGTGAAGTCCACGGCCACGTCGGCACCTGCACGGGCGACGGCACCCGCCTCAGCTGCGATCTCGACTCCCCCTGGTGCGGTAGGTTTCCCCGGGCACGCCGGGTCGACAGCGGCGACGAGCTCCAAGTCGGATGCGGATGCGACGGCCCTGCAGACTTCACGCCCCATCTTGCCGGCAGCGCCGAACACTGCGACCCGCAGGCTCATTCAACCTCCACGGCACGAAGACGCGTCACCGACCCGAATGCCGGATTACCGGCACGCTTCACGAAGGTGAGAATTCCGAGTATTCGAAGTGCTCCTCGCCTGCAAGGAACCGGCTCCCGCTCGCCTCGTCGAAGGGCCCGACCACGACCGTAGTGGTCGGTGCACGGTCCAGTAGCGACTTCGCCAAGTCCCGGACCTCATCCGGCGTCACCCCTTCGATCTCCGCGATGATGTCTTCCAGACTGAGCGGGCTCCCGAGAGCGATCTCGGCCCGACCCAGTCTCGACATCTTCGCACCCGGGTCCTCGTCTCCCAGGACGACCGCGCCCAGGAGGTGACCCCTGGCTCTCTCGAATTCCTCCTGGGAGATTTCCCCGGTACTCATTCGAGAGATCTCGTTGCGGAGCACGTCCAGTACCTCTCGTGTTCGGTCGGCCGAGGTCGCGGCGTACACCCCGTAACAACCGCAGTCGCGGTACTGGTCGGAAAAAGAGTACACGGAGTAAGCCAGTCCTCGCTTCTCCCTGACCTCCTGGAACAGGCGAGAAGACATGGAGCCACCGAGGATCTGATTCAGGTACATCAGAGGGAAGCGCCTCGGGTCGTCCCGTCGCAAGCCGGGGACTCCGATGAATACGTGGGCCTCCTCCGACAACCGCCTCTGCACGGCAAGGACCGACCTGGGAGGACCAGGGGCCTCCGAACGCACCCGCCTCGCCTGCCTCAAGTCGCCGAATCGGTCCAGGACCATGTCTGCCAGACGGTTCGGATCGCAGTTACCGGCGGCTGCCACGACCATGTTGCCCGCGCCGTAGTGAGACTGGAAGGCGCCCAACAAGGAGGCGCGGTCGAGTTGCGCCACGCTTTCGAGGCTCCCCGCAATAGGCCGGCCCAGGGGGTGGCCCTGCCAGAAGACCTCGTTGAAGAACTCGTGAGCGCTCGAAGCTGCATCGTCCAGGGAAGCCCTTATCTCCTCGAAGACGACAGCTCGCTCTGTCTCGACTTCGGACTCTTCGAAAGTGGCGTTGGAGGTGATGTCTGCCAGCAGGTCCACGGCCAGGGGGAGGTACTCGTCGAGCACGCGCACGTAGTAACAGGTCAGCTCCTTCGTCGTGAACGCATTCAGGTCTCCGCCGCAGGCGTCGATCTCCCTGGCGATGTCCAGCGCCGACCGCCTCTCGGTTCCCTTGAAGACGAGATGCTCGATGAAGTGAGCCCTACCTGCCTGGGCATCGTCCTCGTCACGGGAGCCTATCGGAACCCAGACCCCCATGCTCACAGCGCGCGTCGTACCTAGGCTTTCGGCTACGAAAGTCAGACCGTTCTCGAGCTCCAGCTTGACGACCGCCTCGGAGCTGGGCGATTCGGCGGGCGCCAGACGCTTTGCGGGTCGGCGTGACGAGCCAGGCCTCACCGCCACCTCGTCGGAGGAGCCTCCGCCGTCCAGATCGACCTCCACCGCGGCCGTGCGCTCTCAGCTCCTGCCCTGGCGCGGCCTGCGCTGACCCCGCTGAGGAGGCCTGCCCTGACCACCCCGCCCCCTGGAGCGCCGGGCCTTGCCCTTGGGCTCGGGCCTGGCCTTTTCCGACCTATCGCGCTGGGACCCACGCGGCCTTGGGCCGAGGGCACCCCAAATCTGCTCGGCTATCTCGTCGAAGTAGTCCTCGAAACTGACGGTCTCGCGCCTGGGGCCACGTCCACCCTGGCCCGCTCCCTTCCTGACACGCTCGCCCTGGGTGGTAGCTGGCAAAGCCTCACCGGACCCTGCCTCTTCTGGGGATGACATCTCGGCCTCCGCCGAAACCCCGAGGTCCGCACCAGCCCCGGTTTCCTCCGGTGAAGTATCTGCAGCGCCGGCGCCTTCCTCCGGCTTCGCCTCACCGGCCTGGGGCAAGCTAGTCATTTCGTCGGAAATACCCTCCGCCGATGAGTTCTCGGCACTAGCTTCGGCCATACCGGACTGCCGAGCCGAGTCGGCAGCCCCTGCTCGGGCCGCTTCCCCAGGAGAGGCGGTTCCCTCTTTCCTTACCTCCGAGGGTCCGGGACGCGGCCTGGACTCCTGTTCCTCGACGGCCTCCCCTCTCGCATCCAGCCCGACCGGGTCTAGACTCACTCTCCCTTGCTCGTCGATCTCGGCAACGACGACGTCGAGCTCGTCCCCGACACTCAACACGTCTTCGACCCGAGCGATACGCTTTCCCCCACCGAGCTTGGATATATGGACCAGCCCGTCCTTGCCCGGCAGGAAGTTCACGAAGGCGCCGAACTTGGTGGTCGAGACGACAACCCCGTGATATCGCTTGCCCAGCTCCGGGGCGGGTGGGTACACGATCGTCTCTATGATCTTCACTGCTTCCTCGGCTGCCTTCAGGTTGGTAGAGCCGACGAAGATCGTCCCGTCGTTTTCCACGGTGACCTCGGTTCCCGTCGAGTTCTGGATCTCGGTTATCACCTTCCCCTTGGGGCCGATGACGTCCCCGATCTTGTCGGTGGGGATCTTGAGAGTGATCACGCGTGGAGCGTGCTCGGACAGCTCCTCTCTCGGCCCCGGCATCGCCTCGGCCATCTTGTCCAGGATGTGCAACCGCGCTGCCCTCGCCTGCTCCACAGCTGAGGCAAGGACCGAGGTCGGGATCCCGCCGATCTTGGTGTCGAGCTGAAGTGCGGTCAGGTACTGCCGACTCCCAGCCACCTTGAAGTCCATGTCGCCGAAGGCGTCCTCCGCCCCCAGTATGTCGGTCAGGGTGACATGGCGCCCGTCCTGATAGATGAGCCCCATGGCAACCCCTCCGATGGGCTCCTTTATGCGTATGCCGGCGTCGAGGAGGGAAAGGGTCGAGGCGCAGACCGACGCCATCGATGTGGAACCGTTAGAAGAAAGTACTTCCGATACCAGCCTCAGGGCGTAAGGAAGCTCGTCCTGGGACGGGATCACGGGGAGCAGGGCTCGTTCGGCGAGAGCACCGTGTCCGATCTCCCTGCGACGGGGCCCCCTTATCGGGTACGCCTCTCCGGTCGAGAATGGAGGGAAGTAGTAGTGGTGCATGTAGCGCTTGGTCTCGTCGGGCGAGACCGTGTCGAGCTGCTGGACCAGATGGAGCATGCCCAGGGTGGCGATGTTCAGCACCTGGGTCTCACCGCGCTGGAAGAGGCCAGACCCGTGCGCCCTTGGCACGATACCCACCTCACAGTGGATGGGCCGCACCTCGTCCGGCTTCCGCCCGTCTATGCGAACACCCTCCTCGAGAATGCGACGGCGAACTTCCTTCTTCAGCAGGGCACGTACGGCGTTGGAGATCTCGGTGCCCCTATCCGGGAACCTCTCACCCAGTTCCGAGAGAGCTGCCTCGACCAGAACTGCCTCGGCTTCAGAGCGGTCCCGCTTGTCCGGAATTCTGACCACTTCAGCCACTCTCGGGGCGAACGACGACTCGACCGCCTCGTAGACGTCGGGCTGGTAAGCGGGAAATCGCGGCAGGTCGAGCGGTTCGGGCGAGATCTCGGAGACGAGGCGCTCCTGGGCGGAGATCGAGGCCTCGATGTGGGGCTTCGCTGCCTCTAGGGCTTCGGCGAACGCTTTCTCCTCGCATCCCGGCGCCTCACCGCGAAGGATTCGCTCGTAAGACCCCTCAGGCGCGCCTGCCTCGACCATTACCACTGCGATGTCGCCGTCGAGTCGCTTGCCGGCCACCACGACCTCGAAAGTCGAGCGGTCGGCCTCTTCGTATGTCGGGGCGGGAACCCACTCCCCGTCGACGTAGGCGAGCCTGACGGCCCCTACCGGCCCCTCGAAGGGGATCCCCGCGATCGACAGAGCAGCCGACGCGCCGTTGATCGCCGGAACGTCGGGGGGTTGTTTCAGGTCGACCGAGAGGATGGTGGCCACGACGTGAATGTCGTTCCTGATGTCCTCGGGGAAGTTGGGTCTGAGCGACCGGTCTACCAGGCGAGCAGCAAGAATTGCTCCTTCGGTCGGTCGTCCCTCTCTCCGGAAGAATGACCCCGGTATTCGACCCACCGCGTACATGCGCTCCTCGAAGTCGACGAGGAGGGGGAAGAAGTCGATGTCGGCCCTAGGCGTCTTCGAGGCCACTGCCGTGACCAGTACCTGGGTCTCCCCCACCGTGACAGTCACGGCTCCGTCAGCTTGGAGCGCGTACCGGCCGGTCTCGATGACGTGCTCCACCTGACCCTGGGTGTAAGTTACGGACACTCGCCCGCTCATTATCGTCCTCCTGTAGTGAAGGCCTGGGAAATGAAGAGGGAGGGACGGGAGGCGAGAGCGGACCCGCAAGGGAGAATCATCTTCGTCGAAGGCGTGTGGGTTCTCCCCATCCGGTCGGGAGGTGTCCGCGCCAGTTCCCAGTGGTCGTGCCTGGACCAGCCCCAGGGATCTCCGCCTGTGCCCGCCGGCTCACCGCCGCAACGACGGTCCCTGGCTCCCAGGCTCGGCCACTGACAACTGACGCTTCGCTCCCGGATGGGACCAGGCGAAGCCTCGTCTTCCCTCTCAGCGCCTCAGCCCGAGCCTCCCTATCAGTTCCCTGTATCTGTCTATGTCTTTCCGCCGGAGGTAGTCGAGTAGTCTCCGACGCTTTCCTACCATCATCAGCAATCCACGCCGTGAGTGGTAGTCCTTGGGATGCCTGGCCAGATGCTCAGTCAAGTGCTGTATGCGGGCGGTCAAGATCGCCACCTGCACCTCTGTCGAGCCGGTATCCGACTCGCTCTTCGCAAACTCCTTTACGACCGTGGACTTGTCTACGGGCAACTGCGTCTCCGGATCTCTCTAAGCTCCCCTGCTTGTCGTGAGCGTCGGGTCCTCGTCCCCGCGGACGGCATTCCCCGCTGCAGAAGCTGGATGGACTGTGACGAGGTCTGACGTGCAGGCCCGATGATAGCACGCTCACTCCGTCGAGGCCGAAGCCAAAGCCGTCTAGTCCCGTAAGAGCCTCTGGACAGCCATGTCTCGAGCCCGGATGACCCGGCTGTGCACTCGCGTCCGATTGGTGATCGCCAAGGAGCCAGGAGACGAAAGAGTGCCGCGGTCTCGCCGAGCCGGGGGGCAGGTCGGCGAGAGCCGCGGCGCGACTTCCAAGACGCTATCAGATGGGATAGCGCCTATCAAGTGGTGGTGCGGGGGCACAGCTCTCCCTCGAATCCAGGATGACCAGGGAATCCGGAAGGTCCGTCTCGGCTTCGAATACCTCGACCGATACCGGAGCCTCGGCACCGGCATTTCGGGTACCCCTGGACTCGAAGGTCCCCACCAGGAGGAGCCGCTGCCTGGGTGCGCCCCCTCGGGCCACCTCGAGGGAGGCCGACTCCCCCGGAGAAAGTACGGCGGTCTGGTTCGGGTAGATGCCGTAGGGGTCCATCTCCGGCCATTCCTCGCCGGCTACGTAGAAGGCAGGCGGGAAGAAGCGCCTCGCCTGATCCGGGTCGAGAGGCACGGAGGGGTCGAAGGCAACCCACCCGACCGCTGCCGCCCTGGAGCAACGATTGACGACCTCGACCGCCTGGAGGCTCCTCGGAACCGACCGAGAAAGAGGAGTCCGCCCGAAGGCTGAGATCACCAGCAGCATCCCCCCGGCAAAGAGGGCGATGACGAGGACCCCGACGATCGGGACAGCCACGACCCAGACCGGCCTCGACGACCGCTCGACCTCACCACCTGAAGAGGAAGCTGAGCCAGCCGACTTGCCAGGCGGCCTCGGTTCTCTGGATCTGGCTTCGACTCGCCTGCCCCTCTCTGGCTTGCCGGACACGTGGTACGCAGCGCGCTCAGGGAGCCCCGCCGGGTCCTCCCAAGATCCGGCGCGCTTCTTCGACGTCGCGCCCTATCTGCTCCACCAGCTCGTCGGCGTCCGCGAAGCGGTATTCGCCCCTCAGCCACCTTGTAAAGCCGATCTCGACCGGCTTGCCGTAAAGGTCCGCGCCCTCGTAGTCCAGGAGGTGGGCCTCGATCAACACCCCGCCGTGCTGCACGAAGGTGGGCCGCCTGCCGACGTTGATTGCTGCGAGGAATCTTCTGCCCTCGACGACCGTCCAGCCAGCATATACGCCGTCGGCCGGCCGGCAGTGGCGCTCGGGTGGATACACGTTCAAGGTGGGGAAACCGAGGTCCTTCCCACGCTTGTCGCCCTCCACGACGGTCCCGCAGATCGAGAAGTCACGCCCCAGCGCCCGGGACGCCCATTCGACGTCGCCGTGCGATATTGCCGAACGTATCCTCGTGGACGAGATGTCGAAGCCCTGAACCGAGACCAGCTCCATCTCATCGGCAACGAAGCCGAATTCCTCTCCCATCTGATTGAGCATTGCCAGGCTGCCCCGGCGGTTGCGGCCGAATCGGAAGTTGCGACCTACCACGACTCGACGAACGTTCAACCCGTCTACCAGGACCTCCTTGACGAAATCGCGAGCCTCCTTGTCGGCCAGCTCCTGATCGAAGGGCAGCACGCATAGGTAGTCGACACCGGTCTGCATGAGGAGCTCTACCTTCCGCTCGGGCTCGCACAGCCGGCACGGGGCCTTGTCGGGCCGAAGGAACTCGGACGGGTGACGGTCGAAGGTGAGCACGACCGCCCGCAAGCCGTGATTCGCCGCCTCCTCCACGACCCTCCCGATGACAGCTCGGTGACCTCTGTGGACTCCGTCGAAGTTTCCAATGGTAACTGCAGAGCCGTGCTCGGGCCGTGGTAGTGATGAGAGGTCTCGGACGAGTTCCACTGCGGTAACACCTCGAGGGTCAAGGGCCATGCTGCGGACAGCTACGCTAGACGAGCACGCAGTCGAATTCGAGGATATCGCCTCTTACCCTCGCGACCCCAACAAGGGAACCGTCCTGGGTCAGCAAGGCAATAGGCCCCGAATAGTCGGTCGTGTGGGGCTCGAGATCGGGCTTTCCGGTAATCTCGCCTTCCGGTGAAGTGACGGAGTCGCAAGCAGGGGTGCGAATTCCCTGGGAGCCGCCCGACGATTCCGAGGCATTATCCAGGAAACCTGCGTCTCCCATTGCCCGCCCCAGGTATGCGTGAGATTCCAGAGCCTCTTCGAGGCTCCTGGCCACCTGCGCCTTCTTGTGCGAGTCGAATCTCGGCTGCCGCCCTCGGGCGACCTCCTCGGCCTCCTGGTCGGAAAGCACCAGAAACGGAAGGTGGGGCAGGGCTCTCCTGCCCCAGATGAGCTGCCCTTCCCTCTCACGGGTATCCATCGAGCGCAGCTCTTCGAGCGACAGAGCTGCTTCGACCCCGAAAGGACCTATCGCCGTCCTCCGCAGTCGCGCCACATGCCCGACGGTGCGGAGAGCCGCAGCCATGTCGGCAGCGAGGCTCCGGATGTACGTCCCGGAGTCGCAGGTGACTCGCACCCTTGCCCACCCGAGTCCATCGGTGCCGATCCGTAAAGGCTCGATGATCTCGATCCGGTAGACGTGCTGGCGGCGGGGCTTCACCTCGACCCACTCACCCCGCCTCGCCTTCTCGTACAGTCGCTCGCCGCCGACCTTGACCGCAGAAACCATCGGGGGTGTCTGGTAGATCACACCGACGAAACGCTGCGCGGCCCGACGCAGATCGGCGTCGTCGAAGTTCACAGGAGCCCTCTCGGTCACCTCCCCTTGAGCGTCCAGCGTGGTCGTCGAAGCACCGAAGCAGAAGGTCGCCTCGTAGGTCTTCTCGAGCAGGTGGAAGTAGCGGAGAGTTCTCGTGGCACGGCCGATGCCGACCAGCAAGACGCCTGATGCAGGGGGATCCAGAGTCCCGGCGTGGCCGACTCGCTTCTGGCGGTACAGCCTCCTTACCTCGTCGACCACATCGTGGCTGGTCGGCCCCTCGGGCTTGTCCAGGATCAGGACTCCCGAGGCTCCCACGAACGCAACTCTTCCAGTAGCGCCTGCACCGTTGCATCGACGCCGAGGCTGCTGGTAAAACCCGCTGCCATCTTGTGGCCACCACCACCGAACCGGGAGGCAACCTCTGCCACGTCGACTCGCCCGAGAGAACGGACCGAGGCCTTGACCTCGCCTGGGTTGATCTCCTTCACGATGAACGCCACGTCAGCCTCCTCGGTCCGGCGTAGCACGTCAATGAAGTCTTCGGTCTCGGCGGCGTGCACCCCGAAGGCGCTGAGCTCCTCATGGTCGAACCACGAGTAGACGCACCGAGCCTGCTCATCTAGGACAGCCCGGTCGAGGACCTTCCCCAGGAACTTGAGCACTTGAAAGCGAGTTTCCTCGAACACCTTGCGAGATATGCCGGCTATGTCGAGTCCGACCGACGCAAGCTCAGCGCACATCGCGAAGACCCTGGGAGAGGTGTTCTGGTACTGGAACCTGCCGGTGTCGGTGGAGATACCGACGTAGAGACACTCGGCGATTTGCGGAGTGAGCTCGGCGCCGAGAAAAGCGAGGAAGTCATAGACGATCTCCGAAGAGGAGGAGGCTTCCGGCACCACCAGGTTGACGGTGCCGTAACCAGGATTCGAATCGTGGTGGTCGATGACCACTACGTCCGCGGCTGATTCGAGCTGGGCGGAGAACTCCCCCACCCTCTCACGGCTGGCCGAATCGAAGGTCATCACCAGATCGGGCTCGAGTCCTGCTGCCTCGTCCGGATCCACGAGCTCCGCCGCTCCGGGCATGTGCCTGCAGGACGGAGGAAGGACGAAGGGGTGGGGGAAGCTGGCGACCGTCGTGATACCTATGGCGCTCAGGTAGTGCTTCATCGCCAGCATCGAGCCGATGGCGTCTCCGTCGGGGGCCACATGACAGACCAGCAGTACCCTGGATGCCTTCTGGATCGCCTTCCTGGCGAGCTCGAAACCCTCCTCCAGGTTCGGCCCGCCGGGGATCTGCTTCATGAGTCGAACTCCTTGGTCGAGTCCCGGATTCAGGTTCTGGCCGGTGCGAGCGGAGCCGGGCACACGGCCCACTAGCTGCTCAACGGGCCGCGTCTTCCTGTCGGTCGCTTGCTGCCTCGGCCTTGGCTATTTCGGCGAGCCTGTCCTCGATGGCGATGCCCCTCGTCATGCCCTCGTCTACCCGAAACCTCAGTCTCGGGACTCGCCTGGTCCTTAGATGCGACCCGACCGCACTCCTCAGTCTGCCCGCAGATCTGGAAAGGGCAGCCTCGGCCGTGGCCAGGGCCTCCGGCCCACCCCTGCGGTAGAAATAGACCGTGGCCAGGTCAAGGTCTACCCCGACGTCGACACCGGTTATCACGACGTCCGTTAGGCTCGGGTCGGCGAGCTTGGTGACCTCTTCTGCTACAGCGTGTCTCACCGCCGCCGCCAGCCGTCTGGCCCTGCGAGGACCCCCTGCCTCCCGAACATCCATCAAGGCCTCACTCACGCGGTGTCGAGGTAAGAGACCTCCTTACCGAGAACTTCCACCTCGGGATAGGACATGATAAAGCGCTCGAGGGAGCGCTCGGTCCTCGAAATGTGGAACTGCTCTGCAGCGACGATGGCCACGCCGATCGCTGTCCGGCCTACGAGGTCGTGGAAGTCTACTTCTGCCGCCGACACGTTGTACTTTCGGCGGAGAGAGTCGAGTAGCGGCTTGAGGACTCGGCGCTTTTCCTTGAGAGACCTCGAACCCTCGATCTTCAGGTCGAACCGGAGGGCGGCCGCGTGCACGCCGAATTACTTGCCCTTCTTCACCTCGCGCATCTCGAAGGTCTCCAGCACATCCCCCTCCTTGATGTCCTGGAAGGCTTCGAGGCCGATTCCGCATTCGAAGCCGGCCGACACTTCCTTTACATCGTCCTTGAAGCGCCTGAGGCTCGCTATCCGACCCGTGTAGACGACGACGCCGTTCCTCAAGAGCCTCACCTGCGAGCCGCGACTGACGGTCCCTTCCTGGACGTAGCAACCTGCTACCACGCCTACCCTGGGAACCTTGAACGTCGCCCTCACCTCGGCCGTGCCCGTAACGACCTCTTCGATTTCGGGTTCGAGCAGACCCTCTATGGCGGCCTCGACGTCCTCGAGAGCCTTGTAGATCACCTCGTATGTCCGGATCTCGACACCTGAAGCGGCGGCCTCGCGCCTGGCGTTCGCGTCGGGACGAACGTTGAAGCCGATGATGATGGCCTCGCTGGCCTGGGCCAGCATGACGTCGTTTTCCGTGATCCCCCCCACCGCGCCGTGGACCAGGTCGAGTTCGACTTCGGGGCGCTCCAGCTTGCGCAGCGCGTCCGAGAGCGCCTCGAGGGACCCCTGGGTGTCGGTCTTGAGTATCACGCCCAGCCGCCCTCGCTCCTCCGCCGCCACCTTTTCGTGAATGTCCTCCAGGCGCACCACCCTCGGGGCAACCCCCTCGGCCTGGCGCTTGGCGAGAATCCGCTCCTCGGCGATCCGGCGGGCCTCCTTGTCGTCTCCGACCACGCGGAAGTCGTCTCCGGCTTCCGCCACAGCTTCGAATCCCGCTACCTGCACAGGAACCGATGGGGTCGCGGACTCCATGGGGTGGCCGTTCTCGTCGGTCATGGACCTCACGCGACCGTAAGTGAGTCCGGCCACGAATGCGTCTCCCCTCCTGATCGTCCCTCGACGCACCAGCACCGTGGCTACCGGACCCTTTCCGGGATCCACGTGTGCCTCGATGCAGACACCCGAGCCCGGAGCGTCGGGGTTGGCCTTCAGTTCTTCCAGCTCCGCGACCAGGAGTATGAGATCCAGCAACTCGTCGATGCCCTGGCCGGTCATCGCAGAAACCTCGGCGCAGGGGACGCTTCCCCCGAGCTCTTCTACGACCACGCCGTGCTCAGTCAGCTGAGTCTTCACCCTGAGGGGGTCGGCGTCCTCCTTGTCGATCTTGTTGATCGCGACCACCATGGGAACGCCTGCGGCCTTCACGTGCGATATCGCTTCGACCGTCTGGGGCATCACGCCGTCGTCCGCCGCCACGACAAGTACGACGATGTCGGTAACCGAGGCACCCCGGGCCCTCATGGCAGTGAAGGCCTCGTGGCCAGGCGTATCTATGAAGGTGATCCAGTTGTCGCCCCTCTGGGCCCGGTAAGCCCCGATGTGCTGGGTAATTCCGCCGGCCTCCTGCTCGGCGACGTTCGCCCGCCTGATCCTGTCCAGAAGAAGGGTCTTCCCGTGATCCACGTGGCCCATCACGGTAACCACCGGCGGCCGGGGACGCAGCTTGCCCTCGTCTTCTCCTGCTTCCTGCTCAGCTCGAGCCGCCTCCTCCTGGGCCCTGAGGAGATCCGGGCTGGCTATCGAGACCTCGACCCCCAGCGAGGCTCCGACCAGTTCGAGCTCCTCGTCGGTAAGACTCATGGTCACCGACTTCATAGAGCCCAGCTCGACGAGTTTCTTCACCACCTCGGAGGGAGACACCCCGATCAGGGTCGCGAACTCCGCAACGGTTATCCCCCGTCTCGCCTGAACGGAGGTGACTGCCGGGACCGTAGGCTCGGTCCGCCTCCTGAGGTGGCGGACCTCTTCTTCCTCCGGGGTCTTTCGCTTCGACTTCTTCCGCCTCGGCGCCTCCGTCGGCGGAGGAAATCGAAGTGCCGGGGGAGCGCCTGCCACGGTTGCTGCCGGGGAACCCTCGTCCAGGTCTACGGAATCGGCCGGAACGCTCGCGGCCACGCGCTCCGACGGCGCAGGCGCTTCCTCGACCGGAGAGGGCTGTGCGGGCGCGCTCGCGAGTGAGCGGGAAGACGCCTCTATCAATTTCGATGCAGATGCCTCGGCAGCAAGAGTCATCCCATCTCCCCGATCAACCGATTGCGGCTGGGAGACCGCTCTGGCCGAGGAGACGGCCTGCCCTCCACCCTTGCCCGCCGCCGGGGCGGCCTGGGTGGGAGCGGGGATCTCCTTGGCCGCGGTCCGCTTGCGCGCCTCCTTGCGCTTTGGTGCACCTGCGGGCTCGGTAGGCTTGACTTCTTCGGCCTGCTGCTGTTCGGCTGTGGGAACTCGCACCGCCCGCCCCAGCCTTCTGGTGGCTACCCCAGGCCCCTGTCCAGACTCCTCTGTCGAGGTCTCCAATAGCTTTCTGGCGCTAGGCCGCTTCTTCTTGGCAGGAGACCTGACGCCGGCGCTTGCTTCGGGTACCGGCTGCGTGGACTCCTTTGCCTCCGCCGCGCCCCCTCCGGGTTTGACCGGCTCCTTCCGCCTCGGCGCCGCCCGGCGCGTGCCCGCCTTGCGCCTAGCCGTCTGACGGCCACTTACTACCAACTGGACGCGGACGCGGTCTATGGTCTCGTCCTCTACGACGTCCTCCTCGCCGCGTCCCTCGACTCCCAGCTTGGCCAGGATCTCGCCCAGCTCGTCGAGGGAGAGGCCGAGGTCTTTCGCCAACTCACCTACTTGCTTGGCCAACTACCGTCACCTCTCAGCTCTGCCTGCCCCTCACAGCGGCCTCGAGCTCACTCATGACTGCAGACAATTGCTCCGGATCGCAGCGCAGGGCGCGTGCGAGCTTCTTCTTCGCTGCCCGAAGGCATCCTTCGCTGTAGCAAAGGTATGCCCCCCTTCCCGGAAGCCTGGCTCCAGGATCGGGTGCCAGGGTCCCGTCTCTACTTGCCGCAATGCGCAAGAGATCTCCCTTCGGGGCCTTTCGCCTGCAACCGACGCAGGTCCTCTCGGGGACGTGCCCCTTCCTGGCCACAGCACCTTCTCAGCAGGAAGTCCCCGGATCCGGGCGAGGGGTCCTTACCCGAGGCGACCGATCCCCCTCCGGCCGGCTCTCAAGCTCCTGAATTCGCAACCTCGGCAGGTGCCGTGCCAGATTCACCGAAATCGTCAACGCCTGCCGGCCCCTGCTCATTCGCACTTGCGTCAAGACCTTCGCTCGTCGGCTCAGCATCCCCGTCCGTGCCCGGTTCTTCCGCCTCGACTTCGCCTTCCGGCTCAGGCTCGGTCCGCTCAGGCTCGGTCCGCCCCTGGACCGGTGCAGCCGAAGACCCCGTTTCCTGCTCGTCTGACGGCTCTGCCTGAGCTTCGGCCGCCTCTTGCGCTGCTGCAGCCTGGGACTCGCTCTTGATGTCGATACGCAGACCGGTCAGCTTGGCTACCAGGCGGGCGTTCTGCCCCTCCCTGCCGATCGCCAGAGAAAGCTGGTTGTCGGGTACCACGACGTGTGCGGTCTGGGTTTCCTCGTCGATGTCCACTCGCTTGACCACTGCAGGTTGCAGCGCGTTGGCGACAAGTCTGGCGGGATCGTCGCTCCACTCGACGATCTCCACCTTCTCGCCCCTCAGTTCGTTGACGACCGCCCGGACCCTCGATCCCCGCGGTCCGACACAGGCACCGATGGGATCCTTTTCCGGCACGTTGGACTTGACCGCTATCTTGGTGCGCTGACCAGGCTCTCTTGCGATCGCCTTTATCTCCACGGTCCCTTCCAGGATCTCGGGGACCTCCAGTTCGAAAAGCCTCCTTACCAGGTCAGGATGAGTTCTCGAGACCCTGATCTGAGGACCTTTCGGTGCTCGCCTCACCTCGGTTATGTAGGCCTTCACCCGGCTTCCGGGCTCGTACCGCTCCCCGTGAGCCTGCTCGGACTGGGGTAGCAATGCCTCTATTTGACCGAGGTCCAGCAGGAGAAATCTAGGGTCGGTCTGGCGCACGATCCCCGTCACCAGCTCGCCTTCCCGCCCTGCGAACTCCTGAAACTTCTGCTCTCTCACCAGCTCCCTGATTCTCTGGGCCATCTGGTGCTTGGCCGTCTGAGCTGCTATTCGCCCGAAGTTCTCGGGAGTATCCTCCCACTCTCTGACGAGATTTCCCTCCTCGTCGTATTCCTGCGCGTAGACGTGAATGTCGCCAGTGTCGGGGTCTATGGTGACGCGAGCGTCCTGAGCAGCACCGGGCATCCGCTTGTAAGCGATCACGAGCGCATTGGCGAGAGCGTCCAGAATCGCCTCGAAGGGAATCTCCTTTTGCCGGGCGATCGTACGCAAGGCCTCCAGTATTTCCAGTTGCTCCTGGTTCTTCACTGCCCCTCCGATCCGCGACCCTCAGGTTTGGCGGGTCACCACTCGAAGACCGTCCTGGCCGACCTGATCCGGTCGTATCCGACTTCCACCTCTCGCCCGCTGCTGGACACCCTCACTCCCTCCTCGTCCGCGACGGCCAGGACGCCGTCTACGACCGTACCGTCCGAAAGATTGAGTCGAACCGACTCGCCCACCGCGCGCTCGAAATCCCTCTTGCCTCGCAGCGGGCGCTGCAGGCCCGGCGAGGAGACCTCCAGCGTGTAGCTACCTTCGATGGGGTCGAGCTCGTCCAGAAGTGACCCGACCACCTCGGACACCTCCTCGCAGAGGCGCAGGTCGACCCCTTCGGGGTGGTAGATAGTCAGGCGGAGCATCCTCCGGGCCTTCGGGCCGAGGAGGCGGGCTTCGACCAGCTCTACTCCCATGGCCTCGAGGAGGTCTTCGATCCTCTCGAGGACTTCTCCCGCGAGTTCCGCCATGGATGCTTCCTCTCACGCCCTGGCCGACACCCGGGTCGCCCTCGACCCGCCCGTTCGCGCCGCGCCGCCGGGTCGCCTCCGCCACGCCCCCCGGCGAGGTGGATGACGCCTGCACCTCTGCGCCTACCCCGGCCGACCCCCTATCGGCAAAAAAATAGTGGGCAGACGCCCACTGAACGAGAACGATCAGGCCCTTTGAGCGAGATTATAGCACCGGCTCCTGGCCCCCCTTGCTCGTTATCGCCCTCACTCTCAGAGCCCGCTCGCCCGCCCGGTTCGGGTCCCGGTCTGCAGCACGCAGGCTCTCGGCTTCGGCGGCAGCGATCCGTGCTGCGGATTCGTCCGCGGCCTCCAGCCTGGCTTCCACTCCCTCCTTCACGAGGCGCTCGGCCTCTTCCACCAGCTCGTCCACCATGCGGCGGTACGGATCCCCCGATACCTGGTCCACCTTGAGTACCCTGACCACCTTTCCCTTGATGAACAGGTGCGCACCCGACCGCCCGGCGGCAAGCCCGATGTCGGCCTCTCGAGCCTCGCCCGGTCCGTTCACCACACAGCCCATCACGGCGACCTGGATAGGGAGGCCGCGGTCTTTGAGCTCCTCCCGCGCCATCCTCGCCAACTCGATCACGTCTATTTCCGCCCTTCCGCAGCTCGGGCACGCCACGAGATCGACCCCGGTGCGCTCTCTCAGGCCCAGCGACTCCAGCAAGGTCCGGCCGGCTCTCGCCTCCTCGGTCGGGTCGGCCGAGAGCGAGAGGCGTATCGTGTCGCCGATGCCTTCGGCCAGAAGGGTTCCGATCCCCGCGATCGACTTCACCAGCCCTTCCGGTGGAGGTCCTGCCTCCGTGACCCCGAGGTGAAGAGGGTAGTCGCAGCGCTGCGCTAGCAAGCGATATGCGGCGATCATCAGAGGCACAGAGGACGCCTTCACCGAGATCTTCATGTCCCTGAACCCCTCATCTTCGAGCAAGGCGACCTCGGAAAGGGCCGACGCTACCAGAGCTTCCGGCGTCACGCCCCCGAAGCGAGCGTATACGTCCTTGTCGAGCGAGCCAGCATTCACTCCCACCCGGATGGGTATTCCAGCACGCTTGGCCGCACTGGCTACTGCACGGATGTGTTCCGGGTTCCGGATGTTGCCGGGATTGACTCTGACCGCATGCACCCCCGCCTCGATGGCCGCCAGGGCGAGCCGGTACTGGAAGTGAATGTCGGCCACGATGGGCACGGGAGACCGCGGCACGATCTCGGCGAAGGCCTCGGCGGCTTCCGCGTCGTTGCAGGTAACCCTCACGATGTCGGCGCCTGCGGCAGCAAGTGCGTAAACCTGCTGGAGGGTCGCTTCGACGTCGGAGGTCTTGGTGGTGGTCATCGACTGGACGCTCACCGGCGCGTCCCCTCCCACCGCCACGTTTCCGACCCAGATCTTCCGGCTCTTCCTCCTCGCCGGACCGTAGGCTACGAAGCCCTGCGCCGAGTAACTGGTCGGCGCGTCGCCCGACGCCCTGGCAACCTCCTCAGCTTGGCTCCGTCGCTCGTCCATTTCCTGCTCCGGGGGCTGTTCCCCTCATCGATCTCGGGTGCGAAGCAATCACCGATGACCCCGTCCTCAGATGGCGTCCCACCTCGTCGACCACGCCGCTCAGCGGAACGGGTTGGAGATGGGGTTCGTCACGTCCAGGTAAATGGACGTGACGGCGAGGAACACGAAGAGCGCCACCACAGCGGCAGCGATGGGGACGAGCTTTCTGATGTCCACTCGAACTTCCCTTCCCTTGATGGCGCTCGCCACCTTCTCGACAAGGGCCACCGCGAAGTGCCCCCCGTCAAGAGGATAGAGCGGGAGGATATTGAAGAGGCCCAAAAACACGTTGAAGATCACGATCACGAAGAGCAGGTGCTCCCACCCCGCTTGGGCTGCCTGAGCGCTTATCTGGCCCAACCCGACCACCGACACGAACCGGCTGTTGTTCGCCGCCTCGTCCTGGTTGCCGGCCAGAAGCCCCAGATACCGCCTGAGGTAGGACGGGGAAAAGAAATCCTTTATTGCCTCGAGTCCTGCTGCGGTCATCCAGACCATGTACTTGCCCGATCGCAGGACGGCAGAAGCGGGGTCGTCCCTGACCCTCTCGGTGGAGACCACGATACCGATGAAAGGACGTGGCCCCTCCTCGCCTTCGGATGGCGGCTTCTCGCCCACCCGGACCGGTACGTCTTCCAGGTTCCCGTCCCGCCGAACCGTGAAGGTCACGGTCCGTCCCACGTTTTCTTCGAGCACCGTACGGACGTCGTCCCAGGTGGCGACCGCGAGACCGTCTGCTGCCACGAACTCGTCACCCGGCCTGAGGCCGGCTTGCTGAGCCGGCGTGGGCTCAAAGCACTCCGGTGGTGCCGAGCCAGGCTCCGCCTCCGACGGCGACTCCCCCGCCTGTGCGGCAGAGAGCGGAGAAGGACATCCGGGAAGCGGGGCCAGCTCCGCAATTCTCGGTACCGCGCGCTCCTGATCGGGCAGGGCACCTGCCATGGCCAGTACGGTCAAGAGCACGAACGCCAGTAGCGCGTTGGCCGCTGGACCGGCTATCACGACCTTCGCCCGCTGGCGGAACGGCTTTCCCGCATAGGTGAAGGCTCGGTCCGCTTCCGAGATCTCCTCGTAGGGATTCATCCCGGAGATCTTCACGTACCCACCGAGTGGGAATGCCTTTATCCCGAATTCGGTCTCCACTTCACGGTCCGCACCGGAAGCAGAGCTCCGTACCCTGCTCACGCGCGTGGTCGACCAGATTCGAGGCCCGAACCCAAAGAAGAACTCGGTGACCTTCATGCCGGACCGTCTGGCCATGAGGTAGTGGCCGAATTCGTGGAACATCACGGCCAGAAATAGAGCGACGACGAAGGTGGCGATGCCGACCAGCCCCCTCACCTCGACCGCCAGGAGTACGGGTACTGGCTCCCCCCAGATGCTCATACCGCCTTTGCCTCTTGCCTACCGCCGATGCGGCCAACGACCTCGCCTGCGAGCGCCCTGGCCCTGGAGTCCACCTCGACCAGTTCGTCCAGATCGGAAGGGTGGACGCTCCAGTCCTCGAGGAGCACCTCTTCTACGACTGCTGCTATCCCCAGGAAACTAAGCCGCTTCTCCAGGAAGGCCTCTACCGCGATCTCGTTGGCTGCGTTCAGAACACACGGGTAGGCTCCTCCCTTCCTTCCTGCCTCGTAGGCGAGTGCCAGGCAGCGGAAGGTTCCGGTATCGGGGGGTTCGAAGTGGAGGTCCAATACGTTGTCCCAGTCTATTGTGCCGGCACGGTCCTCGTGCCGCCGAGGGTAGCCCAGGGCGAAGAGAATCGGGTTTTCCATGTCGGGCAGGGCCAGGTGGGCAAGGCTGGAGCCGTCCCTGAAGGCGACGATTGCATGCACCACGCTCTGAGGGTGCACCACCACCCGGATTCTGGAATAGTCCAGGCCGAAGAGGCGGTGTGCCTCGATCACCTCCAGCCCCTTGTTCATCAAGGTCGCCGAGTCCACTGTGATTTTCGGGCCCATCTTCCAGGTCGGGTGCGAGAGCGCGTCCTCTGGAGTGACCGTCGCAAGGTCCTGAGTCGTCTTGCCTCTGAACGGTCCGCCGGAGCAGGTCAGGTACATCACCCGGATTTCCGACAGGCTCCAGCCACGCAGACACTGGTACAGTCCTGCGTGTTCGGAATCCACCGGCAGGATCCACCCCCCGCCCTCTCTGAGAGCTCGCTCCACGAGGCCGCCCCCCGCCACCAGGCTCTCCTTGTTAGCCAGTGCGAGGCGTTTGCCGGCTCGCAGCGCAGCGAGGGTGGCCCGAATCCCTGAAAACCCGACGATCGCGTTGAGGACGACGTGCACGTCTTGTCGACAGAGCTCGTCCAGAAGGGCTTGCTCTCCCACGAGAAGGCGCCCTCGGTACCCCACGCGCTCCAGGCGCGCCTTGACTGCATCGGGTACCCGTGCTTCCGCCCCCGGTGGGGCCGTCAGCACGGCGACGTCTGGCTGGAGCCGTGTGGCCAGTTCCGTCAGGCCGGCGACGTCCGAGCGCGCGGCCAGTAGCTTCGCCTCGAAGTATTCCGGGTGGCGCTCGAGCACTCTTGCAGCCTGACGGCCGATGGAGCCGGTGGCACCCAGGATGGCCACCCCTGCAGGGCGAGGGAGCTCGGGCGGTTCCACGATCCGGTCGGTGCCCAGTAGACCCCCCCTCGGTTCACTCTTGCGTCCAGGATCGATCACCCGACTGCCCAGCCTTACGACCGGAGGTCAGCCGCTCGCGAAGTAGGTGAAGACCACGAAGGCAGGCACCGCTGCAAGCAGGGAGTCTATTCGGTCGAGCATCCCACCGTGCCCGGGCAGGATCGACGACATGTCCTCGAGGAACAAGCTCCTCTTCAGAAGAGACTCGGCAAGGTCTCCAAGGACGGAAGCGCCGAACACCACCACGGCACCAGTCATCGCCCTGGGAAGCGTCCAGTAGGAAAACGCGCCCTGCAAGACCTTCCCCACCGCGAAAAACCCGGCACCGACCAGCAAGGCCAGGAGTAGTCCGCTGAGGTACCCCTCGAGCGACTTGCGGGGGCTCACCGAGCGGACGACGTAATGCTTTCCGAAACGCCTCCCGCCCAGGTAGCCGCCCACGTCCGCTGCGATGGCAATGCTCAACGGGAAGGCAATGAGGCCCCTCCATCCCGGATGAGGCTCGGGAAACCCCATCGCCACGAGTGCCAGGGCTCCCGGGAACCCGATGTAGAAGAAGCCGTACAGGGTCGAGGAAAGGTTCGCCACCGGGGATGTCTTTATGACTCCGAATGCATACCACGCCGACGACGCAACAATGACTGCAGCCGAGGCGAAACCCACACCCACCCCACCTTGCCTGGCCGCCGAGACGAATGCCAATACCGTTCCCAGGAGCATTACCAGGGCTGCGGGCTGGAATCCAGACTTCCGCACCGCGCTCACGTACTCGACCTCTGCGACGACGACCAGCGCGAATGCCAGGAGCGCGAAGTAAGCTGGGCCTGCAGCCATCAGACCCAGCGCTATCGAAGCGAAGACGAGCCCGGTGAGGACGGCCAGCGCCAGGCTCCGCCTCTTCTCACCGCTCGGGCCGCTTCCCGCCATCGTCTCTTCGGCCAGTACATCGGCCTGTTCCTCCACCGGCGGCGGGGCTGGCAGTTCCGGCTCCTCGTCGACGACTCCCTCATCCGGGGGCTCCCCTTCGGAGGCGAGTTCGGTCGCTGAAGCTCCCTCGGAGCCCCCCGGCTCCGCCTGGGCCTCCGACAGGACCGGCTCCAGCTCCGCCGCCTCCGGAACCTCTGGTTCCTCCTCGAAGGATCCTTCCGGCGGGCTCGCTGCGGCAGGCTCGTCAAGAACACTCTCCGTCGATTCCTCGGTGGGCTCCTCGGCGTGCTCTCGGACTCCCTCGACCGGGGATTCCTCGGATCGTTCGAGCTCTCTGCTCTGAGGCTCCCCGTCCGAGTAGCGCTCAGCTTCCGGCTCTTGAGCCACAAGAGGGGCTTCGGCCTCTCCTCCCCCGGGAGCTACGAGGTGCTGCGGTGCTTCGAGTTCTTCCTCTTCGGCTGTACCGGAGCTCGGAAGCCCCTCCTCCGGCTCCCCCTCGGTCGCTGGTTCTTGCTTGTCCGAGGACTCCTCCCTCGCCCACTCAGCTGTTATTTCTTTCCACGCTTCTTCTTCGGAGTCCCAGTGCTCCGGCTCGTCGCGCCAGGACACGGCCGGAACGCTGGGCTCATGACCTGATTGTCCACCCGCCTCTTCGGCCTCGAGACTCCCTAGGGACTGCTGAAGGAACACCGAGACCTCGGTCTCTTCTGGAGTCTCGATGGCCTCGGAGAGCTCCTCCCTCGAGAGAGCCACCGTGGCCTCACCGGCAGTATCCCCACCGTCTGCTCCTACCGCCTCCAGCAGAGCCGGTCCAACCGGCTCTGCAGCGATCATTGCAGGGAGCGAGCCGAAAAGAACGGGTACCTCGTCTTCGTCTTCGGCTCCGTCGCTCGGGGCCAGTGCAGACGCCTCATCTGTTCCTCCGGAAGACCACGCCGTGGCCCCTGGTGTCTCGCCGGCAACGGCGATCGGGTCCTGGTCGCTCGCCACCGGCTCATCGGCTCCAGCACCGTCCGGCGGTGCCGATTCCACCCTGCCGGCCTCGCCCTTGAGGGCAGCGAACGCGGGTACGTCAGGCAGGTCGGCTACGTCGGGTGGCACGGAAGGGTCTGCCGGGGAGGGTCTCTCCCCCGACCCGCTCTCGCCAGGGCCAGCCGGCTTGCGGCCGCGCTCCTTTCGCCTCCAGAACGACGTCCTCCTGCCCGTCATCTAGACCTCGAGCAGCTCCGCTTCCTTGCGGGCGAGCATGTCGTCTACCTCTTTTACGTACCTGTCAGTCAGCTCCTGGAGCTTGCGCTCCGCCCTCTTCAGCTCGTCCTCGGCGACCTCGCCCTCCTTCTTCGCTCTCTCGAGGGCCTCACGTGCGTGCCGGCGCACGTTACGTATGGCCACCCTGCCCTCTTCGGCACGAGCGTGGACCAGCTTCACCAGCTCCTTGCGACGCTCTTCTGTCAGTTCCGGGATCGGCACCCGCACGACAGACCCGTCATTCGAGGGCGTCAACCCGAGATCCGAGGTCATGATCGCCTTCTCGATCGCCGCAATCGAGCCCTTGTCGAAGGGGGTCACGACAAGGAGGCGAGCCTCGGGTGCCGAAATCTGGGCGAGCTGCTTGAGGGGCATTTCAGTGCCGTAGTACTCGACTTTCACCATCTCGAGCAGGGCAGGATTTGCTCTTCCGGAGCGCACTGCTGTGAACGCCTCACGGGTTGCCTCCACGGCCTTCTTCATCCTGGATTCCGCCGATGCCAGCTCAGCATCTACCACCCTTGCCTCCTAGAACTCACCGGAAGGGTCGTGGAATGAATCACCTCACGACCGTACCCACTCGTTCGCCCAGTATCACTCGCCTGATGTTTCCGGCAGTCCAGAGGTCGAAGACCACTATTGGCAGCTTGTTGTCCATGCAAAGAGATATCGCCGTCGCGTCCATGACTTTGAGGCCCTTGTTGAGCACGTCGATGTAGGTGAGGCTTTCGAATTTTTCGGCCGCGGGGTCGACCTTGGGGTCTGCCGTGTATACGCCGTCTACTGAAGTCGCCTTCAGAAGCACATCCGCACCGATCTCGGCGGCACGCAGGGCAGCGGTCGTGTCGGTTGTGAAGTACGGGTCGCCGGTACCCGCCGCGAAGATCACGACCCGACCCCGCTCGAGGTGGCGGAGCGCCCGTCTCCAGATGTAGGGTTCAGCGATCTGCTGCATCGAGATCGCGGTCTGGAGCCTGGTCTGGACTCCCAGTCGCTCGAGCGCGTCTTGCAGAGCCAGGGCATTGATGACCGTGGCGAGCATCCCCATGTAGTCGCCAACGGTCCTGTCGATTCCATGCTGGAAGCCGGACCCCCCGCGGAAGATGTTGCCTCCTCCGACCACGATGGCGAGCTCCACGCCAAGGCCTTTGACGTCGGCCACTTCCTCGGCGATCGTTCGCACCCTGGAAGGGTCGATGGTCATGCCCGACTCCCTGCCGCCGAAGGCTTCTCCGGAGAGCTTCAGAACCACCCGACGGTACTGCACCTCGGCAGCCTTGCGGTCGAGCTGAGCTACGTCCGGTGGGCGTACGGGCCCAGGTCCGACGGTCATCCGTTGCGCTTCCTCGTCGAGTCGCGATCGCAGCAGTTCGAATCCCACGAGCAACTCGGGGACACATAAGAGTTTCTCACGGAAGAGGGACGCGAGGGAACCGACCCGCTCAGTGAATGGCTAGTCGTGATCGGGGCCGCCCCTTCTCAGGCGCCTTCCCCCACGGCGAAGCGGACGAACCTGGAGACCCTCACGTTTTCGCCGACCTTCCCTGCCAACTCGGCCAGAAGGTCACCGACGGTCCTCGAGTCGTCCCTGACATAAGGCTGGTCGAGCAGGCAAGTCTCCTTGAAGAAGGCGTTGAGCTTCCCCTCGACGATCTTCTCGATCACGTGCTCGGGCTTGCCACTCTCCCTGGCTTGCTTCTCCGCTACCTCACGCTCCTGGGCTATGACTTCTTCGGGGACCTGGGACCGCTCTACCCACTGGGGCTTGCTGGCAGCAATGTGCATGGCGACCTCTCGGGAGAGCCTTATGAACTCCTCGCTTTTCGCTACGAAATCGGTCTCGCAATTCAGTTCGACGAGGACCCCGACCACGTCCCTGCCGAACTGCTTGTGCAGGTACGAGCCGATCACTCCCTCCGCAGCGATGCGATCGGCGCGCTTCTGCAGGCCTGCCAGACCCTTCTCCCGGAGGATCTTCCTCGCCTTTTCGAGGTCCCCCCCTGCTTCCTCGAGGGCCTTCTTGCAGTCCATGATCCCTACGCCGGTCTCTTGCCTCAACCGCTTCACGTCTTCGATGTCGACCGACATTTCCGAACCTCTCTTCTTGTTGCTGACTCACAACCAGCGCTGGAAACGCACCCGAAAAGGACTTGGTGGCGTCACGACGGGCAGGAGCCCGTGGTCGAACGAGACCCCGTCAGCCCGAGTCCGAGTCTTCGGAAGCCGACGATTCCCCGATCCCCGGGGACTTCATATCGCCTTCCTCCCGGCTGGGGGCCACGCCGGTGGCCCGCTCGAAGGTCTCGCGGCCAGCCTGTATGGCTTCTGCCAGTATCCGAGTAATGAGCGAGTCCGACCTTATGGCGTCGTCGTTACCCGGTATCACGTAGTCGACAAGCTCGGGATCGCAGTTGGTATCCACGATGGCGACGATAGGGATCCCCAGGCGTCGAGCCTCCAAGACCGCGATTCGTTCCCGGTTGATGTCGATTACGTACAACGCGTCGGGAAGACGGTTGAGGTTCCTGATGCCCCCGAGGTTCCGCTCCAGCTTTTCGCGCTCCCGCCGCAGACGGAGCGCCTCCTTCTTGGGGAGCCCGTCCAGCTCCCCGGTGGCTTCCATGGCCTCGAGCTCGCGGAGGTAATAGATCCGCCGGCGGATCGTCTCGAAATTCGTCAGTAGCCCGCCTAGCCACCTGTGGTTGACGTAGGGCATCCCTAGCCTCTCGGCCTCCTCGGCGATCACGTCCTTTGCCTGAGGCTTCGTCCCGACCATCAAGACGATCCCACCCCCGGAGGTGAGGTCGTACAGGAACCGGTAGGCCCGCTCGATACCCTGCACGGTCTTCTCGAGGTCGATGATGTAGATGCCGTCCCGGCGAGCGTACACATACGGAAGCATCTTGGGATTCCACCGGTGAGACTGGTGGCCGAAGTGCACCCCGGCTTCGAGCAGCTGCCGCGTCGTCACGAGGGGGGCTTTCGACTCCAACCTGGAACCTCCGATTCGTCACGGTTTCCCTCTGTCCCTGCGATGAAGCCGGCCTCAAACCGACCACCGCGACGGCAGGGACATGCGTGGTGAGCTCCTCCAGACCCAGCCCGGAGGTGCCGGCCGCACAGTCTAGCACCTCGTCTTCCATTCTCTCCCCGGTATCGGGACGACCAAGGTCGATGTGTCGGCTTCCGGACTGGCGTCTCAGGGTGCCGGCTCTGCAAGCTCGGCGAGCGTCGCCGTCGCCTCGAAAGCGTCGGCCACCAGGTCCCTCGTGCGCTCGACGCTCACGGTGGTGAGCGCGGCCGTCCAGGCCGCCCCAAGGACCTCCTGCCGGGTTTGACAGAGCGAACTCCCCCTGGCGGCGGCCTCGATCGCCAGGAGCGTACTGGGGTGGGTCACCACGTGGCTGTGAGCGTCGATGCCGGCCTGACCAGTGTCGATCAGGATGTTCGAAGCTCCCTCGAGAAACGTCTCGGGCGGGGGAACGACCATGTCGGTAGCGAGTGCGATGGAGGTCGTGGGGATGCCCGCAGGGGCGCTGCTCCCAAGTTCGTCCATGAACCGAGATCCCCATGCCATCTGTCTCAGAGAGGTGGCCTGCAGAGCCGATTCAGATAGTCCTGCATGAGAAACAAGGAGGCGCTTGCCTGCCTCCGACTCGGCTAGCCGCACCAAGTCTTTGGCCCCGCCAGAACCCCGTTGGGGGGAGGCAATCGAGACGAAGGCGGCAACCCTGTCGGTACGCCCCCTTTGCGGGTAGACCTTCGAGAGGGCGTACCGCGCTACCACCCCGCCCTGGGAATGGGCCACCACGACTATCCTCCGGCCCGGGTATGCATCAGCGAGCCCCTGGATCTGGTCGGCCAGGATCTCGGCCGAGATGCGAATGTCCTGGAAGCTGTCCTCAGGCGTGAATGGCCGCGCCAGCGGCGAGCCGTCGGGACCCTTCTCGAAGCCTGCATAGGAGTAGGCGAACACCTCCTTGCCGCTGGTACGCAAGGCCTCTTCGAGCAGCAAGGGTCCCTGGTCCGGCTCGTAGGAAGACCCGAACCCGGGAACGACCACGTACAGAAAGTCGTCACGCCCCCCGCCGCCGGAGCCGGGCCGGCGGAAAGACAGCTCCGAGGCAGGCGTGCACGACTTGGACCGCTCGAGCCGGTCGGTCTCGAAACGAGCCAGACCCGTGAGTTCTTCTCGCAGCGCGGCATGAACCGCGACGGGTTCGACGGCCTCCTCCAGGAGCCGCTGGAACTCCCTGCTCGCCGCCTCTAGACGAACAGCAGCTCGCCTTCCCCTGCGCCTGACCCGCGCAGCCGCACCAGGACTGATGGGCTCGACCATCGCCGCCGCTTGCGAGGAGACCGCCAGCGGGATCCCGGCTGCCGCGGCAGCGACCGAGGCGAGTCCGTCGACGGTCTCGGCAATGACCGACCTCAGCATCCTCGCCAGAGCTTGCTCGGCTCGCAACGCCCAGTCCGCCACGATGCCCGTCTGGTGCAGCAGCTCTTCGCCCAGCCGTGCCAGGTGCCGGAAGGTCCGCAGAAGGGTCTGTGGACCTCGCCGCCACAGGTCCCATGCGGTACCCCCGCAATCGAGAAGTGTCACGCTGCATCCCTCGGGGACGAGTCGGGGAGGCCCACCGCCGGCATTCCCGGCCGCCCCGGTCGAGCGCAGCCCGTCTTCTCCATGGAGCTCCTGCGAGCGGGCATCCCCGTCCGCGGAGGCCGACTCCCGGTCGGTCTCGCCACCGGCGCCTCCCCCATCGGACGGAGGGGGCAGTAGCACGGGAGCCCCTTCGACCAGAAAGGGGCCGGGGTCGACGTAGTCGTCCCCTATGCGGAGCGAGAAGTGAACGCCTGCCGACGAGCTCCCGTGGAGGCTGCCGGCCGTACCGAGCCGGTCGCCGCGGCTTACCCGCTCCCCGACTTCCACCGAGGTCGTACCTAGATATGAGTAGGAGGTACGCCAGCCGCTCTCGTGGATCAGCGTGACCGACAGCACGCCGGCCACGCTGCCCACGAAGGTCACGGTACCGTCGTGGGAAGCAGAGACCGCCTCGCCAGGCCGGGCTACGATGTCGATTCCCCTGTGGCCGGAACCGTAGCGGTCCGCAGCATTGAACCTCGCCGTGACCTCGCCCCGGAGCGGCCATTCCAGCACGGGTGGGGTCTCCGTGTGCCGAAGGCTCGCCCGAGCCGCCAGTGCCCACCCCGCAATGAAGAGCGCAAGCCCTACCGAACAGGCAGCGCCGATAAGAACCCGGCGACCCCTGCGCACCCGTTCCCCCCTCTTTGCTCGCACACCCTTCAGGCACCGAGAACCGGCCAGTGCCGCATGCATGAGGTGGCCCGCGCACGGTGAATTGCGGGCCGGGCAGGAACGGCCCCGGCCCTTTCTCCCTCGGACCTTGCACGGGCAGGTCGTCCCTCCGGTCGGACGGACTACGGCCCTGGCCAGAGGCTAGGCGTCAGGTGGAGAGCGATCTGTCGAATCCGTCACGTGGCGGCTGCGCGTTACATCACTAACGGGGCGGTCTGTCGTGCTTGCCGCAAGCAAACTCCTTCCCGGGGCAGGCGGCGTGGGTGGGGAGGTGCTCAGCGAACGGCCGCCCTGCGGCGGGCCGGTATCCGGTCGGGGCGATCGCCCGGCTGGTCGAGAAGCCGGGACCGGAGCTGGAGGATTGCCTTGGTGTGTATCTGGCACACCCTGGATTCGGTAACCCCCAGGACCTGGCCTATCTCGGCCAGAGTGAGTCCCTCGTAGTAGTACAGGGTGACGACGATCTTCTCGCGTTCGGAAAGCTTGTTTATCGCTTCGGCAAGTACAGCTCTTGCCTCCTCCGCTTCGTAGGCAGCCCCCGGCTCCTGGATCTTGTCGTCGGTCAGGGAATCCCCGACCGTAGGGCTGTCCCCCCTGTCTGAGGTGAGGGGAATGATCTCGTCGAGGGCGACAAGACCCACGAAACGGATCTGGCTGTAGACGTCCTCCAGTTCCTCGACCGAGATCCCCAGCTTCGCAGCAATTTCCTCGTCGGTTGGAGGCCGCTTGTACTCCTGCTCGAGCTCGGCGATGGCCCGCTCGACGTCCCTCGCTTTCTGTCTGACCGACCGGGGTACCCAGTCGATCGCTCGCAGTTCGTCGATGATCGCACCCTTGATTCGTGGTATCGCGTACGTCTCGAACTTGATGCCCCTGGACAGGTCGAACTTGTCGATCGCGTCCATGAGACCGAAGATTCCATAAGAAATCAGGTCGGCCTGCTCGACCGTGTTCGGAAGGCCGACCGAGACCCGGCCTGCCACGTACTTGACCAGAGGAGCGTAGTGCAGGATCAGCTTCTCGCGGGCCTTCTCGCGCTGGGCTGGATCAGGGGACTCCTTGTAGGTCTTCCAGCACTCCTGGATTTCAGCCGAATTGTCCAAGGAGATCTCGCTTCAGCTACCCCGACCGGCGCCTCCGTAGCGCCCCTTCAGGTGCGGCCGGAGACGGCCGTGATCTCGTGACCGTCACCCATACAATCCTAATTGACGCCGTGAGAATCCTATGCCCTTGGATGGGTCTCACGGTGCACTTTCTTCACCCTTTCCACACTTACGTGGGTGTAGACCTGGGTGGTCTGCAGGCTGGAATGACCCAGCAGCTCCTGTATCACTCGCAGGTCGGCCCCACGTTCGAGCATGTGCGTAGCGCAGGCGTGTCTGAGGGTGTGAGGAGTCACCTGCCCCAGGGCTGCCTCGAGCCTTGCGCACGCCCTGGCGACGTCTCGCCTGGACATGGGCTTCCCTCTTCGGTTGACGAACAGCGCGTCGGTGGTAGCTCGACGCGTCCGGTCCTCTGGTCGTCGGGCTGCGGCCAACAGGATTTCCCGCCCCTGCTTCAGGTAGGCATCGACCATGTATCTGGCGTTATCGCTCACGGGGACCAGGCGCTCCTTTCCGCCTTTTCCTCGAATCCTGGCAAAGGTTCCGACCTTCCGCCACGAGGCGAGGGTGAAGCCCAGTGCCTCGGAGACTCGAAGCCCGGAGCCGTAAAGCAGCTCGAACAGAGCAAGGTCGCGCAAGGTGACCGCCCTTTCCAGTTCGTCCTCTTCGGGAGGCTGGACTGAGTCGATTGCCTCTTGGAGCGCTCGGCCGGAGGGAACCTTGGGGAGCTTCCTGGGGACCCGTGGCGCCTCGACGAGTGAGGTCGGGTCCGACCGGAGCAGACCCTTCTTGTGGCAGAACCGGAAGAAGGTCCTCAGCACGTAGACTCGGCGTGCCACCGTCGCCCGGGACAAGCGCAGCGTCTCCAGGGTCGCAAGGTAGGACCGAATGGTCCTGCGGTCCACCTGCGACAGTGTCGCTCCAGCCCTGTCCAGGTAGGCAAGGAAGTGACGGACGTCACGGGCGTAGGCCTCCACGGTGTTGGGGCTTCGGTTCTGCTCGAGGTCCAGCCAACTGACGAACTCCTCCAAAACCGGCGCAGGCCGGTCGACCGCGTTTCCTGATGCCCTGCCGGCGACCTCCGAATGCTGCTTCGTGCCCGCCATTTCTTCCCGATACCGTTTCGTACTAGACACGCTGCTCTTTCAGTATGGGATCGGGCTGGTGCCAGGTGGCGGAGCATGGTACACGAACCGGTCTCGACCGAAGGGCACTACCAGGCCCCACTTAGCGAGGGCCGTCAGCGCATCCAGAACTTGCGAGGTGGAGAGGCCCGTGAGCGACCCCACCTCGCCCACCGTCCTGGGTTCCCCATCGGCCAGGACTCCGAGCACATCGGACTCTTCCTCGTCCAGCCTCGCCGAGCTCGACTGCATTCCGGAGTCTGCACGGCCGCCGTTTCGCCCCAGCACGATCCCGTGCCGCCCGAAAGAAGTTCTGATTTCAGCTGTCTGCGAGAGCAGGGACAGCACGTCGTCTGCCGACCGGACCGGAGCCGCTCCATCCACGATAAGCTGGTTCGAGCCCGAGGCAGCCGGGTTCAGGACGGATCCGGGCACCGCATATACCTCCCGGCCTGCCTCGTTGGCAGCCGCAACCGTGGAGAGAGCACCTCCGGTCTCGTAGGATTCGACGACGACCACCGCAAGCGACAGGCCCGCTATGGTCCGGTTGCGCTCCGGGAAACGCCACTTCTCCGGCCGCACGCCCAGGCCGTACTGGCTTACCAGCACGCCCCCTTCGAGTAGGTCGGCGTAGAGGGCCGAGTTGTCGCCCGGGTAGACGACATCGATCCCACATCCTAGGACCGCCACCGCTGCCCCCACCCCGGGAGCCGAGCCGGACCCGAGAGTCCCGCGGTGGGCAGCGGCGTCGATTCCCCTCGCCATGCCGGAGACCACGTTGAGGCCAGCCTCGGCAAGCTCGGCGCCCAGCCGCCTTGCGACCTCCAGACCGGTCGCAGTGGCACGCCTGGTCCCAACCACCGCCACCGACGGCGCATCCAGGACTTCCGCCCGGCCGGCCACGACCAGGTAAGGGGGCGCTGAGGGAGCGCCGTCCAGGGCAGACGGGTAGCCGGGCGAGCCACGGACGAGCACCCTCGCTCGCATGCTGGAGAGCTTGCGGGCCGCGGATTCGAAGTCGAAGTGCTCGAGGTGCGCGCGTATGCTGGCGGCCGTCCTCGCCGAAATTCGGTGCCGACCCTCGGTGAGTGAAAACTCCTCTCCCGCCCTCAGCGCCTCGAAAGCCTGTCTCACCCCGCCGAAGTGCACGAGGATCCGCTCCAGAGGCCCGGTGCCGAGGTGAGGACAGGACATCAAGGCCAGAGCTATAAGTTCGAGCTCTTCGTCGCCTCCCCTGCAAGAAGGGGAGGTGTCGACCGATTGGTTCCTGTTCACCACGGACCCCCCTCTCGGACCTCAGCTCTGCGAGAGTTCCTTCGGCAGGACGAACAGGCCGAATGCCTCCTCGAGGTGCGAGACCTCGGGAAGCGAGGCACCGTCCAGCGCGGCAAGCGCCCAGACGAGCCGGACCATCTTGTGCACCCTCCTTGCGGAGGCGCGCTGGAGGAGAGCCCACCGTTCCAGCAGGTGCCGGGAAGGCCGAGGCAGCGCCAGAAGCTCTGGCAGCATCCGCGACGGGACCCGGGAGAGGTAGCGGTACACACCGAGACGCTCGGCGAGGAGCTGACGAGCGTGGGCGACTCGGCTCCCGAGGAAGCCAGCAGGCGAGCAGCCTGGTTCCGCCCGGCTACCGTCTTCGCTCCCGGACCCACCGGCCGCATGATACGAGAGCAGGCGTGCGGGCTCCGGCGCTCTTACCCTCAGTGCAAGGTCGAAACGGTCTACCAGAGGCCCGCTTATCCTCCGCAAGAACCTGGCTCGATCCTGCTCGGTGCAGCGGCACGCCGAGGAGGAGGCTGAGGTACCCGCTCGCTCTGACGCCCCACAGGGGCACGTGTTCGTCGCTGCGACCACCATGGGCCTTGCCGGGTACTCCACCGTTGCGTTGGCCCGGGCGATCCTGACCACGCCGTCCTCGAGCGGCTGTCGCAGGGACTCGAGGGCGGCTGCCGAAAAGAGGGCAAGCTCGTCCAGGAAGAGGACCCCGTTGTGGGCAAGAGATACCTCACCGGGCCTCGGGAGGCCCATCCCCCCACCTACCAGAGCAGCGGGGCTGGCCGTGTGGTGTGGAGCCCTGAAGGGTGGCCTCACCGGCAGCGAGGATTCGTACCTGTCCGAAACGAGACAGTGCACCATCCGCACTTCCAGGGATTCGTCGAGGTCGAGGTCTGGCAGCAGGGCAGGGCATCCCCTGCCTATAAGCGTCTTGCCCGAGCCTGGAGGCCCCCAGAGCAAGACGTTGAGCATCCCCACCGTCGCGGCCGCCACGGCCCTCAGGGTCTCCTCGTGGCCCACCAGGGTCTCCATGGCCTCTTCGCCGTGGACATCGCTCCGGCGAGTCTCCTCCACAGGACCGGCCACACTTGCTGAAGGGACCGCCTCTGGGTCGACGAGGGTGGATCTGTTCGCCGGGCATCGCGTCGGGTTCGATCGACCGAGGTCCTCCTTGCCTTCCTTGGGTATCACGCCTCGCAGGTAGTCGAGGAAGTCCAGCAGGTCCTCGACAGCGACGACCTCTACTCCCTCTACCAGAGACGCCTCCCAGAAGTTGCCCCTGGGGCATATGAGCCTTCGGCCGGCCGAGCGGCAGTGCAGCGCCACAGGCAGGACATCTCTGCACCTCTTGACGCTCCCGTCGAGGCCCAGCTCTCCGACCAGGACCGCTTCCTGCATCCGTTCAGCCGGAGCGAGCCCCGCTGCTGCCGCTATCCCCGCAGCTATGGGGAGGTCGAAGTAGCTCCCCGCCTTGGGAAGGTCTGCGGGAGCAAGGTTGATCGTGACTTTCCCCCTGGGCCAGGAGAGCCCGCACGACTCGAATGCCGCCTTCACTCGGTCTCTGGACTCTCTCACTGCTGTGTCGCCCAAGCCGAGCACGCAAGCCGTAGGGAGCCCCCTTCCGATGTGGACCTCGACCAGGGCAGGGACGGCCTTGATACCGATGACCGAGACGGTGGTCACCTTGGCGAGAGACGACATTTCCCCCCTCTTGGAACTGCTCGGGCTGGCCGGGCCAGCATATGTATGGCCGGGCCGCGGCGTGCCGTTCGGCTTCTGCCAGCGGAGCGGATGACGCCCACTTACGACTATTTCTACGACTACCCTACGACAGTTTCGGAGAGCCGGCACGTGGAGCACCCGAAACCGTCCACGGGCCGGGCACGAAGGGCCGTCGGCCGGAGTGCTTCAGGCGGACATTGCAGCAGCGATTGCCTCGAGCGACTCCTCTGCCCCGAGGGTGTCCTCGGACTCGACGAGCGAGATCGCCACCTCGGCGGCTCCGGCGTCCAGGTACGCCCTTATGCGCGCCGCGACCTCCTGGGCAGAACCGAACGCGGCCAACTCCAAGCACATCGACGGTGGGACTGCTCGAAGAGCGGCCTTCCGGTCGCCCGAGTCCCAAGCTTCCCTGATCCTGCGTACCTCCTCACCGTAGCCGGCCAGGGAGAATGCATTGGCGTAAGCGTCGACGATGGCGTAGTTGACGATCTGTCTCCTGAAATCGAGTGCCACGCGCTCGGCAGAGGTACCGTCTCGCAGGACTGCCACGTTGAGGCTCACCGTCATCTCGAAACCAGGCCGCCCCGATGCTGCAGCGGTCTTGGCCAGCCGCTGGAGTCGGTCGGGAAGTACGTAGCTCATCAAGGCGCCGTCGGGGAAGGTAATAGCCCGCTCCAGGGCCCTGTCGCCCAGCACTCCGACCACGACCGAAAGATCTCCTCCGGCCGGATTCGGTGCAAGCCGCATCCTGAACCCGTCGATTCGGTACCACTTCCCCTCGAAGACCACTCGCTCTTGTGCAAGGCAGGCCTTGACCGCCGCGACGAATTCCCGGACCTGCTCCAACGGGCGATTCGGATCGAATTCACGGCCGTGCCAGCGTCCGACGACGTTCGGACTGGAGTGCCCGATTCCCAGGACGAATCGCCCCGGCGCAAGGTAGCTCAGCACCGAACAGGACATCGCGACGAGCGCCGGGGTCCTGGTCTGGATCGGGATGACGGCTGTCCCCAGCCGTATCCGTGAAGTCCGGGCCGATGCCGCATGAGCCAGAGCCAGGGCGTCGGCCTGGTTCGATTCCGGATACCAGACCGTGCGGTATCCCAGCTCCTCCGCAAGCCCGGTAAGGTCGAGGACGCGAGGCGGGAGGAATGCGCCCGAAGGCGACAGCGTCAGGCCGAGGGGCAGCACGCTCAGTCGGTGCGAGCTCTTATCTTGGCAGTCAGCTCTTGAGCCAGCGGGTGCTTCTGCTGGGTGGCGAAGGCCACGAGCTTGGAGATGTCACCCTCGATCTTGACCTTGCCCTGCGTGATCACCGACTCTGCCGAGATCTCGCCCAGCAGCAGGGCCTTGGCGGTGTCGAACTCCCCCTCCACGGTGGCCTCGGCCTCGACTGGAGGGTCCCCCCGGCCCATGTCGATGACGACCCCCTCGTCGACCACGAAGAAGAACCGCTGCTGAGGGTCGCCGTGGGGGCAACCGTTCACCCGTATGGATACCACCGCCGAAAGCTGCTTGAGCTCCTCGGGAACTTCCTCCACCTCCTCGTAGATCGAACGGGCCATCTCGATCCACTCGTCCGTGAGAAATTGCGGCATGCTGGGTCCCTCCAAGGCACTAGAAGAGGAAGAATTGGTCGGCCTCCCTGTGGCCCGGCACGGCGCTCTGGTAGGATTTGCTCATGGGATTCAACCCTTTTCGCCGCCACACCAGGCGCCGTTCCGACCTGCTCTTCGTCGTGAGCGGGCTAATCATAATATCAGTGCTGGTACTCTGGGCGCTTCGCTGAGCGGGGAGGGTAGTCGCCTCGATGCTAACCAAGAACCCCGTCGCCTGGCGGCCGATACAGATGTTCGCCATCGAGTTCGCGGCGGCATTCGTCATGGTCCTGTTCATCCCGGGCCGAGAGGTCCCCGACATGCTCACCACCCCCCTGATCGCCGGCGGCGCCGCAGGTGTGGCAGGCCTGCTGATCGGCCTGTACGAGAAGCAACTCATCGCCAGGGAGCGCCTCGCTGCAGGCCCGGTAATCTCGGGGGCGAAGCTCCAGCCCAAGAGGAAGAAGAAGGAGGCCGAACGGGAAGAGCAGCCAGCCGCCGCTCCCAGGCCAGCATTCGGAGCCCAGCCTTCCGAGGCACGCACGCCTGCAGTCGCGCCCGCGGCCGCGACCTCCACCGAGCGACCTGCCGTCGGAGCGGGAAGGGCTCCCTTCCCCGCCGGGCCGGCCGGAGCTCCAGCAACCGCGGGTCAGCCCCCCACACCGCCGGTTCCGGCAGCCGCCCGCGCTGAGGCCGCCCCGGCATCCGCAGGGGGGCCACCCGAAGACAGGCTCCCCACCTGGATGGAAAAGGCCATGGCTCAGGCCCAGATGGCCTCTGCTGCAGGCGAGTCGGACTCCGCCTCCCAGGACCAGGAGCTGACCCAGGAGGAATTGAGAGCCAGGCTGGAACAGCCGGTCAATCTCGGGATGCCCGTAAAGGAAGTCGCCGAGGCAACCGCAGCCGTGTCCGAAGGGGCCTCTGCTCTCGACGAGATCGACAGCCTCGTAGGAGCAACCTCATCCGCCCAGCCCGCGGCGCCCGCCAGACCCTCTGCTCCGGCACCGGCCGCATCCGGGGCTGGCCGGGCCATACAGGCTGCCGTAATTCACACCGATCCCGACCAGCGGAGGCACATAGCCTCCATGCTCTCGGGAATCGGGCTCTCTGTGGTGGTCGAAGCCGACTCCGAAGAAGATGGCCTGCTCGCGCTGCTCGAAAAGAACGTCGACGTGATCGTGACCTCGCCGGACGTGTCGGCACAGAGCCCTGCAGAGTACGTCGGCAAGCTGCGGAAAGCCTCGCAGTTCGCCCTGATCGTGGGCTACGGAAGGGAGGGTTTCGAGGGACTCAGAGAGCTCGCGGCAGTCTGGACTCCAGGTGGACCGGTCCCTGCCGAGCTCGCACAGATGCTGGGGCTTTGACCGGAGCCTTCAGAAGGCGTCCTCGATCAGCTCGACCTCGGGCGGACCTGACCCTGCTACCATCACCGATACCACGTCGAAGCGGACCTCGACGTCGCTTCCTACCCAGCCCTCCAGCCTAGCCGCTGCAATGAACTCCCTGGCCAGCTCCCGCAGCTTGCGTTGCTTGGAAACCGAGACGGCCTCCTCGGGAAGTCCGAAGCCCAGCCCGGAGCGCGTCTTGACCTCGCAGAAGACGAGCTGATTGCCTTTGGCAGCGACGAGGTCTACTTCTCCTCTGGCAGAGCGCCAGTTGCGAGCAACGATCCGGTAGCCCTTGGACTCGTATTCCCTGGCGGCCAAGCGTTCCCCGGCACGAGCCAGCCCCATGTAGTGCCGTGCCGACACGCTACGGCTCTTTGGCCAGTTCCTCTATGTTCACGTCCTTGAAGGTGACCACCTTTACGCGGTTGACGAAGCGGGCAGGCCTGTACATGTCCCACACCCAGGCGTCTTCGAGATCTACCTCGAAGTACGTTCGCCCGTCGGATTCCTTGACGTTGAGGTCGACCTTGTTGGCCAGGTAGAACCGCCGCTCCGTCTCGACGACGTAAGCGAACATCGGGAGGACGTCTCGATACTCCTTGTAGAGCTGGAGCTCGATTTCGGTCTCGTATCGCTCGAGGTCTTCAGCGGACAAGAGTCTTCCTCCAGGGATTCCCGTTGATTTGTCCCCGCGGACGAGGTGCCTTCGCGGATACGGGGAGACCGGTGAAGGTTCGGCGGGTCGGCTTCACGCCTACATCATATGCCGGCGCTCGGGAGCCGCTGTGCCATTTCCGATAGTGAGCCGTGGAACTCGGCTCCAGGTGCGGGAAGGGGTCTCCTCAGCAGGTCCCTTGGCCGCCCGGAAGCCCACCGAAGCCTGAAGGCGGCCAAATCCTGAGCGACGCCCTGCCCACCACCTCCCCGAGCTTCACCGGACCGAACACTCTCGAATCTGCAGAGGCGCTCCGGTTGTCTCCCATCACGAATATTTCGTCCGGTCCGAGCTTGACGCTCCCCTCCCAGTTGGTGGTCGCGTCCAGCGGGAGGTAAGGTTCGTCGATCCGGCGACCGTCGATGAAGATCTGCCCCGACCGTCCCTCGACCGTCTGGCCCGGACAGCCCACCACTCGCTTGATGAGGTGCCTGTTGCGTCCCTCACCTCCGAGTGCCTCGGCCAGGCCGTCTTTCACTTTCTCCAGAGCGCCCCTCTCGTCCAGCCTCCCCCGCTGACCCGGGTCGACGAAGACGACGATGTCCCCTCGGTGCAATGACCTCGCATCGAAGAAAACCTTGGCAACGACCACCCGGTCGCCTACGTGAAGCGTGGGGTACATCGATGCGGAGGGAATCCTGAAGACCTGAAGGGCGAACGCCTTGAGGGCGACGGCTATGGAAAGGGCGACGAGGATAAGGATCGGGAGCTCCACCCAGAACGGGAGGTGCCTGGCCTCTGGTGCTTCCTGCCCGGGGTGCGGCTGCTCCGCTCCGGTCTCGGCTGTGCGGAGCAAGTCGGTCCCGCTCGACCCCGTCAACTCGGGCGCTTTTCCTTGATCTTGGCTGCCTTGCCGACCCGGGATCTGAGGTAGTACAGCTTGGCCCTTCGCACGTCGCCTCTCCGCAGCACCTCGATCGAGGCGATGGCCGGCGAGTGCAGCGGAAAGATCTTTTCGACCCCGACGCCGAAGCTGACCTTGCGCACCGTGAACGTCTCCTTCGTTCCCGAGCCACGCCGGGCTATCACGACGCCTTGGAACGCCTGAACCCTCTCGCGGTTTCCCTCCCGGATCCTTACCGACACCTTTACCGTGTCGCCGGGCCCGAAGTCGGGAATGTCGTCCCGCAGATACTGCTTTTCGACGAAGTCCAGCTTCTGCATCGCCAAGAATCCCTTACCGCGAGCTGCCCTGATGGGATCGGTGAGATCTCCCGAAGAGGCGGATTGCGAGTCTACTTCACCGCTGACCCCACTCGGCGGCTATTTGCGGCGGAAGGGAGAGAGAGATGCCTAGTTCTTCGAGCTCTTCCTCCGACACCAGCCCGCTCTTCACGGCCTGGGCTATCAGGTCGGGTCTGCGGGCTGCGGTGCGAACGATGGCCTGGCCCCTACGCCAGCGGGCAACGGCTGCGTGGTCCCCTGAGAGCAGAACCTCCGGCACTTCGAGCCCCCGCACGACCCTGGGGCGGGTGTACTGCGGATACTCGAGCAACCCCATCACGTAGGACTCTTCCCTGGCCGACTCGACATTTCCCATGACACCCGGCAGGAGGCGTACGACCGACTCCAGCACGACCAGCGCAGCCGCCTCACCGCCCGCCAGCACGCAGTCGGCTACCGATACCTCCAGCGCGCGGAGGTGCTCGATCGCTCGCTGGTCGATCCCCTCGTAGCGACCGCACACGAGCGTGATTCCCGCTCCCTGGGCAAGCTCCTCGGCGCGCCGCTGGGTAAACCGCTCGCCCGAGGCCGACATGACCAGCACCGCGCCCCGGCGCTCCGGGGAAATGCTCTCCACGGCAGCGATCACAGGCTCGGCCTTCATCACCATTCCGGGCCCCCCCCCGAACGGGTAGTCGTCTACCCGTTCCCCCGGGGCCAGGAAGTCCCGAGGGTCGTACACCTTCATGGATAGGCGGCCGGATTCGAGCGCTCGCCCGGGCAGCGAGACTCCGATGGGCCCGTCGAAGAACTCCGGGAATATGCTGACGATGTTGACGAAGAACGTCTCGCTCATCGGACCTGTCCCGCCGGTGAGTCCTCGAATATCCCTTCAGGCGGCCGCACCACGATCCGCCCTGCCTCGAGGTCAACTTCGGGAACCAGTTCCCGCACTAGCGGCAGGAGCTTCGTCCCTCGGGCAGTCGAGATCTCGAGCACGTCCTGAGCGGGATATTCGAGGACTCGGGCCACCTCGCCGAGGACCCTACCGCTCTCGTCCACCACCCGAAGGCCCGGGAGGTCCTTGAGGAAGACCTGACCCTGGCGAGGTCGGGCCTCGCTCTCGGGCACGCAGACAGCAGCGCCCCTCAGTCGCTCCGCCTCCTCGCGCGCAGAGTAGCCCGCAAACCGAATCAGGTAGCGTTGGCGGTGGAGGCGAGCCGTCTCGACCACGACCTCCGAGCCCCGCTCCTCGCCAGCGTGGACGACCACGAGGCGCGATCCGGCTCGAAACCTGGAAGGGTTGTCTCCGACCAGCTCGACCGAAACTTCCCCCCTCACCCCGTGGGGCTTGCGCACAAACCCGACGAGGAGGAGGCCGGGCGGAACCGAAAACTCTCGCTCTCTCCCGCTCATCTCCGGCCATCCGCCTGGAAACGAGGTCGACTCGACGGACCTTCTTGCGGCACGGCTCTCGTATGCAGCCTCGCTTCGCTCGAGCCGACCGGGAAGTCCCTCGATCGAACTCGAAGAGCCCGGGTCTCCAAGTCGCCCGGCAGCTGCCCGCGTCAGTCGATTATTTCGACGGTAGCTTGCGTCCCGTCCAGGTATGCCGCCGCCCGCGCGAGCTGCCTGAGCGCGGCTGCGACGCGGCCACTCTTGCCTATGATGCGCCCCACATCTTCTGGGGCGGCGTGCAGTTCGAGTACGATGCCGTTGGCTCCTTCCACCACCTCGACGTGGACCGCCTCCGGCTCGTCAGCGATGGCCGAAGCGGCGTACTGGAGGACCGACCGGGCCGTGGCACCGGGAAGTCTGTTGCCCTCCGGGGCCACCTCGTCCTCGAATTCTTCGTAGTCCTCGTAGTCCTCGGCAGGCACCAGGTCACTCCTTCCTTCCGCGGCAGGTGCGCTTCAGCTCTTGGCCGCCTCGTCCGCGGAAGCCTCCACGGAGTCTTCGGACCCGGACTTGCCTCCCCGGGTACCACCTCGCGATCCAGCCGCCTTCCCGGCCTTCGATGAGCTTCTTGCCTTCGCACCTGCGGACTTGCCTCTAGCCGAGGTGCGGCCCTGCTTCGCCGCCTTCTGCCGGGTTCCGGTGCGCTCTGCCTTGAGCTTTTCGAACTCCTCCCAGGCGCCCGAGATACGCAACAGGTTGCGGACCTGCTCGCTTGGCTGAGCACCCTGCATCAACCACCGGACCGACTTTTCGTTGTCGATTTCGACTATCGCCGGGTCCGTCCTGGGGTCGTATCGACCGACGACTTCTATGAACTTTCCGTCCCTCGGGCTCTTGGAGTCGGCCACGACGACCCGGTAGGTCGGGACCTTCTTCCTTCCGGTACGAGCGAGTCTGATGCGCACGGGCATCTGGCAATCCCCCACGGTCGTAGGTGACACGGACGTGACAGGATACCTGCAGTGGCTCCGGAGCTGCGGGCGAATTCGCCGCGACGCTCCCGGAAGGACGCCTCGCCCGTCACAGCTCTCCAGCCCTAACGGTGCCAACCTGAGCCGGTAGGCTCCGGCACCGACGCGTCAAGAAAGGGCTACTTCTTTCGCTTCTTCTTTCGGGACTTCGACGGACGAGAGCTGCGCCTTCCCGAACCAGTCGGCCTGCCGCCGGGCACGGCCCTGGCCCCTGTGCCCATGGCCCCGAATTCTGCCGGCAGGGACGCTGCCTTCTTCATCGCCTTCCTCGGCGAGCCGATCGAGGCGACCTGCTTCATCATCTTCTGCACCTCTGCGAACTGCCTGAGCAAGGCATTTACGTCCTGGGGCGAGGTGCCCGAGCCCCTGGCAATTCGTTTCCTCCTGGAGCCGTCCACGATCTTCGGGTTGCGTCGCTCTTGCGGGGTCATCGACAAGATGATCGCCTCGACCCTGGCAATCTCTCTCTCGTCGACGTCTTCCTCGCTGAACTTCCCGATGCCAGGGATGCCTGGCAAGAGCGAGAGGAGCTTGGAGAATGGTCCCGCCTTCCGCAGCTGGCGCATCTGCTGCAAGAAGTCCTCGAGGTCGAATTCGCCCTCGACGATCTTTTGCTGAAGGCTACGAGCCTTCTCCGCGTCGATTACCTGCTCGGCCTTCTCGATGAGGGTCAGCACGTCGCCCATTCCCAGAATGCGCCCGGCCATTCGGTCGGGGTGGAAGGGCTCGAGGTCTCTCAACGACTCTCCGGTGCCCGCGAAGTAAATG
>FWPU01001358.1_pt1 | contig 53878 bp, 50 predicted proteins | sample 2228361 | NCBI WGS metagenome assembly FWPU01 (sample SAMEA103939777, study PRJEB20133) | metagenome | reverse complement strand
AGAAAAAGCGGAATCCCCCGCCGCACCAAGGGACAGATAGGTGCCTTATGATTGCCAGCAAGATGACTTTTCTTCCGGCCCCTTGAAATTACAGGACATTTTAGATATTCCAAGTCTTTTTGCTGCAACTAATTTGGAGATGACCCTTAAAAATTTATTCCCGAGGTCCTCACCACCGCAAAATTTATTATTAACTTTGCCAACTTTCGTAGACCAGGTGATCTATGCGGTAACAAATTTATTCTTCTTTCAGCGGAATAGCTTCGTCGATAAGCATTATGGGGATATCATCCTCGATCCGGTAGATCAGCCGACAATGATGACAAATTAATTGATTCTCCGCCTCACGGTATTCTAATTCTCCAGTGCAGCCTGGTTCCCGTACACATTTGGGACAAGCCAAAATTTCTAATAAATCTTTACTGAGGGCCATTTTAACTTTCCCCTTCTTTCTATGAATTATTTAATCTTGAATTAAGCACCTTGTCTCTTGAATATTTAACTTTTTTGCGGCGGCGGCCAACACTTCTTCTACGGTTATCTCCTGCATACATCTTCCCCTGGGGCAACTTTTCTGAAAACATGGGCTGCAGGGCAGATTTTTCCTTATGATAATATGGCCATTACCATAGGGGCCAGTTCGCCAAGGGGCAGTGGGTCCAAAGAGAGCAATTAGGGGAACATGTACGGCAGCAGCTAAATGCATGGGACCGGTATCCGTAGTAATTATTAAATCAGCTAATGAGAAAAGGGCGGCTAACTCTTTTAATCTTGTTTGCCCAGCCAGGTTTATACCCTCCATGTTACTACGCATCAGGGTGCAGATCTTTTTTATATCCTCTTGATCTTCTGCCCTACCGGTGAAGACTATGGTAACCCCCAAATTAAGCAAGCAATCTGCTAAGCGGGCAAAATTTTCTTTGGGCCATTGCTTGGTCGGCCACTTGGCTAAAGGGTGAATGACGACCAAAGGGGCTAAAGCCAGCCCTCTTTTCGCCAGTCTGGTTTTCATCTCCTCGCGCAGCTCATCAGATACAGGGAATTTTAAAACCGGTTTATTAATTTCTACTCCCAGTTGATAAGCCAGATCTAAATACCTTTCTAAAGCATGCCTCTCAATAGACAAAGGCTTATACCGCTCTTTGGTAAAGAGATAGTTGCCTTCATCAGCAATACCGGCCGTTGGTTGAAATCCTATCTTCCTTCTTCCGCGACTTAAGAAAACCATCAAACCACTTTTAAAAAGGCCATGATTATCAATGATCCAGTCATAATTGACGGAACGAAGGGAGCGAAGGAATTTTATAATTTCCCGCACGGCTCTGCGCCTTTGGCCTCTTTGCCGCAATTGCTTTAACCAAGATTTACGCCGACTCACCAAGACGCGGTCCACGGCCGGATGCCCCAAAAGAAGATCACTGGCCTCTTCTTCTACTAGCCAATCTATTTGGGCGGTGGGAAATTGCTGGCGCAAAGCTTCAACCATTGGTAAAGTTTGGACTACATCTCCCAGCGCACTTAATTTGACGATTAAAATGCTCTGCGGTTCCACCCTTTCAGTCAATTCCTTTACGCTCCTGTTCCAATATCCAAAGCACTGCCCCATAAAGATCAGCGGCAATATAATCTGGCTGGGAGGGCCAGTCTTGTTGCCGCTCTAAAGCCTGGCGGCCATGACCAGTCAAGAGTAAAACTGTTTTAGCTCCTATTCTTTTTCCGCACTCGACATCCGAAAAATGATCGCCCACCATATAAGAAGAAGAAAGGTCTAAATTAAAATCTTGAGCGGCCATTTCTAAGAGACCAGTAGCCGGCTTACGACAGGTGCATTCTTGCAGATAAGGCGGATACCCTTCCACGGGATGGTGCGGACAATAATAGATACCATCCAAGACCGCTCCTTCTTCCTTTAGCTGCCTCACCATTTCAGCATGAACATCTGCTAAATTTTCTTCAGGTATAAGACCTCTGGCTACTCCCGACTGATTCGTAATTACTATTACTTTAAAGTTATGTTCATTTAATCGCCGAATGGCTTCTGCCGATCGTGGAATAAGGCACATCTGTTGCGCGGAATTCAAATAACCAACTTCTTCGCAAATGGTCCCGTCTCGATCTAAGAAAACAGCTCTATTTTTCATCATCTAACAACCCTAATTTAAATTTCTTTTAAAGCTTATTGGATTACCAATTTCCAATTTCCAATTTTGTAATATTTTTTCCCTCTCACCTATCCTTCTTCCGGTGCAGAGAACGACGGGCTTTAAGACATAGGGCAAGGGTTTGTCCCACAAAATTTTAAACGTAGGGCAAGGGTTTATCCCTTGCCGCCTTCGGCAAGCCACAAGGGCTTGCCCTACGAATTTATAGAAGATTAATATTTAGCTTGATCTTTCCTTTATTATTCACGTCCTCCATATTTTGGGCCCGCCTCTGGCCTAATTACGACCCAGCCTCGCTGGAAAGAGGATGGGGTGAGGGGATGATGATAAGTCCCACAATTTTGCTATTTCCCCGTAGACCTCTTCCACAGAAATAGCTTCCAGGCACTGCTTATCTTTATTAGAGCATCGTGGTTTAAAACATGGACTGCATGGTATATCTTTTTTAATTACCCGGCAATGTTCACCAATCGGCCCCGTGTGGTTCGGATCTGTGGATCCAAATATGGCTACCACAGGTACTTTTAGAGCCGCAGCCACATGCATTAAACCGGAATCATTAGTTACCATGAGACGACAACACGCTATTAAGGCCATTGCTTCAGCTAAATTTGTTTGTCCTGTTAAATCATAACCTAAATTTTGCCCGGCCTGCAAAATTTTTTTAGCTATTCCCCGGTCATTTTGAGCGCCAAAAATAATTATTTGGGCTCTCAGTCTTTTGTTTATTGAATAGGCCAATTCGGCAAATTTTTCTGGAGGCCATTGTTTGGCGGGACCATAAGATGCTCCCGGAGTTAGGCCGACCAAAAATTCCATATTTTTAATACCTAAAGATTTAAGCTTCGCGCGCGCCCTGGCAGCTTGCTCAGTTTTAATTTCCAAAGAAGGGATACGGGTAAGTATGGGAATGCCGAGATAGTTGACTAAATTTAGGTAATAATCAATTTGATGGCCTTTTTTCTTCTCTGGGGTTGAGACAGCATGGGTCAAAAGAAGACCGCGGCCGTCAGTATTATATCCGGCCCGGTTAGGGATCCGGGCTAAATAAGCAATAAGCGCAGATCCAAAAGAATTGGGCAAAAGAATAGCTAAATCGAACTTTTCTTCTTTTAATTTTTGGGCCAGGCGCAATCTGCCCGTCAATCCTTGATGTTTTCCCGGGCTTTCATAAAAAATTATTTTTTCTAAGCAAGAGACCCCCTGAAATATATCTGCTACCCATGGCTTAGCTAATATAGAAATTGTAGTGGTCGGGAAGGCTGACTTAATACTCATTAAGGCAGGCAGGGACATAACCGCATCCCCAATCCAATTTGGTGAACGCACTAAAATTTTTTTTATACCCGATAAACTTCTCATCGCCATATCTATTTTATTTTACCAAAGAGATCATCACCCTAAAATAAATTATTGTTTACATCTCCCCTAAGGCTGCTACTCCCCTCATCTCTGGCGACCAATATTCTACCTTCTAAATTCTTAGCTCTCCAGGGTCGAGTCTTCCATCTACGGTGGAGCCAAAGCCAGTGATCCGGGTAAGCGCGGATATACCTTTCTATAACTTGATTAAAAACTCTTGTATTATGCAAAACGTCCATTTCTCTATCTTTTGTGCGCAGCAAGGGAATTTCCGGCTCAATTATTACCCGATATTGTCCATTTTTCTGACGAATATTAAAGGCCGGTAGAACAGGAGCACCTGTTCGCTGAGCCAAGAGAGCAAGTCCTGAGTTAGTACAGGCTAAATGGCCTAAAAAATCTACAAATACCCCTTCACTCCAATCAACATTTTGATCCAATAAAACACCGACAATTTCTCCATCCCGCAATAAACGCAACATGCGGCCCATCGCTTTTTTCTTAGGTATCGTCATATTCCCTGTCCAGGTTCGCAGCATTTGCACCAGTTGATCTAAATATTTATTATCTAAAGGACGCATGACTACATGGCATGGAAAACCCACCAACAAAGGAAAAGTAGCTGCCATCCATTCCCAATTGCCGAAATGGGCCGTCAAAAAGATGATTCCTTTTCCCTTTTGGTAAGCTTTATGAAAATTTTCTTCCCCTTCCAAGACCACGTACTTTCTTACATTTTCTTTATTCAATTTAGGAATGAAGGTAATTTCCGCTAATACCCGGCCCAAGTGCCTAAATACGTCCTTCCCTATTTGTTTCAACTCTTTTCTGCTTTTCTCAGGGAAAGCCAGAGCTAAATTACGTAGAGTAATCCGCTGGTGCCAGAGATCTAAACAGAAAATAATTCTTCCTGCCTGCTCCCCCAGCCAAATGCGCCACCTTAGAGGAAAAATATTTATGAGCCTGATGAGTAATTTGGAGCTAAAGAAGAACCTGGAGTTAGAGATAGAACTATTGCTCATGCTTTGAGACCTAATTTGGAAAAAAGAAATTCTTTGAATTTAATCTCGTCATTATCTAAAAAAACATGACGGATAGATAACACTCCTAAAGGGATGATTGCCTGAGCAAATTTCGCCAAGCGTACCCCATCTTTTTCCGTAGTGATCAAAATATCAGCCTTTACCTCTTTAGCCTTGGCCAATATCCTTTGCCAATCTTTTTCTCGGTACTTATGGTGATCAGGGAATACTTCCATCTCCAAAAATTTTGGCTCTAATTTTAATAATGTTTCTTTAAAAGATTGGGGTCGTCCAATCCCGCAAAAAGCTAAAACCTTTTTCTCTCTTAGAAATTCAGGAGGATAAAACTTTCCATCCTCCATCAAAAGGGAACAAGGAACATAATCAGTGGCAAAGACGAACAATTCTTTTTTTATTTGCAATAATTTCTCCTTTAATTTTGAGATGTTAGCAGATTGGCCGGCTTTTGTCAAAATGACGGCATCAGCTCGCTTAATTTCATTTATGGGTTCGCGCAAAAGGCCTCGCGGGAAAAGCCAGCCATTGCCATAAGGAAGAGTGGAGTCTAAAAGGAGAATATTCAAATCGCGCTTTAGGCTTAAATATTGGAAGCCATCATCCAAAATAAGAATTTCGCTTTTAAAATTTTGCTGCGCATAGAGGCCACATAAATAACGATCCTTGCCTACGATAATGGGAATACCAGGAAGTTTCTTTGCTAATAAATATGGTTCATCGCCACACTGCTCAGGCTGGGCCAAAATTTTTTCCTGATCAGCGACTAAGAATACTTTTGCCTTATAATTTCCCTTATAACCTCTGCTAATAATACTGATGGGATAAGAACTTTGTCCCAGTATCTCTACCAGACCCATGACCAGAGGAGTCTTCCCCGTTCCCCCTATGGATATATTACCCACACTTATCACCTTTAGAGGAAGAGACCTCACCTGTTTTAGGCCTATGGAATATAAGAAGAGACGGGCGGTCACGGCGTGTTTATAAAAAAAGGCAAGGAGAGCTAAAGGCGAAAGATAAATTTTTTGCCAGAAACTTTCTACTTCTTGAGAGATAAGATTAACAATTTTTGCGGATAGATAAGGCATTAATAGATGAAAGGTTAAATAACTTCTTCCCGTTCCTTTATCTTTTCCACTTCCCCATCGATGAATTGCATAAGGTAGAGCTTTTTGTATTCCCCATTCTTCTCCAACAATTCCTCATGCGTTCCCACCTCCGTTATGGTCCCATTAGAGATGACCACAATGCGATCAGCCCGGCGCACAGTGGAAAGGCGGTGAGCTATTACCAAAGTCGTTCGGCCGCGCATTAAATATTCCAGCGCTTTTTGCACTTCCACTTCAGCTTCCGAATCAAGAGAAGAAGTAGCTTCATCCAAGATAAGAATTGGAGGATTTTTGAGCAATGCCCGGGCAATGCTAATGCGCTGCCTTTCCCCACCGGAAAGCTTTATTCCTTGCTCACCAATTATTGTATCATATCCTTGCGGTAAATTCTGAATAAAGCCATGCGCATTAGCCGCTTGCGCAGCCTTGATGATTTCTTCTATCGGCTCACCTATTTTCCCGTAGGCAATGTTATTCTTTACGGTATCGTTAAAAAGAATCGTCTGCTGCGTCACAATACCGATCATGGATCTTAAGGATTCCACGGTGTAATCCCGAATATCTACGCCATCAATCAGAATCCGCCCTGAGCTAACATCATAAAAGCGGGGTAAGAGGTTTAGCAAAGTAGTCTTCCCCCCGCCGCTGGCGCCTACGAAAGCCACCACCTCCCCTGCTTTAATCTGTAAATTAATATTTTTTAAAACCCTCTCTTCTTCGTAGCGAAAAGAGACGTCTTGAAACTCAATCCCTTGGATAATGGAATGCAGAATCTTAGCCCCGGGTTTATTGCTAATTTCCGGAACCGTATCCAATATTTCAAAGATGCGCGAAGCAGCAGCTAACCCTTGTTGAATAGTATTATTCACCCCACTCAACCTTTTCACAGGCTCATAGAGCATGAGTAACGCAGCCAAAAAAGAAAAGAAAGTTCCTGGCGTGGCTACCCCTTTGATAACGTTATATCCCCCATAAAGAACAATAAAGGCTATTCCCACCCCGCCTAAAAATTCCATTAAAGGATGAGAAAGAGCACGCACACGTACTGATTTCATTATTAAATTAAAAAGTTTTCTATTCTCACCCGCAAAACGCTTCTGCTCATATTCTTCCATATTAAAGGCTTTTACGATGCGATTCCCTGATATAGTTTCCATGAGAATGGCCGAAATATCCCCCATAGTAGTCTGACTCCGATAACTAAAGGAACGTAATTTACGGCCGAACTTTACTAAGGGATAGATGGCTAGGGGAAAAACAACCATGGCGACCAAGGCCAGTTTCCAATCGCGGTAGAAGACAACTATCACCAGGCCAATGATCGTGAAGAAATCTTTAATTAAACCAGTAACCGCTTCGCTCACTGCCCCTTGAACTAAATTTACATCATTGGTTATCCGAGAAATGAGCACGCCCGTAGGATGACGGGTAAAAAATGAAAGGGAAAGAGATTGTAAGTGGTTATAAATTTTTTCGCGCAAATCAGCAATAATCTTCTGCCCAACATAAGACATGAGATAAGATTGACCGTAATCAAAAATCCCTTTGGCCAAAAATAAGGCAATAATGGCAAAGGGCAGAAGCTTAAGCATGAACAGATCTTTCTTAAAAAAGATATCATCGAGAACAGGCTTGACTAAAAAGGCCGAAGCCGAGGTAGCTGCCGAAACCATGAGCATACAAACCATAGCTCCAGCCAGGCGCCGCCAGTAAGGTTTGACAAATTGTAATAAACGGCGATAAAGATTCATAGAAATATATTAATTACCAAAGATCGACTTCTTCTCCACTTTTATTTGCCGGGTGGTTCTGCTTATCAATTAATCATCTCCAAAGCTATTTGGGCCACGCGCTGCGCTGCCCCGGGTGTCCCCAATCTTTCTTTCACCGCGGCCAAGTTGGCCAGCATCTCTCTTCTATAGCTTTCCTCATCTAAAATTCTCAAAGCCTCTGTAGCGATTAAATCTCCTCGCACATCCCCTTGCAAAAGTTCAGGCACAATTTTTTTCCCGGCAATGATGTTAACTAAGCCAATCCATTTCACTTTAACTAATGCTCTTCCTATTATATAGCTTAATAAAGAAACGTGATAAACAATGATCATCGGCTTTTGCAATATAGCCGCTTCTAAGGTAGCCGTCCCTGAGGCAATAATAAGAAGATCTGCAACCGCCATAGCCCAATAAGTTTGGTTTTCCACTAAGGTAAGAGGTACTTCCAGAGCGGCTGGTAAAATCTTCTCCACTTCAGTCCGAGGAATTGAGGGAGCGATAGGCAATATAAAATTAGCCGTACACTTTTTTTCTTTGATAATTTTGGCGGCCTCCAGCATCGCTGGTAGAAGTGATTTGACTTCCTTAAGCCTGCTTCCAGGGAGCAAAGCAATGAAAGGATGACCTCTTTCAATTCTTTCTCTTTCTTCTAAGAAATTTTCCGGATCTCCGGAAATGACGTCTAAAAGAGGGTGGCCCACAAATCTGGCCTCTAAGCCAGCTTCTTTATAGAGGGCCTCCTCAAAGGGTAAGATTACCGCCATCTTGTTTACTAACTTAGCAATTTTTTGCACTCTTCCTTTACGCCAAGCCCAAACTTGCGGGCTTATATAATAAAGAATTGGTATCTTGGCTCGCTGGGCCACTTTAGCCAGCAGCAGATTAAAGTCGGGAAAATCGATTAAGATTACTAAACTTAGACCTTCTCTTAGAATAAATTTTTTAAGCTCCCTGTAAGCCTTAAAGATTTGGGGCAGTTGTCCAAAGACTTCGGTAATACCCACCACGGCCAATTTTGATGAATCTATAAGTATTTTGGCCCCAGCCTGCCCCATAAGCCCGCCGCCCACCGCGTAAATCTCCAAGGTGGGTTGCAAATTAAAAAGCGCGGCAATTAATCGGGAGCCATGGAGATCCCCCGATGCTTCGCCCGTCACAATTAGGATCTTCTTCTTTCTCGGCTGCAAATCGCCCATCTCTCTCTTTGGCTTTTATTTACCTTGGTAATAAGAAACAATCGCCGGTATCTTTCTCAAATTAGTTTGAATTTGCTCATTGATTTCTAAGGCCAAAGCCAAGGCCTTACGGCCATCTTCACCCGAGATAGAAGGGGGAGTGCGCTGAATGGCCGAACGAACAAAAGACTGAACCTCCATAAACAGAGCATCTCCAGGTGGGACTTCCAGGTTTTCCATGCAAATCGATGGTCTTTCTTCACTTTCATTCTTTTGGCGGTAATAAATAGAGGCTTTCTTTTGGGCAAAATCAATAGTCATATAAGAATCAGGTTGAAAGATGCGCATCTTGCGCTGGTCTTTAAAAGATATGCGGCTGGCTGTTATATTGGCAATGCACCCACTTTTAAACTCCAAGCGGGCGCTGGCAATATCAATTTTGTTAGAAAGTACGGGAACGCCCACAGCTTGAATCTTTTCTACGTCAGATTTTACCAGATGCAAAATAATATCCAAATCATGGATCATCAAATCCAGGACCACATCTACCTCAATTCCTCGCTGGCGGAAGAGAGTTAACCGATGAGCTTCTATAAAGAGAGGTATATAAATCTTTTCTTGAGCCGTTTTTAGGGTTGGATTAAACCTTTCTAAATGACCAACTTGGATTAGGCAGCCATTTTTCTTTGCTGTTGCAAGCAAGTCATCAGCTTCAGCTAAAGAATTGACCATGGGCTTCTCTAAGAGAACATCGCAGCCCGCCTGCAAAAAGTCTTTGGCAATGGTATAGTGTTGATCCGTGGGCACTACAATACTTACCGCCTGCACCTTACCTATAAGCTCATGATAATCAGCATAGGCCTTTGTTTTTACTTTTTGAGCCCATTCTTGGGCCCTTTCCGGAATAATATCCGCCAAGCCCACAATCTCCACTTCTGGAAGAGCGGCATATTTTTCCACATGATATCTTCCCAAATAACCTACACCCACTACGCCGACGCGCAATTTAGCCATTCCTCTATCGCCTTGCTATTTTTATATGCCCATTAAACAAACATTATGTTTGTTGGCTTGTTTAATTACTTCATCCTTATTGAGGACGATTGTTTTTCCAGCTTCCACGGCCATAGCAGCCGCGCCAGCTCTGATCAGAGTCTTAATAGTAGCTAGGCCTACCACAGGTATATCTAAACGCATATCCTGATGGGGTTTAGCCATTTTAATCACTAAAACACCTCCCTTTCCCAATTTGGCCCCCCGGCGGATAGCTTGGTCTGTCCCTTCGACTGCTTCTACAGCCAGGACCATTTCATCTTTGACAACTATAGTCTGGCCTATGTCTAGCAGCCCTATCTCGCGACTTACTTTCTGGGCAAAAATTAGATCCCTTTTTTCCCTTTCGGAAGGTTTTCTTTCGGTCCAAATTCCGGCCGGAGCTATATTCTCGGGCAAAAATGGAAGGGGACTCAAAACTTCCATCCCTTCACTTTCTATCTCTTGCGCGATAGCGCGGAGAATAGCGTCATCCTTTTTATGAGGTAAACGGCTCAAAACCTGCAGGGCGCGTAAGTCCGGTTTGACTTTAGAAAAAAAATGCGTCTTGGCCACTCCTCCGATTAAAATCACTTTTTGCACATTTTCTTGGCGGAGGAAATCAATTGTCTTCCCTAATTCGCCAATAAATACCCAGTGCAATTTATTGACATAATGAGCTAAATCTTTGCGTGTCTCTTCGAAGAAGGCGATCGCCATCACATGATGTCCCTGAGCTTTAATGTTCTTCGCTAAAAGAAGCGGCAATTGGCCATTGCCGGCTATCAGGCCAATTTTCAGGCTCACCGACATATTCCTCTTTTGGAGTTTTGAATAAATTCCAGCAAATGTTTTATCTCAGGCAAATCGGGGACTTCTTCTTTGACCTTCTCTATAGCTTTAGTTAGGGTCAAATGGGATCGAAAGATTATTCGGTAGGCATGTTTTAAAGCATTCATGGTAGGTTCCGGAAAATTATGGCGTTTTAGACCCACCGTATTCAACCCAAAAAGTTTGGCGCGATTTCCAGAAGCGCACATGTACGGAGGAATATCTTTGGGCACGGCGGAGGCGCCCCCAACGATGGCATAACAACCTACCCGCACAAATTGATGGATGGCGACTAAACCTCCCACTAAGGCGAAATCTTCGATGATGATATGGCCTGCTAAAGTAGCAGCATTGGCCATGATGACTTGATTGCCGATTTGGCAATCATGGGCAATATGGGAATAAGCCATAATAAAATTATGGTCCCCAATAATCGTCTCCCCTCCTCCTTCCACGGTGGCGCGATTGATAGTGACAAATTCTCTGATGATATTGTTGTGGCCGATAATTACCCGCGTAGGTTCTCCTCGATAGCGCATATGTTGCGGGGGTTGGCCAATAGAAACGAAAGGATAGACATGACACCTCTCCCCAATCTCTGTCCACCCATCGATAATGACATGTGCTTCAATAGTCGTATCCCGACCTATGCGCACATTTTCACCAATGAGGCAATAGGGACCTATTTTTACTCCTTCACTGAGTACTGCTCGCGGATGAACAATGGCAGTAGGATGAATCTCCAATTTTCTCTCCTTGCTCTTAGATTAAAGGACTTCCCTGGTCATTTAGATCCTTTATTTTCTTTTATTAAATCTTCTAAATTAGCTATTCTTTTTTCTAAAGCGGAAATTGTGCGCTTCATTTCCGGGAGTTTGGAAAAAATTGCCTGCGCCCGCAACCAATCCCGGTGGGGTATAGCAGGGGTGCCGGAAACTATTTGACCTGCAGGAACATCCTGGGCGACGCCTGATTGCGCCCCTACTTTCACATCATCGCCAATATTAATATGGCCCACTAACCCCACTTGACCGCCCAAAGCTACGCGCTGGCCAATTTTAGTGCTCCCGGCGATGCCCACTTGCGCTACTAATAAAGTATCTTCTCCAACAACTACGTTATGAGCAATATGCACTAAATTATCCGTCTTTACCCCTCTTTTAATCCAAGTCTTTCCCATAGTAGCACGATCGATGGTACAATTGGCCCCAATTTCGACATCATCATCCACTTGCACTATACCTACTTGAGGTATCTTTATATGCCGATTATCTTCCTGGACAAATCCAAAACCATCACTGCCAATGATCGTCCCGGCATGAATAATTACTCTTCTTCCAATAAGGCATCTTTCCATGACCACGACATTAGGATAGAGGACTGAGTCTTCCCCTACTTGCGCTTTGGGTCCGATATAAACTCCCGGATAAAGCACCACTCGATCACCAATTTTGCTCTCCGCCCCGATATAAACAAAAGCATAAATGGAGACGTCTTTACCAATTTCAGCTCCTGGGCAGACACAAGCACGGGGATCCACCCCAGTAGGCGAGTATGGGATATAAGAAAAAAAAGATTGTACTTTAGCAAAGGCTAAGTACGGGTTAGATGTCCGAATTACTGGTTTGGTAAAAGGAGGAAGTTGATGAGGAACAATTACCGCCGAAGCTCTAGTCTTTTCTAATCTGGAGATGTGTTTTAAATCGGCGAGAAATGATATCTGCCCTTCTTGGGCTTCTTCCAAACTGGCGATACCCTCCACCTCCATGCTTGGATCACCCTCTAATTTTCCCCCAACTAAGGTGGCCAGCTCACCCAACGTGGCTTTTCTTCTTGTCTCCCTCATCTCCTTCAAGCTCATCTTTGCTTTTGCTGATCAAACCTTTTTATAACTTCTTCAGTCAAATCTAAGGCGTCAGATATATATATAATAGTAGGTTGATTCCTTTCTAAAATCATAGTGTATTTTCCCTCTTCTCCTATCTTTTTAACTATTATCTCTAAATCCTTAAGGATTTTTTCCGTAAGCTCACGGTCTTTGCGCCGCAACTCATCTTGGTAATCGTTCTGTAAACGTTGAAAGTCTCTAAGCTTGATTTGGTATTCCCGCTCTTTTTCGCGACGAACCGCTTCACTCATCACCATTCCCCTTCTTTCTAACTCTTCTTTGAGCCTCTCGAGCTCCTTCTGTCTCCCCGCCAAAATCTTCTGTACTTTCTCTACCTCAGCGACCATCTGTTTCTTCGCCTCTTTCCCAGCTTCGCAAAAATTTAGGGCTTTTTGCATGTCCACATAGGCAATTTTTAATGGTTCCGCACTCCAGAGTGGAAGAGCCCAAAATAAAATTAAACTGACCCCGCCAAAACAAATCGTTAATCTCTTCATGCTTCTATCTCCCTCTAAAATTATACTTTCTTTTTAGAAAAATGTACCAATAGTAAAATCTAATGAATGCCTCTGTTCACCTTCTTGCGGACTTATATTATATCCCCACTCCAAGCGTAGCGGCCCCACTGGAGAAATCCACCTGACGCCTCCCCCTATGCTCGTTCTAAGTTTATCCAACCTGTAAGATTCGCCAATATCAAAGGCATTGCCCGCATCGAAGAATAAAACTCCCTTTAGCTTAATGGTGGGAATTAAAGGAAATGTGAGCTCAAAATTGAAAAGGAGTTCTTTATCCCCCCCGATAACTTCTCCATTAGGTGCTTTGGGGCCAATAGAAAAAGCTTTAAATCCCCGAATTGTATTTATTCCTCCGAGACGATAGCGTTCAAATAAGGGTACAGGACGGCCTTCGTGACTTTGAATATAACCGAGGCGACCTCGGCCCATAAAAGTTAGTTTCCAAAAAGGTGTAAAAAACCAAGTGGTGTTTAGACCATATCTAGTGAAATAATTAGTCCCACCTAAAGGACCACCGGCATATTCAATCGAAATAGTATTATCTGAGCCCTTGGTGGGCTCCAAATAATGATCCCTAGTGTCCCGGCGCAGAGCGATGGCAACGCTGCTCGTGATGGAAGTTCCTTTGGCCTCTTGGATAAGGTAAGAGGCCGTATCCAGAACATCACTAATCTCCACTTGTTCATATTTATAAGATAGATAGCCCCGCACCTCTTCAAAGAGCGGAAAACCAAAGCGCACTCCACCGCCAGCTCTCAAGACAGTATAATCATCATATTCGCGGCGAGTTCGATAAAGATCTCCTCCGGCAGATATCCGGGTATCAAATAACCATGGTTCCGTGAAGGAAATGTTATAGTACTGAGATATGGAGCCTATCTGGGCGGAAACTCCAAGCCGCTGGCCCCGGCCAAATAAGTTTGTTTGAGATATTTGCAGCATGGTCATCAATTGGTCAATAGAACTATAGCCTACGCCCACACTAAAAGCCCCGGTAGGTTGCTCTTCCACCTGGATTGTTAAATCAATTTTATCTTCCCTGCTGCCTTTTTTGGGAATTAAATTTACTTCTTTGAAGAAGCCAAGGCGCTGGAGATTTTCCCGGCTTTTATTTAAAGCCCTTATGCTATATAAATCACCTTCCACAACTTTTAGCTCGCGGCGAATTACTTTATCGCGCGTCTTCGTATTCCCCTGAATATTGATACGTTCAAAATAAACTTTACTTCCTTGGTAGATATGCAAGGTAAGATCTACATATTTCTTCTCCGATTGCCTAACCGTCTGCGGGCTTACTTCTACAAAGGCGTATCCTTGATCGGCATAATAATCCGTGAGTTTGGTAATACTTTCTCTAACTTTGTCGGTATTGAAGATCTCGCCTGGAAATAGACTAATAAATTTATAAAGCTCTTCTTTGGGCAAGATCAGATCTCCGGTTATGTCTACCCTTCCCACTTTGAATTGCGGCCCCTCTTCTACCGGAATAATAATGTCAATATGATCTTTACTATAAATTACTTGAGGCTTGCCCACTTTAGCCTGGTAAAATCCTTTTTGTAAATAAAAAGCTAAGATAGCGTCTAAATCTCTTTCCAAAACTTCTTCTTTATAAATTCCCGATTTAGTTAGCCAGGAAAATAGACCTTTCTCTTTCGTCTCCGGCAGAAGTTTTTTCAACTTTTCAGCGGTAAAATGTTTATTACCTGAAAATTTTATGCTTTTAATGCGAATCTTTGCGCCTTCTTTAATACGGTAATGAACAATAACCTCTCCTTTCTCGGGTGTTTCCAACTCATAATTTATTTCTGCTGCCCAATATGCTTCATCCCGATATTTTTTTTGAATTTTCTGCAAGTTTTCTTTCACGGCATTTAGATTAAGCACCATCCGTGGCTTCAAATCGATAACTTCCTGAAGTTCACTCGTTTTTAGCGCTTTATTTCCCGAAAATTTTATCTCTTTAATGACTGGTTTCTCTTCCACCACAAAAACCACTGCTTGGCCTCGACCCCATGGCCTTTTTTCAACCTTAACGTCTTGAAAATAGCCGAGTTGATAGATGGCTTTTAGATCGTCACGTATTGCTCGCGGAGAAAGAATATCTCCTTCCTTAATTTTTATCTGAGCTCTAATGGCACTTTCTTCAATGGCTTGATTCCCTTCGACCAAAATTTTTTCCACTACTTCCTTTTTCAAAATCCGCAAAAGTAATTCGCGGGATAATTTGCGGGCAATAGAGGCGATTATTTCTATCTCTTTGCCTGCAGCAAAAGCATAACTTATTACTTTTCTTTGATAGATGTCCATAAGGCGCACATCCAAGCTTATGGCTCCATTTATCTTGGTCAGAGAGCCCATAACAATAAAATCTAAATCTACGTACGGGGCGATCTCTCGAGCTAATTCTTCATCATCTTTTAATAGGTGTCCATCTTGCCAAAATTTTCTTAATTTTTCCTCTTCCTGGATAATAATTTGTTCTTCTTTCTTTAGCTCCTGCAACAGGATTTTTTGGGCTTCTTCAGCCCACTCCCTTATTTTTTCTGGATCAGGCGCATATATGCGTAATGGGAAAAGACCAATTTTAATTATACTTTCCCTTGTTCCAAGCCTACCTTCAGGTGCAGCATCTTGCGCGGCCACCTCCTTGTTCGTCCATCCGCAAATAAACCAGAGAATAAATAGAATATAACCGAATAATCGCCTTTGACCCAAAGTTCTTTCTTCCCTTGGTCTTAATATTTAACCAAGATTTTAAATTTATTTTTGGGAGATACATGGCCTCTTCCCTCCATTTTTGGCTAAGGCCTATCTCCTCAGGTCAATCCTTTATTGTTATTGTAAAGTAGACCATCTACCAAAAGAACCCGCCGCTTCAACCGGGAAGCCAAAACGGGATTATGGGTAACCACCACAATAGTAATGCCCATTTCTTGATTAATACGCCCAAGAAGATTATGTACCTCTTCCCCTGTCTTCGTATCTAAATTGCCCGTTGGTTCATCAGCCAGAATAACTTGGGGACTGAGCATTAGAGCCCGAGCTACAGCAACCCTTTGTTGCTCCCCCCCAGAAAGTTCCCCAGGTTTATGGAGAAGCCGATGCCCTAATCCTAATTGGGCTAAAATCTCCTCTCCCCTTCGCGAAGCCTCCTTAAAACTTATTCCCTGGATCAGAGCGGGCATAATGGTATTCTCTAAAGCGGAAAATTCAGGGAGAAGATGATGAAATTGAAAGACAAATCCAATATGGCGGTTACGAATTTCGGCTAAATCCGCCTCGCTCAAAGAGGCCAAATCTTTCCCCTGGAAAAAAACTTTGCCGGAGCTGGGCTTATCCAGAGCACCCATAATGTGGAGCAGAGTGCTTTTCCCCGCTCCGGAAGCTCCTTCAATGGCTAAAGTCTCTCCCTGCTTAATCATTAAATCAATTCCCTTGAGCACCTCTATAGTCTTGCCGCTCTTTCCCAAAATAAAAGACTTTTTTAAGCCTTGAATGGCAAAAAGGGGTGGCCCCTGGTCCTCCAACTTGAAATTCAGATTAAGCCCTCCTTCCCGGGGCTTTCCTGAAAGAACCCCAGAGTTCGCAGCTTATCCTCCAGCCGTAAGAGTATAGTTTCCCTTAAATATTCTTTAATCTTTGGGTGATTCTCGACCATGTTTGTGAAATCATCTTTAGAAAGCTTTAACAATTCGGTATCTTGTAATCCTCTAACGGATGCATTGCGCGGTCTCCCTGTGATTAAGGAAATTTCTCCAAAAAAATCTCCTTCTCTTAAGATCGCCAAAGTCACCGTCCCTCCCTTGAGATCCCGTGTATAAACTTCTACTGTACCTTTTTTAATTATGAAGAGGGCATCCCCGGGAATTCCCTCTTTTAAAATAATTGCTCCCGCCGGGTATTCCACCAATATAAATTTGGGCAATATCTGCCTACGTTCTTCAGGGGTGAGGGATCGAAAAAGTTGGGAAGTTGCCAGGAGGGTATCCAGAACTCTTTCTTTATAAAATTTAAGAAGGACGCGGGCTACCGCGGGAAATTCCTTTATGACCGCCTCCATAGCTTCTTTAGAAAGTTCTAAAATTTGCGTATCCTCTTTGGCAATTACATTAGCCTTTCTTCGGGCGTTAGTAAAAAAAGCAAATTCTCCGAAAAAATCGCCTTCCTGCAAGAAAGCCAGATGGATTTTATTCCCTTGATTATCTTGCCGAAAAACCTCCACTTGGCCATGACTAATAATAAAAATCGCCTCGCCAGGTTCACCCTCGCGGCAGATTGATGAACCAGCTGAAAAATGTCTAACTACCATCTTTTCCATAACCCGAGCTAATTCTTCTTGGCGCAGATCAGCAAAGAGCGGAATAAATGGCCAATTTATTTGTCCAAATTTATCATCGCGATCAACCCTTTTTTCTCCTGCTCGCCATTCTTCAACAAAAAGATCTCTCTGCGCGTAAAGCTGAGCCAAATGATCGTGAATTTCCACTTGGGAGGGATCCAAACGCAAAATTAATTTATTGACCGCAATAGCTTGAACTAAAAAGCCCTTCTGTGTATATTTCTCTGCAGCCCGGCGATAAGATTCTAAAGCCTCTTGACGCCGCCCCAACTTCTCTAATAAATCTCCAATTTTAACTAAAAAATAATAATTATTAGGCTCCTGGGCTGCTTTATGGCGTAATTCAGCAAGATCTCTCTCTAATTTCCCTTGAGCTAATAACCTTCCTAATATCTTGCTCATTTTCTTTTCCCAAGGCCCTGTTATTTATTCATAGCGCAGAGCCTCAGCAGGATCAAGTTTAGCCGCTTGATATGAAGGATATAAAGTGGCCAAAAAACTAATGCTAATCGCCGAAAAAGAAACCATAATAAAATCTAAAAAATTCATCTTTACGGGCAGGCGCGAAATGTAATATATGTCGCTGGGCAAAGATATAAACTGATACTTGGCCAAGAGAAGACAAATTGTGTACCCAGATATCAAGCCCAAAGCCGTGCCTGCTATCCCTATAATGAGACCTTCCAGGACAAAAATGCGTCTAATTGATTTGGCCGTCGCTCCCATCGATTTTAAAATGGCAATATCCTTTGTTTTTTCCATAACGACCATGATTAAAGAACTTACAATGCCGAAGGCAGCCACTAAGACAATCAAAACGAGGATGATAAACATCACTGTCTTTTCTAATTTAAGAGCGGCAAATAGGCTCTTGTTCATTTGCATCCAGTCTTTGGTCCAGAAAGGAAAGCCTAATTTTTTTCTTATATTTTCAGCCACCTTTTTCACATCGTATATGTCTTCTACTTTTATCTCTACTCCGGTCACCGCATCACCCATCGCCAAAAATTTCTGAGCACTTTTTAAAGATATGTATGCTAAGGAAGTGTCGTATTCATACATTCCTGTATCAAATATGCCCACCACTTTAAATTTTTTCATAGGGGGACCAGGACTCAGGGGGCTGAGCGCCCCTAAAGGTGAGACAATAACCACCTGATCGCCCAAGAATATACCTAAATTATGAGCCAATTCTTTGCCAATAAAGATGCCCGGGTAAGCCCCAGCTTCATCTTTTTCTTTTTGTAAAGCTTCTAAGGATCCCTGTTTTAAGGTTTGGCTAATATTTATTACTTTACTTGATCTTTCCGGATCTATCCCCCGCAAGACTATTCCATGAGCATTATTCTCTGAGGTAATCATCGCCTGGCTATAAATAAAAGGCGCGCAAGCAACGATCCCTTCTAGACCTTGAATTTTTTCCATAATTTCTCTATAGGCCCGCATGGGGGAGTTATGCTGCATGACTATTAAATGGGCATTAGTCCCTAAAATCTTAGTTTTCAAATCTTCCACAAATCCACCCATCACGGAGAGGACCACTATTAAGGCCATTACCCCTAAACCCACTCCGGCCATAGAGAGAATGGTGATTAAAGAAATAAAAATTTGTTTCCTTTTGGCCCGCAAATAACGCAAGCTTATAAATAGCTCATATCTCATGTCCAAGCATCTTTTACCCGAGGCTTCGCTAATATTTTGGCCAATTATTTTTTTTCCGGCCGCATGTGGGGAAAGAGGATTACATCGCGAATAGAAGGGGCATCAGTGAAAATCATAACTAACCGATCCACCCCAATTCCTTCTCCGGCGGCAGGGGGCATACCATATTCTAAGGCCCGTAAAAAATCCTCATCAATCAATCCCGTTCCTTCTTCCTGTTCTAATCTGGCCTTTATTTGGGCTTCCATTCTTTGCCGCTGATCTTCCGGGTCGTTAAGTTCGGAAAAAGCATTGGCAATCTCTCGCCCAAAGATATATAGTTCAAACCGATCTACTACTTCTCGATTTTGGTCATTTCTTCGCGCCAAAGGAGAATCTTCCACTGGGTACTCCGTTATATAAGTGGGCTGAATTAGATGCGGCTCGACTACCTTTTCAAATATCCCCACTAAAATTTTCCCTAAAGTCTCTTGGCCCCTAAGCTCAATGCCTAAATTTCGGGCATATTGAAAGACATGTTCAGGTTTCTGCCATTCTTCTTTGGCGAGCTGCCCATAGGTCTCTAATGCCTCTTTAAAAGTAAGCCGCCTCCAAGGGGGAGTAAAATCTAAAGTGACTCCTTGGTAAGCAAAGGTTAGCCCTTCTTTAATTTCTTTTGCTAAAGAAGAAAGCATAACCTCGGTCAATTCCATAAAATCCTTATAAGTAGCATAGGCTTGGTAAAATTCTAACATAGTGAATTCTGGATTATGCTGGGTAGATAGCCCTTCATTGCGAAAATTACGATTAATTTCGAAAACTTTATCAAAGCCTCCTACCAAAAGGCGCTTAAGGTAAAGCTCCGGAGCTACCCGCAAATAAAGTTCCATATTTAAAGCATTGTGAAAGGTTTTAAAGGGCCGGGCCGTAGCTCCTCCAGGAATCGGCTGCATCATAGGTGTTTCTACTTCTATAAATCCCCGCTCGGTTAAAAAGTTTCTGAGGAAAGTAATTATCTTGCTGCGCATCAAAAAAACTTCTTTTGTTCGAGGAGTTACAATTAAATCCACGTACCGTTGCCTATATTTAGTCTCTTGATCTGTAAGCCCGTGCCATTTCTCCGGAAGAGGGCGCAAAGATTTAGCCAAGAGTTGAATCTCTTCTACCATCAAAGTGAGTTCTCCGGTTTTAGTCCGAAAAAGTTTTCCGCGCCAACCCACAATATCGCCAATATCTAAATTCTTAAGAATGAATAAACTTTCTGAGCTAAGGTGGTTATGGCGCATATACCCCTGGATTCTACCCGTCCCATCCTGGATGTGTCCAAAAGCCGCTCTACCAAAATCATTAAGGCGCATAAGACGCCCCGCCAAAGAAAAATGATCATTGAGCTTCGGCAACTCTTCCGCGCTTAAATGGCCATAAGAGATAAAAATCTCTCCAATTGAATGACTGATGCGAAATGAATTCGGGTAAATGGGAATCCCTCTTTGCCTTAATTCTTCTGCTTTTTTCTTTCTCTGTTTAAATAATTCTTTTTGCTCCTCCACCTTATCTTCTCTTTCTCAACCCCCTAAAATTTCCCAAATTACATTTGGTTTTTTAAAATATCCTAATTTATTCCTATAGTCAAGCTAAGAAAAACCTTGCCCACCTTCACTTTTGGCTCCAAATTTTGGGCCGCTTAAAAGGCCAGGGGTTAGCTTTAGAAGTGCTGCTCCTACATTTGTCCTTGGTTCATCCCTGGTTCATCCCTGATTCATCCTCTGGCTTCTTCATAAAGCACAAAGGTTTATCCCTAAAAATTTAAAACGTAGGGCAAGGGTTCATCCCTTGCCGCCATTCTCTAAAAATTTAAAATCGTGAGGCAAAGGCTTGTCCCTTGCCGCATATTCGGCAAACCCTAAAGGCTTGCCCTACAAGTTGAGGATTAGCTTAGTAGGGCAAAGGTTTATTCCTTGCCGTATTCGGCAAATCCCAAGGGCTTGCCTGCCTCTGGCCAAATTATGAGTTAGCCTCCCTGGGAAAGATAGGGTAAAAAAAGTAATTAGCCGATGAAAATTAAAAAATTTGGTTCATCTCCAAATTAGTTGCTTAAATTCTTGACGAAAGCTTGCCTGGGGCTGGGAAGGAAAGGCAGATTGCGCCGCAAGCATCGGCGGGATATTCCCTCTCCATAAACTCACGGCCGGCCATCCGCAAAGAGAAGCGGGGGCGTGACAACCAAGCATCGGAGGAGAAGCGGAGTCCCCCGCCGGACGAAGGAAGAGTTATGTGCCTTATGATTGCCAGCAAGATGACTTTTCTTCCGGCCCTTTGAAATCACAGGACATTTCAGATATTCCAAGTCTTTTTGCGGCAACTAATTTGGAGATGACTTAAAAAATTTTGCAGGTTGATGGGCAGGAGTGCTCTTCATTGGGGACGAAATTGCAGAAAATTCAATAAGATTTATGAGAATACGAAATCTTCTCTGGAAAAAAGAGATTCAAGCTCGTATCCATATTTTCTAATATTTTCTCTTCCCCCTTCATTGCGGTCCACTATCGCCAAGACTTTAACAACTTTCAATTTTTCTTCCATAGCTCGCTCTATAGCCTTAATAGTGCTTCCTCCGGTGGTTACTACATCCTCAACGATAGCAACTCTACTCCCCTCATTTAAATTATCAATACCTTCGATCCAAAGGCTGCGCCCGTGTTTCTTAGCCTCCTTCCTTATGATAAAGGCACAAATAGGGTCTCCTTCTATGTAACTCATTAAAGAAATTGCCGTAGCAATGGGATCAGCCCCCATAGTTAACCCGCCAACTCCTTGAATTTTTTCAGGGGAAGACTTTATTAACTCATAAAACAATTTGCCCACCAAATATCCTCCTTCGGGATGCAGAGTAACGGGACGGCAATCTATATAAAAATCACTCTCCTTTCCCGATGTCAAAATTACTTTCCCTTTTCTATAAGCCTTTTCTTTTAAAAGGAACAATAACCTGTCTTTTAAATTCATAAGTCCCCCCTCTCTAAATTTCTAAGCCCGACCTTTTTTCCCTGTCAAATTCTTATTAGGTCCGAAAACTCTTTTAAAGATAGCCCCCACATGCCTATAAAAATGATTAAGGTCAAAGCATTCCTTAATCTCTGTTGGTTCTAAATACTTTAAAATTTGGACATCTTGTAAAAGGATTTTTTCAAAGTCTTTTTTCTTTTGGCGCGATTGGAAAGCAGCTCTTTGCACCAAACTGTAGGCCTCCTCCCGGCTTAAGCCTTTTTGGACCAATTTCAACATAACCCCTTCCGAGAAGACCAAACCATGGGTTATCCCCATATTGGCCAGCATGTTTTCGGGATAGACAACTAAATTTTCAATTAATTGGGTTAGCCTATTTAGCATATAATCTAAAAGAATAGTGGCATCTGGGGCAATAATCCTTTCCACCGAAGAGTGGCTTATATCTCGTTCGTGCCATAAAGCTATATTCTCCAACGCTGCTGAGGCATAGGATCTCATTAATCGAGCAAGACCCATGAGATTTTCGGAAGCTATGGGATTCCGCTTATGAGGCATAGCTGAAGACCCTTTTTGCCCTTCGCTGAAGGGCTCTTCGGCTTCATTTACTTCTGTTCTTTGGAGGTGTCTAATTTGCAAAGCAATCTTTTCCACGGAAGAAGCAATAATGGCTAAGGCAGCAAAATAATCTGCATGTCGATCCCGTTGCACGATCTGATTGGAAATGGGAGCTGGTTTCAAGCCGCATTTTCGGCAAACATAAGCTTCTACCTTAGGATTCAGATGAGCATAAATACCTACTGCTCCCGAAATTTTCCCATAAGCAATGCCTTCCTTGACCCGCCTTAAACGTTCAAGATTTCTCTCCATTTCGGCATACCAAAGAGCTAAGACCAAACCAAAAGTAATTGGTTCAGCATGCACGCCATGAGTTCGGCCCATCATGGGCGTGAATTTGTGCTCATATGCTCTCTTTTTTAAAGCCACTAATAATTTCTTAAGGTCTTCCTCTAAGACAGCAGCAGCTTCAACTAAAAGCATAGCTAGGGAAGTATCTAAGATATCAGAAGACGTCAAACCAAGATGTAGATACCGCGCCTCTGGCCCGACTTTTTCATTTACTGCGGTCAAAAAAGCAATAACATCATGTTTAACAACTTTTTCAATCTCCTCGATTCTTTTTAAGTCAAAGTCGGCCTTCTGCCGGATAATTTGCCAGGCTGATTTGGGTACTTCTCCTAATTTAACCATTGCCTCGCAGGCTAAGAGTTCAATCTGCAGCCATTTGCGGAACCGGTTTTCCGGTTCCCATATTTGGGCCATCACTTTGCGGCTATAACGCGGAATCATTTTTCTCCTCTATCCTTTAATAAATAAATTTATTGCCCTGAAAATTAACAACTATTTATGTTAATGTCAAGAGGGAGATGAACTGACCGTCGATCACTTTAAAAATCCATGGTTGATTCAGGCGGAAGGGAAAGAGGCCAGGGGGATGAACCAGGGAGGAACCAGGGGTAAATAAGAGAGCATCGGAGAGAAGAAGTAGCAAAAAATGAAAGCCAGATTTTGGCAAAGAGCAGGCAGAGATAAGAGACAAGCTAATTTGGGGACAGAAGCGAGCCCGGGCTAAAGAGGGCAAAGGTGCCTTATGATCCCGAATGAATCCCCTGGCCTCTTATATGAACTAAGATTTGGATACCAAAGTAAAGGTATGCAAGAAGGTATGCAAGATAGATTGAGAAGAAAGAAAATGAGCAGGTGATTAAAGGGCCACAAAAATTGATTCAGGGGCGGAAGGAAAGAAAATTGAAAGTTTTTTATTAATATTTATTGACGAAAGAAATTTTTTTCAGTATTTTTTATCGGATACCTGTGCCAATTTCAAAGCGGAGGCTAAGTTTCATGAACAATTTAAGTTTAAAAAGACCAGTTAAACCTTTAGAGGTCAAAGTGAACCAAAAAACCTCAGGTCTCTTGCAGGAGATGGGCAGAACGGCCTTTCAGGGCAAGAACCTTTCCCTAGCTTTGCAGATTTGGCAGCAGATGCTGAAAGAAGAGACTACCATCTTTCTCGGGTTAGCTGGAGCGCTAATTCCCGCCGGGATGCGGCGGATTTTTGTTTATCTTATCCAAAATCGCTTCATAGACTGTCTGGTATCTACGGGAGCAAATCTCTTTCATGACCTGCATGAAACTTTGGGCTTTAATCATTGGCAAGGCTATCATTTTGTGGATGACGTGGCGCTGAAAAAAGAAGGAATCGATCGGATTTATGATGTGTTTGCCAGAGAAAAAGAATTTGTGGAATCCGACTTATATATTATGCGCTTTGGCCGTTCTTTAAAGGTAAAAAGGCCTTTGAGTACAAGGGAATTCTTTTCCCATTTGGGCAAACAACTCTTAAAAGATGCCCGAGAAGAAGGGATTATTACGGCGGCTTACCGAGCCGGAGTGCCGATCTATTGTCCAGCCTTGGGGGATTCATCCATAGGTATTGCTCTGGCCATGGAAAGAAATAATCAGGCTTTGCTTTTTGACATATTAGCCGATGTGCGCGAGACGGCTTTCATCGCGGCCCAATCAAAAGCAACAGGGGTCATCTTCCTAGGAGGAGGCACTCCTAAGAATTTTATTCAGCAGACAGAAGTTACGGCCAACATGATGGGGCTAAAAGTACCTGGCCATCAGTATGCTATCCAAGTGACCACGGATGCCCCCCACTGGGGTGGCTTAAGCGGCTGTACTTTTGAAGAATCCCAATCTTGGGGCAAGATTTCGGAAAAGGCTCGCAAAGTAACTCTTTATTGTGACTCGACCATTGCGCTACCTATCCTGGTAGCAGCCTTGGCGCAAGATTGGGGAAGACTAATTAAGAAACGCCGACGGCCCAATATGAGCAAACTATATTCTTGGCCTGCTAATTATAAGCCGGTAAAACAATAATGATTTCCAAAGACCCTTTATCCATACCCTTTAATTTTGGGGCTTTACCTTCTGCCTATTCAGGTTGGGAGAAGGCCCAAGTAGTATTATTGCCTGTGCTTTATGACTTGACCAGCACCTACCTTCCTGGAGCGCGTCGAGGCCCTCTGGCTATTATAGAAGCTTCGACTCATCTGGAGCTATTTGACGAAGAATTACAGGTAGAGACTTTTCAAATTGGCATCCATACCCTTGATCCCTTAGAAGCCTTGGCCTGTGGCCCAGAAGAGATGGTCCGCCAGGTGCGCTTGTGTGCCCAAAGAGTCTTGGACACGAGCAAATTTCTGGTTCTTTTGGGAGGAGAACATTCACTAACTTTGGGAGTGGCTCAAGCCATAAAAGATAAATTTCCCCAGGTAACTTACTTGCAGTTGGATGCCCATGCCGATTTACGGGATGAATATGAAGGTACACGTTTTAGTCATGCCTGTGTAGGGCGACGCCTGGCCGAATTGGGTCCTTTGGTTCAAGTAGGCGTGCGCAGTCTAAGTAAAGAGGAGAACGATTATTTAAAAGAAAGTAAAGTAGTTACTTTTTGGGCCCACCAATTAGGAGATCAAATCTCCTGGGAGGAAAAAGTTATTGCCGCCCTTTCTCCTCAGGTCTATGTGACCATTGATTTAGATGTCCTTGATCCGTCTATTATGCCATCTGTAGGGACTCCGGAACCTGGCGGTCTCACCTGGCAAAGCTTGGGAAGGTTACTCAGACTCTTAGGAAGAAAAAAAGAAATAGTGGGATTTGATATAGTTGAGCTAGCCCCTATTCCGGGATTATCCAGTCCCGACTTCTTGGCGGCCAAGTTAATCTATAGATTTTTAGGTGAAATTTTTTACGGTTCTTTAAAGAAGAGGAGTTAATTTTTCTAAAGGAGGAGAAAAGAATTGGAGACGTGGGTTCCGCGCAAAGTATTTTTTACCAAAGGGGTGGGCATGCACAAAGAAGAATTACGTTCTTTTGAGTTAGCTTTAAGAGATGCGGGAATTGAAAAGTGTAATTTAGTTACTGTCTCCAGTATTCTGCCTCCCCGGTGTAAGATAATTCCTCGGTCGCAGGGATTACGAGAGCTTATTCCCGGAGGGATAACTTTCTGTGTTTTGGCTAAATGTAGCTCAAATGAACCGCGGCGCCTGATCGCTGCTTCCATCGGCTGTGCGATACCCACTGAAAAATCCCTCTATGGCTACCTGAGCGAACATCATGCTTTCGGCCAAACTGAAAAAGAAGCCGGTGATTATGCCGAAGATCTGGCCGCCGCTATGCTTGCTTCGACATTGGGTATAGAATTTGATGAAGACAAGAGTTGGGATGAAAAGAAGGAATTCTACAGAATTAGCGATAAAATTGTGCGGACCACTAATATTACCCAATCTTGTATTGTGAAAAGCGGCTGGGCTACGGTACTGGCTGCGGCGGTTTTCCTCTTTTAAAGGGAATAAAATGAAAGTTGCTCTCTGCTTCAATCTAAAGCGAAGAGGCGCTGGGGCTCTGGAGGACGATCTTCACGCCGAGTGGGATGATGAAGAGACGATCGACGCTGTGCGCTCTGCTTTAGCGCAAAGACATCAAGTTTCGCTCGTGGAAGCTGACGAAAAAGCTCTGGCCAAGTTTTTAAAATATCGCCCCCAAATAGTATTTAATATGGCTGAAGGATTAAAAGGAGCGAGTCGGGAGCTCCAAATTCCCGCCATGCTGGAAATGATCCAAATCCCTTATACTGGCTCAGATCCTTTAACTTTAGGCCTTTGTTTAGACAAATCTTTGGCGAAAAAGATTCTCACGTACCATGGTATTCCAACTGCTCCTTTTTGCGTCCTGAGCAAGCTAAATAAGCTTGGCGAGCTTCCTCCGTTCCCGCTAATCGTTAAACCTCTTTGGGAAGGATCGAGTAAAGGGATCAGCAACAAAGCCTTAGTGCGGACCAAGCGGGAATTGAAGGAACAAGTGCACCATATTTGGGAAACCTATACTCAACCAGCTTTAATAGAAAAATTTTTACCAGGGCGGGAATTTACAGTGGCCCTCTTGGGTAATGGAGCGGAGTTAAAAATACTGCCGATTGTAGAAATCCAATTTGCGGAACTCCCCCCTAATATGAACCCTATCTACTCTTATGAAGCCAAATGGATTTGGGATACTGTAGAAAAACCCTTAAAGATTTTTTCTTGTCCAGCCCCTATATCTAAAGCTTTGCAGAGAAAGATCGAGTCAGTTTGCAAGGCCGCTTTCTTAGCTTTAAGATGCCGAGATTGGTGCCGAATCGATATTCGCCTTGATGAAAAAGGTGAACCAAATATCTTAGAGCTAAATCCCTTGCCTGGTATCATTCCTAACCCTGATGCTAACTCATGTTTTCCCAAGGCGGCCCGCACGGCCGGTATCTCTTATCCCGAGCTTATTAACTTAGTGCTTGATGTTGCCTGTCGAAGAGTGGGGTTGAGCTGATGCGCAAGAGCTCTGTCCTAATTCTTTTTAGTTATCCTTTTTTCCCCAACGGAACACCGGATAAACTTGGTATTAAGTCAGTTAAAGGCCGTTTACAGGCAGTACAAAGTGCTCTAAAATCATTGGGTTATAAAGTTGCCCTTTTAGAGGTGCAAAAAAACTTAGTTGATTTAATAAGAAAAATTCTCGAGGCGCACGTTGACGTCGTCTTTAACCTTTGTGAAGAGTTCGCGGGGCAAACTTCTCTGGAAATGAATGTGGCCGCTATTTTGGAACTGCTGAATATTCCTTTTACGGGATCATCTGCTTTCGTTTTGGGATTAACCCAAGATAAAGGCAAAACTAAATCCCTTTTTAAAGCGGCGGGCATTCCAACTCCACCTTATCAAATCTGCTATCCAGGAGAAGAGAATTACTCTATTGAATTAAATTATCCGATAATTATAAAACCTTTACGCGAGGATGCCAGCTTAGGAATAGATAATGAATCCTTAGTGCGGGTAGAAAATTCTTTAAAAGGGCCTATTAAAAAAATCCACCAAAATTATGGACAGCCCGCTCTGCTCGAGGAATATATTGAAGGACGTGAGTTGAATGTCTCCATTATTGGGAACGCTCAACCTCAAGTTTTGCCTATATCGGAAATAGACTTCTCTTCTCTGCCTCCGGAACTGCCCAAAATTTGTGGCTATGCGGCGAAATGGGAAGAACAAAGTTTAGAATTCCAGCATACGACGCCGATATGTCCAGCCCCTTTATCCCCGGAATTGGAGAAGAAGGTTCTCGAGGTTTCTCTGAAAGTTTACCGGCTCCTGGAATGTCGAGATTACGCTCGGGTAGATATTCGCCTTGACTCCCAAGGGGTCCCTTCCGTCTTGGAGGTGAATGCTAACCCTGACATTTCCCCTGATGCCGGCTTGATTCGTTCCGCTAAAGCAGCTGGTTTCTCCTACGAAGAATTTATTGGCTACTTGGTGGAATTGGCTAAAGAAAGAAAAAATGATCTTCCCCAGCTAATCCAAGAATATTTATCAAATAAAGAAAAAAATGGCTAAAAAACCAACTCCCCCAGAAGAAAAGACCTTGAGGAAAGGAATAACGAGCGGAAGTCAAATTTTTCAAAAGAGAGGAAGAAGCGACTTAGCCTGGGATGATGAAAAGGTTTTGCCCAAAAGTTTTTCTTTAGATACAAAATTTGTTTTCCAACGGATGACGGAAGAAACTATCCAAGCGGTGGCCGGAGAAAGAGGTGGCTTTATTTTAGATGTCGGGTGTGGTCGAGCCATAGATGCTGTATCTTTGGCTAAAGAGGGGGCAATTATTTTTGGTTGCGATCCTTCCCCCATCATGCTGCGCAAAGCGAAAGAATGGATTGACAATTCCGGCCAAATAGTGACTTTAGTGCGCAGTGTCGCAGAGAATCTTCCATTTCGAACAGAAGTTTTTTCACGGGTTTATTGTAAGGGGGCTATCGACCACTTCGTTGACCCGGGAGAAGCCTTAGCTGAAATGTGCCGGGTAACTAAAAAAGAAGGGAAAGTTATTATTGCCGTAGCTAATTTGGGCAGTTTGAGCTGTGCCTTGGCCAGAGGAATAAATTTATTGTTTAAATTTTTTTTTAAAAAAGAAATAGCTAGCCCCCATATCTGGGAGGTGCCAGCTGACCACAATTTTAAATTCAACTATTCTACTCTACAGACTTTGGGAGATTTCTTTCTTAAGGGGCATCGCATTAAAGGAACTTCCCTTTTCTGGGGCTTACCAAGGTGGTCCAAATTCTTGAAAGCTTTACCCCCTTCTTTAGCCTCAAGAATTTTAAAGCTATTTGACTTGCTGGCTTCTTGGTACGCTCCTTGGGGAGATGTTCTAATTATGGTGGGCCAACCAAGAAAATTTAGGTAAGAGAAAGGGAGGCAAAATCATGGTGGACATGTCGCGCCTTTGGGGCGGCTTACTCTGTTTAGCTATTATTATTATTGCCATTTTATTCCTTTGGGGAATTTTCCAACAAAATTATTGGGCGCTTGCTATCCCTGTTATGATCGGATTTTTCGGCCTCTTGGGAATGGCGTTTTGGATAGGATGGACAATCCTTACTATCAAGACCGTTCCTCCTGAACCAGAGCAAAGTAAATTGAGTCAGAATGAAGGAAATAGAGAGCCTTCTCCTTTAAAAAATACACCCGCAAATTGACTTAAGCGATGCACATTGTTCTCTTATGTTATCGGGGTAATCCTTATTGTGGAGGGCAAGGGGTTTATTTATACTTTCTATCTCGGGAATTAGCCCGCCGAGGCCATAAAGTTACTATCTTAGTTGGTTCCCCCCGACCTTGGCCTATGCCTTGGGCCAAAGTCATTTACATAGAAAATTTAAACTTATGGGGAAGAAAAAAGGACTTTTTACCAAATATTCCCTGGCGAATTTTTCACCCCTTTAATTTTTATGAATTGACGGTTACCCGCTTGGGCTTATTCCCAGAGATGCTTCTCTTTAGCCTGCGCGCTTTTCAAACCCTGAAAAAATTTTTGCTTCCGCAGAGGATCGATATTATTCACGACATCCAGTCCCTCGGCTACGGCCTCTTATTTTTAAAATTATACGATCAGCCCCTAATTACCACTGTCCATCATCCTTTAAGCATTGACTTGCAGGTCAGCTTAGAAAGAAATAAAAATTTTAAAGAAAAATACTACTCCCTTGTCTTCTATCCTATCGGTATGCAGCGGAGAGTGATTCGCCACTTCGATCGGGTTATTACCTCTTCTCAAAATTCAGCCCAAGAGATCCAGCAAACTTTTCATGTTCCCGTGGATAAAATTCGGATGGTCTATAATGGTTTGGACGCGGATTTTTTCTCCCCCCTTCCCTTAGCGCGCAAACAAAACTCCCTTCTTTTCGTGGGCAATACAGATGATCCTAAAAAAGGAATAAAATACCTCCTGCAAGCTATGACTCTTCTGGCGCCCCATATTAATTTAACTATTGTAGATGAAGGCCCTCCATTAAAAACCTATGCAGCCGATTTAGCCAAAAGGTATTCTTTATCATCCCGAGTTATTTTTACTGGCAAAGTTTCAGCTGGCGAGCTCCGCCTTCTTTATAATACGGCCACTTTGGTAGTCCTACCCTCTCTTTACGAAGGATTTGGCCTCCCCGCCGCTGAGGCTATGGCCTGTGGAACGCCGGTAATCGCGACTAATACGGGAGCGCTGCCCGAAGTGGTTGGAGAAGAAGGTGCTGGTCTTTTAGTTCCCCCACGCGATCATTCCGCCTTAGCTCAGGCTATTCAAGAATTAATTGCCAATGCCCCAAGGGCCAAAATTATGGGCGAATTAGGAAGAAGGCGAGTGGAAAAATTATTTACCTGGACTAAAGTGGCGGAAAAAACAGAAGCCGTTTATAAAGAATTTTCTTAAGAAGTTATGGGAGATTTAAAATTGAAAATTGCTCTTCTTTCTTATCGGGGCAACCCCTATTGTGGCGGTCAGGGGATTTATTTGACTTATTTAGCGAACGAACTGGTAAAACTCGGCCATGAAGTCCATGTCCTCGTCGGCCCGCCCTGGCCTCTTTCCGTTCAAGGGGCTGTCGTTCATAAAATTGAGAATTTTAATTTCTTTGGCAAGAAAAAAAATTTTTTACCTCCGGCAAATCCTTGGCGGATCTTTGCCCCACTCCATTTTTATGAATTTGCCGCTTCGCGATTGGGCATCTTTCCCGAGATTAAAGCTTTTAGTCTGCGCGCCTTTGAGAAGTTAAAAGAACTTGCTCCCCAATATAAGTTTGACGTAATCCACGACAATCAATGTTTAGGGTACGGGATGCTCCTCTGGAAAAAATTGGGCATTCCGGTGGTCGCTACAATCCATCATCCCTTATCAATTGACCGGGCCACTTGGTTCGAACAACCCTCGAACATGCACCAAAAAATTCGGCGTGTTCTTTATTACCCTTTAACCATGCAGAGAATCGTGAGTAAGCAGTTAGACTGTATAATTACTGTCTCCCAAAATTCAGCTAAAGAGATTGTTAAAGCGTTTGGTGTAGACCCGCAAAAAATTAAAGTTGTTTATAATGGTTTAGATACAGAGGTTTTTACTCCTCTCCCCGAAATAACCAAGATACCCAATAGTCTCATTTTTGTAGGCAATTCAGAAGATCGGAAAAAAGGATTGTTATATCTCTTGCAGGCCCTTAGGCACTTACCCGAGGAAGTGACGCTGACCGTAGTGGATGGTGGTGCTCCACACCGATCATTTGCTCCGTCATTAGCCGAGAAATTTAAAATTAGCCACCGGGTTTATTTTGCCGCCAAGATTGAACCCCAAGAATTAGTTAAATTCTATTGCCAAGCCGAGATAGCAGTAGTTCCTTCTCTTTATGAAGGTTTTGGCTTCCCCGCGGCTGAAGCTATGGCTTGTGCCCTGCCGGTGGTGGCTTGCCAAGCCGGCGCTCTGCCCGAAGTAGTGGGGAATGATGCCAAGTGCGGCCTTTTAGTTCCTCCCCGTGATGCCCAAGCTTTAGCTCAAGCTATCTCTTATCTTCTTAAGAATGAGGCTTTACGCCAACAGATGGGTCAAGCAGCGCGGCAAAGAATTTTGACCCTCTTTAGTTGGGAAAGGGCTGCCCGCCAAATGGTAGATATATACCGAGAAGTAATCAATGCTTACCATAGACTTTCATAAATTATCTTTGCGAGCAGGAGACCTTATCTTGGATGCGGGCTGCGGCGAAGGGCGGCACGTCTTTGGCTGTCTTCCTAGGCCTTGCACTATTTTAGGGCTGGATTTAAATTACCATTCTTTATTAAAAGCCCGCTATATCTTGGAATGTCTTAGAAAGAAAAAAGAAATTAGGGCAAGCTACATGCTTATTCGCGGAGATGTGCTTCATTTCCCATTTCCCGATGAAACTTTTGACCGGATTATCTGCTCGGAAGTTATCGAACATTTCCGAGATGATAAACTGCTTTTGGCGGAATTGACCAGAGTGTTAAAAAAAGGGGGCCGAATTGCCATCTCTGTTCCCACTTTGCTTACAGAACATATTTACGGCCAACTTTCTAATGAATATTTTCGCACGCCTGGTGGGCACGTGCGCAAAGTAACTCCCCAAGCCTTAGCCCAAGCCATGATTGCCAATGACTTGCAAATATATGGCATTAGCTTTGCCCATTCATTTCATTCTCCTTATTGGATGTTGCGCTGCTTATGTGGCCTTCACCGTGAAAAAGCAAAGATTCCGCTTCTTTACCATAAATTTCTTCATTTAGCTCTCTTTTCTCCTGCTCTGCGCTTTTTAGAAAAAATTGGCAATTATTTCTTGCCCAAGTCCATCATTCTTTATGGGCAAAAGAGAAACAGTCCTTCGCGTCAGGGGTTGGGTTCAATTAAATAGAAATTTCTGGGGCACCATTATTTCAACCAGGAACAGATCTGACGAATTTCAGGCAAATCTTTAAGGGGAGCAAAAGTTAATTCATGGGCGGGAAGTTCTAAGTTATGGACTATCCCTAAGTCTCTGCCTCCTTCGTTGTTTAAATCTATAGCTGGCACGAATAATCGATCAGAAAATTGCAATCCTTTTTCTAAATTAATCAATCCTTCGGCTGCTAAATCTTCTAAAAAAGTTTGGAATACCTCCTTGGCCATGGCATCCAGGCCCTTAACTTTGCCCCAGCTATGCAGAGGATTATGCTTATGGTCCATCTCGCCTACATATACTTGTAATACATGGGTGAGATCTTGGCTTCCATGGCGGAGGTTAATCTTATTAAAAGCTAGAGAAGTTAAAATCTTCATCTCGATGCCGAAATTTTGCTTAAAAGGCACGGAGAGCCAAAATCGCAAAGTCCCCGCAATTTCACCAGAAAGAGAATATAAAAGTTTTCTTAGGGGGTTGATGGACGGATGATCGAAGATAGAAATAAAGGGGATGATAAAAGCATTTAACCTTCCGCCAAATGGTCGGTGATAAACAATCTTGGCCACTTCCACTTCTTTAAACCAGAGGATCGCCCCCACTGGATCAATTACCCACCGGGGATTGAAGTATCCTTCTTTGATATCGGCATCGATAAATTCGATGATTGCTTCCGGATGGCAGAGTTTACGTTCCATGCACAGATGATAAATTAATCCGCGCATGGCTAAACCTTTGCCAGAATTTTTCCCTTGCGCATCGCCCATCTCATTTTTGTGGGCATAATAAACCTGGACACCGTAATTCTTAGCCATTAAAGGAATATCATCATGCTCCTTACCCCCAAAGGCAATCCAGATTTCATCAATGATCTTTCCTAATAAAGGCTGTAATATTTGGATTTCCCGCTCTAAAGTGAGCAACTCCTCATCTCCCCGGGCCGGGAACACAATGATTACAGGAATACCTTCCTCCCTCTTTATCCCCTCCACTTCCTGAGGGTCTATAGTGTGCGCCCTTAAAAGAGCAAGCGGAGGAAATTTGTCAGACCTTTTATTCCTTTGCGGATCGACTATCTCCAGCCTCAATATTTACTCCATAGTTCTAAAAGGAATTCCCTGCTGTGAAGTAAATAACGGCGATCTGCAGAAAAAACTTCCAAAGTAATCGTGCCGTCATAGCCATAACTTTTTAAGAGGGAGACTATCTCCGGCCATTCTATATTTCCAGCTCCCAAAGGGAGATGAAGATCATCCCTTTGGCCCAAATTATCAGAAAAATGGACATGTTCTAAACGCCCATGAAAGGCCCGCAGAAATTCTTCTGTTTTATTCTTCTCTACTAAAAGATGGGCGTGACCAACATCTAAATGAAAGCCAAGTTGGGGAAAGCGGGTTAGAGCTTCTTGGATCTGCTCCACATTATTAAAAATGCGATCCATATTCTCCAGCAGAATTTTTAGGCCTAAAGATTGGCCGATGGAGATTACTTCCTCCAATGTCTCCAGATTTTTTTGAAAAATTCCTTTAGCATAATGGGCCGATGGAATAGATTTATCAGGATGAATTGTTACGCTGGCCGCGCCTAAATCCGCCAAAAATTGCATGGCTAAGCGTAACTCCTCGATGGCCGCTAAGCGCAGTCTCTCATAAGGGGAAGCTAAAGGTAAATAATAAGCTGTATGCCCTTTTATCTCTAAACCACTTGCGCCCAGAGCTTTGCGTATTTCTGCTTTAGGCAACCTGGTAGGGTGAGCAGCGGGAGGCTCTATAGTTAAATCCAAAAAAGCAAAGGCATTCTTGGCCGCCCAAAAGATTTCTTCTAAGAGATTAAAGCGCGGATTATTCATCATGCCAATTTTCATAATGCCTTCCCCTGATGTTATTAATGAGAGCAAATTATATTTTACTTGGTATTATATCGCCTAAGAAATATATTGAATATTTTTTAAATTCGGTTCTTAACGACAAAAAAAATTTTTTCGCCCCCTCTCTCTATCCCTCTCCCCCACTGGGGAGAGTCGAAGAGACCCGATTACGGGGGGTTGGGTGAGAGTCATGGCGAGGTCACCCCACTTGATACGTGGGACAAAAGCCCATGTGCCCCACGCCTTTCGAGCTTACTATTACAAAATGATTAATAAAAAAATTAAAACATTTAATGCTCTCATTAATAATTGCAGAAATTAATTTGACCTCTTCTTGGAAAAGAATTTGCTTAAGCACATTTTTAGAAAGGGTAACTGAAAAATTATAAAAGAGTCAACAGCTAATTTCCCTTGCCCACCTGCACTTTTCCAAAAAATAGTGATTTTAAAAGATTAATTGCCCGAAAAAATAAAACGTAGGGCAAGGGCTCGTCCCTTGCCGTATTCGGCAAGCCATAAAGGCTTGCTCTACGAATTTATAGAAACCCTTAAATCGCTTTCTCCTGGCGGAAACTCAACGGCGATCTATATCCTAAGTCAAGTTGACAAATAAGGCAGGTTTAGGTTAATTTAAATCAATCCCCAATAAATTTAAAAAGGATGGTGGGTTATTTTTTTAATCAAAATAAAAACTACCTTCTCCGCCGCGCATAATTTGAAAGAAGTGGGGGGTAAATGCGAACATCTCCATGGGCATAATTTTATTGTTGAGGTTGCCGTAGAATCCCCTGAACTCAATGAGCTAGGCATGGTTATGGACTTTCGCCTTTTAAAAGATAAGACCGCGGCTGTGCTTGCTTCTCTTGATCATCGTTATTTGAATGAGTTGCCCTTTTTTCAAGATAAGAATCCGTCGGCGGAAAACCTGGCGGCTTATATTTTTGCTGAATTATCTCGGCAAATTGATGATGGCCCACTCCGCCTTAACTCCGTTTCGGTATGGGAGTCAGAAACATCTCAAGCCACTTATCGCAGAACTGGCCATGATTGATATTCAAAACCTTCCGGATTATCGCCATATAGAGATCAATAAAGTAGGTGTAAAGAATATTCTCTATCCGATTACTGTGTTAGATAAGAAGAATAAAATTCAACACACCGTTGGTCGTATAAATATGTATGTCAACCTGCCCCATCATTTCAAGGGTACGCATATGAGCCGTTTTATCGAGATTTTGAATCAATATCGGGGGACAATCAATATTCACGCCATCGCCACCATATTGGACAAAATGAAAGAGAAATTAAATGCTCATTCCGCCTATTTGGAAGTAGAATTCCCTTACTTTATTGAAAAACAGGCTCCCAAATCTAAAGCCAAGAGCCTGATGAGCTACTCCTGTCAATTTTTGGCATCCTTAGTAAATGACCACCATTCCCTTATTGTGGGAGTTACGGTACCTGTTACCACTGTTTGTCCATGTTCGAAAGAAATCAGCAAGCGCGGAGCGCATAATCAGCGCAGCTTGGTTACCGTAAAAGTAAAGTTTCGCAAGTTTTTCTGGATAGAAGATCTAATCAAAATGGTTGAAAACTCGGCCAGCGCGGCCGTCTATTCCTTACTTAAGAGAGCTGATGAAAAATTCTTGACGGAAAGAGCCTATGATAACCCGCTTTTTGTAGAAGATGTTGTCCGCAATCTCGCCCTGCGCCTTCAAAAACATGATAATATTACTTGGTTCCGCGTTGAATCCGAAAACATGGAATCTATTCACAATCACAACGCCTATGCCTGCATAGAAAAGGAGGCCCCTTAAAAGATCCCTTTTAACAACTTTCAAGTTTTTGGAGCAAATCCTGAGTAACATCTTTTACCCCTGGACGCCCATCAACGGCAATAAATTTGAAGCTTCTTTCAGGCTTGGTAGCCTCCCGTCGAAAATAAGCAATAGCCGCCAAGGTACCCTTCTGTTCATCGTAATAAATGGCGTGTCTCTTATCGATCGCAGCTTCATCCTGATCGTCTGCTCTTGTTCCTAATCTTCCGCCGCATACACGACAAACTAATTCCCCATCTTTCATTACCGGTTTAATGGCTTCAATAAAAATATTGTTGGGGTGATTATTATCCCGTTCGCATAATCTTCTGCCCATAATCCTTTTTTTAGCAGTCTCCCGATCCAAAACTATTTCTACCACATAGTCGATCTTCATGCCCTTGTGTTTTATTGCTTCTAAGAGCTTTTGGGCCTGATTGACATTGCGTGGAAACCCATCTAAAAGCCATCCCTTAGCACAATCGCTTTCTTGAAGCCGGTTTAAAATCATAGGGATAGTTAAATCATCAGGTACTAATTCTCCTCGATCGATATACTCCTTAGCCTTTTTACCCAATTCGGTTTCTCGGGCTATATTTTCGCGAAAAATAACTCCTGACTCAATGTGAGGAATACTAAACCTTTCTCGCAAAACAGCCCCTTGAGTTCCTTTGCCACTGCCGTTTGGGCCAAAAAGAATAATGTTCATTTTTCCTCCGTCTAAAAATTAGTTTTGGTTCTTCCCTTATCCCCTTTTTTTATTTTTTCTTTTTTCATCTCCCCATGGGGAGGAATAGAGTAAGGAGATGGTTTAAAAAATGCTTCCCAATTACCACAAAGAATGTTATATATAAAGAACCTGGAGGTTTTGTCAATGAAAATGACCACCAATCCTCAGGTTTTTTTATTTTTGAGCCAACTCCTCAATAAAAAAATTGTTGATGAAGAGAGGAAGGAATGGGGTAAAGTTATTGATTTAGTGGCTTTTTTGTCTGACCTCTATCCGCAAGTAATTGCTATTCTCTGCCGCTTAAAAAATGAAAAAAAAATTCTCCGTCTTACCTGGGATAATGTTTTAAAAATTGAAGAAGTTCTTTTTGTAAAGCGCCTCACGGCCGCAGACTTTGCCCCTGTAGGCTTGCGAGAAGGAGAGCTTCTTCTTAAAGATTCTCTGCTGGATAAACAAATTGTCGATACCCATGGAGCTAAAGTTTTAAGAGTGAATGACTTGCATTTTTTGCTAGTCGATAATAAGTTACACCTAATTCATGTAGACGTAGGTTTTAAAGGACTCATGCGCCGAGTTGGCTGGGGAAAAATTGCCAAAAATTTTTTCCAGTGGTTCTTTGACTATCAGCTCAAAGATTCTTTTATTCCTTGGCGATATGTGCAGCCGCTCTCTTCTCCGGACTTATTACAGCTAAGGATTTCGCAGGCAAAATTAGCCCAAATGCACCCTGCCGATCTGGCTGATATAATCGAGGAGTTAGATGTATATAAGAGATCCCAGGTCTTCCAATCTTTAGACACAGCTATCGCTGCGGAGACTCTGGAAGAAACCGACCCCAAAATCCAGGTGCGTTTAATTGAAACCCTTAATCCGGCGCAAGCTTCTGATATCATTGAAGAAATGTCTCCTAGCGAGGCCGCCGATCTCTTAGGGGACCTCCCTAAAGAAAAGGCGGAAGGAATTTTAAAGGAGATGGAAAAAGAGATTGCCGAGGATGTTAAAGAACTTCTGCTTCATCCAGATGAAAAAGCAGGTGGGTTAATGACCACTTCTTTTGCCTCCTTTGCCCCAGATACGTCTGCTCAAGAAGCCCTAAAGTTTCTTCGCCAGGAAGCAGAAAATTTAGATGTATTTTATTATATCTATATAACCGATACGGAACGACATCTTATTGGCGTCATTAGCTTGCGGGAACTATTAAGGGCCGAGCCACTAACCAATTTAGCTAACTTATTAAATCCGCGAGTGGTTACCGTACCCTTAGAAGAGGGAAAAGAAGAAATTGCTGACCTCTTTGCCAAGTATGGCTTCAAGGCTATTCCGGTTGTGGATGAAGAAAAGCGCTTGAAAGGAGTAATTCCATTTAAAAATCTCCTCGAGGTAGTAGCCCCCAAATTGGGGAAGTAATCCCATGGGCTTGGAAGAAGGTGATAGATGGCAGCTGTTAACCAAGTCGTTTCCATGCGGCGCAAAGGCTTTCTTAAATCATTGGGGATATTCTTTGCCCTTTTGGGTCCTGGTTTCATCACTTCTAATGTAGACAATGATGCTGGGGGTATTACTACTTATTCTTTGGCCGGTTCCGAATTTGGTTTTTCCCTCATTTGGATTTTAATTCCCATTACTGCTGCTTTAATTGTCATTCAAGAAATGTGCGCCCGTATGGGCGTAGTTACCGGCAAGGGATTATCTGATCTTATCCGCGAAAAGTTTGGGGCCCGAACCACTTTTTATTTAATGATCGCCCTCTTTCTCACGAATTTGGGCAACTCCATCTCTAACTTCGCCGGGGTAGCGGCCAGCATGGAAATCTTCGGCATAAGTAAATACTTATCTGTCCCCTTGAGCGCTTTCTTCGTCTGGTGGTTAGTGGTAAAAGGAAACTATAAATCAGTAGAAAAAGCTTTTTTAGTCGCTTGTCTTTTTTATATCTCATATATCATCTCAGGCTTTATGGCCAAACCAGACTGGGGGCAAATTGGGCAAGAAATGCTCCTGCCTTCTTTTCGCTGGGAGATGAACTTCGTTACCATGGCCATTGGTTTAGTAGGCACTACGATAGCCCCCTGGATGCAATTTTATCTCCAATCTTCCATTGTTGATAAGGGATTAAAAGTGGAAAGCTATGACTACGCACGCATGGATGTAATTATTGGCTCAATCGCCGTAAATATTGTAGCTTTCTTTATCATCATGCTTTGCGCCCTCACCATTTTTCAAGCAGGCATTAAAGTGGAAACAGCTAAAGAGGCTGCCTTGGCTTTGGCGCCTTTAGCAGGTAAATATTGTACTTGGCTCTTTGCTTTTGGCTTACTTAATGCTTCTTTATTTGCCGCTTCTATTTTACCTCTGTCCACATCTTATACCATTTGCGAGGCTTTTGGCTGGGAAGCAAGCTTAAACCGCAAATTTATGGAAGCTCCTCAATTCTATGGTCTATACTCTATTATGATCATTCTGGGCGCGGGTGTAATTCTTTCCCCCGAAATTCCTTTAATACCCATAATGTACTATTCGCAAGTCATCAATGGTATTCTTTTGCCGTTTATCTTGATAGCCATGCTCATCTTAGTCAACGATCGCCGGATAATGGGCCATTATACGAATGGGCCAATTTTTAATATAATCTCCTGGATAACTGCCGGAGTTATGATCGTCCTATCTGTATTTTTAGTTTTCATCTCTATCTTTTAGTCTAAAACCAATTTGGGCCTTTAACTTTTCCTCACTGATCGGCGACCAAAGATAATTAAGCCTTGAAAAATCAGCAATTGATTTTTAAGATAAGAAATCACGAAGTATAATAATTTTTAAATTAGGTGATTCTTAAAAGTGAATCCTCTCACAGCTAAAATAAAGAATTATTCGCTCAAGAAGATCCTATTTTTATTTTCTCTTTTCGCCATGCTCATCCTAGGAGGCTTATGGTATCTTTTCTTCCGCCACTCGCCCCCGGAGAAGTCTTTAGTCATCTATCCTTTTGACTTTCCGCCCTCCCCTCCTCTGCTGCAAGTTTTCTCTGGGCAAATCAAGCGGGGCGAAACCCTATCTTCCGCCCTAAAAAAGTTGGCCAAATTATCAGCCTCGGAAATAGAAGCAATTTGTCAGCAATTGCAGAAATTGACAAATTTGCACCGTCTTAAGGACGGAGATTCTTTCCAATTAGAATTGAATGAGGAAGGGAAATTTGTTAAGTTCACCTTAACCGTAAGCCCCATCGAGATATTTCGGGTTACTCGTGACCCAACAGGCAAATGGGTCAGCGAAAGAGTAGAGGTTCTCATTGATAAATACTGGACGTATGCTGCCGGCGAAATCACTTCCAACCTGTTTTCGGCCATGAATAATTTACAGGAGGAAGATCAATTGGTCTTAGATTTTGCGGATATTTTTGCCGCAGAAATAGACTTCCACAGCGACCCCCAGCCTAATGATCAATTTCAAATAATAGTGGAAAAATATTATACGGGAAAGACTTTCGTTAAATATGGCCGCATTCTTTACGCCGCTTACCAGAGTCGCACGCGCCAATTGGAAGCCATTTATTTTGCCCATCGCGCCGGGGGTGGTTATTATACCCCCCAGGGGGAATCTTTGAATAAAGTTTTTTTGAAATCACCCTTAAAGTTTTCCCGGATCAGCTCCGCTTATACATCGCGCAGACGCCATCCCATTCTGGGCGGAATTCGCCCTCATTATGGGGTAGACTATGCTGCCCCACCAGGCACTCCTGTTTGGGCTGTAGCTGATGGAGTAGTGATTTTCTGTGGATGGAATAAGGGCTTTGGGAAACAAGTTGTTATTAAGCATGCCCGCGGTTATAAAACTATGTACGGTCATCTGAGCCGTTTTGCCCCTGGCTTAAAAAAAGGCCAAAAGGTGCGCCAGAAAGATGTCATAGGTTACGTGGGCTCAACAGGTTTGGCCACCGGGCCCCATCTTGATTTTCGGCTGATCAAGAACAATGTTTTTCGCAATCCTCTTAAAGAAATTTCTCCACGGGCTGCTCCTTTACCCCAAAAAGAAATACCCTCCTTTATGGAATTTAAAAAATCTCTTAAGCAATGGTTGGCCACCGGAGAGATGAAACGCTTGATTACTACTTTTAGCTCCCGCGAAAGGAAAATTTAAGATGCGCGCCGTTATCCAAAGAGTTAGCCAAGCCAAGGTAAAAGTTGAGGGAATTATGGTAAGCGAAATAGGCCCTGGTTTGTTAATTTTTTTGGGGATTGGAAAGGAAGATACCCCTGCAGATGTAGAATACCTGCTCGAGAAAATTATGCACTTACGCATCTTTGAGGATGAAGCAGGTAAATTCAACCTTTCTCTTTTAAATCAGAGGGGCGAGATGCTGGTGGTTTCTCAGTTTACCTTGTATGCGGATTGCCGCCAGGGCCGACGGCCTTCTTTCACCGCCGCAGCTCCAGCTGAGATGGCTCGTTCTCTTTATGATCTTTTCATAGAGAAGGCGCGCCAGAAAGGCCTGCAGGTGGCCGCGGGAATTTTCCAGGCGCGCATGGAGATAGAATTAACCAATGTCGGGCCAGTTACTATTCTGCTGGACAGCTGCAAAAATTTTTGCTAAAAAGAGAGAAATCAGTTTGCTTAGCATCTCCCTTTTCATTAGGAAAAAATTAATAAGTATACGAAGGAGGAATTTTAAAGATGATCGATTTTACTTTTAGTGACCAACAAAAAGCTTTGCAAAAATTGGCCCGAGATTTCGCCCAAAAAGAGATTGCCCCGGTGGCCTTAAAGTACGATAAAGACCCCCAATTTCCCGGCGAGATGATTAAAAAAGCCCATGCGGCAGGTTTGATGAATTTGACCTGCCCGAAAGAATATGGCGGTCAAGGCTTGGGCTTAATAGATGCCGCGATCATCTCTGAAGAAATGAATGTTGCCTGCGTGGCTATAACCGGGATGATTGGAATTAACTCTTTGGCTTGTGCCCCTATTCTGGTAGGAGGTTCTGAAGAACAAAAGCGCCGCTTCTTAATTCCTTTAAATCAATCAGGCCAAACAGCTTCCTTTGGCTTGACCGAGCGGGAGGCCGGTTCCGACGCCGGAAGTTTAAGAACAGCAGCCAAGCTTGATGGTGATCATTACATATTAAACGGGCAAAAATGCTTTATTACTAACGCCAGCTACGCTTCCCTTTATACTATTTTTGCTACTATTGATCCCACCAAAAAGACCAAAGGTATATGCGCTTTCGTCGTGCCCCGAGAGTCCCCGGGCTTATCCATCGGTAAAGTAGAAGATAAAATGGGCCAGAGGGCTCTCAATGTTGCCGAAGTTATTCTGGAGAATGTCATCGTCCCTAAAGAGAATCTCCTGGGGGATGAGGGAGAAGGGTTTAAATTCGCCATGGAAGCATTGGATGAAGGCCGCGTAAACATAGCTATCGTGGGGGTAGGTTTAGCTCGGGCAGCTTTTGAAGCGGCCTTAGATTATGCCAAAAAACGAGTCCAGTTTGGAAAACCTATCGGTACCTTCCAAGCCCTGAATTTTATGCTGGCTGATATGGCGGCAGCCGTAGAATCCGCTCGACTTCTGGCCTGGTATGCTGCTTCTTTAGCTGATCATGGCCAAAGATATACCAGAGAAGCAGCGCAAGCGAAATTCTATGCCACGGATGTAGCTATGCGAGTGACTACGGATGCGGTCCAGATTCACGGCGGATATGGTTATACGAAAGACTATTTAGTAGAGAAACTCATGCGCGATGCTAAACTTACCCAGATCTATGAGGGTACTAACCAAATAAACCGAATGGTGGCTGGGGGAGCGCTTATGCGCAGTTGAGGAGAAAAGATGAAAACACCAGAAGAATATATTGCCAGTCTGCGTCAGCTCCATTTAGAAGTTTATTTATTGGGGGAACGAGTGTTCCAACCAGTGGATCACCCCATTATTCGTCCTTCCCTCAATTCTGTGGCCATGACTTATAAGCTAGCCCAAGAAGAAGCTTGCCGCGACTTATTGACTACTACTTCCCATCTCACCGGGCAGCGTATAAATCGTTTTACCGCTATTCACCAGAATGCCCAAGATTTAGTGAATAAAGTTAAGATGCAACGTCTCCTGGGTCAAAAGACCGCTTCTTGTTTCCAACGTTGCGTGGGTATGGATGCTCTGAATGCTTTATACAGCACCACTTACGAGTTAGATGCTAAATATGGAACTTCCTATCATGGCCGTTTCCTAGAATTTTTGAAGAAAATTCAAGAAGAAGACTTAGTGGTCGATGGGGCGATGACCGATGTTAAAGGAGATCGCAGTTTGCGTCCCAGCCAACAAGCCGACCCAGATCTCTACCTGCATGTGGTAGCCCGCGAAAAGGGAGGAATAATTGTGCGGGGGGCTAAAGCTCACCAGACAGGCATGGTCAATGCTCACGAAGTAATTGTCATGCCTACTATGGCGCTGCGCGAGGATGAAAAAGAATATGCGGTCTCCTTTGCAGTGCCCACGGATACCAAAGGTTTATTTTTCATCTATGGCCGTCAGTCCTGTGATACCCGCAAATTAGAAGGGACGACGATTGATGTGGGCAATCACCAATTTGGAGGCCATGAGGTTTTAGCCATCTTCGATAATGTCTTTGTTCCCGAAGAAAGAATTTTTCTTTGTGGAGAAACAGAATTCGTGGGGGCACTGGTTGAACGGTTTGCAGGCTACCATCGCCAGAGTTATGGTGGATGTAAAGTAGGCGTAGGCGATGTGCTCATTGGGGCGGCGGCCTTAGCGGCGGAGTATAATGGCACGGCCAAGGCGACGCATATTATCGACAAACTTATCGAAATGGTCCATTTGAATGAGACCCTCTATTCTTGTGGATTAGCTTGTTCTTTTGAAGGTCATTTTACGCCGGCGGGGAATTTTGAAATCGATATGCTTCTGGCTAATGTTTGCAAACAAAATGTCACGCGTTTCCCCTATGAGATCGCCAGATTAGCGGAAGATATTGCTGGCGGCTTAATGGTAACTATGCCTTCGGAAAAAGATTTACGCCAGGAACGCACCGGACCATATATTGAAAAGTACCTTAAGGGAGTGGCCCACGTTCCCACGGAATACCGTCTGCGTATTTTGCGGTTAATTGAAAATATCACTTTAGGCACGGCGGCCGTAGGCTACCGAACAGAGTCGATGCACGGAGCTGGCCCACCGCAAGCTCAGCGCATAATGATTCGCCGGCAAGCAGATTTAGAAAAGAAAAAAGAACTAGCCAAGATAATTGCCGGCATAATATAACCCTCCTGCAGAAAAATTACCTCTGCGCAAGTCCAGAGGGTAACCAAGGAGGTAGTTATGGAAACCACTCTTGGCTATGCTGTAATGCGGAATGCCCGCAAATATCCGCATAAAACGGCGATAAAATGCGGCCCCGAAAAGAGGACTTACCAGGAACTAAATGACCGTTCTCATCGTTTTGCTCTGGCCCTCCGCCAGTTAGGACTAAAGAAGGGAGAGCGGATGGCCACCCTCTCTTTAAATTCCTTGGAGCTCATGGAAATATATATCGCCCATTTAAAATTGGGTTTGCTCACTGTGCCCCTCAACGCTTGGGGTACTGATCAAGATATCCATTATCAAATAAGCTTTACCGGCAGCCAGACAGTGATCTTCCAGCACGAATTTGAGAAGCGGATAGAAAAAATCCGCTCCCGGCTGCCGGAAATACAAAATTGGATTAGTATCGGCTCGCCGCCCTTCTCCGGCTGCCTATCTTACGAAGAATTAATAGCTCAACAAAAGTTCGCGGAATTTCCTATAGAGGTTAAAGAAGAAGATCCTGCTTTTATTATGTTTACCGGCGGTACCACCGGCTCACCTAAAGGGGCCGTTTTAACCCATAAGTCTCTCCTATGGAACATCATAAACGTTACTACGGAAATGCAAAGTCCTACTCCTCAGGACGTTATTTATTACCCTATGCCTCTCTTCCATACAGCGGCCATGAGCCGGTTTTTAGCTTACATGTATGCTGGGGGAACTTTTATTGTCACCCGGGAATTTAATGCGCAGAGCTGCTTAAAAGTTATTGAAGAAGAGAAGGTTACAGCCATTACTGGCAATCCTACGATTTGGCGTACACTTCTCTTGGAAATAGGAAAACAAAAATACGATACCAGTTCTGTACGCCTGTACCTCTCTTCACAAGGAATTCTTCATGAAGGACTAAAAAAGGCAATTGAAACCAATCTCTTCCCCCACGCCCAAACTTATGTGAGCTATGCTTTGACGGAGGCTTCGCCTGGGGTAACGCTCCTTAAACCCGATGACCAGCCCTTAGAACCAGGTAGTGTGGGAAAGCCCTATATGAGTATGGAAGTCCGCATTGTAGATGACCAAGATCAAGACATACCAGTGGGGGAAGTGGGCGAAATAATAGTTAAAGGCCCTTCGGTAATGAAAGAGTATTACCGCAATCCCGAAGAAACAGCCCAAGCCCTCCGCGGAGGATGGCTGCATACTGGCGATTTGGGGAAGTACGATGCACGCGGGTACCTCTATTTTGTGGACCGCAAGAAAGATATGATAAAAAGCGGTGGGTTAAATATATACTCCAAAGAGGTGGAGGAAGTTTTAGCTCAGCATCCCAAAATTGCGGAAGCGGTGGTCATTGGCGTGCCCGACGAAAAGTGGGGCGAGACAGTCAAGGCGGTAGTGGTGGCCAAAGAAGGAGAAAGTTTGAGCGCGGAAGAAGTTATTCAATTCTGTCGGGAGCGTTTGGCCAGCTACAAAAAACCCACCTCGGTCGCCTTTGTCGATGCCCTCCCCAAGACGAAGTTTGGAGGAAAAGTATTAAAGCGACAGTTACGCGAGATGTTCACACCCAAAACCAATTGTCCGTAAAAATTTTTATAACTTAAGGGCGAGGTCAGTTTTATGAAAAATCCCCTGTTTAGCCCGGAACATGAACTTTTTCGGGAGTCTGTGCGGAAGTTTGTAGAAAAAGAGTTAACACCCTTTGCCGAGGAGTGGGAGGCTGCTGGTGAGTTCCCCAATAGTGTTTTTCAAAGGATGGGTGAATTAGGATTCTTAGGATTACGCTACCCAGAGAAGTATGGCGGGCAGAACTGCGATTTTCTCTTTTCCGTAATTCTAGCCGAAGAACTTGGCCGTTGCGGCATAGGTTCAATTGGCATGGCCGTAGCTGTGCAAAACGAAATGGCCACTCCCCCCATCTTTAAATTTGGTACGGAAGAACAAAAGATGAAATATCTGTTGCCCGCCAACAAGGGGCAGAAGATTGCCTGTTTAGGCATCACCGAGCCCAATGCTGGCTCTGACGTAGCCGCTATCCAAACCACTGCTAAAAGGGATGGGGATCACTGGATTATCAATGGCCGCAAGATTTTTATCACTAATGGAGTGAGAGCTGATTTTATTACCTTAATGGTACGTACGGGCGAGAAGAAAGGATATAAAGGCTTTTCTTTGTTCTTGGTAGATAAAGGGACGCCGGGCTTTTTCGTGACCCGGAAATTAGATAAATTGGGGATGCGTTCTTCGGATACGGCCGAGTTGCTCTTCGAAGATTGCCGGGTGCCGGCCGAGGCCTTATTAGGCGAGGAAGGGAAAGGATTTTACCATATAATGTGGGAGCTCCAAGGGGAAAGGATTATGGCCGCGGCTAATGCCGTGGCCCGGGCGCAAATGGCGCTCGAATTATCCTTAAAATATGCTCAGGAAAGAGTCCAATTCGGGCAGCCTTTGGCTCATTTTCAAGTTACTCGCCATCGCTTAGCCGATATGGCTACGGAGATTGAAGCGGCCCGGCACTTAACTTATTATTGTGCTTGGCTTTTTCAGAATGGAGAGTATCCAGTTAAAGAAATTTCTATGGCCAAGCTCTTTGCTGCTCAGGTAAGTGGGCGGGTGGCGGACGCCGCTTTGCAAATTTATGGCGGTTATGGCTATATGATGGAATATCCCATCCAAAGGTACTGGCGCGATATTCGCTTAAGCCGCATTGGGGGGGGAACTGACGAAATTATGAAAGAAATCATTGCCAACGAGCTCTTGGGCAAGATTAAAGATGGTAGGCGAATTGAAAGATAAGCTTTATTTTTTAGGTTTATCGACCTGGTAGAGCTGGTAATATTGGGCAAAAGGCTCGGTTATCTTTTGCACATAAGAGTAGGGATCCCTTTGGCGGTTGACTACTTGCTCGATTACTTCTTCAAAGGACAGGTCGTATTTCAGCATTTTATGAATATATTTAGATATTTCTTTCTCAATCAGGTCAATAATTTCTTCTCTGACCCTTTCATTTCTTTTCTTAACCAGTTCATTTCCCTCTTTTAGAAATTGACGATGTTCCAGGATTTTGGCAGTGAGTTCAGCAACTCCTTCTCCTAAGGTAGCGATGGTTTTGATTACCGGGGGCCGCCAGGAACTCAACTTGGGACTTAAATCCAGCATCAGATTTAGTTCGATAACCAGTCGATCGGCTCCCTCCCGGTCAGCTTTATTAACCACAAAAATATCCCCAATCTCCATAATTCCAGCCTTGAGAGCTTGAATTTCATCTCCCAGACCGGGGACACAGATCAAAAGAGTTGTATCCGCTGCTTTTACAATATCTACCTCGTCTTGGCCAACGCCCACCGTTTCAATGAGGATAAAATCTTTTCCAAAAGCATCCAAAACTTTAATCGTATCCGCCGTCGCTTTGGATAACCCTCCTAAAGTACCACGGGTGGCCATAGAGCGCACAAAAACTCCTGGGTCATTAGTGATATCTTGCATGCGTAACCGATCGCCTAATAAAGCGCCTCCACTAAATGGACTCGTGGGATCGACGGCGATGATACCCACTGTGTACTGCTCGCGGCGCAACTCTTTGGTGATTTTATCAGTTAAAGTACTCTTGCCTGATCCGGGTGGACCAGTAATACCGATGGTGTAAGCATGCCCTGTCCGCGGGTAGAGTTTTTTGAGGGCTTCTTGCGTCCCGGGAACTTCATTCTCTACCATGGTAATTAATTTGGCTAAAGCCCGTATTGAGCCAGAGAGGACTTCGGAAACTAGTTCTTCGGGGGTAGACACGATCAACACCTTTTCTTAGCTAATTCCCTTATCTTCTAACACAACTAAGGCATCCACCGCCACTGGTTTGCTGCCCGAAACGATTAAAGGATTAATATCCACTTCCTTTACTGCTTCCAAGTCCAATCCCAACTGGCCAGCATTGATAAGCATGGAAGTTAAAAGATCCATATCTACGGCGGGCATACCACGGAAAGCGCCTAAAATGGCAGCTCCTTTGATTTCTTGAGCCATTTCCAGGGCATCCCTTTTTTCTAAGGGGGCCACTCGAAAAGATACATCTTTCAGCACCTCGGTAAAAATACCACCTACGCCAAACATCACACAAGGTCCGAACTGCGCGTCGCGAATCATGCCGATGACTAATTCCCGCGATCCTTTAACCATTTCTTGCACTAAAATTCCATCCAAAGGTATATCCCCTACTCTCGCGCAAATCGCTTCATAGGCCTTCTCTACTTCCTTTAATGTCCGCAAATCAACCTCAATGAGCTTTTTCTCCGTCTTATGGGTAATTTGGGGGGAGCATCCTTTTAGCACCACAGGCAAACCTATTTCTTTGGCGGCTTTCACCGCAGCGGATCGGCTTTGGACTAATTGCTCCCGTGCTACGGGAAAACCATAATAACTTAGCAATCGTTTCGCTTCATATTCGGAAAGGGCTTTCTGCCCTTTGCCTAAAGCCTCCTTGATGATCTCCATTCCTTTTTCCACTTTTTAAAATTCCTCCTTCGGCGATTTCTTCTTCAACTTTCTAACAACCTTTCTTTTTTTTGTCAAGAAAATCCTTATTTATTTCTTCCCTTTCTTTTCCAAAAAGTCCTCGTATTCGCTGGCGCTTAAGAGCTCCTCCAATTCGTTAGGGTCATCGAGCTCTATGGAGATTAACCACCCTTTGCCATAAGGGTCATCATTAATCATCGACGGTTCTTCATCCAGGTCTTTGTTAATCGCAACTATTTCTCCACTAACTGGGCTATAGAGCTCAGCTACTGTTTTTGATGATTCCAAAGATCCAAATACCTCGTTCTGTTCGATGGGCGAACCTTCGGAGGGTAGCTCCACGTAGATAATCTCGCCCATTTCTTGTTGAGCAAAATCTGTAATGCCCACCATTCCGCGGTTGCCTGTAACCCTCACCCAAAGGTGTTCTTTAGAATAATACAGATCATCAGGATACTCTAAGATAGCCATTTTCCCTTCTGTCTCCTTTCTCTTGGGCTTGCTATTTTACTCGTTCGATATACTCTCTCGTACGCGTGTCAATGCGCACAATATCACCTTCTTCAACAAAAAGGGGAACCTGGATAACCGCTCCTGACTCTAAGGTTACCGGTTTAGTCGCGCCGGTGGCGGTATCTCCTCGTATCCATGGCTCAGCCTTTATCACCTTCAATTCCACGAAGGTGGGGAGTTCAATGCCTATGGATCGCTTGTTATGGAAAAGGGCTTTGATAACCAAATTCTCTTTCAGGAAGTCTCGGCTCTCGCCCAATTGCTCGGCCGTCAAATAAAGCTGTTCAAAGGTCTTGGTATCCATAAAATGATACTCTCCGTTAGTTTCGTAAAGAAATTGCATCTCTCTTTCTTCCAAGTCGGGTTTATCTACCCGCTCTCCGGCCCGGAAAGTTTGATCGATTACATTACCCGTGATTAAACTTTTCAGGCGCGTGCGGACAAAGGCTCCTCCCTTACCTGGTTTGACATGCTGGAAATCTACGATCACAAAAGGCTCCCCATTAATCTCAATCTTTAACCCTTTCCGAAAATCAGTTGTCGAATACATGTTCTTTACCTCGCTTTGGGTTCTTAGTTCACCACATATATTCCCTAAAAATTATATTCTCAAATAATTATATTTTCCTCTATTTCCTTGGGGAGAAAAGTTAATTTTTCGGCGCCGCGGGCAGTAACCAAGATAATGTCTTCCAGGCGAACACCTCCCCAATCTGGAATATAAATTCCTGGTTCCACTGTAAAGACCATGCCTTCCTCAGCCACGCCAGTAGCGCGTGGCGAAAGGCGTGGTTCTTCATGGACTGCCAGTCCTATGCCATGGCCAGTACCATGACCGAAAAATTTTCCATACCCCGCGCGCGAGATAACCTCCCGCGCCGCCTGATCAATTTTTTTCAGGCTTACCCCTGGACGAACCATCTCCATTGCTTTCTCCTGCGCCCGCAGGACAATTTCATATATTTGGCGTAAACGCCTGGTAGGTGGGCCCAAGATTACAGTTTTCGTTTCATCAGAGTGATAACCATCCCAGCAAGCTCCAAAATCGATAACTACCATCTCCCCTTTTTCTAAGAGCTTATCCGAGGCTACGCCGTGGGGTAAGGCCGCGCGCGGACCTGAAGCGACGATGGTCGGAAAAGCTGATTTTTGTCCCCCCCGGCGGAGGATTTGGAGGTCGATCATGGTGGCTATTGTTCTTTCCCGGCGGCCGCTTTTAAATTTAGGTAGCATGCTTTGAAAACTGGCCACGGCGATCTTGACGGCCTGGCGGATCTTGGCTACTTCCTCGGCACTCTTTATGGCTCTTAACCCAGAAGTTTCTTTGACTAGCGGGATAAGGCTAAGACGGGGCAGCTTTTGCCGCAGTTGCCCAAAGTCTTCATAATTCATGGCCCGCGCCTCAAAGCCGAGGCGTTTAATCCGTAGATTTTGAAGCAATTTCGCTAAACCTTCTATCTTTTGGCGGTATCGGCTGAAGATGGTCCCCCGCAATTCTTTTTGCGCTTGAGCCTCATACCGAAAATCAGAGAGAAAAACACGCTCCTGCTTCGTAACTAATAATACCCCTTCACTTCCAGTAAAACCGCAAAGGTAGCGAATGTTTTCCAAGCTTAGAAACAAAATAGCGTCTATTTTGGCTTTACTTAAAATCTTCCCTACGTCCTCTTCAGGCATCTTTAATTCCTAACGCTCTTTTGATGAAAGCACCCTTAACCAATTTTCTAAATGTTCTATAAGTTTTTGTTTCTGGACCTGTTTATTTTCTTCCTCTAAGCTTTCTACTAAGGAAGAATATTTTTCGCGTAAGTTCTTATTATCTGGATCCCGAGCCAAAAGCTCCCGGTAAATCTCTAAAGCCTTTTCCTTTCTTCCTTGCTTCCAATATATCTGGGCCATGGTCTCTGTATGAAATGTCTCGTGGGCCAAAGGCACCATTGGTGATTCTCTATCTTCTTTGCGAAGCACCGAGATTAAAGGAGCAATTTTTTTCTGCCACATATCCAGCTCTAAGGGGGTAACCTTTTTCCTGGCTTTATCTTCTGCGGGTGGTAAAGTCAAGGTCTTCTTTAAGCTGGCCATAGCCCCTTCCACATCCCCATCTCGGAGATAAACCTGGCTTAATAGCTTATAAACCGAGAAGCATTCTTCGATCCCCTCTCTGACTTTTTCTAAATGTTCCCTTGCTTCTCCAAGACATCCCTTTTGTAGATAACACCCGCCCAGGATCAGGTGCGCTTTAAGGTTATCCGGTCTTACAGTCAATCCTTGCTCACAAATTATTATGGCCTCTTCCACTCTTCCCTCTCTTTGGAGAGCTTCGGCAAGCTCTGGAAAAAGATTGGAGGCCATTATTTCTTGCAGCAAATCTTCCGGAATTAGCAAATGCTCGAGTTTACCTTCACCAAAATTACCTTTTTTCATCGCTGCCCTCCTCTTTTGGAGGCCAAGTCTTAATTAGGCGAAAGGTCACGAATGTGCAAGCCTCGGCGTTAACAAAAGATGGCTAAAGATCGTAACCGAATCTCTGCCAAGGGAAAGTAAATTAAACATTACCATAAATTTGTAGGGCAAGCCCTTGTGGCTTGCCGAATACGGCAAGGGATAAACCCTTGCCCTACGATTTAAATTTTTAAGGATAGGCGGCAAAGGGATAAACCCTTGCCCTACGTTTTAAATCTTGATTCAATGTGAATGTCCTCTCGCCTAACTATGCCCCTCCACTAATAAGGTCCCAGTATTTCTCTTGGCCCGCTAAATTTTTTGCTCAAATTTAAGCTGCTCCATAGATGCTGATTAAGACCTCCCGGATTATTTTCAGGTTGCGGCGATCATCTCTGAGGTCTCTCTTCGGGGTTTCCAATATTAGGGGAATCCCGCGAAAAGAGGGGTGGTCTAATAAATATTGAAACCCGTGCACACCTATCTTTCCCTGGCCAATATGCTCATGGCGATCCAGATGGCTCCCCAGATCACCCACGGCATCGTTTATATGCAATAAACATATGCTTTTAAAACCAATAGTGCGGTCTATTTCTCTGGCCAATAGATGTACTTTTTCCTTGGTTCGCAAATCATATCCGGCCACAAAAGCATGGCAAGAATCAAAACATACACCTAATTGCGGCCCGGCATTGACTTCTTCCATAATTATATTGATTTGCTCAAAAGAACTTCCCAACTCTCGTCCCGCCCCCGCCCCATTTTCTAAAAGAAGGCCAACGGAAGATTTCTTGTCCAAGGCTATTTTCAAAGCTTGAATTACCCTCTGCAAACCGACTTTTTCATCGGTCCCTTTGGTACTACCAAGATGGGTAACTACATAGGTAGCGCCCAAAAGTCTAGCCCGCTGGAGATCTAAAGCCAAAGTCTCAATAGACTTTTTATATATTTCTTCATCGGGAGAAGCCAGGTTAATGAGATACGGGGTATGAACAATAATTGGCTCTATATCCTCCGTGCTTATTAAATTGGCAAAGTTAATTATGGCCTCGGTTTTTAAAGGGGGCGCGGCCCAGCCGCGGGGATTACGCGAAAATATCTGTAAGGTATTACAGCCCAACTCTTTTGCCCTACTCACAGCCCTATCTAATCCCCCGCTAATGGAAACGTGAACTCCCAACCTGAACAAATGCTCCCGCAACTTTTTCCCTTGGCGCACTCTTTTAGTTCCCTTAGACTGTGCTCGTTCTCCATCCCTGCAAGATGAATAAGAATATAAATAACGGCTTTCTCACCTGTCAAGGCTAAAATTAAGCTGACCGGCGAACACTTTTAAAATATATAGCTAATTAAGTTGGAAGGAGAAGAGGTTCACTTTTCCCTCTTCGGCCTAAGCACGAATAATAAAGATAAAAATAAAACTTTTGGGCGATCAGCTTTTGACATAATCTCCAAAAAGACTATAATATATTTATCTCACCTCATCCCTCTTCCTGCATTGAGTCTGTGGCGCAATTAGGCCAGAGGCAGGCAAAAGGGTTAGAGGCAGGCATGAATAGGGAAGCATCGGCTGGAAGAGGAGATGGATAAAGATCTTTACCTGGTTTCCGCAAGGGAAAAACGGTTAAAAATGTCTATTAATTCGTAGGGCAAGCCTTTAGGGCTTGCCGAGTATGCGGCAAGGGATAAACCCTTGCCCTACGTTTTAAACGCCACCATCTCCTCAGCGGGGAAGAAAAAGGATGCGGGGATAAAAATAAAAATAATGATAAAAAATAAACTCCTTTGGAAAAAAACTGTTACCGCGCAGAAAATAATTTATATTTAGAAAGGGGAAAAATCATTCTTAAAGACAGACATAATCGCTTAATAAATTATCTGCGCCTTTCTATTACGGACCGCTGCAATCTACGTTGTCAATATTGTATGCCCAAAGAAGGAGTTTCATTATTTGGCGCCAATGAGATCCTAAGGTATGAAGAAATCATA
>FWPU01002268.1_pt1 | contig 53880 bp, 41 predicted proteins | sample 2228361 | NCBI WGS metagenome assembly FWPU01 (sample SAMEA103939777, study PRJEB20133) | metagenome | reverse complement strand
CACATCGCCACCCTAGCCGAACCGACGCTGAAGCTGTCGCCTAAAGGCGAGGGCTTCAACCCTCCCAAAGTGGGACAGTGAGAGGGACTCGCCGTTCGGGTCTGACGCCGACCCGACGAGCATCACCAGCGTGCCCGCGTCGGCGCTCTGGTCGGGCCCCGCGTCGACGAGCGGAGGCTCGTTGATCGTGTCCTGCACGGCGACCCGGGTGACGTCGCTGGCGGCGGCCATGCCGTCGCTGGCCTCGAGCACGAACGTGAGGAGGGTGGTCGAGGTCACGGCGGGAGACTGGAAGGTGGCGGTGGCGGAGGTCGCTCCGCTGAGGGCCACGGGCGGACCTCCGTCCTGCGACCAGAGGTACGTCACCGCTCCGCCTTCGGGATCGGCCGCGCTGCCCGAGAGCGAGACCATCGCCTGCTCGGCGACCGACTGATCCGGCCCGGCGTCGACCGTTGGGGGCAAATTGCCGCGCATGACCCAGGTCTGGTCCGAGTAGGTCGTGCCGCCCGTTCGGCCGCCGAAGAGGAGCATGCCGCCCAACGCGGCGCTGAAGGCCGCTGCCGGGTCGCTGAGCGGTCCCGGGTTGGGCGTGACGCCGAGCGTCCGCCAGGCCTTGGCCACTGGGTCGTAATCGAACGCGCCGCCGACGGGGTTGCTTCCCGACTGTCCGCCGTAGAGCACCATGCGGCGGATGAGCGGATCGTACGCGCTGGCGCAGAAGGCGCGCGCGGTCGGAGGGCTCGAGGGAGCGTCGTTCTCCCATCGGCCCTGGACGATGTCGTACTGGTGCGTGTCGTTCACCATGACGCTGGCATCCGTCACGCCGCCGAAGACGATGAGCCGGTCCCGGTCGGTGTCGTAGGCGGTGCAGGCGGCGCCGCGGCCGCTGGGCTGCGGGCCGCTCAAGGGCAGCTGCGTCCAGACCGCGGTCTCGTTGGCGACGTCGAGGTCGAGCAGCCACACGTCGTTGTAGCGCGGAGAGGCGAAGAAGGTGGCGGTGCCGCCGAAGTAGATGAACTTCTGCAGGCTGGGCACCCAGTGCATCGCGGCGTCGGCCCGCGCCGCGGGCCGGGTGGCGGGCAGGGCGTAATTGGTCCAGGCGCCGGTGGCCGGGTCGTAGACCTGCACCTCGTCGAGCCAGGTGAACGAGAGCGGGCTCGTCTGGCGCATGCCGCCGACCATGACCAGGCGGCCGTGCTTGGGCGACCAGCCCAGGGCGTGGCGCTCGCGGGTGGCGGGCGTATTCGTCTGGGCGGCGGCGACCCAGGTGTTGGCCGCGGTGTCGTAGTAGTGCAGGTCGTTCCTGGCGGCGCCGTCGAAGCCGCCGAATATCCACACGCGCTCGCCGCTGGCGACCGGTTGGGCGGCCATGCCGGACGAGCGGCGCGCAGACGGGCTCGTGCCCGGGTTCAGCTGCGCCATCGATTGGCTGAGCGCCACGGACGAGGCGAGCAGGCACGAGACGGCCAGGCGCACGGCTACCCCTTCTCCGCTTCGGCATCGGGGTCGATGCCGTACTCCTTGATCTTGTACAGGAGCGCGCGGTGGCTGATCTCGAGCAGCTCGGCGGCGCGGGTGCGATTGCCGCGGGTGCGCCGCAGCGCCGCGCGGATGAAGGTCTCCTCGAGCTCGCGCATGGCGCGCTTGAGCGACAGGTCGACCGTGGGCGAGGGCAAGGGCTGCGCGCCGGGGGGCGGCGCCTTCTGGGCCCAGAGCTTCTCGGGCAGGTTCTCCGGGACGACCAGCTCGCCCTCGGCGAGCAGCACCGCGCGCTCGATGGCGTTCTCGAGCTCGCGCACGTTGCCCGGCCAGGCGTAGGAAGTGAGCAGCGATTCGGCCTCGGCCGAGAAACCGGTGACGGCAGGCTCGCGGTTCAGCTCGCGGTTGAAGCGCATGAGAAACGCGCGCGCGAGGAGGAGGATGTCGTCGGCCCGCTCGCGCAGGGGCGGCACGCGCAGGTTGACGACGTTCAGGCGGTAGTAGAGGTCCTCGCGGAACTCGCCGCGCTCGACGAGCTTGCCCAGATCGCGCAGGGTCGCCGCCACCACGCGGACGTCGACCTTCTCGGCGCGGTTCTCGCCGATTGGGCGGATCTCTCCCTCCTGCAGGAAGCGGAGCAGCTTGATCTGCGCGGGCGGGGGCAGCTCGCCGACCTCGTCGAGGAAGAGCGTGCCCCCGTCGGCGTCGGCGAACAGGCCGCGCTTGGCGACTCGGGCGTCGGTGAAGGCGCCCCTGGCGTGGCCGAACAGCTCGCTCTCGATGAGCCCGGCGGGAATGGCGCCGCAGTTGACCGGCACGAAGGGCATCGCCGCGCGCGGAGAGAGCTCGTGGAGCGCCCGCGCGACCAGCTCCTTGCCCGTTCCGCTCTCGCCCGTGACGAGCACGGTGGTCGACACCGGAGCGAGCTTCTGGATCTGCCGGCGCAAGGCCCCCACCGCCTCGGAGACGCCGAGGATTCGCTCGAGCGGCTGAAGCCCGCGGGCCTCCTTGAGGCGCCGGTTCTCGCGGAGGAGGCGCAGCCGTTCCTCGGCCTTCTTGAGGGCGAAGACGACCTCTTCCGGCTTGAACGGCTTCTGCACGTAGTCGTAGGCGCCGTGCTGCACCGCCTCGAGCGCCAGCTCCTGCGAGCCGTAGGCGCTCATCACCAGAAAAGTGAGGTCGGGCTGCTGCTCCAGGGCGCGCTTGAGGAGCGTCATGCCGTCGAGCTTGGGCATGCGCACGTCGGAGATGACGACGTCGTACGGGCGGGCGGCCAGCTCCTTCAGGGCCTCCTCGCCGTCGGAGACCGCGCGCACCTCGTAGCCCTTGTCGGCCAGCACCAGCGACAGGACGTGGCGAATGGAGGCTTCGTCGTCGGCGACGAGGATGGAGCGGAAGGTGGGCATGCGCCGCGGTCAAGCATACCCGCGGTCCGTGCGAGCGCCTCTTCCCGAGCCGTCGAGCGAACCTGGCGCTAGAAGGCTCTCGACGGGGGCCGGCCGCGACGCGACCGGGTCACGGCGAAAACAGATTGAGCAGCGGCACTCCGGTGCGCGCGAGGTCGGCCGTGTCGCGCGTCACCAGCGTCAGCCCATGCACCAGGGCCGTGGCGGCCAAAAGCCCGTCGACCACGGGGAGCGGATCGGCCGCGTTCAATCGGCCCCACGCTTCGCACGCGGCGCCGTCGACCGGGAGAACGTGCTCGGCGTAGTCGGACTTCAACTGGGCGAGCCAGAGCTCGAGCAGGATCGCCTGACTCGGATCTCGCCGGCGCAGCCGCTCGATGCCCTGGCGAATTTCTCCGACGACGAGCACGCTCAGGAACAGGTCGCTCGGGTCCACCGACGCCAGCCAGCGCCTGACGCCCGGGTTGCCTTTCGGGCGACGCGCCTCGGAGACGACGTTCGTGTCCAGGAGGTACTTCACAAATCCACCTCGCGAGCGGGCTCGCGCGAGCGCTCGATGTCGAGGTCCGGCCAGGACGGGCCTTCGAGCAGGAAGCGACGGAAGTCCGGCCGGCGGCCGAGCAGGCGCCGGTACTCCGCGATGGACAGCACCACCGCCACCTCTTCGCCGCGCCGGGTCACCACCTGCGGGCCTTCCCGAAGCGCCCGGTCGACGACCTCGCTGAATTTCTGCTTTGCGTCCTGAAGCTTCCAGCTCATGGTGCCATCTGTCCAGTCTGTCCAGATGATATGTCCAGATGGTCAGGGTGGCAACGGCGTTCAGGCCGCGGGGAGGACCAGGGTGAAGCGTGCTCCGATGCCTTCGCGATTGGCCGCACGAAGCTCGCCGCCCATGGTGGTCGCCAGGTGCTTGGAGACGGCCAGGCCCAGGCCCGTGCCCTTGCCGGCCTCCTTGGTGGTGAAGAAGGGCTCGAAGAGCCGCGGCAGCACCTCGGGTGGAATGCCGGGGCCCTCGTCTTCGACGTCGAGCACCACGCGGCCTTCCTGCACCCGCGCGCGCACCGTGACCTGGCCCTTGCCGCCCATGGCCTGCGAGGCGTTGAGGATGAGGTTCATCAGCACCTGCGAGAGCGGGCCCTGCTCGGCGCGGGCGATGGTGCCCTTTGGCACGTCGAGGCGAATCTGCACGCCCTTCAAGTCCGGAGCGGCGGCGAGAAGCCTGGCGGATGCATCCGCGACCGCAGCCACGTCGATGGGACCTGGGTTTCCGCGCGAGGGGCGGCCCAGGTCGAGCAGGCCTCGGACGATCTGATCGATGCGCTGAAGTTCGCCATCGATGCGGGAGAGGAGATCGGCGACCTCCGGCTCGCGAGAGGCGCGCATGCGCACCACCGAGAGGTACCCGAGGATTCCGGCGAGAGGATTTCCCACCTCGTGGGCGACGCCGGCGGCCAGCCGCCCCACCGTGGCGAGGCGCTCGGCGGCGATGAGCTCCATCTGGGCGCGCGAGAGCTTCTCGTGGGCGGCGCGCAATTCGTCGAGTTGGCGGCGGGTGACGGCCTGCTCGGCGATGAGCGCGTCGGCCATGCGCTTGAGCGAGCGCTGGAGCCTCGAGAGCAACGGCCCGCCGCTGGGCCGGAGCAGCGGAGATGAATCGAAATGAGCGAGCTGCTCGATGGCCTGCTCGGTGCGCTCGAGGGGCCGGCCGACGGCGAGGTGGAGGACGAGGTAGCAGAGCGCGGTGACGAGAACGAGATCGAGCGCGAGGTAGTACGGCAGAAGCCCGCGGACGCGGGTGAGCACGTCGACCGCAGCGCTGTCCGGAGCGTGCTTGTGCACCGCCTCGATGATTCGGACGAGCGCCGGCTGGAGCGTGAGCCAGGTGACGGCGGTGGCGACCGAGCCGAGGAGAAAGGCCACGCTGCCGATGCGCAGCTTCACGCCTGCCCTCCGAGGAGCCAGTCGGCGCCGAACGGTCGGAACGTCTGGGCCAGAAGCGGGCCGAGCAACAGCACCTCGAGGGCACCGAGCGCCAGGTACGGGCCGAAGGGCATGTTGGTGGGTCCTGGCTGCCAGTCGACCTCGACGCCCTCCTCGTCCTTCGGCTCGTCGGGAATGGGCTGCAGGAAGATGCTGTAGGGGAGGAGCAGCAATCGCCGTCCGACCGAGAGCCCCGGCTGGAGGAAGGCCCAGGTCATGGTGACGGTGGGCTCCGGTCCGTCATCGGCGTCGCCGCCGTCGGTGGCAGGTCCCGCGCGGCCCGTGACGAGCAGGCTCAGGCCGCCGAAGAGGGCTCCCTGGAGCGAGGCGAACGCGATGACGGCGACGAGCGCGCGGTGCGAGAGGTAGGCGCCGATCAGCGCCAGGAGGAACTTGTCCCCCGCGCCCAGCGCTTCCTTCTTGAAGATCTTCCAGCCGACGTACTCGAAGGCGCGGAAGGTGAGGAACCCCACGCCGGCACCCAGCAGGGCGTCGACGAAGCGCTCAGAGCCGATCGGGAGCGCCATGGCGATGCCGAGGACGGTGCCCGGTACGGTGAGCTCGAGGGGGAGAATCCAGTGCTCGGCGTCGATGAACGTGAGCGCGATCAGGAGCGTGACGAACAGCAGCGCCGGAGCGAGCTCGTAGCTCCACCCGAAGCGGCGCCAGCAGGCGAAGAAGAGCAGCGCGGTGAGGCTCTCGACCAGCGGATAGCGGATGGAGATGGGCGCATGGCAGCCGCTGCACCGGCCGCGGAGCAGAAGCCACGAGAGGACCGGCACGTTCTCGTACCAGGCAATCTGGTGCCCGCAGCTGGGACACCTCGAGCGCGGGCGGACCAGGCTCTCGCCGGCGGGCAGGCGCGCGATGACGACGTTGAGGAAGCTGCCGACGACCAGGCCGAGCAGGACGAGGCAGACCGTGAAGAACGGCGTCGAGCGGGCGAGGGTTTCGAGCGTCTCCACGAGTGACAGTCCGGCGGTCGGTGAATGGGGTGCGCGAGCCTCTGACGCCGAACGCGGAGTGATGGTACCTGCAACGACGGTGCGCGCCAGCTTGCGGGCTCATGCTCGGCGGGCGATCGGGCGGCCGATTCCGGGTATGAAGAGCCCATGTACCGCACGCTGCGGGTGATTGCGATCGCTCCCGTCCTGAACGAAGAGCGGAAGATCGGCGAGGTGGTCCGCCGCGTTCCGCGCGACGTGGTGGACGAGACGCTGGTCGTCGACGACGGCTCGACAGACCGCTCGGCCGACGTGGCGCGCGAGCTGGGCGCGACCGTCCTGCCCATGGGGCGGGTGGCCGGCGTCGGCGCAGCGCTTCGGGCCGGCTACCGCTACGCCCTCGAGCGCGGCTACGACGTCGCCGTGGTCATGGCCGGCAACAACAAGGATGCTCCCGAGGAGATCCCCCTCTTGCTCGAACCCATCGCCGACGGCCGCGCCGATTTCGTTCAGGGCTCGCGCTTCTTGAAGCGCGACGCAAACTTCGGCCCCATGCCGCTGTACCGGCGCGTCGCGACCCGCGTGCACCCCCTGCTCTTCTCGCTCGCGGCGCGCAAGTGGGTCACCGAGTCGACCAACGGCTTCCGCGCGATTCACCGGCGCGTGCTGGAGGACAGGCGGCTCGACCTCGACCAGAGCTGGCTCGACGAGTACGAGCTCGAGCCATACCTGTACCTGAAGGCGATTCGGCTCGGGTACCGCACGGCCGAGGTGCCGGTGACGAAGGTGTACCCGCCGAAGGCGCTCGGGCAGACGAAGATGAAGCCGCTCGTGGGGTGGTGGTCGATCCTGCGGCCGGTCGTCTACGTCGGGCTGGGGCTGCGGAAGTAGCTGCTACTTGAAGTCACGCCGCTGGAACACGATGACCGCCAGCGCCAAGACGATGGCCGCGTAGGAGACACCGTACACCGCTGGCGGCACCACCTCGTGGAACGAGACGTCGATCTGGTACGCCGCTTTCGGACGCAGGTTGAGACGCTCGAGGTTCGGCAACAAATAGTAGGTCGCTTTACCAAGCACGCGCAGGACCGCCATCTTCGAGCGTTCCGAAAACTGATAGATGTCCGCCGCCAAATGGCCCGCGAAGTAGATGCCCGCAGTCACCACTGCCGATACGAGCTGGCTCGCGAAGCTCGACATGAGCAGCCCGAAGCTCGTGAGGATCAACAGCTCGATCAGCCCGAGCGCGATCGCGAGGAACTGCTCTGACCGCATCGGCGCGCCGAAGGCCCACATCGCACCGCAGAAGACGAGGGTCATCGCCGCGGCCAGCGCCGTCAGCGTCAGCATGTTGCCGGCGCACTTGGCGAGCAAGAACTGCGACCGGGAGATCGGCTTGGCCACCACCAAGAAGATGGTCCGGCGCTCGATCTCGCGGCTGAGCAACCCGGACGAGAGGAAGATGGCGAGGAAGGTGAGTAGGATGCTCATCGACCCGAGGCCGAGGTCGATGAGCACACGGTCGAAGGTCGCCACGGCGACGTCCGCCGCCAGCACCGACGAGGCGAGAATGGCGATGGCGAACGCCGCAACGACGATCGTAATGCGGTTCCGCCGCGCCTCGCGAAAGCCGTTGTACGCCAACACCCAGAACGCGCTCACAAGATCTCCGCACCGGCGCCGTGGTGGCCGGCCTCCTTCAGGGTTTTCAAGAAAAGGTCCTCGAGCGAGTACCGCACCGGGTGGACGTAGGTGACGCGCCCGCCCGCCGCCAGCGCGCTCTTCAAGAGCCCCTGCGCATCCGATTCGGCGATGCGCACCAACAGCGACTGGCCGACCTGCTGCTGCCACTCCAGCCGGAAACCCAAGTCCTTCACGCCCTCGGCGCTGATGCCCTCCAGGCCCAACTCGACCACCGGCGCCGCCTCGGCCAACAGGTCCCGCACGCTGCCTTCGCGCACCAGGCGGCCACCGACCAGCACCGCGACGCGATCGCACAGAGCCTCGACATCGGGAATGATGTGCGTGCAGAACAGCACCGTGGTGCCGCGCTGGCGCTGCTCGAGGATGATGTCGCGCATCTCGCGGCGGCCCACCGGGTCGAGCCCCGACGTCGGCTCGTCCAGCACCAGAAGCTTCGGCTGGTTCACCAGGGCCTGCGCCAGGCAGATGCGCTGGAGCATGCCCTTCGAGTAGCGGCGGATCTGCAGGTCCGCGGTACGCTCCATGCCCACGCTCGCGATGACCGTTTTCACGCGCTCGTCCAGCTCGTGGCGGGTGACGCCCGAAAGCGCTCCGGCCATCGTCACCATCTCGCGCCCGGTGAGATACTCGTATGGAGCGGGATTCTCGGGGACGAATCCCACCTCACGCCGCGCACTACGGTCGGACGGGTCTCGGCCAAAGAGCCTCGCCTCGCCAGACGACGGGTGCACCAGGTTCATCAGGATCTTGATTGAAGTCGACTTGCCCGCGCCATTCGGGCCGAGCAGACCATAGACCTGCCCGCTCGCGACCGTCAGGTCGATGCCCTTCAACGCGTGCACGCGCCGGCTCATCCAGAATCCAATGCGGTACGTCTTGGTGACGCCCCTCAGCTCGATGGGCAGCACCTGGCCGCTCGCTTCCATCACCTCTCCTCGCCCGGAAATCGGTGGGTTTCCAGTCGCCCCTTGAGGCTCGTCGCGTAGGCCCGGCCGTCCTCACCGATGAAGATGGTTCCCCCGAGCGGGTCGCTTGGCAGCGCGATCAGATCGCCCGAGGCGACCAGCTCGTGCAGCGTCTTCGGCAGTTGCCCTTCGCGCTGCCGGTAGGCAGCAATCTTGCGGTCGAGCTCCTGGAGTTGGCCCTCGAGCTCGAGCTCGACGAGCCGGCGCTCGAAGGCCTGACGCGTCTCGTCGTCGGGAGCCGTCTCGATGAGGGTCTGCGCAAACGCCTTCCCGAGATCCACGTGGCCTGCCTGCGCGTAGAGCCGCGTGGCCAACGCCGGCACGTGTGGAGGACAGCCAGCAAGCCTGGCGGTGTCCTCGAGCAGCTTCGCCGCCTTCAGGTAATCCTTGTGGAAGTAGGACCAGTTGTACGCGAGATGAATCCGGAGCGGGATGATGTTGGGAAAGCGCGCGAAGCCCTTTTCGAGAATGCGGGTCGACTCGCGCGTGTTCCTCCACGTCTCGCGGCCGAGGTTGGTGGGCACCACTGCGCCCGTGAAGAGATAGGCGTACGCGAAGTCGGGGTCGAGATCGGTGACCAGATCCCCATAGTAGTAGACGTCGAGGTACTCCTCGGGCGTCTGCGCCGTACCGGTGCGGTGGGTCGCCCGAACCCAGTAATAGTCCGCGAGCAGGTGGCGATACGCGGCGCCGACGGCGAGCAAGAGCTCCTTGCGCGGGAGCAGCGGCGAAAGGTGCCCCTCGGTCGCGGGCAAATCGCGGGGGCTGCGCGCGAGCGCGGCCACCGAACAGACGCCCACGACGATGACGAGAAGGCTCCGGCCCAACACGCCCATCGGCAACGTTAGTTGCCAGAAAGCAAGGGCGCCCGAAAGAGAGAAGGTCGGCGGGCGCCGCACAGACGAAAAGGGGCAGCCCGGCTTTCGGGCCGCCCCCTTTGAGAATCACCTCGCGCGCGCCATCAGGTATCGCAGTTCACGTCGTTGTACCCGTTCTCGGGCGTGCCCGCGGGAACCTTGACGGCCGTGGCGGACACCGGGCAGTTGGGCGCGAGCTCGGCGTCGATCGAGCCGATGAACCAGGCGTCCTGGCCAGTGGTCTCGTTGTCGACGTTGCCGGCGGCGATGCCGACGAACTCGCACACTGGGCACGTGCCGGCAATTCCGCTCGCGGCCGGTACCGGGGGGCTGGCACCACCCGTAGGCGGCTTCCAGGTCACCGTGCCGTACTTGGCGGAGCTGCTGGGGTTCGTCGCCGGGACGGTGTCGAACTTCGCCTTGTCGACTGTGATGTTGCAGTCGGTCGGAGCCTGGGTCGCCGGCATCACCGAGCGGTCCTCCCAGGTGCAGCCCGCCGCACCGCCCCCGTTCTCGTACGAGTAGCGATTGCCGCGCTCGGGCGCGAAACCGATCTCGCGAATGGCGTTACTGTACCTGTCCTTCTCCTGGTAGAAGGACCGCTGCGCCGTGAACAGCGACTTCAGGTTCGACTTGGCCTCGCCCTGCTTCGAGCGCGCCTGGAACCGGATGAAGTTGGGGATCGCAATCGCCGCGAGAATGCCGATGATCGCAACCACGATCATCAGCTCGATCAACGTGAAGCCGCGCTTTCTCAACCGTCGAATCATCGTCGCTCCGTTCGGGTGGGTTGACACTTCGGTTTGTGTGCGGCGGGCCCCGGTGCAACACAAGCGCCAGGGCGAGAACCCGCGCAGCGCGCGTAACTATGCAACAAGACGTGGCGGCGGGCCAGAAGGCTTTCGGGGACCGACAAACTTTGTCACCCCAGGTGCCCAAATATGTCGGGTCGCGCCGATGACGACGAGAAGAAGCGCCGCGCCTGAAAGCGCCAGACCCGATCGCAACCCGGGAGTGCGGTACTCCATGCGCAGTCGATGCCTGCCCTTCGGCACCCTGACGCCGCGCACGACGAGGTTGGCGACGAGCAGCTCCGCCGGCTCGCCGTCGAGCCAGGCGCGCCATCCGGGCGCATGCGCATCGACGACGACGGCCAGCGCGGGCGCGGCCGCGTTCACCTCGATCTCCATGTCCTCAGGCTCGTAGCGCCGCACCGTCGCACTTCCCAGCGGCGCTGCCGAGGCGTGGCCAGGTGCGTCTTTCGGTTGGCACACCACGACCGCCTCTTTGTCCGGAGAGAAGGCCGCCGCGCCCATCTGCTCGCGGGCGGCCGCTTCATCTGCCACGCAGCGCTGCGTAGCGAGGTACGCGCGCGGCAAGGCCCTGGGGTTGTGAAGCAGCACGAGCCCCATCGCGCGCTGCTCTGCGAGCACCATCTCGGGCCTTCCACCGAGGCGGAGAAAGGCGTCGCGCGGCATCGCGAGATAGCGGACGTTGAGCATGCCGAGGTAACGCCCCCAAAAGCGCGCGTCGTGAATCAGCTCCTTGAGGCGGCGCGGCGCCGCCGGCAGGTACGCATTGGCGCCCTCGAGGCCAAAGCGGGCGGCCGTGACAGGCGTCAGCTGCGTCGAGCCCGCGGCCGCGAAGCCGTCTTCGACGCTGAGCCCAGCGAGCTTCGGCACCGCAACCGGCGCTTCGGCGCCGAACACCCGGAAGTTGCCCAAACGAACGCCGCCCTCGCGCTCGCGGATCAGCTCGATGAATTCCGGGGCTCGCGTCACCATCATTGGTAGCGTGACGCGGTAGATTGATTGGTTCGCGGCGAGCAGATGCAAAAAGACCACGCCCGCCACCAGCCAGCACGCCTTGCGCGCCGACACGACCAGCGCAAGCATGCTGGCGGCTGCTCCGCACGCGCCGGCGGTCAGCAACAGGCCGCTGGCGACGTGTTCTCCGAGTCGGTCGAGCACGTCGGGGTACAGCTCGGACGAAGCGATGGCCGACGCGACGCGTGCGGAAAGGCGCCATTCGCGCTCGAGCAGCGCGAGCAGCGCACCCGTCCCCGCGGAGGCGGCGAGCCATGCGATGATCCGCGCGCGCCGTCGTGCGTCCTGTGACGCCTGCGTCAGCCCGATGCCGGCGAGCACCGCGAGCGCAAGCAGGAAGAAGGGAAACGTCTTCTCGGGGTACCGGAATGCCCGCCAGGGCCGAGCGTATTCGAGCAGGGTTGCGTAGAGGCCGGCGTGCTTTCCGAGCACCAGCACGAGCGCGAGGGCACCGGCAGCGACCCATAACCGCCTGTCCGCGCCCCGGCTCCACGCGATGCCGGCGACGGCGAGCGCCAGCGGCACGAGCCCGACGTGAACGGATTCGGCCCACAGCGTCGAGTTCGATTCGCCGAGCAGGTCGGAGAGAATCGAGCGCGTCACCCAGTCGGGGCTGCCGCGAAACAGCGGCCCGACCGCGACCTCCAGAAGCCGCAGCGGGTGCGAGGACCACATCAGAGCTTCGTCGAGCGTCCACGACCTCGCCTGCGAACCTTTGGTCGCCAACAGCGCGGGAAGAATCTGCGCCGCGGCAAGAGCTCCGGCCGTTGCGACCACGCCGGCCCCGACGAGCACGCGATGGGCAACCGGCCGGGTCGAGCGCGCGAGCACCACTGCGAACCCGAGGACACACGCCAGCGTGAACGTCTGCGCGTCGCCTGCATAGAGAATCGACGCCAGAATGCCCCCGGTGATGCCCACCGTGGTCCACGATGGCGCTCGTGCCGCCCGGTCGGCCGCCCACATCGCCCAAGGCAACGTCGCCGCCGCCATGAGGTACAGCGGGTTCGCCGTCATGCTCACGGGGTAGCCGGCATACGCGTACACCGTCCCGGTGAGGAGCGCCGGAGCGAGCGCCGCTCCGAAGCGACGTGCCAGAAGCCACGCCCCCGTGAACGCCACCGGAAAGCAGAGCAGCGTGTTCAGCTTCAAGGCCGACTCGGGCGAGAGAATCAGGTACGAGAGATTCGAGGGGTGGAAGGCGCCCGACACGACCATTCCCACGAACGACTGGCCAAGCCCGTCGTACGGGTACCATTCGGGGAATGCACCCGAGCGCACGCGCTGGGCCCAGAACTCCTTCAGCGGGTAATAGACGCGCTGAACGTCGCGGAAGAAGAAGACCTCGCTCGAGAACGCGGCGCGGGCGAAGAAGACGGCCGTCGCAGCGCTGGCCGCGCAGAAGAGCGAGACGGCGGTGCGCCACTCTTTCGGTCGATCGGCTTCCCTCAAGAAAGACGATGGTAGCAGCACGCGGCCGAATTGAAGGAGGATATGCCCCTTTCGAGATGACGCACGTTCCATGGAGAGAGGTTTGAGCTCGCGCGTCGGCCGTGTGGCGGCACTTCTGCTTGGCTCGGGCTTCTGCGCGTTGGTGTACCAGACCGCCTGGCATCGCGAGCTTCGCCTCGTCTTTGGAGCCTCGCACGCCGCTTCGGCGGCCGTCCTCGCCATCTTCATGGGCGGGCTCGGCGTGGGCAGCCTGTGGCTGAGCAAGCGCGCCGAACGCCATCCACGCCCGCTGGAGCTCTATGGCAACCTCGAAATCCTCATCGCCTCGAGCGCTGCAGTCACTCCCGCGCTCACCGCCGCCGCGCGCTGGCTGTACGTTCTCGCAGGCGGCTCGTCGACGCTCGGCACCGGCGGCGCCACCATCGCGCGTCTTCTCCTCGCCACGGCGGTGCTCGGCGTGCCCACGTTTCTCATGGGCGGTACGCTGCCCGCCGCCGCGCGCGCCGTGGCGTCGAACGCCGACGCTGGACGCCGCAACCTGGCGGTGCTGTACGGCGTGAACACCATCGGCGCCGTGCTGGGCACGGTGGCTTCGACATTCGCGCTGCTGGAGATCTACGGCACCCGCAAGACGTTGTGGCTCGCGGCGCTGCTCAACGTGCTGGTCGGCCTGGTGGCGCGGGTGATTTCGCGGTCTCTGCCCACCACCCCGAGCATTTCGCCCGCCCCGGCTCCGGCCGACGAGGCGGCCGGTGCGCCCGAGCACCAGAGCGAGCTTCTGCCCCCCTTCAAGTTCGTCCTCGCCGCCGCCGGTACCGTGGGGTTCGTGTTCCTGCTCATGGAGCTGGTGTGGTACCGCATGCTCGGGCCGCTCCTCGGCGGCTCGACCTTCACGTTCGGCATCATCCTCGCTGTCGCGCTGCTCGGCATCGGTGTGGGCGGTGCGCTGTACTCGATCTTCGGCCACCTTTTGCGCCCCACGCTGAGCAGCTTCGCGGCCACCTGCTCGGCGGAGGCCGCCTGCGTCGCGCTACCCTTCGCGCTCGGCGATCACGTGGCGGTGCTCGCCGCCATGCTCCGGCCGCTGTCGGGCTTCGGCTTCTTCGGCCTGGCGGCGGGGTGGGTGCTGGTCGCCGCGCTGGTGGTGCTGCCCGCGTCGATCGTGGCCGGCTTCCAGTTTCCGCTCCTCATCGCGCTGATGGGCCGCGGGCGCGAGCAAGTCGCCCGCCACGTCGGCCTCGCCTATGCGTGGAACACCTTCGGCTCGATCGCCGGCTCGCTCGCCGGAGGTTTCGGCCTGCTGCCAATGCTCACTGCGCCCGGCACCTGGCGGCTGGTGGCGTTTCTTCTGATCGCGCTCGCTGCGTGCGCCGCGGTGCTCGACGCATGGCGCGATCGCCGGGCGTTCCGCGTCGTGGGCACCGCGCTGACCGGAGGCATCGCCGCCGTCCTCGCGCTGCTGCCCGGCCCGACCTCGGCATGGCGCCACTCGCCGATCGGCGCCGGCCGCGTCGACTTGACCCGCGAGACCCGCAACGGCATCGAGGAATGGCGGCGCGCCAGCCGCCGCAACGTCTACCGCGAGTACGAAGGCCTCGAGAGCAGCGTGGCGCTGGTGAGCTCGCAGGGCCTGGCCTTCTTCGTCAACGGCAAGAGCGACGGCCACTCGGTGCACGATGCCGCCACCCAGGTGATGTCGGGGCTCATCGGCACCATTCTGCACCCCGAGGCCAAGCGGGCGCTGGTCATCGGCCTGGGCACCGGGAGCACCGCCGGGTGGATCGCCGCCGTACCCTCGATCGAGCACGTCGACGCTGTCGAGTTCGAGCCGGCGATTCTCGACGTGGCGCGCCGTTGCGAGGCGGTCAACCACGGCGCGATGTCGAATCCCAAGGTGAAGGTGGCGATCGGCGACGGCCGCGAGTTCCTCCTCACCGCGCGCGACCGGTACGACCTCATCGTTTCGGAGCCGTCGAACCCATACCGCGCCGGCATCGCCAGCCTCTTCACCGTCGAGTATTACGAGGCGGCGCGCGAGCGCCTCTCCGAGAACGGCCTCTTTCTCCAGTGGTTCCAGGCGTACGAGGTGGACGGTCAGACGATTCGCACCGTCTTCGCCACCCTGGCCGCGGTTTTCGAGCACGTGGAGACCTGGACCACGCAGGGCTACGACCTGGTGCTCGTCGCTTCACGCAAGCCCATCTCGTACGACGCCGCGGCGCTGAGGGCGCGCATCGCGCAGGAGCCGTACCGCTCGGCGCTGTTCGCCGGCTGGCGCGTCGCCGACCTCGAGGGCTTTCTCGGCCGATTCCTCGCCCGATCAGAGCTCGCGCGCGCCATCGCCGAGCTCGAAAGAGACGAGCTCAACCGCGACGACCACCCCCTCATCGAGTTCGCGGTGGCGCGCAGCGTCGGCCGGGCCGAGCTGCGCAATTCGGCCGACATCTACCAGGTGGCCCGCGCCTCGAGCCTGCATCGGCCTCACGTCACCGGCGACGTCGACTGGGTGCGCGTCGAGGCCGAGCTGACGGCGATGCTCGGAGCTGCCGGCAACTGGCCGCGCCCCCACCCGCCCCTGACACCCGAGCACTGGCAGCGCATCGGCTTCGTCGCCGAGATGCGCGCCGGCAACTACCGCTCGGCGTGGGCACGCTACTGGCGGGAGCGCAAATGGGAGCCCTCGACACCACTCGAGGTACTCTACGCCGCCGAGCTGCTCGCCGATCGCGGCGAGGAGGAGGCCGCGCGCCCGCTCATCGAGCGAGCACGGGCGCTCAACGCGACGGAAGGCGACATTCTCGACGCGCGGCTGTTGTTCAGGCTCAATCGACGCGACGAGGCGCTCAAAAGGCTCGAATCTGCGCTCGTCCGCTTCCAGTCGGACCCGTGGGCCAACGAGGCGTTGATGACGCGCGGCATCGGCCTCGCCGACCAAAAGGCGCACACCGACGCCGAGCTCGCCGAGCGCCTCTACGCCCTGCTCGAGAAGCCGTTCGCGCAGTACCTGCTCGACGACTACCGCAAGCGTCTTCGTGTCGAGCTGACCTGGCGCATCGGGTTCGAACGCCACTGCGTCGAGGCGTTCGAGGCATTCGAGCCGAACCCGATATGGAGCGAAACATTCCTCGAGAGGCGCGCCCACTGCTACCAGGCGAACCATCATGCCCTCGCCGGCGCGGCGAAGCGCGATCTGGAACGGCACCGCGAGAACCAGCCCGAGCGTTTCGGACAGGGGCTGATGGAGCCCACCGGGGCGGAGCCCCCCGCGCCGCTGCCAACCGAGCATGAAGGGGCCGACGCCGGCCTCCCTCCGCACGTAGGCACCGCCACGCCGCCCTGACCGTTCAGCCCGGGTCAACCCGACCCGGCATCGCCCAACCCGTGCTTGGCAAGCCGGTAACGGAACGAGCGGAAGGACAGCCCGAGCAACTCGGCGGCCCTCGTCTTGACCCCGTCTGCCCGCCGTAACGCTTCGAGCAGGTACTGGCGCTCGAGTGCATCGAGGTGCCGCTCGAGCGAGAACCCCGGCGAAAGCTGCACCTCGGGCCCCGTCCCGGTCTCGGGCTCGCCCCGCAGAGACGGCGGCAGCGTGGAAGGGGTGAGCAGATCCGAGTCTGACAGCGTCGCCGCCCGCTCCACCACGTTCTCGAGCTGCCGCACGTTCCCCGGCCAGCTGTAGCGCTCGAGCAGATCCAGCGTCTCGTCGGCGAACTTGAGCGACGGGCGCCCGAGCTCCTCGCTCATCTGCGCCAGAAACAGCTTCGCCAACGTGCGGATGTCGCCCGCCCGCTCTCTCAGCGGCGGCAGCTCGATGGTGATGACGTTCAGCCGGTAGAGCAGATCCTCCCGGAAACGGCCGGCCTTCACCTCGTCGTCCAGCCGCTTGTTCGTCGCCGCCAGCACCCGCGCGTGAAACGGCACCTCGGTCGAGCTGCCCACCGGCTTCACCGTTCGCTGCTGGAGCACGCGCAACAGCTTCACCTGCGTCGCCAGCGGCATCTCGCCGATCTCGTCGAGCAGCACCGTGCCCTCGCCCGCCGCCACCAGAAGCCCCACGCGGTCCGCCGTCGCGCCGGTGAACGCTCCTCGCACGTGGCCGAACAGCTCGCTCTCGAGCACGCCCTCGGCCAACGCCGCGCAGTTGAACGGGATGAACGGCTGCCCGCTGCGCGCGGACTTCAAGTGAATGGCCCTCGCCACCAGCTCCTTCCCGGTGCCGCTCTCGCCGGTGATGAGCACGGTGGCCCTGGGCGAGGCCGCCACCTTCTCCACCAGCTTCCACACCTCGCGCATCGCGGGGCTCTCGCCGATCCAGAACCGGCCGGCCCCGGGCGCCAGCGACTCCTTCAGCGCGAAATTCTCGCGGACGATCTCCCGCTTCTCGAGCGCCTTCTGCACGAGCGCGGTGAGCTCCTCGTTGTCGATGGGCTTGCGAATGAAGTCGTACGCGCCTTCCCGCATCGCCTGCACCGCCGCCTCGGGCGTGCCGTACGCGGTGATCATGATCACCTCCGGCGGAGACGGCAGCCTCCGCGCCGCCTTGAGCACCGACAAGCCGTTCTCACCTCCGAGCTTCATGTCCGAGATGACCAGGTCGTACTCGCCCGACTCGAGCTCCCTGCTGGCCGCCTCCACCGAGGCCACCGACTTCGCCTGGTACCCCGAGCGCAAGAGGAGAATCTCGAGGTACTCGCGCATCGACAGCTCGTCGTCGACCACCAATATCCTCATGGCGCCCTCTCGACCGCCGCCGGTTGCGCCGGGAGCACCACCTGGAAGAGGGTTCCCTCGGCCGGCGATGACGTTACGCGGATCTTCCCCCCGTGTGCCGCCACGATCGAGTGCGCCGTCGACAGCCCCAGCCCGGTGCCTCCGGGCCGCGTGGTGTAGAACGGGTCGAAGATGCGCCCCAAATCCGCGGGGGGAATTCCTCCCGCCGAGTCCCACACCGACAGGCGGGCAACGGCCCCCTCGCGCTCCACCGACACCCGCACCTGCCCGCGCCCACCGGCTGCTGCCAGCGCGTTCCGCAGCAGGTTCAGCAGCACCTGGCGGATCTGCCCTTCGTCCACCGTCGCCGTCACCGGCTCTCCGCCAACCGACACCGACACGCCGTGGGCCATGGGGTCGGCCTTCATCATCTCCACGGTCTCCGTCGCCAGCGCGTGCAGGTCCACCGGCCGCAATGACGGCGGCGGCGGCCGCGCGAACCGGAGGAAGTCCTCCACCAGGTTCGACAGCCGGTCCGACTCGCGGATCAGCACCTGCGCCAGCCGCTTCGAGCTCTCGTCGGCGTGCGGCTCGGCGGCCAGCATCTGCGCCGAGCCGCGCATCGAGGCCAGCGGGTTCCGAATCTCGTGCGCCAGCTGCGCCGACAGCTTGCCCAGCGACGCCAAATGGTCGACGCGCTTGAGCTCTTCCTCGATGCGGCGCAGATCGGTCAGGTCCTGGAACACGATGAGCAAAGACCCGGTCTTCCCCTCGAGCGGCGCCACGGTCAGCCCGAGAATGCGCCGGCCGTTCTTCGTGTCGACCGACAACTCGGCCCGCCGGGTGTGCGGCTTGAGCTTTAGCGCCCCGGGAATGAGCGCCTCCAGCGTCAGGTCGGGCCGACCGGGCGCAATGCCCAGAATCGCCGCCGCCGCCGGGTTCACGAACGTCACGTGCCCGTCGGCCTCGCAGGTGATGAGCCCAGACGGCATCGAGGCGACGATCTGGTTCTGCAGCCGCGAAATCTCCTTGAGGTTCGCCTCCTGCGACTCGAGCCGCCCGCCCGCCGCGGAGAGCTGCTCGGCCAGATAGCTGGCCAGCGCGGCGATGAGGAACTGCGCCAGGGCGTTGCTCACCAAGAGGAATGCCAGCCGGCTGGGCGCGATGATGGGGCTGCCGAAGGGCGGTGTCAGCGCTCCCAGCTCGACCAGCAACGTCAGCGCCACGAACGCCACCGACGAGCTCGCCGCGGCGACGAACGCTCCTCTGCGGAAGAGGAGGAGCGACGCCGCCACCACGGCGATGGAATACGTGAAGGTGAAAGGCGAGTCCGCGCCGCCGGTGAGGTAGACGAGCACCGTCGCCAGCACCACGTCGCCCAGCACCTGCACGTACGCGGCCGTCTCTGACGCCCGCCCGCGCCTCAAGAACAGCCCGTACCCCAGCGTCAGCGCGTACACCACGCCGATGAGCGCGAACGAGAGCGAGTCGGCCCGGCTCAGCTCGCCGAACGGAGAGCTCGCCCACAGCCGCGCCACGATGGCCAAGAGAAGCAGGCTGGTGGCCACGGTGCGGAACACCGTGAGCCACGTCAGCTTGAGCAGCAGATCCTGCCTGGGCGGGGCGCTACTTGATGGCACCGGCAATCTGGAAGATCGGCAGGTACATCGCGACGAGGAACCCGCCGACCACCACGCCGAGGAAGACCATCAACAACGGCTCGATCAGCGACGTCAGCGCAGCGACCGCCGTGTCCACCTCGTCGTCGTAGAAGTCGGCGATCTTGTTGAGCATCTGATCCATCGCGCCGGTGGCCTCGCCGACGCCGATCATCTGCACCACCATCGGCGGGAAGACCTTCGTCGCCGAAAGCGGGCCGGCGATGTTCTTGCCCTCGGAGATCTTCGTCCGCACGTAGTAGATGCCCTCTTCGATGATGCGGTTTCCGGCGGTCTTGGCCGTGACGTCGAGCGCGTCCAGAATCGGCACGCCCGAGCTGACCATCGTGCCCAGCGTGCGGGTGAAGCGCGCCACCGCCACCTTGCGGATGACCTCGCCGAAGATGGGCAGGCTGAGCAGCAGCCGGTCGATCATCTTCCGCCCGGTGGGGTTCCGGTAGGTGATCACCACCGCCGCCACGATCAGCGCGATGCCGATCAACATGTGGACGATGTAGCTCTGCAGCCACTTCGAAAGGTCGACCACGAACTGCGTCGGCCCGGGCAGCGCCTGCCCGAAGTCCTGGAACATCTGCGCGAAGACCGGGGTCACCTTGAGGAGCAACAGCGCGGTGACGGCGATCGCCACCAGAATGACGATGGTCGGGTAGACCATCGCGCCCTTGATCTTCCGCTTCAGCTTTTCGCTCTTCTCCTTGTAGACGGCGAGGCGGTTGAGAATCGTGTCGAGAATGCCGCCCACCTCGCCGGCGGCGCAGAGCTGCACGTACAGCTCGTCGAAGACCTTGGGGTGATCCTTCAGCGCGTCGGCGAACGTCGAGCCGGACTCGACCTTGGCCTTCACCGCGAACAGCACGTTCTTCAGCGCCGCGTTGTCGGCCTGGCTGGCCAGAATGTCGAGGCACTGCACCAGCGGCAGGCCGGCGTCGATCATCGTCGCGAACTGGCGGGTGAAGACGAGCAGGTCCTTGCCCGAGACCCCGCCGATGGCCGGCAGCCGGATGTTCGCGTCGAGAATGCCCTTCTTGCGGACCTTGGTCGGATTCAGCCCGAGCGACTTCAGCCTGGCCTCGACCGCCGCCTGGTCGGAGGCCTCCATCTCGCCCTTGCGGATCTCGCCCGCCTTGTTGCGGGCCTCCCAGATGTAGATGTCGCCCTGCTTGCGCTGCGCCGGCCTCTGCGCCTGCTTCGGCGCGGGCGCCTTCTGGGTGACGGTGGTGGCGGAGACTGCCATTCGGGCCGCTCCTCGATGCTCGGGCGTGGCCATCGCGGCGACGCCGACCCGGGCATTCTAGCGCCGGGTCGGCCATCCACCTAAGACTCGGCGCCCGAGCGGACGCCTGCTTCCCTACCGCTGCATACCCGGGCCGGCCCGCCCCCCGGCCGCGCCCATCGGGTTGCCGCTGGCCAACAGGTTCTTCAGCTCCTCGGCGTCGGAGGTGCGGTTGAACGCCTCCTCCTGCGTGATGAGCCGCCGCATCACCAGCTGCGCCAGCGACTGGTTGAAGGTCTGCATCCCGAACTTGGCCTGGCCCACCTGCATCGACGAGTAGATCTGGTGCACCTTGTCCTCGCGGATGAGGTTCCGGATGGCGGGGTTGGGCACCATGATCTCCAGCGCCAACACGCGCCCGGGCCCGCCGGCCTTGGCGAGCAGCGCCTGCGAGAGCACGCCCTCGATGACGAACGAGAGCTGCGCGCGCACCTGCGGCTGCTGATACGGCGGGAACACGTCCAGGATGCGGTTGATGGTCTGCACGCAGTTGTTGGTGTGCAGCGTGGCGAAGGCGATGTGGCCGGTCTCGGCGATCACCAGCGCCGCCTCGATGGTCTCGAGGTCGCGCATCTCGCCCACCAGCACCACGTCGGGGTCCTGCCGGAGGATGTACTTGAGCGCCGTCTTGAACGACCGGGTGTCCGCCCCCACCTCGCGCTGGTTCACCAGGCAGTTCTTGTGCGGGTGCAGATACTCGATCGGATCCTCGATGGTGATGATGTGCTCGTGCCGCTCGGAGTTGATCTTGTCGATGATCGACGCCAGCGTCGTCGACTTGCCCGAGCCGGTCGGCCCGGTGACCAGGATCAGCCCGCGCGGCTTCTTGGCCAGCTCGGCCACCACCGGCGGCAGCCCCAGCTCCTGGAACGACAGAATCTTGAACGGGATGGTGCGGAACGCGCCGGCGACCGCTCCGCGCTGCATGAAGATGTTGGCCCGGAAGCGCGACAGCCCCTTGACGCCGAACGACAGGTCGAGCTCGTTCTCCTCCTCGAACTTGTGCTTCTGGGCGTCGGTGAGAATCGAGTAGCACAGCTGCTTGGTCTCGACCGGAGTGAGCGGCGCCGTCTTCAGCGGCACCAGGTCTCCGTCGATGCGCAGCTGGGGCGGAGAGCCGGTGGTGATGTGAAGGTCCGACGCTCCCTTCTCGACCATCGCCTTGAGCAGTTGGTGCAGATTCGCCACGTGCGTTCCCTGGTGTGGGTGGGGGGCAGCGGCCTGGCGCGCTCCGACGTCGCCGGCCGGCCGACGTCAGAACCGGTCCGGAGCGGTGTTGGCGATGGCCTCTTCCAACGTGGTCACGCCCTGCATCACCTTGTTGAGCGCCGCCATGCGCAAAGTCTGCATGCCGAGCCGGATCGCCTCCTGCTTCAGCTCGGCGGCCGAGGCGCCGTTGATGACCAGCTCCTTGAGCCCGTCCCAGAACGGCATCACCTCGTAGACCGCGACGCGGCCCCGATAGCCGCGGTCGTTGCACTCGCGGCAGCCGTTCTTCTCGTACAGGGTGAAGGTGCCGATCTTCTCGGGCGACAACCCGGCGTCGATGAGCAGCTGCGGGTCGGCGTTCTTCACCGGCTTCTTGCACGATTGGCACAGCTTGCGGCAGAGCCGCTGCGCGAGAATCAGGTTCAACGACGCCGTCACCAGAAAAGGCTCGATGCCCATGTTGAGCAATCGGCTCACCGTGCCGGGCGCGTCGTTGGTGTGCAGCGTCGAGAGCACCAGGTGGCCGGTGAGCGCCGCCTTCACGGCGATCTCCGCGGTCTCGAAGTCGCGGATCTCGCCGATCATGATGATGTCGGGGTCCTGCCGGAGGAAGCTGCGCAGCGCCGCGGCGAAGTTGAGCCCGATGTCGTCGTGCATCTGCACCTGGTTGATGCCGGCGAAGTTGAACTCCACCGGGTCCTCGGCGGTGCAGAGGTTCGAGCTCACCTCGTTCAACGCGGAGAGCGCCGAGTACAGCGTGGTGGTCTTGCCCGACCCGGTGGGCCCCGTCACCAGCACCATGCCGTAGGGCCGGTCGATGGCCTCGCGGAACCACTTGAGCGGCTCGGGCTCGAAGCCCAGCTTGGTCATGTCGAGCTGCAGGTTCGACTTGTCGAGGAGGCGGAGCACCACCTTCTCGCCGAACAGCGTCGGGCAGACCGAGACGCGGAAGTCCATCTCCTTGCCGCCCCCCATGCGAATCTTGATGCGGCCGTCCTGGGGCAGCCGCCGCTCGGAGATGTCGAGCTGCGACATGATCTTCAAACGCGAGGTGATCGCGTTCTTCAGCTTCATCGGCGGCTTCATCACCTCGTACAGGACGCCGTCGATGCGGAAGCGGACGCGGAAGTCCTTCTCGTAGGGCTCGACGTGGATGTCGGAGGCGCCCTTCTGGATCGCGTCCTTGAGGATCAGGTTGACGAGCTTGATGACCGGAGCGTCCTCGGCGCTCTTGGCCAGCTCCTCGATGTTCTCGGCCTCGTCCTGGGTGACCTCGAGGTCGTCGGCCACCTCGCCGACGATTTCCTCGAGCGACGGGCCCTTCTCGGCGTAGTAGCGCTCGATGGCCTCGCGAATGGCCGGCTCGGACGCCACCACCGGCTCGATGTTGTAGCCGGTGAGGAACTTGAGGTCGTCGACCGCGTAGATGTTCGACGGGTCGCACATCGCCACGATGAGCGACGGGCCGGCCCGGTTCACCGGAATCACCAGGTGCTTCTCGGCCACGTCCTTGGGCACGAGCTTGATGATCTCCGGGTCGATGTCGAAGTCCTTCAGGTTGATGGCGGGCACGCCGTACTGCTTCGAGAGGAAGTCGGTGAGCTTCGACTCCTCGATGGCGCCGGTCTTGATCAGCGCCGTGCCGATGCGGGTGCCGGTCTTCTGCTGCTCCTCCTGCGCCTTCCGGAGCTGCTGGACCGAGATGAGGTTTTCGCGAACCAGCAGTTCCCCGAGCCGTCCGGACATGCGTGCGTGCCCTTAGAAGAGGTTTTCGAGGGAGGCGTTCATTCAAGTCGCCGCGGTGTGAGGTGTCAACGCGCGAAAACGTGTGGCCATGCGGCCCACATCGTCGTGCTTCGCGCGCTCACCCCCCGTAGCGGGCCACCGCCTGTCGCGCCGCCTCGATGTCGCGGCGAATCTGACCGGCGAGCTCGGTGGCCGAGCCGAAGCGCTGCTCGGGCCGAATCCACTCGACGAACTGCACCCTGAGCCTCTCGCCGTAGAGGTCGCCCGACCAGTCGATGAGGTGCACCTCGACCGTCACCTCGGCCCCTCCGAAGGTGGGCCGGGAGCCGATGTTGGCCGCTCCGGCCAGCCACTCGGGGCGCTCCGCTGGCCGATCGAGCCGCTTCACCCGCACCGCGTACACGCCGGGGCCGGGCCGCAGCTCGTTCTGGGTGTCCACGTTCGCGGTGGGGATGCCGATGGTGCGCCCCCGGCCCTGCCCCGGCACCACCACCCCGTCGAGGTCGAACAGGCGCCCCAGCATGCGGTGCGCGGCCCCGACCCTCCCCTCGAGGATGTACTCGCGGATCTTCGTCGACGACACCACCGCTCCGTCGACCGTCACCGGCGGCACCACCCGCACCTGCGCATCGCGGCGAGAGGCCGCGGCCGTGAGCGTCTTCACGTTGCCCCCGCGCAGGGCCCCGTAGGTGAAGTCGCCGCCCACCACCGCCAGGCTGGCCTTCAGCTCGTCGAACAGCGCCGCTTCGAAGGCAGTTGGCGTCGTCCGCGCGTACTCGAGCGTGAAGGGCTGCACCACCGCGGCGAAAAGCCCGTACTGCTCGAACAGCTCGAGCTTGCGCGGAAGCAGCGTGATGAGCTTGGGCGCCAGCTCGGGCTGGAGCACCTTGCCCGGATGCGGGTGGAAGGTGATCGCCACCGCGCGGCCGTGCCGCTTCGCCTCGGCGAAAAGCGCCTGGTGCCCGAGGTGCACGCCGTCGAAGTTGCCCAGGCACACCGCGCTGCCTTCGAGCCCCTTCGCTTCGGCGATGGAATGGAACACCCGCATCGGGCGGCGGTTATACCTCGCGCCCGACGGGTGCATCCCGATTCCAATGGTCTCCCGCCGGTCGCTGTCCTAGAGAGCGCCCCTCCATGGCGCGCATTCCGCTCAGACCCGAGCCCGCGGGCCAAGGGTTCATCGGCCTCGAATCGCCCCCCGACTGGGACGCGGCGTTCGGCTCGTCCGGGCCGCTCGAGCTGGAGATCGGCTGCGGCAAGGGCGGCTTCGCGCTCGAGTACTGCGCAAGAAACCCGCACGTGCGCTACGTGGCGTTCGAGTGGCGCAAGAAGTACGCGCGCGAGGTGCAGGCGAGGGCCGAGAAGCGGGGGCTCAAAAACCTCATCGTCATCGAGGCCGACGCCCGCTACGAGGTGCCGCATCTGTTCCGGCCCGGCTCGCTCTCGGCCATCCACCTGCAGTTCCCCGACCCGTGGTGGAAGCGTGCGCACCAGAAGCGGGCGGTGCTGACGCCCGAGTTCGCGCGCCTCCTCGTGGACCTGCTCGTACCCGGCGGGCTGTTCGACCTGCGCACCGACGTCGAGGACCGCGCCGTGCGCATGCTCGAGACGCTCGAGGCGGCGGGGCTGCACAACCCGCTCGGCCCGGGCGCGTTCCACCCGTACGACCCGGCGGAGGTGCCCTCGACCCGCGAGCGCCGCTATCTGGTCACCGGACAGCCGGTGTACCGGGCGCGGCTGTACAAGCCGAAGTAGAGCCGAAGTAGCCCTTGCCGCGCGCGCCGAGCGATAGTGTCCGCGCTTGGCCAGGTCGGTTCGCCGAAAGACGCTCGAGATCGCCCGACGCTCGCCATCTTTGGCCGAGCTGGCCGGCCGCAAGGTGCTCATCGTCGACGACGACGAGGGCACGCTCGAGCAGGTGCGAGACGGGCTCTCGGCCTACGGCTACCGCTTCGTCGAGGCGAAAGACGGCGCCGAGGCCCTCTCCGCCATCCGCAAGCACAAGCCCGACCTCATCGTGATGGACGTCGAGATGCCCACGTTGGGCGGGGTCGAGGTCTGCCGCATCGTCAAGGCCAACCAGGGCGAGACGGGGTTCGGCTTCATCCCCGTCATTCTGATGACCGCGCGCAAGGGCCCGGGCAAGGTCGAGGGGCTCGAGCTGGGCGCCGACGACTACCTGGTGAAGCCCTTCGACATGCTCGAGCTGTCGGCCCGCGTGAAGTCGATGCTCCGCCTCAAGGTGCTGCAGGACGCGCTGGTCGAGAAGAACCGCGAGCTCGACAAGGCCAACCGCGAGCTCGACAAGAAGCGCCAGGAGCTGCTCGAGCTGTCGCGCACCGACCCGCTCACCGGGCTGTTCAACCGCCGCTACTTCGAGGAGCGCCTGGCCATCGAGTTCGCCCGCTCGAACCGCTACCGCGCGCCGCTGTCCTGCATGATGCTCGACATCGACCACTTCAAGCGGGTGAACGACACGTACGGCCACCCGTTCGGCGACCAGGTGCTGGTGGCGGTGGCGAGGGTGGTGGTGCAGAAGCTGCGCGACGTCGACCTCGTCGCGCGCTACGGGGGCGAGGAGATCGTCGCGCTCTTGCCCGAAACCGGGCCGGCCGAGGCACTGCGCGTCTGCGAGCGGGTGCGCGCGGGCGTCGAGTCGCTCGAGCTCTGGTACGCCTCGGCCGGCAAGAAGGCCGCGGTGCGCGTCACCGCCTCCGTCGGGGTGGCCACGTTTCCGGTGCCGTCGATCGACTCGTCCGAGGCGCTGCTCCGTGCGGCGGACGACTGCCTGTACGCCGCCAAGCAGGGCGGCCGCAACCGGGTACGGCAGCACGAAGAGTGACGATTTCGGTTGCAACTGAGGGGAAGGCGGCGATGTTCAGGCCGATGCGTGCGCCTGTCGTGCTGGCGGTGGCGGTCGTGGGGTGCCAGAACCCCCGGTGGGACTCGCCCGAGCTCGCCTATGCGAGCTTCGCGAAGCTGCTCCAGAAGGGAGAGCTCAAGGCGGCCTACGACGCGCTCTCGGGGCCGACCCGGGAGGCGATCGAGGCCAGAGCCCGCGAGGTGGCCGACGCCAGCGGCGGAGCGGTGCGCGACGACCCCGCCTACATGACGTTCCTCACCGGGGTGAAGCCCCAACCGGTGACCCGGCTCGAGCTGGTCGAGCATAAGGGAACGGAGGCGATCGTCCGGGTGACGTCGGGCGAGAAGTCGGCCGAGGTTCGGCTGGTGAAAGAAGGCGACCGCTGGAAGGTGGACTTGACCGACGCCTTCAAGAAATGATGCCTCTTCCGAGCAACCGACCGTGAACGACCGAAAAGGAAGGCGGGATCCGCCGAAGGTGGAAGTGATCCGGCGGCCCGGTCATTCGGCGCCGGCCGGAGGAACCGGAGCCGTGCGCCCGGCCGCGCCGCGTCCCAACCCCGCGGGTGGGGGACCGGCCAGGACCGATCCGCGCGTAAGGCCCGGCGGCCCGCGCGGTGGAGGCCCGCCCCGCCGCTTCGTGCCTCCGCTGGGCCGGCCGCCCACGCCCGAGGAGATCGAGGCGCTCGCCCGCAAGGAGCACGTGCCGGCCCGCATCGCCAAGGGCGAGCTCGAGGGCAAGATGAAGGCCCGCATCTGGCGCAAGCTCCACCCCGAGGAGGCCAGGCGCTTCGACCAGGTCTACGAGCTGATGGGCAAGCACCCGAACCTGTCGCTGGCCGACGCGTTCGGCGTCATCCAGAGCGGCCTGTCGGTCGACGACTTCCTGGCGCGGCGGGCGAGGGCCCAGAAGAAGACGCAGGTGAAGGAGGCCAGAAAGGAGGTCCCCTCCGCCGCCATCGACGAGTGGATCGAGAAGCTCGTGCGCGACAAGGTCGAGCTGTCGCTGGTTCTGGGCGAGAAGACGATTCACGACGTCATCGTCAAGGTCGAGCCGGTCTCCTTCCACCTCGAGAAGGCGGGCCGGCTCGAGAAGCTGCAGGTGGTGGCCCTGTGTCCCCGCGCGGTCTGGGACGGGCGCGCGCCGAAGCTGCCCCGCGACGAGAAGCTGGCCCAGAAGCCGCTGCCCATCGCGCGACAGCCCGAGAAGCGGCCGGTCGCCGACCCGCGGCCGTTCCTCGAGCACGTGGGGAAGCGGGTGCAGCTGCTCCTCCGCAACGGCATTCAGCTCGACGACAAGCTGATCGCCGTCGGGCCGTTCGACCTGCTGGTCGGCGAAGCGGGCGCCGAGACGTTCGTTCCGCTCCACGCGCTCGTCAGATGGAGCGCGGCATGAGCACGAGCAACCCTTCGCGCACGAGCCCGACCACCGGGAGGGAAAGGGGGGCGGTTCTCACCGCCTTCAGCTCTTGTTCGTCCGCTCGCGGTAGTTGTGGAGCGGAATGACCTGGCTGACGTGCGTGCCGGCCTTGGCGCTCTTGGCCCGGCGGATGAGGAGCGGAATGTCGCCCTCGCCGCGCTCGATGGCCGCGCGCAAATCCGCCAGCCGCTCGTGGTGCCGCCGCGTGGGTATGCCCTCGGGCGAGAGCGACGAGAGCAGCCGCAGGCTCGTCTCGGCGGCCTCGAGCAGGTGCTGGGCGCGGCCCAAATCCCTTCTCGCCAGCGACAGCCACGCCGACGTCTCCGCCGCGACCAGGTCGAGCTCGAAGCCGAGCCCCAGCACCAGCCGGCCCTTCGGAGTGTCGGCCCCGACGCGCTCGACGTGCACCGTCTGATGGCGCTGGTCGCCGCGCTCGATGGAGGTGCCAAAGATGTCGAAGCTCCACTCCGAGGAGGCCAGCGTGCCGGTGAACAGCACCCGGCGCGAGAGCCCCCGCGAGACGTCGCCCAGCGTCACCACCAGCGCGTCGTCCTCGGCCTGCGTGGGGTAGGCGTGGCGGCACGCGAGCGACGAGAAGCCGCGCGGGCGCACCCGCACCGTCGTCTTCGAGGCCACCTCGCCGAACAGGTGGGCGAAGATGGCCCCCATCGCCACCGACAGGCCGTCCGGCCCGTCGACGTGCTCGAACGCGTTGCCCGACGGCAGCGTGAGCGCCGAGAGAATCTCGGCCACGTAGTGCCTGGCCAGCCCGAGCGCGTGCACCGCGATGCCGCTCTGGGCCAGCTTCACCCCGAGGTTCTCGAACGCCACCTCGCTGTCGTGGCCCACCGAGGGCTCGCCGTCGGTGAGGAGCAACAGCTTGGGGCGGCGGCCCGGCACCAGCACCCGCTGCAGCGAACGCGCGCCGAGCTCGACCGCCTGGTGAAGCGCCGTGCCCCGCCCCGGCTCGATGTCGGCCAGCGCGTCCGCCATCAGGCCCTTGCCGCGCGCATCCATCGGGCAGAGCGGCACCCGCTGCTCGGCCACGCCGTCGAAGACGAGCAGGCCCATGAAGTCGTCGGGCCCGGCGAGCTCGACGAACTGCTGCACCGCCTCGACCGCCGCCGACAGCGGAGCGCCCTTCATCGAGCCGCTCCGGTCGAGCAGCACGTTCACCATCACCGGGGCCCGCGGCTCGTCGCCCGAGGCCTCGGCCGACACCAGAAGGCTCGCCGTCCGGCCGCTCTCGCCGTCGAGCTCGAGTCCCCATGCCTTCCAGTTCATCGTCCGCCTCGTGATGGGCCGCCCGCCTCACGGGCGCGCGGTCGCAAGATTCTGGCCGAACGGCGGGATTTTTTCCGCTCGCGTCGCGTCAGCCCCCCGTGTAAGGGCGGTGAAGAAGCAGCGCCCGCTCGCGTCGGAGGGCGCAACCCAGCTTCAGGAGACGCACCATGCACACGTTCACCACGTTGGCCCTGGCGATGCTGCTCGCTGCGCCGGCGCTGGCCTCTGCCCCCAAGGCGAAGCGCGAGGCCAAACAGCCCGCGAAGGCCGAGGCGAAGGCCGCTCCCGCCCCGCGCGTCGTGGAGATCACCGTCACCGAGAAGGGCTACGAGCCCTCGCCGATCAAGGTGAAGGCGGGAGAGCCGCTCTTGCTCAAGGTGACGCGCAAGACCGAGAAGACCTGCGCGACGGAGATCCTCATCAAGGGCACCGACATCAACGTGCCGCTGCCGCTGGACAAGACGGTGGAGATTCCCTTCACGCCGGCCAAGACCGGCGAGGTCAAGTACGGCTGCGCGATGGGGATGATGATCAGCGGCGTGCTGACGGTCGAGTAGAAATCAGCTCTCGTACGCGTCGGGCGGGGGCGGCGGCGGCTGGACGAGCTGCACCAGCGGCTGGGCGAGCGGCACGGTGGGCTCGTCCATCTGGCGGGGTCCGGTCGGCGCGGGCGAACCGGCCGAGGCCACGGTGGGAGTCGCCCGAGCGCTGGCCCGCGCGCTCCGCTTGGGTTTGCTCGACGTCCTCCCGGCCGGCTTGCGCGCCCGCTTCGCGCTCGCCCTGCTCTTCCCCGCGGGCTTCTTCGCCTTCGGCCTGGCCCTGCCGGCCGACCTCTTCTTGGCGCTCGTCTTTTTTCTGGCCATCGCTTAGATCCCCGCTGCTCGAGTGGCGGGCCGTCATCCTAGCGAAGGTCCGCGCCGGCGTGTCGACCCACCGGAGGGGACGTCCATGGCGAAGAAGAAGGCGGTGAAGGCGGCGAAGCAGCCGGCGAAGAAGGGAACCCGGAAGACTGCGGCGAAGCGCCCGGCGGCGAGGCGAGCGGCGGCCAAGCGCCCATCGAAGCGGGTGGCGGCTCGTCGCCCGCCGAAGCGCCCCGAGGCGAAGAAGGCTGCCATGGCGAAGCCGAAGGCGGCCAAGGCACCCAAGGCTCCGGCGGCCGCGGCGGATCCGACTCCGTACGGCACGTTCGTCTGGCACGAGCTGATGACGGGCGACGTCGAGGCCGCGAAGCGTTTCTACGGCGAGACTCTCGGCCATCGCGCCGAGCCGGCCCCTACCCACCCCGGCTACGAGATGCTTTACGCCGGCGGCGAGGGCATCGGCGGGTACATGAAGCTCGACAAGGCTCCTCCGCACTGGCTGCCGTACGTGGCGGTGAAGGACGTCGACGCCACGGTAGAGCGGGCGCAGTCGCTCGGGGCCACCGTGCGCGTGCCGCCGACCGACATTCCCCAGGTGGGGAGGTTCGCCGTGCTCGGCGACCCCACCGGCGCGAGCTTCGCGCTGTACCAGTCGAACAAGCCCTACCCGCCGCGCGCCGAGGTGAAGAACGGTCAGGTGGCGTGGAACGACCTGGTCACCTCCGACATCGACGCCGCGAAGGCCTTCTACACGCAGCTCTTCGGCTGGGGCCTCGACTCGATGGACATGGGGCCGCTCGGCAAGTACTGGCTGTTCACCCTGGGCGAGAAGCAGGTCGGCGGGGCCATGGCCTACCCGCCGGGCGAATCCGCTCCGCCGATGTGGATGACCCACTTCCAGGTGGCCGACTGCGACGAGGCGGTGTCCAAGGCCCAGTCGCTCGGCGCCAGGGTGCTCAAGCCCGCGGACGACATTCCCAACGTGGGCCGGAGCGCGGCGCTGGCCGACCCCTCGGGCGCCACGTTCGGCGTGTACACCCCGGCGCCTCGGGCGTGAGACCAGCGCCGCCGCGCGCTGAAGAGGGACTGTCGGACCCGGCCGCTAACGTGGCCGTCGATGGCGTCGGCCGCCCGGCTCTTCACCCGACACGCGTTCGTCGACCTGGAGACGACCGGCCTCGACCCCTCGCGGGACGAGGTCATCGAGGTCGGCGCGCTCTTCGTCGAGAACGGGGAAGTGGTCGGCCGCATCTCCCGCCTCTGCCGGCCCTCGGCGCCCTTGCCGCTGGCCATCCGCCGGCTCACCGGCATCCGCGACGAAGAGCTCGAGGGAAAGCCCCCGTTCGCCGAGCTCTTGCCGCTGCTCCGCGACCGGCTCCACGGCTGGACCGTGGTGGCCCACAACGCCGCGTTCGAGCAGAGCTTCCTCTCCGGGCTTCTGGCGGATCTCCGCTCGCCGGTGCTCGATAGCTGCGAGCTTCTGCACTACCTCTACCCCGAGCTCGAGAGTCACTCGCTCGAGTCGGTGGTGCGCTGGGCCAACCTCGGCCACGGTTGCGCCCACCGCGCGCTGAAAGACTGCGAGGACACCTTCGGGGTGCTCCAGTACGCGCTGGAGCGGTGCATCGACGAGGCCCGCACCGACGATGTCGCCGACCTTCTGGCCACGCTCTCGCCCGTTCGCGCCGGCGAGCTGCCCCTGAATGATGCGGGGGCTCCATCGCCGCTCCTCGACCTGCTCGAGAGGCTGCATTGCGCCTGCAAGCGGACGCAGGCCGACCTGAAGCTCACGCCGTCGAGCGCATTCCTCCCGGAAAGGCCCGAACGGACGCGCAGGCATCCGCCGCCGGAGGGAGGAGGTCCGGTCACCGACGCCGAGCTCGTCTCGCTCCTCGGGCCAGGCGGCGCGCTCGAGCGCACCTCCCCGGGCTTTGCTGCCCGGCCGTCGCAACTCGACATGGCCTTTCGCGTGGCGAAGGCGCTGAACGAGGGCGGCCAGCTCGCGGTCGAGGCCGCCACCGGCACCGGCAAGTCGCTCGCGTACCTGGCTCCGGCCGTGCTCTACGCCGTGAAGAACCGACGGCCCGTGGCGGTGGCTCCGCACACCCGCGCCCTGCAAGACCAGCTGGTCGAGAAGGACCTGCCAAAGCTGCACCGCGCCCTCGACGGCGCCTTCGGCTACGCCGTGCTCAAGGGCCAGACGAACTACCTGTGCCGCCGCCGCGCCCTCGAGGTGACCGCGGTCGAGCCGGGCATGGGCCACGACGAGCGCGCTCCCAGGGCGTATCTGCGCGCGTTCCTTCGGCGGAGCCCCGACGGAGACCTCGACCGGCTCTCCTGGTGGTTCCGCGAGAAGTACCCTGCCCTCGCGGCGCTGGCAGAAGCTGCGCGCAGCGAGGCAGCCACCACCCTCGAGCGGAAGTGCCCGCACTACGCCCGCTGCTACTACCACTCGGCGGTGGCGCACGCGAAGGAGGCCGACGTCCTCGTCATCAACCAGTCGCTGGCGCTGACCTGGCCTCAGCGCTACCCGCGCGTGGACCAGATGGTGCTCGACGAGGCGCACGAGCTCGAAGACGTGGCCACCGACGCTTATTCCTGCGAGCTCACGGACGAAGAGCTGTCGCACCTGCTCGAGCGGCTGGGAATGGACGGCCGGCGCGGGCTGGCCCGGTCGTTGGAACGGCTTCTTCCGGGCCGCGGCGGAGCGCTGGTCGGCGAGCTGAGGCGGCGCGTGGCCGAGCTGGGCGGAGACGCAGAGAGCCTCGCCGACGCGCTGGTGGCCCTGTGCGCGAAGGAGGACGGCTCGTTTACCGACGGCGCCTCGCTCGAGCGGCGCATCACCGCCGAGGTGCGCACCACGCGGCCGTTCCTCAGGGTGCGGGACGCGCTATGCGCGATGCGACGCAACGCCGACGCGCTGGTGCGACTGCTGAAGGGGCCGCTGGTCGAAGCCTGTCCCGAGCTCGAAAAGGAGCACCCGTCGGTGGATCGCGAGGTGGCCGGTGCCGTGGCGCAGCTCGAGGAGCTGTCCGCGCTGCTCGACGAGCTCGCCGACCGGCCCTCGGACGAGCGGTGCCATAGGGCGTCCGTCGTTCCCGCGGAGCAGCTTGGGCGGCGAAAATGGGCCGGCAGCTCGCCCGCGCCCGAGGAAACGTCGAGCCGATTCCACTGGACGCTGTCGTCGCAGCCCATCGACGTGTCCTCCGCGTTCCGCGAGCGGTTCGCCGCCGACAAGCGCGCGCTGGTGCTCACCTCGGCGACGCTCTCGGTGGGCCCGGGCCGCCCTTGGGTGCTGACGCGGCTCGGCCTCGACCGCCCCGACTTCCTCCGACAGGACACGCCGTTCGACCTGCGCCACCAGGCCCTGGTCGTACTGGTGACGGACGCGCCGGATCCGCGACAGGCCGAGTTCGTCGACTGGGCCAGCTCGCGCATCGTCGGCCTGGCCCGATTCATGGGCGGGCGTGTCCTGGGCCTGTTCGACTCGGCCCGGCGGCTCGAGGAGGTGGGCGAGCGGGTGCAGCGCGCGCTCGAGCCTCTGGGCATCGAGGTCCTGCGCCAGTGGCGCGGGCAGAGCCAGAAGCTCGCCGCCCGGCAGGAGCAGGACTTCGGCTCGGTGCTTCTGGGCACCAAGAGCTTCTGGCAGGGCGTCGACATTCCCGGCAAGGGCGTCGGCTGCGTCTTCATCGACAAGCTGCCCATCGAGCCGGCCGGTCGCGCCCTGGTCGCGGCCCGCGAGGAGCGGCTCGCCGGAACCGAGGGCTACCGCGGCTTCATCGAGTACCGGCTCCCGCGCGCGCTCATCCTGTTGCGCCAGGGCGTGGGCAGGCTCATCCGCTCGGCGTCTGACCAGGGCGTGGTGGTCATCGCCGACCCGGGAAGCCCGTCGTACCGGGCCCAGCTCGTCGCCGCGCTCGACGGCTACCGCGTGGTGGAGCTGCCGTGGAAGGAAGCGCGGCTTTTGGTGCACCAGAGCCTCAAGGCCATGGGGCTCGAAGCGGCGAGAGGGCGCGCCTCTCCCGTGGCGGCTGCCGCGGCGGCCCCGTGAGGCCCGGAGCGAGACGTGGGCGCGCCGTACGTCAGGCGTGAATCGCCGTGCAGGGCGTGCTCGAGAAGCCGGAGTCCTTGCCGACCGACGTGAGGCCGGTGCCCACCGCCTGAAGACAGGTGAGGAGCACGTCGGAGGTGTTCTGGCCGCTCCCGCGGTGGTGAATGCCCGGGAACTTGAGAAAGCCTCCGGCCCGACCGGCCACCACGATGGGGTAGTCGGTCACCGAGTGCACCAGCCCCTCGGCGACGTCGGACGTGCACAGGATGCAGCAGTTGTCGAGCAGGTTGCCCTCGCCCTCGATGGAGCCGGCGAGCTTCTGAAGCAGATAGGCGAGCTGCTTCATCGTGAAGACGACCGAGTCGTGCACCTCGTTCTGCTTCGCCGAGTCGTGGGTCAGCGCGTGCTGGTTGTCGGCGTGCCCGAGCTGGGCGAAGACCTGGCCGCCCACCGAGCCGGTGAACTGGAAGCTCGCCACCCGCGTCAGGTCGCAGGCGAAGGCCAGGGCCAGAAGGTCCGAGAAGATCTTCGACACCGTCTCGAGCTGCTCCACGCCGTTGACGTCGGCGTTGGTGCTCTCGGGCGCGGGCACCTTCTGGCACGACGAGGTGAGCTTCGGCGGCAGCGCGAGGATCTGCCCGCGCAGCTCGGACAGCGCGGTGAGGTGGGCGTCGAGGCGGGCCCGGTCCGCCGCTCCGAGCCGGGCCCTGAGGCGGCGGGCATCGTCCCGCACCGCGTCGATGACGCTCACGCGCAGCCGGTCGCGCGGATCGGTCGGATCCTTCGGGTCGAAGCCGCCGAACAGGTCCGCGTACAGCTTCGCGGGGCTGAACGTGGGCGGCAGCGGCTGGTCCGGCCCGCGGTGCGAGAGGAACTGCAGCGTCGGGCCCTCGCCGGTGGTGACGCGCTTGGAGACGGCGATCTGAATCGACGGATACGGCGTCGAGCCCTTGATGAGGTCGGCGGCGAGCTGATCGACGGACTTCGCGCCGAACTTCGAGGCGTAGGGCGCTCCGTTGGGCGGGAGGGGGATGAAGGGCGCTCCCGAGAGCATCGCCGCCGCGCCGTTGTGGTGACCGCGGAGGTCCGGCGTCTTCACGTCGTGGCCGGTGACGACGTTGACGTAGTCCTTCACCGGCTCGAGCGGAGCCAGCTCCTCCGAGAGCTGGTACCCGGCGCCGGTGCCCGTCGGCCGCCACCTGGGGAGGATGACCCCGTTGCCGAAGAACCAGGTGACGAACCGCCGCGGGAACGGCTGGCCCTGCGCGAAGGCGGTGCCGTTGCCGTTCAGCATCGCCTCGAGCACCGGCAGCGCGACGGCGGCCCCGGCGCCCTTCAGCAACGCGCGGCGTCCCAGCACGAAGCGCTTCACGGCGCACCTCCCGTGGCGGCGTAACGGAACGCGTCGCTGGCGGCGATGGCCACGAGCAGCTCCTTCATCTTGAAGCCCGACCGCTCGAAGGCCTGGTGCAGCTCGGCCATCGGGCGTTCCTCGCCGAGCGTGTCGACGTGGCCCGACGCCTGGCGGAACAGCGACCGGGCCAGGCACTTCGATGCGCGCACGTCCTGCTTGAGCAGCGCCGCGAGGCCGCGCGCATCCTGGAACCGGCCGAGTCCGTCGAAGTCGCCCGAGGCGTCGATGGGCTTGCCCACCTCCGTCGTCCGGTACCGCCCCACCGCGTCGAAGTGCTCGAAGCCCAGGCCGATCGGATCCATCAGCCGGTGACAATTCGCGCACGACGCGTTCGACAGGTGCACGGAGATCTTCTCCCGCATCGTCTGGGGCTTTGCCGGGTCGGTGGGCGAAAGCGACGTATCGACGTTGTTCGGAGCGGCGGCCACCGGCTCGCAGAGCAGCCGCTCGCGAATGAACTTGCCGCGGTGGGTGGGCGAGGTCGACAGCGGGTGGGCCATCAGCGACAGGAAGCTGCCGTGGGTGAGAATGCCGGCGCGGGGCTGGTCCGCGGGCAGCTCGATGCGCTGCCACCCGGTGGCGGCCTCCGAGAGCGCCACGCCGTAGTGCGCGGCCAGCTCGCGGTCGACGAAGGTGTGGCGGGCATCGAGCACCGCGCGGAAGTCTCCGTACGAGTCGAACGCCGCCTCCTCGAGGAGCCTCAACGTCTCCTCGCGCATGGCTTTCGCGAGCGCCGGGCTCCACGTCGGGTACGCCGTCGGGCTCTTCGACAGGGACGGCAGGTCTTGAAGCTGGAGCAGCTCGTCGAAGAATGCCCTCAGCGCCGCACGCGCGCGGGGAGTCTCGAGCAGGACGCGGGCGTGGTGAGAGAGGCCCTCGGGCGTGTCGAGCTCTCCGGCTTCGGCCGCATCGAGCAGCGCATCGGAGGGAATCGAGCCCGTGAGAAAGAACGACAGGCGGCTGGCCAGCTCGTACCCGTCGAGCCTCAGCCGGCCGGGGTGGTCGGGGTCGGGCGCACCCAGCTCGACCTGGTACAAGAAGCTGGGCGACTGGAGGATGCCGGCGAGCGCGAAGGCGGCTCCGCGGTGGAAGTCGCCGTAGGCCTCGGCGGCCTGGCGCGCCACCGACGTCCAGGCGGCGACCTCTTCAGGCTCGAGGGGGCGGCGGAAGGCGCGCCGGCCGAACGAGCGCACCATCGATTCGAAGCACGAGGCGTCGACCGCGCCCACGGGCGTACACCCGACGATGGCGGCGCGTCGGGCCGGATCGGCGAAGGCCTTCTCCACCGCCGCGTGGGCCGACTGCTCGTACTGGCTGACGGCGCCGGTGGAGAGCGACAGCTGCGAGGCGCCGATGGCGGCCAGCCCGTTCACCGACGTGTCCGCAGGCGGCGTCACCACCGCGGCCGCTTCGGGCCCGAGGAGGTCGGCGATGGCGTTGCGGTACTGCCACGAGAGCAGCGTTCGCACGCGGAGCGGAGCGGGCTCGAACGGCGGCAGCTCGGCCGCGGGGTAATCCGGCCCGCGCTCTTCCGGAATGGATTCGGTGCGCACGTTCTGGGTGCTCTTGCCGTAACAGGCCAAGAGCAGCGCCAGCGCGGCGGCGGTCCGGAAGCTCAAGGCGAAACCCTCCGTTCCCCTTTGAGCACCAATGAAGCGCGCGCATCCCAGCGCATCGGCGCACGTGCGTCAATGGACGGAGGGGAAGTGTCACCCGCCGATGACAGCGTGCGCGTAGACGGAGCGCCCTTACACTCCGCGGCCGCGAGGGGGCACACGTCACGGAGCCGAAAGGCGTCCCGTCTACTCCAGCTTCGCCTTGAGCCGGGCCTCGAGCGTCTGCAGCTCGCGCACCAGCTCGTCGTTGCCCGTCTGCGAGGCCAAGGACAGCGCGCTCTGCACCCTTTGCAGATCGGCCTCCTCGCGGTCGCGGAGCGCCTTCACCATCGAAGCGAAGGCGTCGAAGACGTCCTTGAGCTCGTCGCCGGGGCGCAGCCCGTACGTGGGTACCCGCAGCTTGCCGTCGGCGACCTCCTGGGCCATGCGCTTCACCCGGAACAGCGGGCCGACGATCTTGTGCGTGGTGACGATGCTGGCCAGCGCGATGAAGATGATGAACGCGATGAAGCCCCCCACCAGCGCGACGAGCGTCACCTTCTGCTGCTGCACGAGCTTTTCGCGCGCCGCGATGATGGCGTTCTTCTCCGCCTCGTAGGCCCGGTCGATGGCGGCGGCCTTCTCCTTGAGCTGCGCCTCGAAGGCCGGATCCTCCATGTGCTGGATGATCTCGTTGGCCAGCGTGGCGTTCGACAGCTCCTTGCTCTTCTCGGCGGCCTTCGAGCGGGCCTCGACGGCGATCTCCGTCTCGCGGAACAGCGTGTCGGTGGTGCGCCACAAGAAGACGCCCATCAACGCCGCCACGATCACCGTGAGCAGCACGATGTACGACGTGAACTTCAGCTGGAAGCGCGCGTCGAGGATGAAGTTGCGAATCTTCCGCCTCGGCGGGCCGGCCGCCACCGCCGGCGCCGGTTGTCGAGCGACAGGTTCCATGTCAACCGCTCCCTTCGAGCATCATTGCTTCCACTCGTAGTCGTCGGCCGCCTGCTTCACGACCGCGGGCACCAGCGCCCTGATCGCGGCCGGGCCCTTCGCGCCCCTGGCGGTGATCTTGTTGGTGCCCTTGAGCTCCTTCTCCGGGTACGTCAGCACCAGGAGCTTGAGCTCCACGCTCGAGTCGGCGGCCTTGAGCTTGGGCTTGAGGAGAAAGCCCTTCATCTTCTTCTGCCGAATCACGAGCTGGGCGGCCGCGGCCGCCTCTCCCGTCGGGGCGAAGGTCGCTCCCAGCTTGGCCAGCTCGGCGCGGATCAGCTCGTCGGCCAGCGCCGCGTCCGATGGCGACAGCGGCCCGCTCTCGACGACGACCGGCTCGAGCGAGATGTAGAGCGCCTTCGGCTTCTGCAACAGCTCGATGGCCTTCGCCACCGCCAGATCGACGCTGCCGTCGGGGTCGCCCTTGCGCGCCTTCAGGCAAGGGAGCGCGTTGGGGTCGGCCATCTCTCCCAGGGCCTTGGCGGCGGCGGCGCGGACGATGGGCTCGGGGTCCTTGAGCGCGGTGCAGAGCGGGTCGATGACCGCAGGCAGGCCCAGTGCTCCGAGCGAGACCGCCGCCTGCACGCGGAGGCGCGGGTCGTTCGAGGTACGGAGCTGTTTCGCGAGGAACTCGACGCGGGCGTCTGGCGCTGCGAGGGCGGACGCGGCCAGAAGGAGGAGCGCGATCGGCGATCGCATCGGGGGCAGGCGCAGCATAGCCTGTCCTGACCGGGGCCCAAGCGACCGTCGGCGTGCACGAGCGGCGCGACGTGTGCGGCGCGGCGCGACTTTAGCCCGGGCGCGCTGTTGAAACGTGAGGAGGGGTGGCATAAGCCCCCTCCCATGTCGCGACCGATGTCTTCCGCCGAAATCCGCGAGGCCTTTCTCCGCTTCTTCGAGGAGCGCGGGCACAAGCGCGTGCCCTCTTCCTCGCTCGTGCCGCAGGCCGACCCGACGCTGCTCTTCACCAACGCCGGCATGGTGCAGTTCAAGGACGTCTTCACCGGCCGCGAGAAGCGCGACTACACGCGCGCGTGCAGCTCGCAGAAGTGCGTGCGCGCCGGCGGCAAGCACAACGACCTCGACAACGTGGGCTTCACCGCCCGGCACCACACCTTCTTCGAGATGCTGGGCAACTTCTCGTTCGGCGACTACTTCAAGGCCGACGCGATCGCCTTCGCCTGGGACTTCGTCACCCGCACCCTGGGCCTTTCGAAGGAGCGGCTGGCCGTCACGGTGTTCGACGGCGAGAAGGGCATTCCCTGGGACGAGGAGGCCTTCGAGCTGTGGGCGAAGCAGGGCGTGCCCAGAGAGCGCATCCACAAGCTCGGCTACAAGGACAACTTCTGGGCCATGGGCGACACCGGCCCGTGCGGCCCGTGCTCGGAGATTCACTTCCACCAGGGTGACGACCTGCCCTGCGGTCAGGCCATCGCCGGCCGCGAGTGCCTGGGCGTCTCCTGCGACTGCGACCGGTGGCTCGAGATCTGGAACCTGGTGTTCATGCAGTTCGAGCGCCGCGAGAAGGACGCTCCGCTGATGCCCCTGCCCAAGCCGTCGATCGACACCGGCGCCGGGCTCGAGCGAATGGCGTCGGTGGTGCAGGGCAAGCGGTCGAACTACGACACCGACCTGTTCGCGCCCATCCTCCACAAGGTGGAAGAGCTCTCGCGCAAGAAGTACGGCCGGGACGAAGCGGACTCGGCGTCGATGCGGGTCATCGCCGACCACTCGCGGGCGGCGGCCTTCCTCATCGCCGACGGCGTGCTGCCGTCGAACGAGGGGCGCGGCTACGTGCTCAGGCGCATCATGCGGCGGGCGATCCGCCACGGGAAGAGGCTCGGGCTCGACGACATCTTCTACCCCGAGACGGTGCGCGTGGTGCTCGACCAGATGCAGGGCGTCTTCCCCGAGCTGGCCGAGAATTACGCGCTGGTGCTCGAGGTGACGCGCAACGAGGAGGAGTCGTTCCGCCGCACGCTCGACCGCGGCCTTGAGCTCATCGACGAGGAGATCGCGAAGCTCTCGCGGTCGGGGCAGAAGGTCGTCCCGGGCGAGGCGGTGTTCAAGCTGCACGACACCTACGGCATGCCGCCCGACCTGACGCAGATCATCGCGCGCGAGAAGGGCTTCGACGTCGACCTTTCGGGCTACGAGAAGAAGATGGAGGAACAGCGCTCGCGCAGCGAGTTCGTCGGCAAGGACAAGGCCATCGCCGACGTCTACCTGAAGCTGTCGGAGAAGCTCGGGCCGGTCGAGTTCTTGGGCTACGACGGCCGCGGCGTCGAGGGCGAGGGCACGCTCAGGGCCATCATCAAGAACGGCCAGCTGCTCACCGAGGCCAGGGCCGGCGACGAGGTCGAGCTGGTGTTCGACCGCACTCCGTTCTACGGCGAGTCGGGCGGGCAGATCGGCGACACCGGCCGCGCGCTGGCCCACGGCGGCAAGGCCGAGGCGGAGATCGTCGACGCCCAGAAGCCGACGATGACGCTCATCGTGCACAAGGCGAAGGTGAAGTCAGGAGTCTTCCGCGTCGGCGACGTGGCGCAGCTGTCGGTCGACGGCCTTCGGCGCGAGATGATCCGCGCCAACCACTCGGCCACGCACCTGCTCCACAAGGCGCTCAAGCTGGTGCTCGGCGAGCACGTGAAGCAGGCCGGCTCGGTGGTGGCTCCCGACCATTTGCGGTTCGACTACACGCATTTCCAGGCGCCCTCGGGCGAGCAGCTCGAGCGCATCGAGGACGTGGTGAACCAGTGGATCCGCGACAACGCCGAGGCCCAGACGCGCGTCATGGGGCTGGAGGAGGCGAAGAAGTCGGGAGCGGTCGCCCTGTTCGGCGAGAAATACGGCGAGCGGGTGCGGGTGGTGAGCGTCCACCCCGAATCGACCGAGCTGTGCGGCGGCACGCACGTGCGGCGCACCGGCGACATCGGCGTGTTCAAGATCGTCTCCGACTCGTCCATCGCCTCGGGCGTACGGCGCATCGTGGCCCTCACCGGCGTGGGCGCGCTCAAGTATTTGCGCGAGCTCGAGAGCAACCTCAGGAAGGCCACCGAGCTGTTCAGGTCGACGCCCGCCGAGCTGCCCAAGCGCATCGAGGCCACGCAGAAGCGGGTGAAGGAGCTCGAGCGGAAGCTCGAGGAACTGCAGCTCAAGGGCCCCGCGGCCGCCTCCGCCGAGAACGTGCGCGAGGTGAACGGGCTCAAGGTGCTCACCCTGCAGGTCGAGAACGCCGACCCGAAGCTTCTGCGCGGGCTGGCCGACAAGTACCGCGACCAGCTCAAGACGGCAGTGGTCGGGCTGGGCGGGCAGACCGCCGACGGCAAGGCTCTCCTCGTGGTGGCGGCGACCAAGGACGTCGTGGCCAAAGGCTTCAAGGCGGGCGAGGTGGTGGGCCAGCTGGCGAAGGAGATCGGCGGCTCGGGCGGAGGCAAGCCGGATCTGGCGCAGGCCGGCGGCCCCGACGCGTCGAAGATTCCGGCGGCGCTCGAGCGGCTGGTCGAATTCGTCAACTGGTGATTTCGCTGCGATAATCGCGGCCGAGGTGAGACGTGGACCCCAGCTCGGTCCTCAACGCGACGACGCAGTCGTTCGCGGACTTGATGGCGAATGGCAAGACGTACGCGGTACCGCCGTTTCAGCGGGATTATTCGTGGACCGAGCAGGAGTGGGAAGACCTCTGGTTCGACGTGACCAATCTCGAATCGGAGGGGGACGCCGGCCACTACATGGGGTACGCGGTGCTCAAGTCCCGCGACGGCAAGCACTTCGAGGTGATCGACGGGCAGCAACGGCTCGCCACGCTCAGCATTCTCGCGCTGGCCGTGCTCAAACAGATTCAGGATCTCGCTTCTCGCGGTTCGGACGGTGAGCAGAACCGCAAGCGATTCGAGATCCTTCGCAATCGTTTCATCGGGCACGTCGAAGCGACGTCGTTGATGCCGGTGACGAAGCTCAGCCTCAACAAGAACGACGACGCCTACTATCAGAGTTACCTCGTCCAGCTGCGCGAGCCACCGCACCGCTCTCGCGCCAAGCCCAGTGAGCGTCGCCTGCAAGAAGCCTTTTCGTATTTCTGCGACAGGCTTTCGGCGCATTTCGCGGCGAGGCTCACGGGCGAACGGCTCGCCGAGCTCCTCGAGCGCGTCGGCGACCAGCTGGTATTCACAGTCATTCAGGTCAATGACGACGTCCGCGCATACAAGATTTTCGAGACGCTGAATGCGCGCGGCGTGAAGCTGTCCGCGACCGATCTATTGAAGAATTATCTCTTCTCGGTCGTCCACGCGCGCAGCCCGGCCGATCTCGTCGAGGCGGAGAGGCGCTGGCAACGCGTGACCGACGACCTCGGCGCCGAGGACTTTCCCACGTTCGCGCGACACCTGTGGAACGCAACCGAGTCTCTCACGCGTGAGCAGATGTTGTTCAAGGCGATCAAGAGCCGGGTGCGGACGAGCGAGGAGGCGTTCGACCTCTTGGATCGCCTGGAAAGAAACGCTCCGGCGTACGTCGCGCTCGGGTCGCCGGAGGACGAACGGTGGAGTCGCGACGAGCGTCGCTGGCTTCACCCGCTCCGCATCTTCGCGGTCACCCACTTCTATCCGTTGGCGCTCGCCGCGCTCGAGCGAGGCTGGCACGTCGAGGAAAGGGCGCGCGTCTTCCGGATGTGCGCGGTGATTGCGTTTCGGTGGAACGTCATCTGCGGGTACAACCCCAATCAGATGGAAAAGGCATACAACGCCGCCGCGCTCGCCGTTCGCCGCGGCGAGGCCAGAAGCGCCGGCGATCTCTTTGCCTTGTTGCGGAACGTGTACGTCGACGACGCTGCGTTCCAACCGCAGTTCGCGCAGAAATCGATTCGCGTCAACAATCGAACCAAGAAGCTCGTCAAATACATATTGTGCGAGATCGAGTCGATGCTCGCCGGAAAGGAAATGGGTGCAGTTCCCTCTCTCGATGCGGAAAGTATTTGGCCTGTACTACTCCGAGTGCGTGTCCCGAGGGAGAGGCGTCTTGATTGGACCCAAAATCGGGATCTGCACCCAAAGGAAATCGAGGTCGACTCGAACGATGTGACGATCGAGCACATCCTCCCCGAGAGCCCCGGCCCGGAGTGGAACGAGCCCTTTCCACCCGCGGACCAGGAACGCCTCGCCAGCAGGCTCGCCAACTACACGCTCCTCGAAGCGTCCCTGAACCGTGAGGCGAAAAATCAAACCTGGCCGGCAAAGGCATCTGTATTCCGGCGCAGCGCCTTCAAGCTCACGAGCCAGGAGGCAGCGTTCGAGGAATGGACGCCCGCCACGCTCGCGAAGCGGGCGGATCGTCTCGCGAGGCTCGCGGCTCACGTTTGGCGCCTGGATTACTCCTGATCCCCTGCACTGAAGTCGGCGCATGCGCGGTCAGCTACTTCTCATGGCCATGTCGCTGGCGATGCTCGGCTGTCCGCCCGCGCCGAAGCCTTCGGAGGGCGATGAAGAACGGTTGATCCGCAAGCTCGAGGAGGCCGCCCGCCAGGTGCCGCCGCCCCCGCGTGAAGCCCCCAACGAGGCACTGGCCGAGCTCGCCACCGGCGGGCGCCGGCAGGTGCGGCGCAAGCTCCCGCCCGACAACCCGACGGTCCACCTCGGGACGGTGGCGCTCAGGCTGGCCGGGCTGACGACGACGCACCAGGTGACGGGTGGGAAGATTTCCCTCACCACCGAGGACCTGTTCCTCCGGGTCGACCTGCTGGCGCAGAACGTCGGCGAACGGCCGGTCTCGCTCGACTTCTCCAGCGTCCAGCTGAGGTGGCCGGGCACACCGGCAGTGGGGGTGGCCCGCGACGCGCAGCTCGCCGCCGGCACGAGGCCGCTGCAGCGCTCGTTCGCACCCAACGACCGGCAGGAGCTGGTCTTCTTCTTCGAGATCCCCGACGAGGCGCTGCAGCCGGGACTGCGGCTCGTCTTTCCGCCCGCCGTCGGTGCCGGCGAGGTAAGAATCCCCCTGCAGTGAGCGCGAACGACTCCAGGCTCATCCCGCTGCGCATTCGCCTGCCCTACGGCAGCGAGGAGGAGTTCGTCGAGAAGTACGGGTCGAACGTCGCCAAGGGGGGAATCTTCATCGCCACCCGGGCCATCAAGCCCGAGGGCACCAGCATCGCGTTCGAGTTCGTGCTGAACGACGGTAGCCGGCTCATGCGCGGCGAAGGAACCGTGCAGAAGGTGCAGGTCGACGAGGGCGGCACCAGAAGCGGCATGACGGTGCGCTTCACCCGGCTCGACGCCCGCACCAAGGCCCTCATCGACCGCGTGGTGGCCGCGCGGGCCGGAATTCAGGCTGCCGCTCCGCCCGATGTCCCTCCGGACCAGCCGCCCGTCCACTCAGAGCCCGCGCGCGACGGCGACGGGAGAAAGCACGAGACGCAGCCGCCGCGGAGGATCGATTCGCAGTCGTCCGCAACACACGACTCCCAACCGCCGCGGAGAATCGACCCTCACTCGTCCGCGGCGCACGACTCGCAGTCGGAGAGGAGCGATTCCCAGCCCTCCGCGAAGCGCGACTCGCGACCGGCGCGGAAGCACGACTCGGCCTCGTCCACGGCGTACGACTCGCAGTCGCCGGGGTTGCCGCAGCGCTCCGCCAAAGACTCACAGCCGCCGAGAAACGATTCGTCGCCGTCTGCGAAGCACGACTCGCCAGCGCCGCAGAGAATCGATCCTCAATCGTCCGCAGCGCACGACTTGCAGTCGGAGAGGAGCGATTCCCAGTCCTCCACGAAGCGCGACTCGCAACCGCCGCGGAGGATCGCCCCTCACTCCTCCACGACCCACGACTCGCAATCCCCGGAGAGGAGCGGTTCGCAGTCCTCCGCGAAGCGCGACTCGCAACCGCCGCGGAGGGTCGATCCTCGACCGTCCGCAGCACACGACTCGCAATCGGAGACGAGCGATTCCTACTCCCCCGAGAAGCGCGACTCGCAACCTCCGCGCAGGCACGACTCGCAGCTCCCCGGACGCAACGGCGTCTCCAACGACTCGCAGCCGCCCCGCCGCCGGAGCCTCCCCGACCTCCCGGCCGTCGTGGCACGGCCGACCACCGAGGAGGTGGTGCTCGGCATCGACCTGGGCACGACCAACTCGCGCGCGGCCGTCTTCCAGGACGGGCAGGCCCGCCTCGTTCCCCTCAGCAGCGACGGACGCACCTTCGCCATTCCCTCGGTCGTCGCCATCGACGAGAAGGGCCGGTTTCTCGTCGGCAGCCGGGCCAAGGCCCAGGTGCTCGTCGACCCCGCCAACACGGTCTATGGCGCGAAGCGGCTCCTGGGACGGCGCGCGCGCAGCAAGAGCATCCGCGAGCTGTCGATGCGCTTCCCGTACAAGCTGGTCGCAGACCCGCAGGGCGACGCCGGCGTCGAGCTCCGCGGAAGAACGTACGCGCTGCCGGAGATCTCCGCGATGCTCCTCAAGGAGCTCAAGGAGTCCGCGCAGACAATGCTCGGCCGCAAGCTCGAGCGCGCGGTGCTCTGCGTTCCGGCGTACTTCAACGACCACCAGCGATCGGCCATGCTCGAAGCGGGAAATCTCGCCGGCCTCGAGGTGCTGCGCATTCTGAACGAGCCGTCGGCGGTGGCGCTGGCGTTCGGCTACGGGCGCGGCCTCGCCCGCAAGCGGATACTCGTCTACGACCTCGGCGGCGGCACCTTCGATGCCTCGGTGGTCGAGCTGACCGGCGACGATCTCGAGGTGGTCACCACCGGCGGCGACAACTTCCTCGGCGGGCTCGACTTCGACAACCGCATGGCCGAGCAGCTCTCGCTGTGCCTCGCCGAGCCCGAGCGCGAGAAGGTGGCGGCCTCGCTCCACGCGGTGCAGCGCATCCGCGACGCCGCCGAGCAGGCCAAGATCGCCCTCTCCGACGCCGACAAGACGGTGGTGCACGTGCCCTTCGCCGCCACCCGCGACGACGGCAGCCCGGTGGATCTCCACGCCGAAATGACGCGCGCGACGCTCGAGGAGGTCACCGAGGATCTGGTCGAGCGCACCATCGAGGTCACCCAGGCGGTGCTCGAGGCCGGCGGGCTGAAGCCCGAGATGCTCGACGAGGTGCTGCTCGTCGGCGGCCAGAGCCGCGCTCCGCTGGTCCGCCGCCGCGTCGAGGAGCATTTCAAGCGCCCCATCCGCGCCGACGTCGACCCGCACGCGGCCGTGGCCATGGGCGCCGCCATTCTCGGGCACGCCATCCTCCAGCGCGAGCGCGGCAAGGCGGGGGTCAGCCTGTCCGAGGTGCTCTCCGCGCCCATCGGCATCGGCGTCAAGGGCGGCGGGCTCAAGCGCGTGCTCGAGAAGAACACCCGGCTGCCGGCGGAGAAGAGCATCACCCTGCCGGTGAAGTCGGGCCAGGCGGTCGCCATCGCCCTCTTCCAGGGCCCCTCGCCCATCGCCGAAGAGAACGAATATCTGGGAGCGGTCTACACCACGCCCGACCGCAGCGGAGACCTGACGCTCGAGCTCCAGGTCGGCCCCGATGGCACGCTGAACGTCGGTACCGTCAGCCCCTCGGGGAAGCGGTCGGACTTCACGTTCAGCACCGCCGACGCGGGAGACGACGTGCGCAAGGCGCTGCTCGAGCGCGCGCCGCTGCCCGGCGAGGAGAGCCAGACAGGAGGCGGGCTGCTCCGCGGCATCAAGCGCCTCTTCGGCCGCTGACCTCAGAGCGCGAACGCCGACAAGAGCTCGGCAGGGCTCTTCGCCCGCTCGTGCAGCTCGAGCACGCGCTCGAAGGGCGAACGGCCCGCCGCGGCGATTTCGGCCAGCGGCTCGAGCAGCGGCACGTCCTCGCGGTCGAGGCGCTCGAGGCCGGCTCTTGCGATGGCAACCAGCTCCTTCGCCCAGTCGGCCAGGCGGTGGCCTCGGAACGTGGCGCGCAGGCCGCTCCGCCGCGCCGCATCGTGCAGCGCGAGGTGCTCGGCCAGGCTCAGCCTGGGCAAGAGCGACGAGGCCGCCTCCAGCGCCTGGTCGTCGTAGAAGAGCCCCCGGGCCAGGGCCGCCAGCGCGCCGGTCATCTGTAGCGAGCAGCAGTCGCAGCCGCGGATTTCCATCACCCGCTTGATGCGCACCTCGGGGAACATCGTCGAGAGGTGGTCCACCCAGTCCGACGCGAGCGCGGGCTGGCCCTCGAAGCCGTCGCGCAAGAGCTGCCGGAACGTCATCTTCGGCGTCAGGTACTCGCCGCGGCGGCGCAAGAAGAGGAGCGGCGCGTCCATGGCCCACTCGACGTAGGCGCGGTAGCCGAACGAGCCGTCGAACATCGCCGGCAAATAGCCGCAACGCGCCGGGTCGACTTTCGTCCACACGTGGCTGCGGTACGAGGCGAAGCCGTTGGGGCGGCCGTGCTCGAGCGGGCTGTTCGCGTACAACGCCACGAGCAGCGGAGTCACCCGCGCCGCCGTCACCACCTTGCGCGCGCAGTCGGCCTCGTCGCGCCAGTCGAGCGAGACCTGCGCCGTGGCGGTCATCAGCATCATGTTCAGCGCCAGCTCGCCGCGCGCCGAAAGCGTCTGCCGCATCACCTTGTAGCGGCTCTTCGGCATCCACGGCACCTGGTCGACGCGGTCGTAGGGCCGGTACCCCAGGGCGACGAACTGCACGTCGAGCGGGCCGGCGGCGGCGCGCAGCTCGTCGAGGTGGCGCAGATTCTCCTGGTGCACCTCGCGGGCGGTCCTGGCCGGGCTCCCCGACAGCTCGAGCTGGCCGCCCGGCTCGAGCGAGATGGTTGCCGGACCGCGGGTGAGCGCGATGACCGGCAGGTGCGGCGCCTCGCGGAACCGGCCGTGGCCCTCGGCGGTCAGCCGCTCGAAGAGGGCGGCGATGCCGTGCTCGCCCTCGTACGGGACCGGCCGGGCGTCGCCTCTGAAGTAGACGAGCTTCTCGTGCTCGAGGCCGATGCGAAGTTGGTCCCGACTCCGCTCGGCCGCGCGGAAGTACGCCACCAGCTGTTCGGCGGAGGTGACCGGCTCGGGAGCAGGCTCGAGGTCGAGGGACATTCGACGCTTCTTATATGCGGAAGGCGCAGGGTGTGCCCGACGTTGCGCAACGCCCGGGGCAATCGCCCGAAGACTCGGGCGTACGACGTCTCGGAGCTATCGTCCACGTCCATGGCCACCGCCATCGCCACCGACCGGGTGCTGCCGGCCTTCGCTCCCAAGGCCGGCCTGGGCGATTTCTTCCGCGCCTTCGCGCTGCCGTTCTCCTCCATCGGCCTTCTGTTCCGGTCGAGCAAGCTGTTCTTGCTCTCGCTCTTGTCGGCCGCGGTGACGTTCGCCTCGTTGGTGGCGCTCGTCTGGCTGCTCACCAACTACACCGACGACTGGGTGAGCGCGCTCTGGACCAAGCCCGAAGCCTGGTACGTCGTCTGGCTCTGGTACCTCTTTCTGGCCCTCACCTTCGTGATGCTCCTGGTGATCGGCGCCAACACCGTGCCGCTCGTGTTGCTCGCGCCGCTGCAGGACCCGCTGTCGGAGGCCACCGAAGAGCTGTGCGGCGACTTCACCGCTCCGCCCTTCACCCTCGCCAACTTCGCGAAGCAGGCCGGCGTCTCGATCGCCCACACCGTCAAACGCGTGTCGCTCTTGCTCGGCGGGCACGCGCTGCTCTTCCCCATCAACTTCGTCCCCGTCGCCGGCAGCATCGTCTGGACGGTGCTCAGCACGGTGTGGACGATGTGGTGGCTCGCCGCCGAGTACGTCGGAGCGCCCATGGCCCGCCACCTCTACTCGTTCCGCGACGTCTACCGCGCGCTGCTCTCGCGCAAGGCCGCCGCGCTCGGCTTCGGCGCCGCGCTCTACCTCTTGCTCTGGGTGCCGGTGCTGAACTTCTTCCTCATCCCCGCCGCGGTCGCATCAGGCACCCTCTTCTTCCGCGGGCTGTGCGCGGTCGGGCACATCGGCCCGCCGACCCGCACCTAGCCAGCGCGAGGCCGCACGTGGCCCGGTCAGCCGAGCGATGGGCCACGTCCATCGGAATTTCCACCGGCGTCGGGAACGGTGGCGCGCCGACCGCCGTTCCATCGCCGTGCCGAACGACCGCTTGAAGCGCCAGACAGGCGTTATTACTCTTGTCTCCCTGGTGCCGAGGCGGCCGTGCGTCTTGTTGCGTAACGAGTTCAACGACCCTTTCCGCGCGGGCGCCTGACAAAAAGAGCCCGCGCTCGCCGAGTGCTTCATGCCGCGATTCGTTCGACGTTTCCTGGCCATCGTTCTCCTCTTGGGAACGTGGGCCTTGGTGGGGAGCGATCGCGCTCCGGTTCCGGTGACCGTCAAGGAAGCCGTGGCCGGGCCGCAGTCGAAATGGCAGCCGCCGTCCGCCCTCTCGAGGCAGGACAAGCCCACGCACGACCTGTCGGCCCTGCGCGTCTTCACGAAGGTCATCCTCTACGTGAAGGACAACTACGTCGACCCCAAGCGCGTGAAGCCGAAGGAGATGATGATCTCCGCGCTCGAGTACGTCGAGAAGAGCGTCCCCGACGTGCTGGTCGACGGCTCGGCCGACAGCGGGCGGCTGAAGCTGAACGTCAACGGCAAGGCGCGGGAGTTCGACATCTCGCACGTCGACTCGCTGTGGAAGATGTCCTTCACGCTGAAGGACGTCTTCGACTTCATCGCCAAGAACATGCGCCCGATGGAGGACACCCGCGAGGTCGAGTACGCCGCCGTCAACGGCATGCTCTCGACGCTCGACCCGCACTCGGTGCTGCTCCGCCCCGACATGTACCGGGAGATGAAGCTCACCACCAAGGGCGAGTTCGGCGGCCTGGGCTTCGTCATCCAGATGAAAGAAGGCAACCTCACCGTGGTGCGGGTGTTGCCCAAGACCCCGGCCTACAAGGCGGGCATCAAGAAGGGCGACGTCATCGCCAAGATCAACGAGGAGTCCACCGTCAACCTCGACATCAACGAGGCCGTCTCCAAGCTGCGCGGTCCGGTCGACTCGAAGGTCACCATCACCGTCGTGCGGGCCGGCTGGGACAAGCCGCAGGCGATGACCCTGACGCGCGCCCTCATCAACATCGAGTCGGTGCTCTTCAAGCTGCTCGCCGGAAACGTCGGCTACGTGCGGCTCAAGAACTTCCAGGGCAACACCACGCGCGATCTGCAGGACGCGCTGCGCCAGCTGCAGGCCGAGGCCGAGCCGAAGGGCGGGATGAAGGGCCTGGTGCTCGACTTGCGCGGCAACCCGGGCGGCCTGCTCGAGCAGGCCATCCAGGTTTCGGACCTGTTCCTCTCGCAGGGCACCATCGTCGCCACCGTGGGGCTCTCGGACAAGCTGCGCGAGGAGAAGAAGGCCCACGCCGACGACAACGACCGCGCCTGGCCGATGGTGGTGCTGGTCAACGCCGCCTCGGCCTCGGCATCGGAGATCGTCGCCGGCGCGCTCAAGAACCTCGACCGCGCGGTCATCGTCGGGCGGCAGACCTTCGGCAAGGGCAGCGTGCAGGTGCTCTACGACTTCCCCGACGAGAGCGCGCTCAAGCTGACCATCGCCAAGTACCTCACGCCGGGCGACATCTCCATCCAGGAGGTGGGCATCGTCCCCGACATCGAGCTGGTGCCCACCCGCGTCACCAAGGACCGGGTCGACGTCTTCGCTCCGCGCAAGACGGTCGGTGAGGCCGACCTCGACCACCACTTCGGCAACCCCTCCAGCGACAAGGCCGCCACCCGGCGCGACGACGTGGTGGGCAAAATCAAGCCCTCGGAGTCGCTCAAGTACCTGAAGGACGAGCCCAAGGAGAAGGTCGCCGCCAGGGTCGAAGACCCCAAGCACCCCAAGAACGCCGCCAGGCTGCGCAAGGGCAAGGAGCCCGCGCCGGTCGAGGTCGACACCCAGACCACCGACGCCGAGCTGGACGATCAGCTCGACGCCGAGGCCCAGGACGAGATCAAGGAGGACTTCGAGGTCCTCTTCGCCCGCGACTTCGTGCTCAAGGCGCCGTTCACCGAGCGCGACCGCATGCTCGAGGCGGCGAAGCCCTTCATCGACCAGAAGCGGCGCGAGGAGGAGGAGCGCATCAACAGCGCCATCTCGGCGCTGGGCATCGACTGGAGCCCCGGCCCGACGCCCAAGAGCGCCTTGCTCGCGGCCACCCTGAAGCCGGGCCCCACCCAGAAGATCGAGGCCGGCGACGTGGTGCAGCTCGAGCTCACCGTCGAGAACCGCGGGCAGGAGGTCGTCAAGCGGCTCCGCGCCTGGACCGAGTCGGAGAACGCCTTCCTCGACCGGCGCGAGTTCGTCTTCGGCGCGCTCAAGCCGGGCGAGAAGCGCAGCTGGACGGTGCCGGTGAAGCTGCCGAAGGACCTCATCTCACGGCGCGACGACGTCACCGTGAAGCTCTTCGACGACCACGCCCAGCTGCCCGACACGCTGGTCAGCGAGCTCAACTTCGTCGAGCTGCCGCGGCCGGCGTTCGCCTTCGGCTACCAGGTCATCGACACCTGCCAGAGCTGCAACGGCGACGGCCTGGTGCAGCTCGGCGAGCAGATTCAGCTCCTCGTCGACGTCACCAACGTCGGCCCTGGCAAGGCCCTCGACTCGTTCGCGCAGATCAAGAACGCCGCCGACCAGCACATCTTCATCGAGAAGGGACGCTTCAAGCTGGGCGAGCTGGCGCCCGGCGAGACCAAGACGGCCCGGTTCCAGCTCGAGGTGAAGCGGGCCTACCGCGGCGACAGCTTCCCGCTGAGGCTGGCCATCATCGACGAGCCGCTCGAGGAGTACTCCACCGAGAAGCTCGAGATCGACGTCGCCGACGAGGCGGTGCGCGTCGAGCCGTCGAAGGGCCTGGTGCGGCTGGGCGAGAAGGCGAAGCTGTACGGCAGCGCCTCGCCCGACGCCTCGCCGCTGGCCACCCTGCCCAAGGGAGCGGTGCTCTCCGAGCTGGGCCGCGCGAGTGGCCGGGTGAAGGTTTCGTGGGACGACGACCGCTTCGCCTTCGTCGATGCGTCGGAGGCGAAGGAGACCAAGGGCAAGGGCAAGGCCACGGCCACGCGCGACGTGAGCTGGATGCCGCTGCGCGAGCCCCCGCAGATTTCGCTCTCGGTGGACCCCTCGCTGGGCGGAGTGGTGGCCGAGGGCGACCGCTTCGTGCTCTCGGGCGTGGTGTCGAACCCCAAGAACCTGCTCGACGTCTACGTGCTGGTGAACGACCAGAAGGTCTTCTTCAAGGGCGCCGACGGAGAGCCGAAAATCCGCTTCTCCACCGAGTTCGCCCTCAAGGAGGGCAACAACAGCGTGCTGGTGGTGGCCCGCGAGAGCCAGGACTTCGCCACCCGCAAGACGGTGGTCATCCGCCGGCGGCCTGCCGCCATCGCGCAGAAGCTCGGCCGTTCGCTCGACGCGCCCAAGCAGTGACCGGGCCGGCCGGGGCCGACTTCACCCGCGTTTTGTTGATCGGCCCCCCTTTGGGCACTAGCGTCGAGGCCCAGGAGGAACCGGATGCGCGTTCTGGCCGCCATCGGACTGCTCGCCTCGTTCGGTGCTCTCGCCGACCCGCACGACTTCCGCGTGCACCAGCTGGGGAACCCCGGCACGAGCTCGGAGGCCGACACCAGGTTCCGCATCTTCGCGCGCGAGCTCGCCGCGGCCCTGACGTCGGTGAACCTGATGCCGCCCGAGACGCTGGGCCACGCCGCCTTCGCCATCTCCGCCGAGCTGTCGGTGGTGGACCTGAAGACGAGGGAATTCGACTTCCCCACCGTTTCGCCGCTGAACGGGCCGCTCCTCATCCCCTCGGTGCACGTGCGCAAGGGCCTGCCCTTCTCGTTCGAGCTCGGCGCGCGCGCCGGGTGGCTCGACAAGAGCCGCATGGCGGTGGGTACCCTCGAGGGCAAGTGGGCCGTGAACGAGGGCTTCGCCTTCCTGCCCGACATCGGCGTCCGCGGCTACGTCACCCGGCTGTTCAACAACCGCGACTTCGACCTCACCGCCGCCGGGCTGGACCTCGGCGTGGGCAAGCAGTTCGCCGTCGGCGGGATGATCACCCTCACGCCCTACGTCGGCTGGAACCTGGTGTGGGTCAGCGCCACGTCGAACAACGTCGACTTCAGGCCCGAGCGCTCGTACGAAGAGTCGGTGCGCAGCGCCACCGCGCAGCTGCAGGACACCAACGTCTTCAGCGAGGTGCGGCTGGGCGAGAACCAGCACAACCGCTACTACGGCGGGCTCCGCTTCATCGGCGGCGCGGTGCAGCTCGGGGCCGAGATCTCCTACTCGAGCATGGGCCGCTTCCGCGACGGAGCGGGCAACGACCGCACCATGCCCGCGGTCATCACGTACAACACCATGGTCGGGCTCGACATCTGAGCCTCACCGCCGCGCGGTGAGGGCCCTTCGCATTTCCCCCGGGCGGTTGGTGATCAAAACATCGACCCCCATCGCTTCCAGCGCGGCGGCCCGCTCGGGCTCGTCGACCGTCCAGACGACGACCTGAAGCCCGCGCGCGTGCCACTGCTCCACGCGCCTTGGCGTGCACATCGAATGGTGCGGGTGGATGGAATGGCTCGACACCAGCGGGGCGACGAGGCGTGCCTGCGGAAAGAAGCGCTTGTCCGGGTCGAGGAGGTAGCCGCGCCTGAGCGACGGGTACTTCGCCGCCAGGCGGACGAGGCAGAGCGGGTTGAAGCTCGACACCAGCACCTTCTCGGCACGGCCGGACTGCACGACGAAGGCCCCGACCGCCTCGGACAGCCCTTTGTCGTCGAGCGCCTCGCACTTGATCTCGACGTTCACATCCAGGTCCTCCGGCAGCGCGTCGAAGACCGCCTCGAGCGTGCTGATGCGGGCCGGCGCGAACCCCAGGTGCGTCCCCACGTCGGCGCGCGAGAGCTTCCAGTACGGAGTGGCCCACACCGGCCAGTCGACGCCCGCCAGCCGGCTCAGCCGCTCGTCGTGGCAGACCACCAGCTCGCCCGAGCCGCACAACATGACGTCGAACTCGACGCCGTCTGATCCCTGCCTGACCGCCTCGCGGAACGCTTCGAGCGTGTTCTCCGGAGCGTCGGCGCTCGCTCCGCGGTGCGCGTAGATTCTCAAGCTGCCTCCAGAGGTGCCGTCCTAGGGGGTGTCCCCATTAAGGGGAAGTTTCTGATCGGGCGAGTGCGTCTCGGGCCGAAAAATCGGCTCGGGCGCGT
>FWPU01002267.1_pt1 | contig 53887 bp, 47 predicted proteins | sample 2228361 | NCBI WGS metagenome assembly FWPU01 (sample SAMEA103939777, study PRJEB20133) | metagenome | reverse complement strand
AGCGTCCAGCGCGTCAAACAAGGCGTCGCGCCGACGGACAAATACCTGCGCATACACCGCTTGACGAAATTCGATAAGTCTGTTAATGTTCGTTTTGGTAGAAGTTTGTTTGTTCACAACTCCAAGTTTCTACCAAAAGGCGGTTTTGCTCAAGGGCAGAACCGTCCCCAATTTTGTCTAAACTCGAGTTACTATAAGGAGTGAGAAATGCCCTCTCCAACTTCTACTACTGGAAGCTACACCCGTATCTCTGCGAAATTAACCGATTCTCTCGGCCGCATCAGTAAGATGGTCGAGGAGAATGCCAAGATGATCGATTCGGTCCAGGAGGTGGCGCTAGAGTTGACGAACTCGATCGGGACGTTGCACAGCCTGGTCGTTCAATATGCTGGTACGGCCAACAGTATCCTGGACGTTCTCCTGCCCATCCTGCGCGGCCTGCCTGTAGTTCCTAAGAATGTGATGGAGTTGTTAACGAAACTGGAAAGCACAACCCAGAAAATCATAGACAGCCAGGCAACGACAGGCAAGGTCATTGCGGATGTGCAAAGCGGTCTGCGCACGGGCGATGTGACCAAGTTGCAGGCTTACACGGGTGAACTTAAGAAACTGACCCAGACGCTGAGGACGGTTCTGCCAAAGAAGTAGGTGTTCCTGGCGGTCTCATTGGGAAAGAAAAGGACGGTTCTACGAGGAGCAGAACCGTGCTGGTGGATTTTTGGCAATCGCCAGCCAGCGTGGCGCGGCCAGCCTCTTCTTAGTCAGGAGGCCTTAACCGTCCAGTTCGTTCAGGCGGTTGCGCAATTTGACGGCGCTGGCCTGGTAGGTGGCCAGTTTGTCGCGTTCTTTCTGGACAATGGCCGGCGGGGCTTTGTGGGCAAAGTCGCTGGCGAGCAACGTTCCTAAACGAGCGATGTGCGCCTCGACCTCGGCCAGTTCTTTGGTCAGGCGGGCGCGCTCTTCCTGTGGGTGGACCAGGCCGGATAGGGGCAGGTGCACTTCGACCGGGCCGATCACCAGAACCGCGCTTTCGGCCGGCTTTTCCGGCGAGGATTCGAGAATCGTCAGGCGGGTGCTATCCAGACCGGCCAGGGCGGCGATCACCTGACTTTGGGCGCGCAGCAGGCCCACTTTCTCACCGCCGACCAGGGTGGCCGGCAGGCGCACGGCGGGCGCCACTTTTTTCTCGGCGCGCAGGTTGCGGATGGCGCGAACGACTTCTTGCATGAGAGTGAAATCGGCGATTTTGCCTGTCTCCCAACCTTCGGGCGCGCGAGTCTCTGGCCAGGGAGCGATGATGAGCGCCTCGGGCCAGTTGCGTGCCAGGTCCGCGAGGGGAGAGGCAAGCAGAGCCCGGCGCAAGTGTCCCCACAGTTCCTCGGTGACGTAGGGGGTGAAGGGGTGCAGCAAGCGCAGACACAGATCGAGGACGCGCGCCAGGGTCTCGGCGGTTTGCCGTTTGGTCGTTTCGTCCTGTAACTGGAGTTTGGCAATCTCCACATACCAGTCGGCGAATTCGCTCCAGAAGAACTCGTAGATTTGCCGGCCGGCTTCGCCATACTGATGGGATTGGAAGAGGCGTTCGACATCGCGGATGAGTTGTTGCAGGCGCGCCCAGATCCAACTGTCCGCCAGTGTCCACTCTGCCGCCGGCTGGGTAGGGGATGGCGTTTGGGCGGTGGATTGATCCTCGTCGCCGAGGGTAGCGAGTGCGGCGATCACGAATCGCCCGGCGTTCCAAATCTTATTGGCAAAGTTCCGGTTGGCCTCAACCTTCTTCAGGCTCAAGTTGGTGTCGTTGCCCGGCGTGGAGCCAACCAGCAAGGTAAAGCGCAAGGCATCGGTACCGTAGGCTTCCATGACCGGCAGGGGGTCAATCACGTTGCCAAAGGACTTGCTCATCTTGCGCCCGTGTTCATCCCGAATCAGGCCGTGCAGGTAGACGACGCGGAAGGGAATCTGATCGGTCATTTCGAGCCCCATCATGATCATCCGTGCTACCCAGAAGAAGAGGATGTCGTAGCCGGTTTCCATGATGGTTGTGGGGTAGAAATAGCGCAGGTCAGGGGTTTCCTCGGGCCAGCCGAGCGTGGAGAAGGGCCAGAGCGCCGAGGAGAACCAGGTGTCGAGCACATCCGGGTCCTGCTGAATGTTGGGGCTGCCGCAGTGGGCACACTGGGTGGGGTCCTGGCGAGTGCAGGTCTGTCGGCCGCAATCGGCGCAATACCAGACCGGGATGCGGTGCCCCCACCACAATTGGCGGCTGATACACCAATCCTTGATGTTTTCCAACCAATTGAAATAGACCTTCTCGAAACGTTCCGGGACGATGCGGATGTGCCCCTCGCGCACGGCTTTCAGGGCGGCTTCCGCCAGCGGTTGCATTGTGACAAACCATTGTTCGGAGATCATGGGCTCAACGATCTCGCCGCCGCGCTGGGAGCGAGGCACGCTAAGGGTATAGGCTTCTTCCTTGAGGACCAGGCCGGCGGCGCGCATATCTTCCCACAACTTCTTGCGGCACTCGAAGCGGTCGAGGCCGGCATACGGACCACCGACCTCGGTCACTCTGGCTTCCCGGTCGAGCATCGAGAGGACGGGCAGGCCGTGGCGTTGACCGATCTCGTAGTCGTGCGGGTCGTGGCCGGGGGTGATTTTGAGCGCACCGGTGCCGAATTCGCGATCCACGTAGTCATCAGCGATGACGGGGATCGCGCGTCCGAGGATGGGGACGCGCACCAGGCGGCCGACATATTTCTGGTAACGCGGGTCTTCTGGGTGAACGGCGACGGCGGTGTCGGCCAGGATGGTCTCCGGCCGTGTGGTCGCGACCGGGATGTATTCGCCGCTCCCATCGGCCAGCATGTATTTGAAGTAATACAGCGTGCCAGGCTCTTCGCTGTACTCTACTTCCAGGTCGGAAACGGCGGTTTTCAGGCCCGGCGACCAGTTGACCAGGCGCAGGCCGCGGTAGATCAGGCCTTTTTCGTACAGGCGTACGAAGGCCTCGCGCACCGCGCGCGAAAGGCCCTCGTCGAGCGTGAAGCGCTCGCGTGTCCAATCGCAGGAGGCGCCAAGGCGGCGGATCTGGGTGGTGATGATGCTACCGTATTTCTCCTTCCACTCCCACATGCGCTTCAGGAAGGCTTCTCGTCCGAGTTGCTCGCGGGTCAGGCCCTCCTTGGCTAGTGCCTTTTCCACCTGAAGTTGAGTGGCAATGCCAGCATGGTCGGTACCTGGCACCCAAAGCGTGGGATAGCCCTTCATGCGATGGTAGCGAATCATCAGGTCTTCCATCGCTACGAACATGACGTGCCCTAGGTGCAGTTCGCCGGTCACGTTGGGGGGAGGAATAGAAATGACGAAGGGTTTCCTGGAAGGATCGAAATCCGGTTTGCGTGGGTCGTTGGAGGGTTGGAAGTAGCCTCCCTGCTCCCACATCGCGTAGATGCGCGGTTCCGTAGAGCGGGAATCGTAGGTTTTGGGTAAGGTGTATTCAGCCATACATTCCTCCTAAAGGGAGTTAGACTTCGGGGATGGACAGGGTGCCGGTCAGGACGGTGACGGCCTCGCCGCCCACGCGCACAGCCTGGATGTCGTCACGTGGGCCAACGACTTCTACCAGGGCCTGGCCGGGTCGTTGCATCCAATGACCTTGCTCGGCGACGAAGGTAGGTTGGCTGAGGAGACCGTAATGCCAGAGGTAGGCCGCCATGCCGCCGGTCGCTGAGCCGGTGAAGGGGTCTTCTAATAGATCTGGTGGGGCAACGAAGTGACGGGCGAAGGTCTGTCCGTGTTCCACACCTTGCAGACAGAAGAGGTGAACGCTGAAGAAATCGGCGCGCCGACGGAGCTCCTGGTAGGCGGCCAGGTCAAGGCGAATGCGCTGCAACGCCTCCAGGCTCTGGAGAGGAATCATCAACTGGGGCGTGCCGGTGCTGACCGTCTGAAGCGGCATGTCTGGCAGGAGGTCATGCGTGCTCAGGCCAAAGATTGGCAAGACCTCTTCCGGGCGATAGCAAGCCAGGAAACGCGGTTTGGGCTGGTCCATGATGATCCATTGCCGGCCTTGTTCCTGGCGCGCTTCCACAGAGATGACACCGATGGGCAATTCGAGCGTGACGGTAGTTGCCTGGTGACGGCCGGTTTCGAGCAGGGCGTGGACGGTGGCGATGGTAGGGTGGCCGGCCAGGGGAATTTCGCCGGCTGGGGTGAAGTAGCGTACGCCGAAATCGGCTCGCGAGGACCGGCGCACGAAGGCGGTTTCGGAAAGGTTCATCTCGCGAGCGATGGCCAGCATGGTTGCCTCATCCAGGTCATCGGTATCACACAGGATCGCGCAGGGATTGCCGGCCAGCGGCCGTGCGGTAAAGGCATCCACTTGCAGGAAAGGGTAGGTCCTCATGATGACTCCTTCCAGAAAACAAAATGCCTTTCGTCGGTTGAGGACGAAAGGCGAACCTTCCGCGGTACCACCTCTATTCGGCTTTCACCTCCAGATCGTTCTGGTGAAAACCGCGCTCTGCAGCCGGCGATCACCGGCCTGCGCGCTAACGGGCGCTCCCGCGCCGTTCTACTCTCCCTGGTGAGGGATTTCTTCGGCGTTTCCTCCGGGCGACTTCGACAGGGGCAATGCTGTGGGGGCTTCCAGCCGACGGCCGCTCCTTCTCTATCAGCGCGCCGCTCTGCCTACTCCTCCCGGAACTTTGTTTCGATTATAGCGGGGGCGAGATGGAAAGTCAAGTTTGTTCGAGAGTTATGGGTGCACGCAAAAGAGGATGATAGACGATGGACGGTGGACGGGGACCGGGACTATCCAGGTTGGGAGTGGATTTGGTAGTTTGGGAAGATTCTGACCAAGCGCGGGACAGGCTTTTGATCTGCCTGCGCGAAGCGGAGATTGGCGCTACAAGGCGCACCCGCGCGGAGAGTGGTCGCGAATACCGTTGGTTCTCATTTCAGGTGTTAGGACGGCAGTTCAACTGCCGTCCTAACAGAGTCCCGTCGCCCGGCGATGCAACGGCGAGAGGGAACAATCTGTCAAGCGAAAAAGGCTCTTGACTTTTGTGTTTTCTTTGCTATAATGTTTTTTGTAAACGCTTCCAAAAAAGACAAGGGTTTCTTTGGTGACTTTTGTTGTCAGACATCTTATCGTGGCATAGCAAACGCTGGAAAAAAAGCTTTTTTAGCCTGCTGGTGAGCCAGACAGGCTAAAAGAAAACACGATGATGTAAACGTTTACACGAAAATGGTGCCTGCTAGCCGGAAAGTGACCATTGTGGATGTAGCCGCCGAAGCGGGAGTTTCCTTCGGCACGGTTTCGCGAGTCATCAACAACGATGTCCATGTCCGACCGGAGACGCGCCGGCGCGTCCTGGAGGCGATGGAGCGGCTGGGGTTCGTGGCCAATCGTCAGGCTCGCAGTCTAGCTGGAGGGCGGACGAACACCATTGGCTTGCTCGTCCCGGATTTGGGTACAGGGTATATTGGGGAGATTATTCGCGGCATTGACGCCGAATTGACCCTCCAGGGTCTGGATTTGATCCTCTATACCACGCACCGCACGGCCAGCAAGGAGGCCAACTACGTGGCCAACTTGGCGACCGGCATGGTAGATGGGCTGTTGTTGGTCTTGCCGCGCAACCCGGCGGACTATGTGGGTACCTTGACTGAGCACAACTTCCCCTTTGTATTGATTGATCACCAGGGAATCGGGCCGGATTGTCCGGCCGTGGGCGCGACGAACTGGCAGGGGGCTTACGATGCCACGGAGTATCTCATTAAGTTGGGACACCGAAGGATTGGATTTATTACGGGCTCCATGGATTTGGGCTGTGCGCAGGACCGCCTGGCCGGTTATCGTGCCGCGCTGCGCACCAACCATGTCCCGGAGTCGCCCGAACTTATCTTTGAGGGCACTTTTTTCCAACCGGATGGCTATGCGGGCGCGTTGACGTTTCTGGACTTGCCGGAGCCGCCGACAGCTATTTTCGCTTCGAACGACGTGATGGCCATGGGAGCCATGGATGCGATTCGCAATCGCGGCCTGCGCGTGCCGGAAGATATCTCCGTGCTGGGCTTCGATGATATTCCTCAGGCCTCGCTGGTTCGGCCGGCGCTTACAACGGTTCAGCAACCACTGGAGAAGATGGGGCGGGTGGCCGCTCAGATGTTACTGGACTTGTTGCAGAATCCCGAGCGGAAAATCGAACGGATCGAGTTGCCAACGAAACTGATTATCCGTGAATCCTGTCAACCGCCGCGAGGACACTCAGAAGCCGTCAATGCACCTCGCCAATCCATGTGACAAGGAGGTGATGCTATCGCAGGTGCGCCCAACCCATTCGATTGCCGGTTTGTTCCCAACCAAAAAGATACTGTTTGTCACGTAGTTTGTTCCGAAAGGAAGGAGAAACCCTATGCCACACAAATTCTTTCGCCTGATGGCTTTGGTGCTGTTGGCTAGCCTGGTCCTTGCGGCTTGCAAGCCTGCCACTCCGACTCCGGCTCCGCAGCCGCCCGCCGGCGGCGAACAACCCACCGAAGCGCCAGCCACTCAACCGCCTGCTGAAGAAAAGGTTGTGATTACCTGGTGGCACATCACCACCCAGGAAGAGCAAAAGGTCGTCTGGCAGAAACTGGCTGATGAGTATATGGCGGCGCATCCTAACGTGGTGATTGAGATCACGGTCCTGGAAAACGAGGCCTTCAAGTCCAAGTTGACCACCGTGATGCAGTCCGGCAACCCGCCTGACATTTTCCAGAGCTGGGGTGGCGGTGTCATGATCGAGTACGCGAAGGCCGGTTTGCTGCAGAATATTACCCCCTACCTGGATGCGGATGGTGGCGCCTGGCGCAACACCTTCTCCCCCGGTGCCCTGGCCGTGTACTCCTACAACGGCAGGAATTACGGCGTGCCGTGGGACATGGGCATGGTAGGCTTCTGGTACAACAAGGCGCTCTTCGCTCAGGCGGGCATCAATGAGCCTCCCAAGACCTGGAGCGAGTTCCTGGAGGTCGTCAAGAAACTCAAGGCCGCTGGTATTACCCCCATCGCTCTGGGCGCGGGTGATAAGTGGCCGGCCATGTTCTACTGGGCCTATCTGGCTGTGCGCATTGGCGGCAAGGATGCCTACCTGAAGGCCTATAACCGCGAGGGCTCCTTTGCCGATGCGCCGTTCGTGGAAGCCGGCAAGAAACTGCAGGAATTGATCGCGCTGGAGCCCTTCCAGGAAGGCTTCCTGGGAGCTACCTACGGCGATCAGGCCACGGTGATGGGCAATGGCAAGGCCGCCATGGAGTTGATGGGCCAATGGGCACCTGCCGTGCAGAATGCCAACAGCCCCGATGGGAAGGGCATTGGCGAAAATCTGGGCTGGTTCCCCTTCCCGATGGTGGAGGGAGGCGCCGGTGATCCGGGCGATGCCTTTGGTGGTGGCAACGGCTTTGCCATCGGCCGGGATGCCGAACCCGAAGTGATTGACTTCGTCAAGTTCCTGACCAGCGCCGAATCGCTGAAGCTGTGCGCCGGCGATGGTTGGTGCGTCCCGCCCGTCAAGGGTGCGGAGGTCGCCATCCAGGATCCTTTGATGAAGATCGTTCAGGAAAACACCTTGAAGGCCCAGTACCTCCAGCTGTACTATGACCAGGCTTTGCCCCCAGCGACCGGCTCGGTGGTGAACGACTCGGTTCAGGCGCTCTTCGCAGGCACGATGACACCGGAGCAGGTTGCTCAGGCCGTCGAGGAATCCGTCGCGGAGGAACTCGCCAAGTAACGTACTTCGATGTGTGGGGATCGGGCACCATGCCCGATCCCCATTTTTGTAGCCGTTGAGGAGTCTCCTATGGAACTGTCTACCAAGCAGGGTTTGGGCATCTTCGGTTCTCGCCTTTCCCGTCGCACACAGGATGTCGTGACGGTGGTGCTCTTCCTGTTGCCGGCTTTCATCCTGTTTGTCGTCTTCGTCATCTACCCTATGGTCCAGTCGGTCTACTACAGCTTTTTCAGTTGGAAAGGCTTTGGACCAGCAGAGGACTTTGTCGGCTGGCAGAACTACAAACGTATCTTGACGGACGCGGCTTTCGGCAAGGCTCTTGGGCACAGCCTGTTGATCATCATACTTTCCTTGACCTTGCAACTACCGCTCTCTTTGGCCCTGGCCATTATGGTGGGGCGTGATTTGCCGGGCAGGCGCTTCTTCCGCATGATGTTCTTCATGCCCTACGTGTTCTCGGAAGTGATTACTGCTATCATGTGGATGGGACTTTTCAATCCCGATCCCGATCGAGGCCTGTTCAATGCGCTCTTGATTCTTATTCCAGGCATGAAAGCGCAGGCTTTCCTGGGGGACCCCAAGCAGGTCCTGGCCTGCATCTTCGTGGTCTTGACGTGGAAATACTTCGGCCTGCACATGCTGTTGTACATGGCCGGATTGCAGAATATTCCTAAGGAAATTGAAGAGGCCGCCATGATAGACGGTGCCAACAACCGTCAGTTGTTGACCCATATCGTCCTACCTCTTTTGGGCGGCACCGTCCGTACCACGATCTACCTCTCCGTGCTGGGCGCGCTCCAGCAATTTGGTATCGTCTGGGTCATGACACGCGGTGGCCCGGTTAATGCCAGTGAGGTTCTGGCTACGTATATGTATCGCTATAGCTTCATCCGTTTCTGGTTAGGGTACGGTTCGGCAGTGGCCATTGTCATGTTGCTCATTTCCCTGGGCTTCTCGGTGGCTTACTTGCGCCTGGTCATGCGCCAACAGGATTACCTGGGTGGCGGCTATTGATGCTACAGTTAGGAGGCAAACATGGCTGTCTTGACTCGTCATCAACAATATCTCTTACGTAGAGCGGTACCCAGGGTGATCCAATATGTACTGCTGAGTTTGTTCGTGATCTTTATTCTCACGCCTATCGTGATGCTGATTTTTGGGAGTTTGAAAACGCGCGGCGAGATGTACTCTCGCCCTTATACCCCACCGATCCCGCCGCGTTGGGATAACTACTTCAGGATTTTGAGCACCAATATCTTCTGGACCATGCTGTTCAACAGCCTGCTGGTGGCTATCGTGGTCACTTTCCTGGTGTTGTTCATCTGTGGGTTGGCGGCCTTTGTGTTTGCGCGCTTGCAGTTCCGTGGCCGGGATTGGCTCTTCAACCTGTTTACCCTGGGCTTGATGTTCCCGATCACCATTGCCATCCTGCCGGTATACCTGGTGGTGCGACAGGCAGGGCTGACCAATTCCTTGCAGGGGGTGATCCTGGTCCAAACTGCCTTCCAGATCTCCGGCAACATCATGATTTTGCGCAATTTCTTTAACTCTGTTCCCTTTGAACTGCAAGATGCCGCCTACATTGATGGTTGTACTGCTTTCGATTTCTTCCGCCTGATCCTGCTCCCGCTGGCACGTCCGGCTCTCTCGGCGGTCGCTTCGCTGACGCTGGTTGGCAGTTGGAACGATCTGCTGGTACCCCTAGTGTTGATTGATAAAGAGACGCTCTGGACTCTGCCATTAGGTACGATGCAATTCCAGGGACAGTATGGCACCGATTTGGCCCTGGTAGCGGCTTTCGTGACCCTTTCTGCTGTGCCGGCGATCATCTTCTATTTCTTCGCCGAACGACAGATTGTCTCCGGCCTGACGGCAGGCGCCCTCAAGGGATAACGTTCCTCGTTCACCGCCCATGGCCAGGAGATTTCGCAATCCCATTTTGCGCGGTTGTCACCCTGACCCTTCGATCTGCAGGGTCGGGGAGGACTACTATCTGGTCACCTCCACGTTTGAGTATTTCCCTGGCCTACCTCTCTACCACAGTCGCGATCTGGTTCACTGGCGCCTGCTCGGCTACGTGGTGAATCGCCCCTCTCAACTTCCGCTGCAAGGTGTACGAGCCTCTGGAGGCCTGTACGCGCCGACCATCCGTTTTCACCAGGGAGTCTTCTATGTGGTCTGCACCCTGGTAGATGGTTTGACGAAGAGGGGCAATTTCCTGGTGACCGCGAGCGATCCAGGCGGCCCCTGGTCAGCACCAATTTGGCTGGAGGATGCGCCAGGGTTTGACCCCTCCCTGTTCTTCGATGAGGATGGGCGAGCGTGGTTGACAGCGGCCGATCTGGCTGTCCCCGGTCAGTATGAAGGTCATACCCAAATCTGGTTGCAGGAATTCGATTTGACAGAGTTACGCCTCGTAGGCGAACGGCGTGTCATCTGGGATGGGGCGCTTAAGCGCGGACGCTGGTCCGAGGCGCCCCATATCTACAAAGTGGACGGCCGCTACTATCTGGTCACAGCAGAGGGCGGGACGGCCCATCACCATTCGGTAATGGTGGCGCGCAGCGAAGCGGTCACCGGACCCTATGAACCGAATCCGGGCAACCCGATTCTTACCCATCGCCACCTGGGGTTGGATTATCCGGTCGTAGGCGTTGGTCACGCTGACCTTGTGGAGACGCAAAACGGGGAATGGTGGCTGGTCCTGCTGGGCATGCGTCCCTATGGTGGCTATTTTTACAACCTTGGTCGAGAAACTTTCCTGGTGCCGTTGCGTTGGGAGGATGGCTGGCCGTTGGTTAGTCCCGCTAGCGGAAAAGTGGAACTCTCGTATCCGGCTCCTGATTTACCCGAATGTCGCTGGCCTTCTCGACCGGCCTGCGATCATTTCGATTCGCCCGAATTAGCGTTGGAATGGAATTTCCTGCGTACCCCACAGCAAGAATTTTGGAGCCTAACGGAACGACCAGGCTTTTTGCGCTTGCGTTTGCGCCCTGAGCAGCTTTCCGAGCCGGTCTCGCCCAGTTTTGTGGGGAGAAGGCAGCAGCATATTCACTTTGCCGCACGAACTGCTTTGGAGTTTACTCCCCGGACGCCCTATGAAGGCGCTGGCCTGGCTTTGCTCCAGAACAACAACTTCTACTACTGTCTCTTGGTGACCCGCGAGCAGGAGATCGTCGTCCGTCTGATACGCCGAGCGTATGGGAGGGAAGAAACCCTCGCCACCTGTCCTGTCTCTGCTCCGTACCTGTATCTCAAGGTGGAAGCCCATGAGCAGGAATATTCTTTCTACGTTGCTGAGGAATTCGAAAAGTGGCGAGTGGTGGCGGAGGGCGTGGATGGACGGATCTTGAGTACCCCTGTGGCAGGCGGTTTTACCGGCGCTTATATTGCCATGTACGCGAGCAGTCACGGTCAATCTTCCGAGAATTATGCCGATTTCGATTGGTTTGAATACATCGGCCTGGATGAAGAGGAAATCTGTTTCTAAGGCTAACAGGAGGTCTTGGTCATCATGCGCACTTTACGTCATCTCTGGTTATTGCTCGTTCTAGTGGGATCTGCCTGTCAGGTGTTGCCTTCCACCCAGGTGGAGGAAGCAGCGCGCACGCCGACCCCAACGTTCACGCCCATGCCAACGGCTACCTCTACGCCGTTGCCGATCCCCACTTCGGTGAAATCGTATGAAAATGGGATCTACCGCAATCTGTTTGCAGAGTATCTGGGCAAATCGGAGGCAGAAGTCCAGGCCAAATTAACGGCTGCCTGGCAACAGCTTTTCTATGGGGATGATACCCTCCAGCGTGTGTACTACCCGGTGGGAGAGGACATGGCCTACATTCTGGACGTCGGCAACAACGATGTACGTACGGAAGGCATGTCCTACGGCATGATGATTGCCGTGCAACTTGACAAGAAAGAGGAATTCGATCGCCTGTGGAAGTGGACGAAGACCTACATGTACCAGGCAGATGGCCCTTATAAGGGGTATTTCGCCTGGCATTGCACTCCCGAAGGCAAGAAACTGGACTCAGGACCGGCCTCCGATGGGGAAGAGTGGTTCGTGACGGCCTTGTTCTTTGCCGCCGGTCGCTGGGGCAACGGAGAAGGTATTTTCAATTATCGGGCCGAAGCACAACAAATCCTGGACACGATGTTGCACAAGAACGAAGAGAACACCATCGCGACCAATATGTTTGATCCGAATACCAAACAGGTCGTATTTGTCCCCAGCGGGCGCAATGCCACCTTTACCGATCCGTCCTATCATCTGCCGGCCTACTATGAACTGTGGGCCCGTTGGGCGGAACGCGACAACGCCTTTTGGGCCGAGGCGGCTCAAGTCAGCCGGGAATTCTTCCACAAAGCCGCCCATCCTGTGACCGGCCTGATGCCCGATTACTCCCACTTCGACGGGACACCGGTCAAAGATCCGGAACACGAGGACTTTCGCTTTGACGCCTGGCGCACGCTTTCCAACGTCGCGGTGGACTATCTCTGGTTCGGCGTGGACCCCTGGCAGGTGGAGCAATCAAATCGGGTGCTGACCTTCCTGGCTTCCCAGGGCATCGACACCTACCCGAATCAATACACCCTCGACGGTCAACCTCTCTCGAACGATCACTCGACGGGTCTGGTGGCGATGGCGGCTGTGGCGGCCCTGGCGGCCAACCGTGAGATTGGGGAGCCGTTTGCCCAAGCACTGTGGGACGCCAGAATCCCTACGGGTAAATGGCGCTATTACGACGGAATGCTTTACATGCTGGCGTTATTGCACGTTAGCGGCAATTTCCGAATCTATCCTCCTGTGCCCTAATCGCCGGGTGTTGTCGGTTAGGAACGCCTCCCAGGTTTTGTTCCACGCCTGTTCCCGAAAACGGCTCTTTTCAGACACCTTTGGATCGTTCTTGGTGGGTCGTCCTCCAGTCGTGGGTTGCCGATTCGGCCAGCCATCGCCCTGGTCGGCAATATCTCTGCGTGGGATGGCGATCTCAAAATCCCCCCGGCTTTTAGAACACCAGGGTTTTCTGCATGAAGCAAGAAGAGAATCAACGTCAGGTGACAGTTGCCGGTGGCGTTCGCATCTACACGAAGTGCGCAAGCCATGATCTTCCCGAAGACTCGCATGGAAGGAAAGGAGGTGATTTTCTCAGGAGAAGAAACTCTTTTACCCAATCGTGCCTTACCCAAGTTTACATTCAAGAAAGGAGAATTGCCAACCTATGTTGCGCAAACTCATCAACCTGTTCGTGCTGCTCCCTATCGTCGTAGGGTTGTTTGCCTGTACGCCGCGCTCTTCTAAGATCAAGGTCGGTCTTTCCTTCTCCGACTTTGCCACGGAGCGCTGGAAGAACGAGGAGCAGATTATGCGCAAACTGTTGGAGGAAAGAGGCTATGAGGTCCTGACGCAGGAGGCCAATCATGATGTCAAATTGCAGAACGATCAGATTGACAACATGGTGGCCCAGGGCGTCAAGGCCATTATCGTCGTGGCCGAGGACGGCGATGCCATTGTAACCTCTGTGGATAAGGCGGCCGATGCGGGCGTTCAGGTGATTGCGTACGATCGCCTGATCAAGACCCCCAAGATCGCGGCCTATATCTCCTTCAACAATGTGGAGGTCGGGCGGCAACAGGCGGCTGGCGTGATGAAGGCTATTGACATCGAGAACTGGGATGTGGCCGCCAAGGGGAAAGTTCGCCTGGTCAAACTGGGCGGCAGCCCGACCGACAACAATGCCATCCTGTTCCGCAAAGGTCAGGATGAGGTCCTTGCCCAGTACGCAGATAAGATCGAAGTCGTCGCCGATCAGTGGGTGGATAACTGGGATCCAGCCAATGCCCTCAAGATCATGGAGAATATTCTCACGGCGACCGGCAACGATATTGATGCCGTGGTGGCTTCGAACGATGGGACCGCGTTGGGCGCACTGGAGGCGATGAAGGCCCAGGGCCTGGCGGGTGTGGTCCCCATCTCTGGCCAAGATGCTACCGCCGATGGCTGCAACAGCATCGTCAAGGGTGAACTGACGGTCACGATCCTGAAGGATATCCGCAACCTGGCCCCTCTGGCTGTAGACCTGGTTGACAAACTCCTGAAGGGTCAGCCGGTGGAAGGCTTGAAGGAATACACCATGGCCGAGTTGACGAACGACGAGAGCAAGACGGGCACTGTCAAGGCACTCTTCCTGCCGGTCCAGCAGGTCACCAAGGAAAACGTCTATGAACTGGTTGTGAAGAGCGGTTTCCAGTCCTACGACGATGTGTACCGCGATATTCCGGAGAGCGAGCGTCCGCCGCGGCCCTAGTTTCTTCGACTCTGGCAGGGCATCCCGCCTGCTCAAGGAAGCATGTGGCCGGGTTGGGATGCCCTGCCACACCCAAATTTTAAGCCGTTTGCGGCTCGTGGAGGACGTGAGACATGAATTCTGAGATTATCCTCGAATTCGAGCATGTAACCAAGCGCTTTCCGGGTGTCGTGGCTCTGAAGGATGTCTCGTTTCAGATTCAACGAGGCGAGATTCATGGCATTTGCGGTGAGAATGGCGCCGGCAAATCCACACTAATGAAGATATTGTCTGGCGTTTATCCATATGGTACCTACGAGGGCCGGGTTCTTTACGAGAACGAGGAACTGAAGTTAGGGCAAAGTTCTATCCGCGAGGCGAGCGAAAAGGGGATTGCTATCGTGTATCAGGAACTTGCTCTGGTACCAACCATGACTGTGGGAGAGAACATCTTCCTTGGTCACGAACCGGTGGAACACGGGGTCATCAACTGGAACAAACTCTATGCCGATGCCCAGGCAGTGCTTGACAAGTATGGTTTGGATGTAGATCCTCATGCGATCGTCAGCAACCTGGGTGTGGGCAAGATGCAAATGGTAGAAATCGCCAAGGCGCTTTCCGAGAAGGCCCGGGTGTTGATTCTGGACGAGCCTACCAGCGCCCTCAGTGAGGCCGAGGTCCAGAAGTTAATGGAAATTCTTCGGACGCTGAAAGCGCACGGCATTACTTGCATCTACGTTTCTCACCGCCTGGAGGAATTCTTCCGCATTACGGATAGAGTCACGGTGATGCGCGATGGCCAGGTTGTGACGACCAGGCCCACGGCAGAACTCACCCTGGAAGACCTGGTCAGGCTGATGGTAGGGCGGGAGATGAAGGAGCGCTTCCCCAAGCGCCAGGCCCGACCGGGCAAAGTCGTGTTTGAGGTCCGCGATCTGGTTGCGGTGGATCCCGCCAGGCCGGACCGCAAGGTGATTGATGGCGTCAGTCTGGATGTCCGCCAGGGGGAGATTGTAGGCATTGCCGGTCTGATGGGTTCCGGACGCACCGAACTGGTCATGACGCTCTTCGGCGAGTACGCTCGCATTGTGCAGGGAACGATCCGATTGAACGGCCGCGAAATCCGGCCGAACAGCGCGCGTCAGGCGATTGACGCCGGTTTGAGTTTGGTTCCCGAAGATCGTAAAGGCATGGGGTTGGTGTTGATCCAATCCGTGCTCAAGAACATTTCCCTGCCGAACCTGAACCAGTTTGTGAACGGCGCCTTCCGCATCAACGCCGATGCCGAACTCAAGGCCTGTATGCAACAGACGCGGAATTTGAACGTCAAGGCTCCCAACCTGGAGGTGCCCGTGGAGACGCTCTCAGGCGGCAATCAACAGAAGGTCGTTATTTCGAAATGGTTGCTCTCCAAGCCGAGCGTCTTGATTATGGATGAACCCACGCGAGGCATTGACGTTGGAGCAAAGTTTGAGATTTACAAGTTAATGAATACTCTCGCCAAGCAGGGAGTGGCGATTATCATGATCTCCAGTGATTTGGAAGAGATCCTGGGTATGAGCGATCGGGTAGTCGTCCTGTGTCGGGGCCGTTCGGCAGCCACGCTGCCAGTCGCAGAGGCCACGATGGAGCGCGTCATGGCGTTGGCTACCGGCGTTTCCTTAGACTCCAATTTGAACTAATGAGGTGAATCGCTATGGCTTCCTCCGCTGACTCCTTACTACCTGCCAAGAGCGGCTTGAAGGCCGAATTACTCGGCCTCGTCCGCCGCAACTTGCAAACCTATACGATCCTGATTGCCATGGTGCTGATCTGGCTCCTCTTTTCCATCACCACTGGTGGCCTCTACCTGGCGCCGCAGAACATCTCGAACCTGTTCCGTCAAATGTCGGTGACGGCCTTCCTGGCAACCGGCATGGTGCTGGTGATTGTCACGGGCGGGATTGACCTATCGGTTGGGAAACTGGCCGGTTTTGTCTCGGTAGTGGCGGCTTACCTGCAGGCCAAGGTCTGGTCGCAGGTCTTGCCCGGCCAACCGTTCCTGGCGGCCACGCTGTCGGTGCTGATCGGCGTCCTGGTGGGCACGCTATCGGGTGCCATCCAGGGATATATCATCGCCTACCTGGGCATTCCGGCATTCATCGTGACTCTGGGTGGCATGTGGCTGTTCAACGGTCTCATCCTCCTGGTCACGCAGGGCAAGACGATCGCCGCCAACCAGCCCGTCTTCTCCACGATTGCGCAAGGATACCTGCCGATCGGGTGGGGGTGGGTGCTCTGCGCGGTATTTATTGTGTTTCTGTTTTGGAACATGTTCCTGGGACGAGCCAATAAACGTAAGTATGGTTTCGAACTCCGCCCTCTCTATATGGACCTCTTGACGACCGGGTTTTCTGCTCTGGTAGTTTTCATTTACGTGCTGAGCGTGAATCGCTACCGAGGCATCCAGAATCCGGTCTTCCTGCTGGCGATCGTGGCGATGATCATGATGTACGTATCCAATAATACCCGTTTTGGTCGCTATGCCTATGCCATCGGTGGGAATCGCGAAGCCGCGCGCCTGTCTGGTATCAACATCCGCGATGTCATCTTTAAGATTTTCGTTTTGATGGGGACGCTTGCGGGTATCGCCGGCATCGTCCTCGCCTCTTATGTCGGGTATGGTACGATCGCGGCCGGCCAGGGATATGAATTGGATGCCATTGCCTCCTGCATTCTGGGAGGCACTTCCACCCTGGGCGGAATCGGCACGATTCCCGGGGCCTTGATCGGCGCGCTCATCATTGCCAGTTTGTCTACCGGCCTCCAGATGATGAACGTGGCCCCAGCCTGGCAGTACGTGTTGAAGGCCATTGTGTTGATCCTGGCCGTTCTCATTGACGTGTACTTCAAGAAGAGTCGCTGAGATCGATTCCGAGAGGCCCCCCCAATCCCTTGCGACCGGAATCTGGAAACAGGCGCGCTGTGTTCTTGACCAGGAGTTCTGATGGACGCACTTGACCTCGCTATTCGGGAGCATCGCACCGCTACGGTGACGATTACCCTCCAGGAAAACAACCGCCCTCTGGTTCACCAGGAGGTCGTGGTGGCCCAAACGCGGCATAAGTTCTGGTTTGGGACGAATTGGGGCGAAAGCACGCTGGCCCTGGTCAATGGTGAACTGAACGGTCAGGCCAGGGAACTGGCAGAACGGCGCAACGAACACTTCCTGCGCCTCTTCAACCAGGCCACCTTGCCGTTCTACTGGGCGCGCTTTGAGCCGGAGCGCGGCAAACCGCAAACCCATCGTCTCCTCAACCTGGCGAACTGGTATGTTGAGCACGATTGTGCTGTGAAGGGGCATCCCCTCTGCTGGCACACCCTGGCCCCGGATTGGTTGTTGCCGCTCGATAACCAGGAAATTCTCAAGTTACAGGTGGGACGCATCCAGCGTGAGGTCTCCACCTTTGCTGGCGTGGTGGACTGCTGGGATGTCGTCAACGAAGCTGTGATCATGCCGATTTTCGATCGCTACGATAATGGCCCGACGCGCTTGTGCCGGGAAATGGGGCGCATTCGCCTGATTCGCACGATGTTCGAAGCCGCGCGCGCTGCCAACCCCAATGCCATTCTCCTGTTGAACGATTTCGATGTCTCCCCTGCTTATGACATTCTCATCGAGGGTTGTCTGGCGGCCGGCATCCAGATTGACGTCATTGGCATCCAGTCGCATATGCATCAGGGGTACTGGGGCATCGAGCGTACCCAACGTGTCCTGGAACGTTTCGAGCGGTTCGGCCTGCCCATCCACTTTACCGAAACGACCCTGGTTTCGGGCGATCTGATGCCGCCGGACATCGTTGACCTGAACGATTATCAGGTCAGCGAGTGGCCGAGCACGCCGGAGGGCGAGGCACGTCAAGCGCGCGAGGTGGTCTTGCATTACAAGACCCTCTTTGCCCATCCGGCTGTGCAGGCGATTACCTGGTGGGATCTCTCGGACGGCGGTTGGCTGAACGCGCCGGCCGGTCTGCTGCGCCGTGATCAATCCCCGAAACCCGCTTATCAGGAACTCCTGAAACTGATCAAGGGAGAGTGGTGGCTACCGCCTACGCGCCTGACCACCGACGCCAGCGGTCAATTGACCCTGACCGGCTTCCTGGGCGATTATGAACTGTCCATTGGCAACCAACGCGTGACCTTCTCTCTACATGAAAAAGGTCAGTCGTCTATTTCCATCAACCTATCCGCCGCATAATTCATGAGAAAGGAGAAGTCCTATGTCTGATTACACTCCGAAACCCGAGCATAAATTCACCTTTGGCTTGTGGACGGTCGGTAATCCTGGCCGCGACCCGTTCGGCCAGCCCGTCCGCGATCCTAAATCGCCGGCTGAACTCGTCTACTTGCTGGCCGAAGTCGGCGCGTACGGCGTCAACTTCCACGATAACGACCTAATCCCGATTGACGCCACGCCCGCCGAAGCCGAGGCCATCAAACGCGAGTTCCGCAAAGCCCTCGAAGCCACTGGCCTCAAAGTCCCCATGGCCACGACCAACCTATTCAGCGATCCAATCTTCAAGGATGGCGCCTTCACCAGCAACGATCCCAAAGTGCGCGCCTATGCCCTTCAGAAGACCATGCGCGCCATTGACTTGGGCGTCGAGTTTGGCGCGGAGGTGTACGTCTTCTGGGGCGGACGAGAAGGCACGGAATCCGACGCTACCAAAGACCCTGTGACCGCCATCCGCCGCACACGCGAGGCCCTGAACTTCCTCTGCGAATACGTCCTGGATAAGAAGTACAACCTCAAGTTCGCCCTCGAAGCCAAACCCAACGAACCGCGCGGCGATATCTACAACGCCACGACCGGCCACATGCTGGCCTTCATCGAAACCCTCGACCATCCCGAAATGGTGGGGGTGAACCCCGAAGTGGCTCATGAGCACATGGCCGGTTTGAACTTCCTACACGGTGTGGCACAGGCCTGGGAAGCCGGCAAACTCTTCCACATTGACCTGAACGATCAGTATCCCGGTCGTTATGATCAGGACTTCCGCTTTGGCTCGCGCGACCTCAAGGCCGCCTTCTTCCTGGTCAAGTTCCTGGAGGATGTGGGCTACCAGGGTAGCCGTCACTTCGACGCCCATGCGTACCGCACCGAAGACTACGAAGGCGTCAAAGACTTTGCACGCGGCTGTATGCGCACTTACCTCATCCTCAAGGAAAAGGCCGCTCGTTGGAACGCCGATCCCGAAATCCAGGCCTTGCTGGCCGAGATTAACGCCGACGATGCCAGTATGGCCCCCTACTTTGGGAAATATACCCCCCAGAAGGCCGCTGCCCTGAAGGAGCAACCCTTTGATCGCCAGGCTATCGCTCGCCGCGGCTTGCTGTATGAACGCCTGGATCAACTCACTGTCGAAATTCTACTTGGTATTCGCTAACTCCAACGTCCTGTCCGATAACTATGACTGCCTCGATTCCACGACGTGTCCAAGACCTGCTAGCCCGCATGACGCTGGATGAAAAACTGGCGCAGTTGACCTCTTGTTGGGCCCACGACCTCCAGACAGACGGTCAACTCGATCCCCAGAAAGTGGAGCAGCACCTGCGGCATGGCATTGGTCAAATTACCCGACCAGGTGGGGATACTACCCTGACGCCTCAGGAAATTGCCCGCCTGACCAACCAACTGCAACGTTTCCTCATCGAGCACACACGCCTGGGCATTCCAGCGATCTTCCATGAAGAAACCTGCTGTGGCCCAATGTTGCGCGGCGGGACGATCTATCCGCAGCCGATCGGCCTGGCCAGCACCTTTCAACCGGACCTGGCGGAGGCTATGACCCATGCTATCCGCCGTCAAATGCTGGCTATTGGCGGACGCCAGGGATTGGCGCCGGTTCTTGACCTGGCGCGCGATCCACGTTGGGGGCGTCTCGAGGAAACCTTTGGTGAGGATCCCACCCTGGCCGCGCAATTCGGTATTGCTTACGTGCGCGGCTTGCAAGGTCCATCGCTGCGAGAAGGCGTTATGGCCACCGGAAAACATTTTGTGGCTCACAGTGCCTCGCAGGGCGGCTTGAATTGCGCCCCCGTTTCTATTGGCAAGCACGAACTCTACGAAACCTACCTGACCCCCTTCCAGGCGGTGATTCGGGAGGCAGGACTGGCCTCCATCATGAATGCCTATCCCGAGCTGGACGGCGAAGTGGTGGCGGCCTCACGGCGCGTGCTGACCGACTTGCTGCGCGGCGAATTGGGCTTCGACGGCCTGGTGGTATCGGACTATGAAGCCATTTCCATGATCCACACGTACCACCGTGCCGCTCCCGATTTACGCCGCGCAGCCGTCCTGGCCATTCAAGCCGGCATTGACGTGGAGTTGCCCTCGGCGGTCTGTTACCTGGAACCACTCCGCCAGGCGTTGGAAAACGGCGAAGTGGATGTGGAAACGATAGACCGCGCGGTAGAACGTCACCTGCAGAAAAAATTCGAACTCGGCCTCTTCGATCAGCCCTACGTAGACGAGGGGCGCGTACTGGAGGTCTTCTCCGACGCGGAAAACCGTACCCTGGCGCGCCAGATCGCCCGTCAAAGTCTGGTGTTACTAAAGAACGACGGCCTTTTACCCCTCACGCCTTCGCTGTCAACTCTGGCGGTTATCGGCCCGAATGCCAATTCCGGGCGCAACCTGCTTGGCGATTACTCCTATCCTGTCCAGCGCGAACTGATGGCCGGCACAACGACCCTAGGCTCTCCCTTAGAGGACCTCTCGATTGTGACAGTGCTGGAGGCCATCCGCACGCTGACAGCGCCGGCCACGCGCCTGCTCTATGCCCCCGGCTGTGATAACCTGAGGCGCGATACCAGTGGTTTTGCCGAAGCCGTGCACCTCGCCGAACAGGCAGACGCCGTCGTCCTTGTCCTGGGCGATCGGTCTGGCCTGACGCCACAGTCTACGACTGGCGAAACGCGTGACAATGCCTCGCTCCGCCTGCCGGGCGTGCAACACGAACTGGCGAAAGCGATTCTGGATACCGGCAAACCGACGGTCATCGTCCTGGTCACCGGTCGTCCCTATGCCATTGCGGACCTGGCGGAGCGCGCTAATGCCATCTTGCAGGCCTGGATTCCCGGCGAAGAGGGCGGCATCGCCATTGCGGAAGCCCTCTTCGGCGTGATCAATCCCGGCGGGAAATTGCCGGTCACGTTCCCGCGCTCGGTGGGACAAATCCCTGTCTATTACAACCATAAGCCTTCTGGCCTGCATTCGAACTGGTACGGCGATTACGTGGACGAATCGGTCCAGCCACTCTACCCCTTCGGACATGGCCTGAGTTATACGACCTTTCAATACGAAAACTTAACGATCGCCCCTGCCCAAACCACGTGCAATGAAACCGTCGAAATTTCCCTGGAAGTGTGGAATAGTGGCCCCTGTCGCGGCGATGAAGTGGTGCAGCTATACACCTGCGATGAGTATGCCAGCCTGCCCCGGCCGGTAAAGGAATTGCGCGGTTTTGTACGCCTGAGCCTTGAACCCGGTGAACGAAAGAAGGTTACCTTCCACTTGCCCGTCAACCAACTGGCCTTTTACGATGCTGACCTGCGCCTGGTGCTTGAACCGGGGCGTATCCTGGTCCTGGTCGGCAGTTCCTCTGCCGATATCCGTCTGCGAGATTCGTTCGAGATCATCGGCGCGGAGACCATGCCGGTGGCACAGCGGGTGTTTACCTGCCCGGTGAGTGTCCAGTAGCGGGAGGAAGCGATGGAGACGGTCGAATTTTTGGGTCAAACCTGCCTTTCCCTGGAGAGCGATTCGCTACACCTGTTGGTCACGCAATCCGTGGGGCCGCGTATCCTGGCGCTGGCGCCGCGCGGCGGCGAAAACCTGTTCGCCGAGTTGCCCGATCTTGGCATCGAACGCCCCGGTCAGCAACCGTTCCGCTTCTATGGTGGTCATCGTCTCTGGCACGCGCCGGAGGAGCCCGTCCGTACATACTATCCCGATGATCGGCCGGTCGAGGTAGATCCCCTGCCCGATGGCCTGCGAGTTTCCCAGATAGAGCCCCCAAATGGCATTCGCAAAACGATGGAGATCCGTCTGCTGGAGGGGCGTCCGCAGGTAGTCGTCACCCATATCCTGACGAACCTGGGTCCGTGGCCGATTGCCTGTGCTCCTTGGGCCATTACGCAATGCAAGGTAGGCGGTGTGGCGATCTTACCGCAATCGCAAGCCGCGACAGGAGTGTTACCCAACCGTTCTCTAGCGATCTGGCCGTACACCGACCTGAACAGTCCTTGTGTACGCTGGGGCAACCGCTATATCCTGGTTGAGGCGCGCATGTCTTCGCCTTTCAAGATTGGCTTCCCGAATCCACGAGGTTGGCTGGCGTATTGGTGGAATGGAATGCTCTTCGTCAAACGCGCGGCCTATGACCCGCGCGCCTCCTACTATGATTTCGGCAGTTCGAGCGAGTGTTACTGCAACGATCGCTTCTTGGAATTGGAGACGCTTGCCCCAACGAGCTTGCTGGAGTGCGGGCAATCGGTCTCCCATGAGGAAAGGTGGGAGGTGTATAGTGGCGCGCCGCGTCCAAAGGATGAGGCGGCCGTGGATGAACTGATTCGCATGTTCCATCTGGAGGCGTGAACATGAGATACTTTCTGGGTCTGGATGTTTCGACGACAGGCAGCAAAGCCCTGTTAATGGATGAAAAGGGCGTAGTGGTAGCGACAGCTTCTACCGCCCATACTCTTCAGACCCCGCGCCCGCTTTGGTCTGAACAGGACCCGCGCGAGTGGTGGCAGGCGGTCGTGACCAGTATCCGCCGTGTCCTGAACGAGAGCGGTGTGCGCGGGGAACAGGTAGCCGCGCTTGGCCTGACAGGACAAATGCACGGCTTGGTCCTGCTCGACGAGGCGGGGAACGTCTTGCGACCGGCGATCTTATGGAACGATCAACGGACGCAGGCGCAGTGCGATGAAATTCACCGCCGCGTGGGTCGCGAACGTTTTATCCAGATTACCGGCAACGTTGCCCTGACAGGCTTTACGGCGCCCAAGATTCTCTGGGTGCAACAGAACGAGCCTGAAGTGTATCGCCAGACGCGCCATGTCCTGTTGCCAAAAGATTACGTCCGCTACTGCCTGACCGGCGTCCATGCCATGGACAAAGCCGATGGGGCCGGCACAGTCTTGTTTGACTTGAAGAAAAGGGATTGGTCGGCGGAGATTCTGGCTGCCCTGGAGATTCCCCCGGCCTGGATGCCGCCTACCTACGAAGGCCCGCAATTCACCGGCCAGGTAAGCGAGGCGGCGGCGGAACTGACCGGGCTGAAGGCCGGCACGCCGGTGGCGGCCGGCGGAGGCGATCAGGCCGCCCAGGCCGTGGGCGTGGGAGCGGTCGAGCCAGGCGTCGTGGCGTTGACGGTGGGCACTTCGGGCGTGGTCTTTGCTACCACACCCAGCGCGTTGATTGAGCCAGAGGGACGCCTGCATGCCTTCTGTCATGCCGTGCCGGGCATGTGGCACTTTATGGGCGTGATGCTCTCCGCGGCCGGCAGTTTGCAATGGTATCGGGATGCCATGGCGCCGGGCGTGAGTTTCGAGGAATTGACCAGAGAAGCCGAATCCGTGCCGCCGGGCAGCGAGGGCCTGCAGTTCCTACCCTACCTGACCGGCGAGCGTACCCCCCATCCCGACCCACTGGCACGCGGCGCTTGGATCGGGCTGACGATTCGTCACGGGCGCGGCCACCTGACGCGTGCCTTGCTGGAGGGCGTGGCCTTTGGCCTCAAGGATAGTTTTACTCTCATTCAAGAGGCCGGCCTGGGCGAGATTCGCCAGGTGCGCGCTTCTGGCGGGGGGACGAAGAGTGCCCTCTGGCGTCAGATTCTGGCCTCGGTCCTGGAGGCCGAACTGGTGACGGTCAACACCACCGAGGGTGCGGCCTATGGCGCGGCCTTGCTGGCGGCCGTGGGCGCGGGCGCCTGGCCGGACGTCCCTTCGGCCTGTGCGAGTGCAGTCCAGATCACCGGGCGTGTCAGCCCGGAGGCAAGCCAGGTGGAGGTTTACCGCCGCGCCTATCCCCTCTACCGCGAGCTATACCCTGTGCTGCGCTCCACGTTCGCCAGGATGTGAGCGCTCCTCCTGCTTAATTGCTTCGGGAGCCCACCGCCTGAATCTCCAGGAGACGATCGCGACCAGCCAAGTCTGGATGCACGCGGATTTCGGCCTCGGCAAAGGCGTTGGCCGCCAGCGAGGCCACCGTTTCCCCCTGGGAGGCTTCGATTTCGAGCAGCAACAGGCCGCCCGGAGCGAGGCGGCACGCCGCCTGTTCGAGCAGGCGGCGGATCACGTCGAGACCATCCGGGCCGCCGTCGAGGGCCAGTGTGGGCTCCCGCCTGTACACGGCCAGTTGGCGCAGAGTCTGACTGGGGAGGTAGGGAAGATTGGCGAGAATCAGGTCGAAGGTACACGGGAAAGGAGTGAGTAAATCACAGCAGACGGTTCGGATTCGATCTGTCACGCCATGGCGCGCGGCATTGCGGCGGGTCACTGTGAGGGCCGCAAAGGAGAGATCGGTGGCAAAGACGCGCAAGGTCGGCGCGTGGACGGCCAGGCTGATGCCCAGGCAACCGCTTCCTGTGCCCACATCGGCGGCGCGGCAACGTTCCGGATGATCATGCCACCAGGCCAGTGCCCGCTCGACCAGCAATTCGGTCTCCGGGCGGGGGATGAGCACGGCCGGCGTGACCTCGAACGTCAGGCCGAAGAATTCCCATTCGCCCAGCACATACGGGAGCGGCTGGCCATCCTTCAGGCGCGCCAGGGCCTGTTCCAAAATGGCCGTCTGTGCGGCGGTCAGGTGCGCTTCCGGGTGCGCCAGTAACCAGGCGCGCGGACGTTGCAGGACATGGGCCAGGAGGGTTTGCGCGTCCAAGGCGGGCGTTTCGCTTGTCCCCTTCAGAGAGACCGTCAAAGTCTTCAGTACTGTGCCGAGGGAGGAATCAGACATGCCCATCGGCGTCTTCGCCGCCAGCGGCCAGTTTTTCAGCCTGGTCCTGCAGGATGAGCGCCTCGATGAATTCGTCAATCTCGCCCTCCATCACGGCCGGCAGGTTGTAAATGGAAAGATTCACGCGGTGATCGGTGACGCGATTCTGGGGATAGTTGTAGGTGCGAATTTTCTCGGCGCGCTCGCCACTGCCCACCTGTGTGCGGCGCTCCTGATCAATCTGCGTCCGTTGTTTCTCTTCCTCGATAGCGTACAGTCGGGCGCGTAAGATAGAAAGGGCACGCATCTTGTTCTGCAACTGGGAGCGTTCGTCCTGGCAGGTGACGACCATGCCGGTCGGCTTGTGAATGAGGCGCACGGCGGTCGCGTTTTTCTGTACGTTTTGCCCGCCAGCCCCCGATGAGCGAAAGACCTCAATTTCGATGTCGGACTCCGGAATCTCTACTTCGACCTCGTCCATTTCTGCCAGGACAGCGACGGTGGCGGTGGAGGTGTGAATCCGCCCGGAGGCCTCGGTGACTGGCACGCGCTGGACGCGATGGGCGCCCGACTCGTACTTGAGCCGCGAGTAGGCGCCACGTCCTTGAATGGCGAAGATGATTTCCTTGTAACCGCCGATGCCGATCGCATTGGCCGAGAGGATTTCCGTTTTCCAACCCTGACGCTCGGCGTAGCGCGTGTACATGCGGAACAGGTCGGCCGCGAAAAGGGCGGCCTCTTCTCCGCCGGCGCCAGCGCGAATTTCCATGATCACGTTTTTCTCGTCGCGCGGGTCCTTTGGCAGGAGCAGTCGCCTGAGTTCGGTTTCGAGATGGGGGATTTGTTCTTCCAGTTCGGCGATTTCCTGCTCCGCCAGGGCGCGTAGCTCGGGATCGGATTCCGATTCCAGCAGGTTATGTGCGTCCTCCAGCCGTTTCCGTGCCTGCTGGTAGGCGCGAATCCGCTCGACCAGTGGCTCTAACTCTGAACGTTCCTTATTTAAGTCCGCCGCACGCTGGTAATCATCGCCAACTTCGAACAACAGGTGATTGAGTTCTTCGTAACGCTTCTCGATCTGGGTTAGTTTTTCGAGCATAGTTCTCCTTCAAACAGTCGCCGCATCCGTCGCGCCTGTGGATTATACCTCACCCGTCCGGCTTGAGTGTTGGATGGAACACGCTGTCCCCACCAGGCTTTGGCGAGAAACCCGATAGACGGTTACAATAGAAGCATGTTGGATGAGCAGCTTCTCGTCCGCCGTGCGCAGGAAGGTGATCTGGAGGCTTTCAATCAATTGGTGTTGGCCTACCAGGACTTGCTTTTCAACACCGCCTTGCGTATTTTGGAGGATGAGGACATGGCGGCCGATGCTACGCAGGAGGCCTTCCTATCGGCTTTCCGGGCGATTACCTCCTTCCGGGGAGGTTCGTTGCGTGTCTGGCTGTTGCGCACCGTTACCAATGCCTGTTATGACGAACTGCGCCGTCGAAAACGCCGTCCGTCCACCTCATTGGAGCCGCTGACGGAAGATGAGGAGGCAATGGAGACGCCGCGCTGGTTGGCGGATCCGAAGGCCTCACCGGAAGAGCAATTGGAGCAGGCCGAACTGGAGCATGCCATCGAGCATTGCCTGAAAAAACTGTCCCTGGAGTTTCGCACGGTTGTGGTGTTGACGGACATTCAAGGGCTGGACTATGCGGAGGCGGCGCGCGTGGTTGGCGTTCCGGTCGGGACGATTAAATCGCGCCTGGCGCGAGCGCGCACACGCTTACAACGCTGTTTGCAGGCCTTTGCGGAACTTTTGCCTTCCGCTTTCCGTCTGCAAGAGGAGGACAGCGTATGAAGACTCCCTCCTGGCGTGATCGCGAACGACTTTCGGCCTATCTGGATGGGCAACTTTCGCCGCGTCAACGGGCGCGGTTGGAAGCGCGCCTGGAACGAGAGGCCGCTTTGCGTCAGGCTCTGGAGGAGTTGCGGAGGACGCGCGCGTGGCTGCAACGCTTGCCGGCGCGGCGCGCCCCACGTAGCTTCGTGCTCACACCTCAGATGGCCGGTTTGCGTCCGCCGTTGCCGCGCCTGACACCTATCTTGCGCTGGGCCGCCTTGACAATGTTACTCCTGTTCTTTTGCTCGCTGACTGTGCCGTACCTCGTGCCGCTGGTGGGTACTCCCAAGCCCTCGGTGCCGGCGCTGGCCATGGCTCCCTCTGCGCCGGAGAGTGCACCGGCACCGAGCCCGACCGAGTCGGCGGATGTGTTTACCTTGTCCGTCGAAACCCCCGAAGGCCTACCGCAGCGAACCCTGGCCCCAACGCCCTCCGCCGAGGCGGGCGAAGAGGGAATGCTCCTGGGAGCAGGTCAGCCGACGCAAGAGGAACAGCCCGCGCGCAAGGAGGGCTTCGCGTCCTTGACTCCTCTGCAAGTTCTCCTGCTGGCGTTGGCTGTGCTCTTCTTTGGCGTTTCCCTTTTCCTGGCATGGCACAGGCAACGTGCCTTCCAGCAGGCGTTCCGCCATCAGGAATCTCGCCGATAGAGTATAGGGGGTGTCTCCGGCTCTGTCTATTACCCACAAGTAGGGCAAATTGGAAATTTGCCAATCCTTTGCCCCATCCCGCAAGTCGGAGACTTGCGCCACAACCACTTCCCATGCAGAAGGCCCGGTACAGGGAGACAATCTCCGCTTTGCCTGCGTTCGGACAGCAGTTCAACTGCCGTCCTAACGCCTGAAATGGCCAGTCCTCTCCCATTTTATTCTTTTCTGCCCTTCTCTTCCCAGAGCAAGTTTCTTGCCCATCCAAATCCTGCGCCAACCGAACGAGTTGTGTACAACAGGTAGGTCTCTGGCTGTGTGCTCCTGGGACTCTCTCTGGCTACAGGTAGGCGACAAGGGAAGTGTTTTTGATAGTATACTGATGAAAAGAGCTTTGGTCGGCAAGTTCTATAACGACCGATTCTGGTTTCACTCCTTGCCCGACGAGAGGAGATTTGCCCTTTGGGTAGAAGAGGAGAGCAATGGCCAAGAGAAATATCCTTACCCGAATTTTGGCGATTGGTGGCACAGTGCTGGTGGGGCTTCCTATTCTGGCGCCGCTGGTGCTGGCTGTGCTCTTTTGGTTCAAGGAAGGTGTTTTCCGTCTGGATTACCTGATGCCGATGGAGCTCATCTTTGTTGCCTTGCTGGGAGGATGCGTGCTGTTGTTAGCGGCTGTGCGCGCACATTCGCGTTGGCGGGGTTCGCTGGGCTGGGCGTTGGGCGTGGCGGCCGCCTCGCCACCCCTCGCACAGGGGTTGGCCGTGTTGACCGGCCTGGCCTCGAGAGAGAGAGTAATGGCTGACTGGCCAATGGGGCTGGTCCTGGCCTTTGTCGTGCTCTACTCCCTGGCTCTGATCGTTATGGTAGGGTTGGGCGTGCTGCTCACGCGCCAGGTTTTCCAGCAACGCTGATTCATGAGCCAAACAGACTTGCCGCGACAGGAGATCGCTGCCCGGCGCCACGCCAGGACGAGCCCGCCTTCGCGATAGGAAAGCCTATCCGGATGGCCACATTCCCATGACCGCTAACACAGGTACGGCGAATGGGAAGATGGCGAGAGGTCGTGCTTGCTCTCATCTGGGAAGAATATCGTAAAAGGGTCGTAGTTGTCGGAAGCAAGCGCGGAGGCTTCCCAGTTAGCGGTGCTTCGCAGCAACCAACGCGACAAACCTTTCCTCTTGGAGGTACCCATGATTCGAATCGTTGCCGATACTACTGCCGGTCTCAGGGGGGAAATGCTGGCTATGAGGGGCATTGCTCTGATTCCCCAGATCGTCATTTTTGGAGAGCAGTCCTATCGCGACGATACCGAAATAGATACGGCCACTTTTCTGATAAAGTTAAAGGAGGCTTCCACGCTGCCGAAAACCGCGGCCCCGCCGCCAGCGCTCTACCATCCGGTCTTCGAGCAGGCGCAACGGGCTGGCGAGGAGGTGGTCGTTGTGGCCCCCTCCTCGCAGCTCAGTGGCACAGTGCGCGCGGCCCAGGTGGCGGCTCAGGATTTTCCTGATCTGGCGGTGCATGTTGTGGATACCCAAACGATCGGCGGCAATCTGGCGACGTTGGTCTTGCTGGCGTGGCAGTGGGCAGAAGAAGGGCAAAGTGCTGCGGCGATGGTCACGCGTTTGCAGGAGTGGATTCCGCGCGGTCGGACATACTTCCTGGTCAACACCCTGGAGTACTTGCACAAAGGCGGACGGATCGGCGGCGCCCAGGCCCTGCTAGGGGAACTGTTGCAGGTCAAGCCTATTCTTTGCCTGCGCGACGGACGCGTGGAACCGTTCGAGAAACAGCGCACCAAGAAACGCGCCCTCCTGCGCCTGGCAGAAATCGTCCGGGAGGAATGCCCCAGGCATGCCAAGGCCCATCTCTGTGTCATGCAGGCCGATGCCTGGGAGGAAGCTCAGGCACTGGCGGCGGATTTGAAGGACTTGCTACGCTTGCCGGCGGTGCCCGTCTATGAGTTACCGCCGGCGATTGTGGTCCATGCTGGCCCGGGTGTGATGGCCGTTGGCTTTTTTGTGGAATAAATTGAAAGGAAAGGACTATGGCACAGGCACATGGGATTGACATCAGCAAGTATGACCATCCGGTGGATTTGTCCAGGGCAACCGGCGTAATCGATTTCGTCATCCAGCGGGCCTCCTATGGTATGATGCGCGATGAGCGCTGCGAGGAGAACTGGACGGCGATTCGCAGCGTGCCGGTGCGCGGCGCCTACCATTACTTCTCCACCGGTGCCCCGTGGAAAGAACAGGCCGACCGATTCCTGACGATTGGGGACGGACGCGGGTACCATATTCTATGCCATTGACTACGAAACCGCCTATAACAATCTGAATGCGGCCAGTGCCGCGGCCCTGCGTGCTATGCTGGAGGATGTAGCCGCCAAGGTTGCGCCACGCAAAGAACTTTTCTCTACCAGCCTAGCATCTACACCTCCTATTTGCGTCCTTACGGTGAGTGGATGAAAGACTGGGAATTGTGGATTGCCCAGTATCCTTATACGGCTTACCTCAATCTGGATAAGGGTCCCCCAACCTGCCGACGGGTCGCACGCAGTGGACCTTCTGGCAATACGGGGGCGGCAGTGTGCAAGGCACGGCCGGTTATGACGCCGGGCCGAAGTGCGGTACTGGCTGGCATGGCTGCGATCTGGATGTGTTCCATGGCACGGTGGAGCAACTCCATGCCTGGGCCAACCTCCCTGGCACTCCGACTCCTTCGGGGCCAGTACCGAGCGAACGCGCCATTCGCCTGGATGAATTGCGTCGCTTAGAAGCCTGCCTCCATGCCCGCAAGGCCGAACTGGGATGAGGCAGTTTGGCGGATCTTTCGATCTCGCATTCTTTCTGGGCTAGGCTCGTTGCGAATTACTGTGCGATTCCCCTGTTGTGGTGGCAGTGGTACTGCCACCTACCAGCAGTATCACTGCTGGTGGGCAACATGTTAGGCTGGAACAATCCTTGTTCGTCGCTATCCCGCGCCGAGACGCGCACCCAGGTTTTCGAGTATAATTTTAAGAAAGACTACCGCCGTTTGTTCTGGCGGTCATGGCTTGTGTATTTTCTCTTGGATATCACGGGGTAGGCCCATCACCCTGAAGTTTGGGCAGTGTTTTGGGAAGTCAGGCTGTCTTAACCACGGATACAGGTAGGATCGTAGAGGATAATCTATCGAGAGACGGACGGCTTTTCCAAAGTAGCCCCCCTGGGTAGGATTCGCGGCACTGCCGCGAAGGGTATGTTCCTGCTTCGGCGTTAGGACCTACAGGCCGTGAGCAGGCCTAGTCCAAGAGTATCTTTTCCACAGCCGTGGCCCTCCAGATCGAACGGGTGGTGCTACGGTTTGTGCTTTTAAAGATGTCACCGAAGATTACTGCCATTGAACCGCAGAAGAAGAATCCTCAGCGGGTGAATATCTATCTGGACGGCGAGTTTGCGTTCGGACTGGCGCGGTTAACGGCGGCCTGGCTGCGAGTCGGCCAGGAATTGAGTGACGAAAATATTGCTATCTTGCAGGCCGAGGATGCGCGCGAGAGCGCTTACCAGAAGGCATTGCACTTCCTGAGTTTTCGACCCAGGTCGGTGCAGGAGGTACGCCAGCATCTTCAAAAGCATGCGATTCCAGAGGCACTGGTGGAGGCCACGGTAGAACGTCTCCAGCGGGCTGGTTTACTCGATGATGAAGCCTTCGCACGGGCATGGGTGGAGAATCGCGCGGCGTTTCGACCGCGTGCGCCGGCTGTTTTACGTCTGGAATTGCGGCGCAAGGGAGTTGCCGAGGAGATCATCCAGGCGGTACTGCAGGACATCACGGATGTGGAGGCCCTGGCGCTGGATGCGGCTCGGCGGCAAGCGCGCCGGCTGCGCGGTTTGCCGCAACGGGAGTTTCAGCAGAAATTGAGTGCTTTCCTGGCACGACGCGGTTTTACCTACGAAATAATTCCGTCGGTTTGCGCGCAAGTTTGGCAGGAATGGCAAGCGACCGGCGAGATTGATGAGTAACGAGGAAATGGTCAAATGGACATGAGAGTGTATCTTGAACTTGGATTAGCTTTGCTGGTTGGGGCGATCCTGGGCTATCTGATCAGTCGCCTTCAGGTCGCCAGAGAACACAGTCAACGCCTGCGGCAGGCGGAAAAGATCTTGCAAGAGGCCCGCGAACAGGCCAAGACGATCGAATTACAGGCGCGCGACAATGCCCTCAAGGCCACCCGAGCGGCGGAGGCGGAAATGGGTCAGATGCGCTCGGAATTGCACCGCGAGGAGGAACGCCTGCAACGTCGGCGCGCCGAACTGGATCAGCGCCTGGAACGCCTGGAGCAACGGGAACAGGCGCTGAATAAACGACAGAGTTCCATAGATCGGCGCTTCAACGAGGTGGAACGTCTGTACCAGCAACAGCTGGAAAATCTCCAGCGCGTGGCCCAGATGAGCGTCGAGGAGGCGCGCAACCTGCTGTTGGCCGAGGTGGAGAAGGAAGCGCGGAATGACATGGCGCGCATCATCCGCCAGATCGAGACAGAAGCGCGCGAGGAGGGCGAGCGGCGCGCCCGGAAATTGATCGCCGAGTGCATTCAGCGCGTGGCAACCGAAAACGTGGCTGAGGTAACCACCGCGGTCGTCCCCTTGCCGAATGAGGAGATGAAAGGACGCATTGTCGGCCGCAATGGTCGTAACATTCGCGCCTTTGAGCAGGTGGCTGGCGTGGATGTGATCGTGGACGATACCCCCGACGCGGTGACCATCTCCTGCTTCGATCCAGTTCGGCGTGAGGTGGCGCGTCGCGCCCTTTCCCGTCTGATTCTTGACGGACGCATTCACCCGGCCCACATCGAGAAGATTGTGGAGGAAGAACAAAAAGCCGTGGAGCGCGCCATTGTCGAGGCTGGGGAACAGGCCGCCTTCGAGGCAGGCGTAGCGGGTCTGCATCCGGAAGTGGTGCGCATGATGGGACGCCTCAAATTCCGCACCTCCTATGGCCAGAATCAACTGGCCCATGCGGTTGAGGTGGCGAAACTGGCCGGCATTCTGGCGGCGGAACTGGGCGCACAGGTCGAAATTGCCCGCATGGCCGGCTTTCTGCATGACATCGGCAAGGCCATGGACCATAACCAGGAAGGCACCCATGCCATGCTTGGCGCAGAGTTCGCGAAGCGCTACGGCGTGCCGGATAAAGTAGTCAATGCTATCGCCTCCCACCACCATGAGGTTGAGCAGGAAAGCATAGAGGCTATTATCGCGGAGGTCGCCGATGCCATCTCTGGGGCACGTCCTGGGGCGCGGCGCGAGGACTTGGAAGCCTACATTAAGCGCATCCGCTCGCTCGAGGAAATGTCGCAATCCTTCAAAGGTGTTTCGCAGGCGTATGCGATTCAGGCTGGGCGTGAAGTGCGCGTGATCGTCAAGCCAGAGGAGATAGACGATCTGGCGGCTACCCGACTGGCGCGCGAGATTGCCAAGAAGATCGAAGAGACCATGCAATATCCCGGTCAGATTCGGGTCACGGTGATTCGTGAGACGCGCGCTGTAGATTATGCTAAGTAGGCCTCTTCCTTTGGGAAAGGTGTATTGGGAAGCACGCCCTCTTGCCTCTGAGAAAAAGGACATCCGCCACCCTGGGTGGCGGATGTTTGTTCTCTGAGGTGCTTCCGAGATTACTTTTGTGCTTTGCCTTGAGCGGCCACGGCCGCCGCAGCGCGGGCAACTGCCTCGGGATCGCCGAGGTAGTAGTGCGTGACGGGGCGCAGGTTGGCATCCAGTTCGTAGACCAGTGGAATGCCGGTGGGGATGTTCAACTCGACGATTTTCTGGTCCGAGAGATTGTCCAGGTATTTGACCAGGGCGCGCAAGCTGTTGCCATGTGCCGCAATGAGCACGCGCTGGCCACTTTGGATGGTGGGTGCGAGCGTGCTGTGCCAGTAGGGGAGGACACGTTCCAGCGTATTCTTGAGCGATTCGGTACAGGGGAGCTCCTCGGGTTTCAGGCTGGCGTAGCGGCGGTCAAAGCGCGGATGACGCGGGTCGTCCAGTTCCAGAGCAGGCGGCGGAACGTCGTAACTGCGCCTCCAGATTTTGACCTGCTCCTCACCGAATTTAGCGGCCATCTCGGCTTTGTTCAACCCTTGTAAGGCGCCATAATGGCGCTCGTTCAGCTGCCAGGCATTGACCACCGGAATCCATTCCAGCTCCAGTTCCTGCAGGATGATCCACAACGTCTGGATGGCGCGCTTAAGGACAGAAGTATAAGCGATGTCAAACGTATAACCGCCCTCGCGCAACAGACGCCCGGCCGAATGTGCCTCCTCAATCCCCTGTTCGCTCAGACCAACATCCGTCCAGCCGGTAAAGCGGTTTTCGAGATTCCATACACTCTGACCATGACGGACCAGAACCAGTTTATATTTGGTATCCATACGTGAAACTTTCTCCACAACTAGAATTTGGGTTGCCAATTTGTTGTTATTTTACCTGAAATAGCGCGACTTGTGGCAATAGATATACCCTCGTTACTGTATCTTTTTTTTTTTCAGGAAAATCCCAGGCGTTAGGACGGCAGTTCGACTGCCGTCCTAACGCAGGCCAAGCAGAGATTGTCTCAACTTGACCAGGCCATCTGCCTGGGAAGTGGTTGTGGCGCAAGTCTCCGACTTGCGGGATGGGGCAAAGGATTGGGCCAATTTGCCCTACTTGTGGGGAAGAGATAGGTCTCTGACTGGCGAGCACTGGCAAATCGGAGATTTGCCCCCCAGTGCACCAGACCAGTCTATGGCGTGTCTCCGGACAGATCAAAACTCAACTGTGCTGCTATCAAAGATTACCCAGAGTAGAGAGTTATCAACTTTCGCCAGATGATAGACCTCGCTACTCCGTATTGGACCAGGGACGCTGTTGTGTTTCTGACAACATTTGCGTACACACTACTCTCGTGTCGAGACACCACAGTCACGACGCGGTTGGCGCCCCCAGATGTCTCTCCAGGAGATAAAAAAAACCGCCAGGGGCTGCCTGGCGGTCCGTGAGTACGCGAACGGTGTTAGCGAATGGCGGCTTCCGTATCGGGGTCGAACATGTGGAAGCGATCCATGTTGAAGGCCACCTGAACCTGGTCGCCGATGCGGAAGGAAGTGCGTGGGTCAACGCGCGCGATGAAGGAATCGGGGCCGGCCACCAGGTAGAGGAAGATTTCATTACCCATCAACTCGGTTACATCCACTTTGGCCGAAACCAGGGCCGCGTTGATGCCGGGCGGCGCGAATTGCGGGTTGTGCACGTCCTCGGGTCGGATGCCTAGGATGACAGGTTTGTCGAGGTAAGGCTGGCAAGCCTTGACGCGCTCCTGTGGGATCGGCACGTAGAAAGCACCGGTATCGAAGACCAGTTTGCCATCTGCCTTGCGCAGGTGACCCTTAAAGAAGTTCATGGAGGGTGCACCAATGAAGCCTGCCACAAACATATTGTTGGGATAGTCGTACAGCACCTGGGGTGTATCGAACTGTTGCAGCACGCCTTTGTTAATGACGGCGATGCGCGAGGCCATGGTCATGGCTTCCATCTGGTCGTGGGTCACGTAGATGAAAGTGGCCTTCAGGCGATTGTGGAGTTTGGTCAGCTCGGCGCGCATGGCGATGCGCAATTTGGCATCCAGGTTCGAGAGCGGCTCATCCAGGAGGAAGACCTTGGGCTCACGGACGATGGCGCGGCCGAGCGCGACGCGCTGACGCTGACCACCTGAAAGCTGGCGCGGCTTGCGATCGAGCAAGTCCTGAATACCCAGGATCTCAGCAGCTTCCTGAACGCGACGCTTGATTTCGGCTTTCGGAACCTTACGCAGTTTGAGGCCAAAGGCCATGTTATCGTACACCGACATATGGGGGTACAGAGCGTAAGATTGGAAAACCATCGCGATGTCGCGATCTTTGGGGGGGATATCATTGACGACACGATCGCCGATCATGATCGTGCCACTAGTAACTTCTTCCAGGCCAGCCAGTAGACGCAGGGCAGTTGTCTTCCCGCAGCCTGAGGGGCCTACGAAGACGACGAATTCGCCATCGTCGACGTACAACGATAGGTCGTTGACGGCAACGACATCGCCGAATTCTTTGGTGACATGTTCGTACGTAACACTAGCCATTTGGACCTCCGTTTCTCGAGAGTATAGTGTCCATATTATACCTTTAATTCTATGGGTCGGCAAGTTTTTGGAGGATGTAGCCATTCGTCATCCATTCTCGAAATTCGTGGATGGTTTGTAATTACCTGCCGGTGGCGACTTGCGAAAATCGGTAAATCGGAGATTTGCCCCGTAAGGTGCCAGACAGGTCTTTGGTCTATCTCTGGACGGACCAAAAGTCATGCGTTGCTACAATCAACAATTAACCTGACTAGGAAGTTACGATGGTTTTCGTTTCTCAATCTTGTCTTTCCCACCGTGCTTTCTAGGAGTTCGCCAGTCGAATCACCCTTGCGTACCCGACCACCGATGCCGCCAGTGACCCGCCACAAAGATCACCCCATTTCCTGTCGCCCCGTTAGGGCACGGAGTAGAGTGCTCTGATCGGCGTATTCCAGGTCCCCGCCGACCGGCAACCCGCGCGCCAGCCGCGTCACCCGCACCCCTAACGGTTGTAACTGTTGGCGCAAGTACAGAGCGGTAGCATCCCCTTCCATGCTTGGGTTCGTCGCCAAAATCACCTCCCGCACGTCCCCTCTCCGCACCCGCTCCAGCAAGGGGGCAATCTTCAGATCCTCTGGCCCCACTCCCTCTACCGGCGAAAGAACACCATGCAGAACATGGTACTTCCCCTGATAGACCCCGATTCGCTCCAGAGCCAGCACATCCAAAGGCTCTTCCACGACACAAATCAACGAACCGTCGCGCTTGGTATCCTCGCAGATCGAACAATATGGTCGCCCTGCCAGGGTGATATGGAAACACTCCTGACAAAATGTCGTGTTCTGTCGCACCTCCAGCAAGGCTGAGGCAAGCGACGCGGCAATCCCCTCAGGGGCGCGTAGCAGGAAAAATGCCAGTCGCGCGGCTGTCTTCGGACCAATGCCTGGCAGGCGCTCCAGTGCCACGATGAGATTCTGAAGGGGTTCCGGCAGAACAGACATCTCGTTGCTATTATATCAAGAGAATACACCAGGTTTGCTACCCTGGTGAGCCAAAATGTATGACAAAAGCGCGGTATAATCCCAGCAACGATTCGCTTCTATAACGACAAGGAGAGCCTCGTGATGAACCACAAACTCGATCAACTCAAAGCAATTCTGGCGGAAATTGCCGATTTGGGCAAGGCCGCCGCCGTGTTGGGATGGGACCAACAGGTGAATATGCCACCGGCAGGCGCTGCAGCGCGCGGCAACCAGCTGGCTCTGCTGGGGCGCCTGGCTCACGAACGCGCCACTTCGCCGGAACTGGGCAAACTCCTGGAAGACCTGCGCGCCGAAGCCGCTCACCTCGACCCGGATTCCGACGAGGCGCGCCTGATCAAAGTCGCCAGTCGAGACTACGAGAAAGCCACGCGCGTCCCTGCCAACTTCGTCGTCGAAATGACCCAGGTCACGACGCAGGCCTTCCAGGCCTGGGTGGAAGCCAGGCAGAAAGCCGACTTCGCCATGTTCCGCCCGCACCTGGAAAAGATCATCGAACTGACCCATCGCTATATCGGTTTCTTTCCACCAACCGAGCATCCCTACGACGTCTTACTCGATAATTACGAACCCGGCATGAAGACCGCCGAAGTAAAAGCAATCTTTGATGCCCTGCGGCCTCAACAAGTGGCCCTCATTCGGCAAATCCGCCAGCAATCCCAGGTGGACGATTCCTTCCTGCACCAACCTTTCGATGAGAAGAAGCAGTGGGATTTCGGCGTCGAGGTGATCACCAAATTCGGTTATGACTGGCAACGAGGACGGCAGGACAAGGCTCCCCACCCTTTTACCACCAGTTTCAGCCTCAACGATGTACGCATCACCACGCGCGTCGACCCTAACTTCCTAAACCCCATGCTCTTCGGGACCATGCATGAGTGCGGACATGCCCTGTATGAAATGGGAGTGAACCCGGCTTACGAGCGCACAGCTCTCGAGGGCGGTGCTTCCATGGCCATCCACGAATCCCAGTCCCGTTTGTGGGAGAATCTGGTAGGGCGTTCCCTGGCATTTTGGGAGTACTTCTACCCCCGCTTGCAGGAGTACTTCCCCCAGTTGTCGCATGTGTCGCTTGAGACCTTCTACAAAGGCATTAATAAAGTGGAACCATCGCTCATTCGCGTGGAAGCCGACGAAGCCACTTACAACCTGCACATCATGCTCCGCCTCGAACTGGAGATCGCCCTGGTCGAAGGCACTCTGGATGTCAAAGACCTGCCCGACGTCTGGAACGCCAAAATGCAGGAATACCTGGGCATTACGCCGCCGGATGACGCCGCAGGCGTCCTGCAAGACGTTCACTGGTCGGATGGCTACCTGGGCTATTTCCCCACCTATGCCTTGGGCAACCTGGTCTCGGCACAGCTCTGGGAAGCCATCCAGCGGGATATTCTTGACCTGGAAGATCAGATTCGCGCCGGTCGCTTCGAGGCCTTGTTAACCTGGCTGCGTGAGAAGATTCACTACCATGGTCGCAAGTATGAACCCCAGGAATTGGTGCAACGTGTCACTGGCAGCAAGATTGATCCGGCTCCTTACCTGCGCTACTTGAGGAACAAAATCGGCCCAATTTACGGTCTGTAACCCTGCTCTATATTCTCCCCTCCTCGAAAATTCCCCTCCTATTTCCGGAGGGGAATTGTTTTCCGTAGAAAAGCAAGGATCAGAACTGGCGCATCCCCGGCAAGCGTAAACGTTCCAGTAAGAAAATCCCCGCGCCGCACACCACCATCAAAATCGTTGCCATAGCCATTGCCTGACCGTAGTTCAGGCCGCCCGGTTGGGAGAGAAAACGAGCGATAGCCAGTGGTAGCGTAGGATATTCTGGCCGGGCCAGCAGAGAGGTAGCCCCGAATTCGCCCAGCGATACCGTGAACGCGAAGATGGCCGCCGAAAGGACGGCCCGACGCGCAATCGGCCAGTCCACGTAAAACCAGACGCGGCGCGGCGCGGTTCCCAACACAATCGCCGCCTCACGCAAACGGGATGGGATTGAGGCCAGATGCGGTTGCAGGCTGCGGATGACAAAAGGCGTTGCAATCAAGGTGTGGGCTAGGGGAACAAATAGTGGGGAACCTAGCCAGCGGCCGTAGGTCAAGATCAGCCCGAAGCCCAACGTCACCGCCGAAGCGCCCAGAGGCAGCATTACCAGCGGATCGAGCCAGCGACCGGGTCCGTCGGGACGCGTCAGCGACCAGGCCGCCGGCATCCCGAGAGCCAAGGAGAGAACAACGGTCAGCGTGGCATAGCTCAGCGAATTGGCTACTGCCCGCGCCGGCGGGACGTAAAACAGCGAACCTCGGCGGTTGACGAACAGTTCGCGATAGTAATTCCCCGTCAGGCCATAACGAACCACGCCGCGCTCCCCGCGATCGGCCTCCAGACGCACTACCGAACGCACCGGCAGAGAGAGCAAAGGCAAGGCAAAGAACAGCAAAAGCCCCGTGCTCCAGAGGAACACGAAGGCTTTCTCTCCCCAACGTTGCGGCGTGCGCACATTGAAAGCCGCCGGCTTCGGCGTGGAGGCGACGGTCAACCTCCCACTCACACGGCTATACGCGACGGCAAAAACCAACGTGCAAACCAGCTGTACCAACGAAAGCAGCGCCGCCAACGGCAGGTTAAAGAACTGAATGGTCTGCAGGTAGATTTCCACCTCCAGGGTGGCAAAGCGTGCCCCGCCCAAAAGTAAGATCACCCCAAAGGAGGTGAAATCAAATATGAAAACCAGCAAGGTCGCGGCCAGGAAGGCAGGGCGCAATAAAGGCCAGGTGACAAACCACAAAACGCGAGGAGTATCTGCCCCCAGGCAACGAGCCGCTTCCTCCAGGTGAGTGTCAAGATGTGCCAGCGCATTCCCCACCAGGCGAATCACGATGGTCGTGTTGTAGAAGACATGGGCGAGCAGGATGGCGTGTAAGGTACCGATGAACGATATCGGTGGTGAGGATAACCCCAATAACCGCATTAGCCCAAGGTTGAGCCAGCCGCGCGGCCCCAGAAAGGCGTTGAATCCCGCTGCCACTACCACCGTCGGCAACATAAAGGGAATGGCGGTCAGCAACCGTAACCACGATTTCCCCCAGAAACGATAACGCCCGAACAGGTAGGCGGCTGGCAAGCCAACTGCCAGAGTCAGCAGTGTCGAGAGGAACGCCTGGTAGAACGTGAATCCCGTCACAGAGAGGAGGATTCGCGTCATGTCTCCCCCTACCCGTTCGCCAACCAGCAGACGAAACCCCTCATACAGAATCCGACCAAAGGGATAAAAAAAGAACAGGCTGAGAAATAGCCCTATTCCCAGCCAGGGCCAGAGGAACAGCGCAACGGATGGAAAGCGCGGAAATCTCATGGAACCTCGTGGCGTCCTGGGCAGAACGCTTTCTGCGGAAAGAGGCTCTCGAGCGCGCCACCTGCGCGCTCGAGAGCACAATGACAGCCACGACTGTGTTAGCGCAACACGGCTTCTGTCCACTCGGCGATCCAGCGCTCGCGATTGGCCGCAATCAAGGCCGGGTCGAGGCTGGCTGGCTGTTGCGCGACCTCAGCCCACTGAACAAACTCCGCTGGCAAACTTGCCTTGCGGTTGACCGGGTAAACGAACATCTGCAAAGGTACATCTTCCTGGAAGGGAACGGAAAGCATGAAATCTACGAACTTGCAGGCCAGGGCGCGCTGACGAGTACCTTTCAGGATACCGACAAATTCAATCTGGCGGAAGCAGGTACCCGGCGCCAGAATGGAGGCCGTCGGGGCTTCCCTGACCGGCGGATCAGCATAGATGACCTCGGCCGCCGGACTGGAAGCATAGGAGACCACCAGCGGTTGTGGGCCACGCCCGGAGGAGGCCGAAAAATTGGTGAAATAGGCTGTCTCCCAGTCATCCACAACGACAAGACCGTTCGCCCGCAACGCACGCCAGTAATCCAGGTAACCCGGATCGCCAAAGTAGGCGATTGTGGCAAAGAGAAAGGCCAGGCCCGGCGAGGAGGTGGCCGGATTCTCGACCACCAGCAGCCCGGCGTACTCCGCTTGGGTCAGGTCCTCAAGCGTTTGGGGGAGGGGCAGATTGTGTTCAAGAAAGTAGGCTTTATCGTAGTTAATGCAGACATCGCCGTAGTCTACAGGCAAGGCGCGATGTTCCGGATCGAGTTGGAATTCCGCCGGAATGTCAGCCAACAGCGGGGATTTGTACGGCTCGAAGATTCCCGCCTCCAGAGCACGCGAGAGGAAGGTGTTATCCACGCCGTAGAAGACATCCGCGAGCGGCCTCTCTTTGCTTAGAATCGCCTTGTTCAGCGCCGAGCCGGTATCGCCGCTGGCCAGGAATTCCACTTTTACGTTGTGTTCCTGTTCGAACGCGGCAATTACCTCTTCGCTGACGGCGAACGAATCGTGAGTCATGACCGTCAGGGTAGCAGGGGATTTTGGCCCGCAGGCTGCCAGGGCCAGCACAAGCAAGGAAAGGGTTAGGAAAATCCAGCGTTTCATGGGATCAACTCCAAAGATCAGAATTTTGAGGGTGTGTCAGCGGCAAGGGTATGGCGCAGGTGGACGCACAGGAGCAAACCCTTTGCGACCTGTACGGTTGCCTTTTCCGTCAGCATTTCGTTGCTGATGCCGCGCGTCCGTTCGGGAAACAGGCTCTCCCCGCGTAACGGCCAGCGCAAACCCTGTGTCACAATGCCCTCCACCGGCGCCCCCCAGGGAATGAGAGAGACAATATCGCCCGGTGTGCCTTCGAGTTCGGCTTCCCGTCGGATGAAAAAGGCCTCTTCGACTCCATCATCCAGGCGGACGTCGTACTCTGCCAGGCGAGGGGCTGTCAGCAGGCTCAGGTTCGCCAGTGTCTGGTCCAAACGCCCACCCAAGGCTGCCAGGATGCGCAGCGAACGGCAACCGCGTTCCAGGGCGTAATCAAGTGTCAATTCCAGGTCGGTTTGATCCTTGATAGGCGGGTAGGTCATCAGATTCACCTTATGAGCAACTGCCTGTGTTCTCACTTCCTCCGAAAGCGAATCGAGATCGCCAATAATGAAGGACGGTATCAACCCGAGCGCCAGGGCATGACGTGCGCCGCCGTCGGCCGCGAGGATCAGGTCGCCGGGTCGAATCAGGCGGCGCGCGGCCTCCCGGTTTGGCAAAACACCGTTGGTGAAGATAATTGCCCGTCCAGATGCCATACCATCTCCGGTAGGTCTGCCTCTGGAGACCATGATAGGAGCGGGTCTCCTGGGAAAAAGAAACGTCCCCCGGCGAGGAGGACGAAAGAAGAAAAGGCATGTTCCCTCCGCCGGTATTACCCGGATCAGGTAATGCGGGTCGAGCGTCACACGCTCCTCTCAGCCTGTCTCACAGGCTCCCCGATTCGTTTGTTCCGTCGCTTAATATATGGCAAAGCCATCAAAATGTCAAGCATCCGATTGCCATTTGCCATCAGAGACGACACTCCCCTGGCGATTACCCACAAGTCCAGAAATCAGTAACTACCTAGCGGTGGCGCAAGTCTCCGACTTGCGAAAATCGGCAAATCGGAGATTTGCCCCACATGACTGCACGGAATAGGGGGTTGTTGAGTAAACCGTCTATCCAGGTAGAAACACCTGTGGGTAGGCCATGATGGCCAATCCGCCATTGGCGAGAAGAGATTCCGCCCCAATGCGGGGGTGAACAAGATGGGGGTAATCACCAAGACACCGACGTTAGGGTCATTACCAAGACGCCGACGTTAGGGTCATTACCAAGACGCCGACGTTAGGACGGCAGTTGAACTGCCGTCCTAACGCAGGCAACGGAGTCATATATTCCGCGCAGAAGTCTACCTCTATACAGACTGTCAGCCACTAAATCTGCCTTCCGCCTGCACCCATAGATGGATTTCCATGCCGTTTTGTTGGATTATTGAGAAGCCCTGTGCCACAAGACACGCCCAACCGAACACCGAACAACTCACCTGTACAAGTTGGCAAGATGTAGTATAATAACAATAACTTGCTTGCAGACCAGCCTGTGAAGGATTTCGTCTTATCGGACAAGGCGGCAGTCAAGGAGTGTGCCTTATAGACGTGATCAGGAAATGATGCTCTCGGTGTTCTCTGGCGTACCCTCTCGGCTGTGTTTGTAGGCAGCCGAGTTTTTTGTCACTCTTGTTGTGGAAAGGAGGTGAGAGGCTTGACGATTGTAATACTGCGCAACAACGAATCGCAGGAGCAGTTGCTCAAGCGCTTCCGCAAAAAGGTTGTCAAGAGCGGCGTTTTGAGCACGGTGCGCCGTAAGCGCTGGTTCATTTCGAAGAGCGAACAACGTCGCATGGAGCAAAAGAAAGCTCTACGGCGGCTCAGGCGGCGCCAGGACAAGGCGAGCGAGTAAGCCCGTCGTTCTGGAGTCCAGTTTTGGAGGCTGGCATGGCAAAGGACGAAGACAAAATCGTGGTCGAGGGGACAGTGGTGGAAGCCCTGCCCGGCACGCAATTCCGTGTCCGGCTCGATAACGGTCACGAGGTACTGGCATACCTCTCCGGCAAGATGCGCAAGTATTACATCCGCATTCTGTTGGGCGACCGGGTGAAAGTGGAAATGTCCCCCTACGACTTGACTCGCGGCCGAATCACCTACCGTCAGAAGAAGGCCGCTGAGGAATTCGAGATCGTCGAATAGCCTCCTCCCTTCCGCACTCATTTTTCGGAATCAAAGCCCCTGCGTGTTGGCAGGGGCTTTTCTCTTAATGGGGGGTAAGGCGGCCAGCGATCAGCCACTGATTGCCTGTGGCGTCTGATCGCTTCCATCATAACGTATAGCGGCCATCTGCGCGTACAGATTCCAGCGCCGACGCACGTCCTCCTGGGTCAGCTTGAGCAGTTGCTCGGCGCGTTCCTCGTCGCTCTGGAGTAACATGCGGAAGCGGGTCTCGTTGTACATGTACTGCTCGACCGGTATGCTCGGCTCCTTGTAATCCAATTGGAGCGGATTCTTGCCCTGTTCGATCAGGCGCGGGTCATACCGGTACAGAGGCCAGACACCCGATTGAACGGCCAGTTTCTGCTGCTCAAGGCCCTTGGCCATGTCAATACCGTGGGCGATACAGTGACTGTACGCAATAATGAGCGACGGCCCCGGATAGGACTCGGCCTCCAGGAAGACCTTCAGGGTATGGGCATCGCTGTAGCCCATGGCCACACGCGCCACATAGACGTAGCCATACGACATGGCCATCAGGCCGAGGTCCTTCTTAACCAATCCCTTGCCCTGGGCGGCAAAGCGCGCGATCGCGCCGCGCGGCGTGGACTTGGAGGCCTGTCCGCCTGTGTTGGAATAGACCTCGGTATCCAGTACGAGCAGGTTGACATCGCGCCCGGTGGAGAGAACATGATCCAGCCCACCGTAACCAATGTCATAAGCCCAACCGTCGCCGCCCACGATCCAGACCGATTTCTTGACCAGCGCATCGGCCACCGCGGCCAGGTTAGCGGCCTGCGGATGCTTGGACTGCGCCAGTTTCTGCTTCAGGATGGCCACGCGCTCGCGCTGTAGCCGGATGCCCCGCGCGGTCGTCTGATCGGCATTGAGAAGCTCCTCCACCAGTTGCTCGCCGACTTCGGCCGCGAACTGAGGCAGGAGATCGCGCGCGAATTCCATTTGCTTATCCAGCGTCAGGCGGAAGCCCAGACCGAACTCGGCATTGTCCTCAAACAGACTGTTCGACCAGGCCGGGCCGCGGCCCTCGTGATTGAACGTGTATGGCGTCGTTGGCAGGTTGCCACCGTAAATGGAGGAACAGCCAGTCGCGTTGGCGATCAAAGCCCGATCGCCAAAAAGTTGGGTGAGCAACTTAACATATGGAGTCTCGCCACAACCGGCGCACGCGCCGGAAAACTCGAAGAGCGGCTCGAGTAATTGCGAGTTCTTGACAGTGGTCAGGCTGAGGTCTGTGGGGTCCACTTCGGGCAGGCTGAGGAAGAAGTCCCAATTGGCCGCCTCGCTCTCGCGCAGAGGTGGTTGCGGGGCCATGTTGAGCGCCTTGCGGTTTGGATTGGTCTTGTCCTTGGCCGGACAGGCCTCCACGCACAGCGTGCAGCCGGTGCAGTCTTCCGGAGCCACCTGGACGGTGTAAGCCATGCCAGGAAACTCCTTGAACTTCGATTCCATGTGCTTGAAGGTCGCCGGAGCCTGCTCCAGGTATTTCTTGTCGTATACCTTGTGGCGAATGACAGCATGCGGACAGACAAAGACACACTTGCCGCACTGGATGCACAAATCCGGCTCCCAGACCGGGATTTCGAGAGCAATGTTGCGCTTCTCCCAACGAGTCGTGCCGGTCGGGAAGGTGCCGTCCACTGGCATGGCCGAAACCGGCAATTGATCGCCCTCATAGGCGATCATCATGCCCAACACCTCGCGGACGAATTCGGGCGCTTCCTCCGGCACCGGCAGACGGCGCGTAAAGGTGCTGGTCGCCCGATCCGGAACCTTGACCTCGTGCAAGTGCGCCAGCGCCTGGTCCACAGCCGCGTAATTCTTCTGCACCACGGCCTCGCCGCGCTTGCCATAGGTTTTCTGGATGGCCTTCTTGATTTGGGCAATCGCCTCGTCGCGCGGCAGGATGCCAGAGATGGCAAAGAAGCAGGTCTGCATGATGGTATTGATACGCACACCCATGCCGGTCTTCTCCGCCACGTCGTAGGCGTTGATAACGTAGAACTTGAGTTTCTTTTCGATGATGTCGCGCTGCACTTCCTGTGGCAGGTGATCCCAGACTTCCTCCGGGCCATAGATGCTGTTCAGCAAGAAGACGCCGCCCGGCTGAGCGTACTTGGTAATGTCGTACCGCTCGAGGAAAGTAAACTGATGGCAGGCGACAAAGTTAGCTGTGTTGGGGGTGATGAGGTAAGGAGCCCGAATCGGCTTAGGGCCAAAGCGCAGGTGCGAGATAGTCAAGGTACCAGCCTTCTTGGAGTCGTACACAAAGTAGCCCTGGGCATAGTAGTCGGTTTCCTCGCCGATGATCTTGATGGAGTTCTTATTGGCACCCACCGTGCCGTCCGAACCCAGTCCGAAGAAGACACACCGTACCGTCTCCGGAGATTCGATGGAGAAGGAGGGATCATATTCCAGGCTGGTATGGGTAACGTCGTCCAGGATACCAACCGTGAAGTGATTCTTGGGCTTGTCCTTCTGGAGTTCATCCAGGACAGCCTTGACCATGGCCGGCGTAAACTCTTTCGAGGAAAGGCCATACCGTCCGCCGATCACCGTGACGTCGCTTCGCCCGCCCTCGACCAGCGCGTTGACCACGTCCTGGTAGAGCGGCTCGCCGACAGCGCCCGGTTCTTTGGTGCGGTCAAGGACCGCGACGGCCTTGACCGTCTTGGGCAAGGCGTTCACGAAATGTTCGACGGAGAATGGCCGGTACAGACGGACGCGAAGCACGCCGACTTTCTCGCCGCGTTCGAGCAAGTAACGCACGGTCGCTTCGGCGGTCTCGCCACCCGAAGCCATGATCACCACCACGCGCTCGGCATCCGGCGCACCGATGTAATCGAAGAGGTGATACTGGCGGCCGGTCAGTTTGGCAAACTTGTCCATCACCTTCTGGACAATAGCCGGCGTTGCCAGATAGTAAGGGTTGACCGCCTCGCGCGCCTGGAAGAAGACATCGGGATTTTGGGCCGAACCGCGCAAAACGGGGCGCTCGGGATTCAAAGCCCGGGCGCGATGCACACGCACCAGTTCGTCGTCAATCATGGCGCGCAGGTCGTCGTCGCTCAGTTGTTCAATCTTCTCGACCTGATGGGAGGTGCGAAAACCATCGAAGAAATGCAGGAAGGGCACGCGCGCTTCCAGCGTGGCTGCCTGGGCAATACAGGCAAAATCGTGCGCCTCCTGGACCGAACCCGAGGACAACATTGCCCAACCAATCTGGCGACAGGCCATCACATCGGAATGATCGCCGAAGATCGAAAGGGCATGGGTCGCCACCGTGCGAGCTGCAACATGGAAAACGGTGCTGGTCAGCTCACCCGCAATTTTGTACATATTGGGGATCATCAACAGCAAGCCCTGGCTGGCCGTGAAGGTCGTGGCCAAGGCACCAGTCTGTAAGGCTCCGTGCACCGCGCCGGCCGCACCCGCCTCGGATTGCATTTCAATCACCAAAGGAACAGTGCCCCAAATATTCTTGCGTCCTGCGGCCGACCACTCATCGGCCAACTCTCCCATCTGTGAGGATGGAGTAATCGGGTAAATCGCAATGACTTCATTGGTGCGATGGGCTACCGAGGCAGTTGCCTCATTCCCATCAATCGTGACCTTCGCTCTTTCCATAAAATCTCTCCTTTGAAGTACTCGAGGGCTATGCCCCGGCACGGAAATGCAAACTTCTTGTGATTGTATCACAGGAGTACAAATGGTCAACCCTGACACTCCCCGGGTGGCCTTTCTCTACGTGTCAGGACCAGTGGAAAATGATCATTTCAGAGTTTAATGTCCATTTTCGAAGTGGGATAGTTACGAATGACATAAAATCGTTTGCGGGTTGTCATACCTGTCTTTCCAATATTTTTCTAATTCTTCGCTAATTGACTTCTTACACAGGCCAAGTACATTAAAAGCGCAATTCACAAACGATAGACTTCTTGTAGAAAGGAGGTGCCACTATGTCCAATCTGATTCGTTGGGAACCCATGCGTGAAATCATGCCTCTGCGTGAGGCCATGGATCGCCTCTTCGACGATGCCTTTACCCGACCGATCAGCCTGATCGGGACCACCATCCCGGCCATTGATCTTTACCAGACCAACGATGCCGTGGTCGTCAAGGCCGCCCTGCCGGGGTTCAAACCCGAAGACGTGCAGGTCTCGGTCACAGGCGATGTGCTCACCCTGCGCGGCGAGTACAAGCAAGATGAGGAGCAGAAGAACGCTACTTACCACATCCGCGAGCATCGTTATCAATCCTTCGAGCGTTCGGTGATGCTCCCGACGCAAGTCGAGACCGAGAAGGCCAAGGCCGATTTCGAGAACGGCATCCTCACGATCGTCCTGCCCAAGTCCGAGGAAGTCAAACCCAAGACGATTACCATCAAGGCCAAATAATCCCCCCCTCCGTTTTCTCGCGCAGCAACGGCGAGGTCCCACCTCGCCGTTGTGCTTTTCCCTATACCTCCAGGCCGTGCCTCGCGAGCAAAGTCGTATCGCGAATCAACGTGTCCGTCGGTCCCTGGGCAACTACGCGCCCTTCATCCATAATGATCATGCGAGGCAGGAGTTCGCGCACCATCGCCAGGTCATGGGTGGCGACGAGCATGGTCAACGGCAGATCGCGCAACAGGTTAATCAAGCCACGACGCGCACGTGGATCGAGGCCAGCCGTAGGTTCATCCAGGACCAGGACTTCCGGTTGCATCGCCAGGACTGTTGCGATGGCGATGCGTTTCTTTTCTCCGGCACTCAAGTGATGGGAAATGCGCCCGGCATAGGCTTCCATATGCACGGCCTTCAGGGCTGCCTGCACCCGTGCCTCTACCTCGTGGGGAGATAGGCCCTGGTAAATCGGTCCAAAGGCCACGTCGTCGAACACGGTCGGGGAAAAGAGTTGGTCATCCGGATTCTGGAAGACTAGACCGACGGCGGCGCGTACGTGCCTGATATTCTGCTCATTGACCTCCATCCCACACACGAGCACCCGACCCTGCTGGCCGCGCAGAATGCCGTTCAAGTGCAAGAGCAGGGTAGACTTGCCAGCTCCGTTCGGGCCCACGAGAGCGACTTTTTCGCCCGGCGCAATATGCAACGACACATCCTGTAAGGCAGGCCGCCCATCCGGATAGGCAAAAGACAGATGCTCGATCTCGACCGAATGATGCATGGATTCCGCGTCCGAATCACAACTACCGTACTCAACCCCAGGCAAGCAGGCCCAGGGCGAGCAACAGAATCAGGCTCAATCCCATCCAAAGCAGGACCAGCCAATCCAATCGCGAGATGGGGGGTAAAGGCAAGGCACGTACCTCACCATCGTACCCGCGCGCCAGCATCGCCGCGTAGATGCGCTCACTGCGTTCCAGACCACGCAGGAACAAACTGCCGACCATGCCGCCAGTCACGCGCGCTCGCCAGGTTAGCGTTCCGCCAGCGCGTCGGCCTGGGACACGGCCGGAACGCGCCGCTCGCGCCTGCATCAGGCGGAGCGCCTCGTCTACCAGCACGAAGAGGTAGCGCCACATCATACTGAACATCACGACCAGCAAACGGGGCACTCCCACGCCGCGCATGGCTTGCAGTAACTGGGGGAACGGCGTCGAAGCGACCAGCAAGATAGCAACCTGCACCGAAAGCAGGGATTTGACCGCCACGCTGAGAAATCGCTGTAGCCCCTCGGCATACACGATCAGTACAGGCGAATCGGCCGGCACCATCAGAAGCGCTGTCTTTCCGTGTGTGAAGATCAGCGGGAACGCCGCCAGCGCAAATGGCAAAACCAGCAGGGAGCGCTTCCAGACATAACCAACCCCAATCCCGGCCAGGATTTCGAACGCCAGCAGCAAGACCAGCAACACAAGATATACCGGCCAGGCAGGAACTGGCATCAAGGAAATCGTTAAAATCCAGCCCAGCGTAAGGATAAACTTGATGCGTCCGTCCAGGGTATGGAGCGGACTACGGCCTGGCCGGTATGGGTCCAGAAAGTGAATGTGCATAGAACAAGGACGAGAAGTGGGCCAGATCAGGCCTCGAACGCATCGGCGAGCGCGGACTGTCGTCCACTGGGGTGATCCTGCGGCCTATTGCTCTACGCCCGATTTGGACGTACGACGGACATAAGCCACTCCCAGAGCCACGCCAAAGACAATCAACGTGCCCAGGAGGCCCGCGAGAATGGTCGCCAGCGCCTCGTTCGAGATGCCGGGGAAGACATAATCCGGAATCAGGGTATAGAACGGCTCGCGGGCGGCTTCCAGGAAACCTTGCTGTTCGGCTACCCATTCCAGACCATCGGGATGGCTGGAGGCTAGAGGGGAGAACACGGCTAGGAGCAGGGCAAACACCAGGCCGCCGACCCAAATGGCACGGCCACCACGCGCGGTTGGTTGCCCGGCCTGGAGCAGCTCGCGCCGCGCCGCGCCGATCAACGCCAGCGCGCCCAGCGTGATCAACCCTTCGCCTAGGCCGATCAAGGCGTGAATCCCGCCCATGGCCGGCACAGCAACGTTCGCCGGCGAGGTGCCCGAGAGCGCCAGTTCCAACGCGCAGGCCAGCGCGGCGACGACAATCGAAAGCCAGGCCGCCGCAAATCCACCCACGAAGGTGCCCCATGGCTTACCGCGCGCCAGTCGCTGGACGGTACGATAGGCAAAATACGACACCGCCACGCCGATCACGGCCATGTTGAAGAGGTTGGCGCCCAAGGCCAGCAAACCGCCATCTTGGAAGACCAGGGCCTGGATGCTAACCACGGTGGTCATGACGACCACGGCGGCCCAGGGACCGAGCAAAATGGTGGCCAGCGCCGCGCCGAGCAGATGGCCGGAAGTCCCGCCCGTGACGCTGAAATTGAGCATCTGGCCGGCAAAAATTGTCGCCGCCAGCACCCCCATCAGAGGCACGGCACGCTCTTGCAAGTCCCGACTCACACGTTGCAAGGCGCAGGCAATCACAATGGCCGAGAACACCCACAGGGCAATCGAGACCAACGTAGAGAGAAAACCATCGGGAATGTGCATGGGTTGAGGGGCAAGCAACATAGGAATACCTCCCACGATCGAAAGAGTCTTCAGTCAGCGCCGTCGGCCGGGGACTTTGGCCGGGCGGCACAGAGGGGACAAATACCGAAAAAGGTCAGGTGGGGGCCGATGGCACGAAAGCCCGTTTCCGCTTCCAGCTCGTCCAACAGGGAACGCAAGCGGGCGTGTTCGATGGTCACTTCCCGCCCACAGACGCGGCAGACCAGATGATGGTGCTCTGCCGGGGACAGTTCGTAGGTCAAATGTCCCCCCTCTTGATGGGAAGGATAGACCACGCCATGCTCGGCCAGGAAGTTCAAGGTGCGGTATACGGTGGCTTCGGTCATGCCAGTTTCACGCACACGCGCATAAATCTGCGACGGCGAGAGATGCCCGCCGGCGTGCAAGGCCTGCAGGATCGCCAGACGCTGCGGCGTCATGCGAAATTTCCGTTCGTGCAGGTAACGGGTCCAATGTTCGATACAGGACATATCTACCCGGATTAGGAAGGAGGCAATCGCAACGCAAGTTTAGTTGATGTTATTATTTATTGCAAATTTTATCATTTATAGGCCTGTTCTGTCAAGGCAGTGCGGTCTGGTCAACAGGAACACAGGCTTGCCTCCGAGCCGCGCGAAGCATATAATGATTCTGGCTCTGTCCCATCCTGGTGTGGCGAGGCTCCTGATGCAATCCATAGAGACGCTTGTAATAGCCCTTATCTCTTTCGTTTTGTTTCTGGCTTTAGAGTCATTTTTCTGGTCATCTCCTGTTCCTCGTATTTAGACAAAATCAGCAAAACCGCCACATGTGGCGGTTAGCGGGCAGTATCCACCACCATATATAGGAGCAAAATGTGTTTTGTCTAAACTCGAGCTGTTCAGCATGTCGGTGAAAAACTCTCTAGTAGAATGGGAATATGGTTTTATGTGTTCCAACCTCACTACCTCCTCAGAATTGTGGTTTTACTTCCAATTTGGGGGGTTGGTATTCTCATCTAGTATTATGGCCAGTGTTTACTGGTGACTGGAACTGGCTCTACTCAGATCTTGGGAATTTTCTTGTCGGTTGGATCGTATTTCTCGCTAAAAGTTTCTTACCCAGTATCTTGGAAAGAGGTGCACCGCTGGTACCGAGACGATCGGTGGTCATTTATCCGCAACATTCTGTACTTGCGGATCTATCCAGGTTTTGTGGAAGAATTGTTATTTCGCTGGTTTTTTTACGGCTGTTCTGTGGACAAACTTTGGTTGGGGAACCGCCATACTCGTCCCCGTGCTGAATATTACATGGCATCTTCCTCATTGGAGAATGTTCCAGAGTAATAGATGGCAGGCCAGGTTCACTAACATCCTTCCAATTACCGCTTTTGCTTGTGTATTGACCATCATGGCAACCTTACCCATAACATCATGGGTGCTGTCGTTGCACATGCTTTTGCAAATTGGTGTGGACTTGTCTTGCAACGAAATACATACAAGACGGATTCACAAACCAGAAAATCCGTTTAGCATTTGCGATATGAGCCTTGCTAGCACCATTTGCAGTGGACAGCGAGCCAGCCTGGTAAGCTGTTGACGAAGGAGTCTTGCTTATCCCGTCGCTGTCGCTAAAACCAACCGTTTGATACCAGGAGAGAACATATGCGTGCGCACTGCTTTCAACATGTTCCATTTGAAGGGCTCGGAAGTATCCAACCTTGGCTGAACTCGAATGGATACGAGATTTCCTTTACACGGTTTTTCGAATCGGTCGATTTGCCAGATCCGAAAGCCATTGATCTACTTGTGATCATGGGCGGTCCCATGAGTGTGAATGATGAGACCGAATTTCCATGGCTTACCCTGGAGAAACAGTTTGTTCGTGAACTCATTGAGGGTGGAAAAGCTGTCTTGGGCATCTGTCTTGGTGCACAGATAATTGCCAACGCCATGGGAGCATCTGTCTTTCCCAACCCCGTGAAGGAAATTGGCTGGTTCCCTGTGTATGGAGTCGACACTGATGCCAGCGCCACTTTCCGATTTCCACCCTCGACGATCGTGTTCCATTGGCACGGAGAGACCTTCGAGCTGCCCAATGGGGCAATACGGCTTGCAAGGAGTGAAGGATGTGAGAATCAAGCCTTTCAATTAGGCAAGCGGGGCATCGGTTTGCAGTTCCATCTCGAAACAACTCCAGAGTCAGTGCGAGCGATGATCTCACACTGTCATAGAGAATTGGTTCCATCCAGATACGTTCAAACGCAGGAAGAAATTCTAGCCGCGAGGCCAAGTCGTTATGCAACGATAAATGCCCTTATGAGCGATATCTTATCTTTTCTCCAACAAAGCAAGGACTGAAAACTGGCGACGGAAAGCGGTCTGCCACGTACCCGGCCGCCGAACCTGGACCAACTGTCTATGTATTGCTATTTCCCATCTGGAGGTGTCCTCTATGTCCACTTCCCTACCCTTCGAAACCGATCTCTTCCCCACGCCGCAAGGCGATTTGGCGATCACGTTTCTTGGTCACGGCAGTCTCCTGCTGACATTTCGCGACGCCCACATCTACGTGGACCCCTACGGCGAGGTGGCCGATTATTCCCAACTGCCGAAAGCCGATCTCGTCCTGGTGACCCACGAACACTTCGACCACCTGGACCCACAAGCCCTGGCGGCGATTCGCACACCCTCGACTGTAGTCGTTGCCAATCCAGCCGGCGCGGCGAAGGTAGAAGGAGCCATCGCCATGCGCAACGGTGAGGCGCAAACGGTGGCCGGCTTTGCTGTGGAGGCGGTGCCGGCCTATAATCTCCAGCACAAGCGCCCGGATGGTCAGCCGTTTCACCCTAAGGGAATCGGAAACGGCTACGTGCTGACGGTGGGTGGCCTGCGCATCTATGTGGCCGGCGATACGGAAAATATCCCCGAGATGAAAACGTTGCGCCAGATTGACATCGCCTTCCTGCCTATGAATTTGCCGTATACCATGACGCCGGAAATGGTCGCGGAGGCCGCCCGGTCTTTCCACCCGCGCATCCTGTATCCCTACCACTATGGTAACACCGATACGAGCCGCTTGCTGGCCTTGCTGAAGGGCGAGACAGGCATCGAGGTGCGGATTCGGAAGATGAGTTAACGAAGAGCGCCCGGCCAATTCGGTCGGGCGCTGCCTCTGCTCCGCGGCCTTTTACTGATCGGTGATGTCTACGGCGTAGTTCACGAAGTAGCGTTGCTTACCTGTTTCCACACTCAGCAGGATGTAGCAACCTTGGACTTCTTTAGGCACCGCTACCTTCGTGACCCATTCTGCCTTGTCTTTGGAGGGGGTGAGTGGCGGCGAAGCAAGATCAGGAGATGGGTAAAGGCTCATGTTTAGAACAAGTGAGTTTTGACGATACGCGAGATAAGATCTGGCGAAATACGCTTATGGTTGACGGCCAGTTCCTAGATG
>FWPU01002266.1_pt1 | contig 53917 bp, 38 predicted proteins | sample 2228361 | NCBI WGS metagenome assembly FWPU01 (sample SAMEA103939777, study PRJEB20133) | metagenome | reverse complement strand
GGCCGGGGGCGGCGGGCGGGGGCACGACCCCCGTCTCGGCGCCGGCCTCGGCGCGCGTGACCCACTGCCGGATCTCGCGCCGGCGCAGCTTGCGGGTGCCTTCGGTGCGCGGCAGCGCGTCGCCCGGCCACACGGTGACGCCGCGAACTCTCTGATGATCCTCCAGCCGGCTGTTCGCGCGGCGCACGACCTCCTCCACGTCGGTGCCCGGATCGACGACGAGCACGGCGTGCACGCGCTCTTCACCGCCGGCCGTCACGCCGACCACGGCCGACTCGACGACGCCGGGCTGCTCGTTCAGCACGCGCTCGACGTCCTCGGGGAAGACATTCAGGCCCTGGGGCGTGACGATCACTTCCTTCTTGCGTCCCCGGATGATCAGGCGCCCCTCGGCGTCGAATTCGCCGATGTCGCCCGTGTGGAACCAGCCGTCGCGGAATGCCTCGGCTGTCTCCCCCGGCGCGTTGAAGTAGCCGCGCGTCACGTTCTCCCCGCGGACCAGGATCTCGCCGTCGGGCGCCAGGCGCACCTCAACGCCGCCGATGGGCGTCCCGACCGTGCCCCTCGAGGCCCTCAGGGGATGGTTGAGCGTCACGATGGGCGCCGTCTCGGTCAGGCCGTAGCCCTGCACCACGAGGAACCCGAGGCGCGACCAGAACGCCTCGAGCTCGGCGTCGAGCGGCGCGGCGCCGACGACGAAGCTCCAGAACTTCCAGCCGAACAGGTCGTGGACGTGCCGCGCCCGCCACCACCGGCGGGCCCAGTGCAGCTCGGCCGGCGGCGGCTCGGCGGCCCCCGGGACGACGCGCACCACGTGGTCGCGCAACACCTCGAGCAGCTTGGGCACCGAGACGACGACGGAAATGCGTCGCGTCCTTACCTGTCGGACGATCTCCTGCGGGCTGTGCCCGCGGATGAAGACGACGACGCCGCCGAGCATGGGCGGGATGAAGGCCGCCATCGCCTGGCCGAACATGTGGCTGAGCGGCAGCAGGTTCAGGAACCGGATCGGGTGGAAGGGCCGGGCGAGCGTCCGGTACTTCGCGACCTCGCGCTCGATGGGAACGATGTTCGCGAGGATGTTGCGATGGGTGATGGTGACGCCCTTCGGGTCGGCCGTCGCGCCCGACGTAAAAATGATCTCCGCGAGGTCGTCGCGCGAGAGAGCTGGGCGGGGACCGAGCGTGGCCGGAGGCGCGGGCTCGGCCTGCGCTGGGGCGCCGAGGAGCGCCGGCAACCGCCACACCGGGGTCGGGTCTCCATCGTCCGGGAGGGCGACGTCGGCGCCGACGAGCAGCAGGCGCGCCGCGACGATCTGCTGGATGCGCCGGAGGAGGGCGGGCGAGGACCGGTAGTCGACCGGCACCAGGACCGCGCCGGCGAGCAGCGTGCCCCAGAGGGCGACGATCCATTCCGGCCGGTTCTCGCACCAGATGGCGACGCGGTCGCCCCGGGCGACGCCGCTAGCCTCGAGCCGCGCCGCGAACGCGGCGGCGGCGCGGCCGACCTCCCGATACGTCCACGTTCGGCCTCGATAGCCGTCGTCGTACACGAGGAAGTCGCCGTCGAGCTGGACGAGGTCATCGAGGAAGTCGACGAGCGTCTCGCGCCGCATACAGGGGCATTATGCGGCAAGGCGTGGGCTAGGCCGACAGGGGCTCGCCGCTGGGCCCCCTTGACGAGGTCGCGCCTTCCAACGTTCAATAGGCGGACCGGAGGTCAGTCGAACAACGGCGCGCGGATCGGGCGTGTGCGCGGATGCGCGCCGGACTGAAACGCGATGCGGATCTTTCTGACCGGCGCGACCGGCTATCTCGGATCGGCGGTGCTCGAGGCGTGCATCCGCCACGGACACCAGGTCACGGCGTTCGTGCGGCGACGGGAGCAGGCGGCGGCGCTCGCCGCGCGCGGCGTAGAGGCGGTGGTCGGCACGCTCGGGAACCCCAGCACGTATCGCAAGGCGGCAGTGGGCTTCGACGCCTACGTGCACGCCGCGCTGGAGGCGTCGGACCGTGGGCCCGAGATCGACCGCCTGGCCGTCGACACGCTCGTGGAGGCGGCCGCCGAGGCGTCGTCGGCGGTCTTCGTGTATACGTCGGGGGTCTGGGTGCTGGGGACGCAGCGCGTCCCGGCAGACGAGCGCGCGTCGCTCGACCCGCCGGCCATCGCGGCGTGGCGCCGGGCGAGCGAGGCGCGCGTCCTCGAGGCGGCCGGCCCCGGCCTCCGCACCGCGGTCGTGCGTCCCGGCATCGTCTACGGGGGCGCGCGCGGGATCGTGGCGGATCTCTTCAGGGACGCGGCCAACGGCCTGATGCGCGTCATCGGGAACGGCGAGAACCACTGGGCGCTCGTTTACGACCGCGACCTCGCGGACCTCTACGTCCGCCTGCTCGCCGACGCGGAGGCGTCGGGCATCTACCACGCGACCGACGAGGGCGACGAGCGCGTCATCGACATCGTGGAGGCCATCGCGCGCGTGGTGCCTAGGCGACCCGAGATCCGCCACATGCCGGTCGAGGAGGCCCGCGCGAAGCTGGGGCCGTACGCCGACGCGCTGGCGCTCGACCAGATCGTGCGCAGCCCGCGCGCCCGCGCGCTCGGGTGGATGCCGTCGCTCCGCTCGGTGGCCGACAACGCCGGTCGGCTCTTCCAGGAGTGGCGGCAGGGACGCGAGGCCGCGTAGGCAGCGCGCGACAAGCGCCGGCAACTCACGTTCCGGGGCAGCCAAGGAGGAGGCATGAGTCGACCGAGCTATATCACCATGGGCATCGTCGCGGCCATGCTCCTGTGCGGGAAGACGGCCGCGGCGCAGACCGACCCCCACGCGGGGCACCAGACCCCGGCGCAGGCGCCGAAGGCCGCCGGGTTGGTGAATGAGGCGCTGCCGCCAGACGCGGACCACGCGAAGGAGGCCCTCGCTAAGTCGCCGCGCCACAAAGAGTGGGTGGACGCGCCGATGCCGGACGGCACCAAGCTTCAGACCTTCGTGGTCTATCCCGAGCGGAAGGACAAAGCGGGCCTCGTCATCGTCATCCACGAGATCTTCGGGTTGACGGACTGGATCCGGGGGGTCGCCGACCAGCTCGCCGAGGACGGGTTCATCGCCCTCGCCCCGGACCTACTGTCAGGCAAGGCCCCCGGTGGCGGCGGGTCGCAGGAACTCGGCGAGGAGGGCGCGACGAAAGTCATCCGCACCCTGACGCCTGAGGACGTCGTCGGGCGACTGAACGCGGTGCGGGAGTACGCGCTCAAGATTCCCGCGGGCAACGGCAAGGTGGGCGTCGTGGGCTACTGCTGGGGCGGTTCGCAGAGCTTCCTCTATGCGACGGCCCAGCCCGCGCTGAACGCCGCGGTCGTTTACTACGGGTCGTCGCCGTCGGATCCGGCGGCCTTCGCGCGCATCCAGGCGCCGGTCCTCGGCCTCTATGGCGGCGACGATGCCCGGGTGAACGCGACGATTGCGCCGGCCGACGCGGCGATGAAGAAGCTGGGCAAGCGCTACACGTATCACATCTACGAAGGCGCTGGGCACGGCTTCTTGCGGCAGCAGACCGGTCGCGACGGCGCCAACATGAGGGCGACCGAGCAGGCCTGGCCAGCGACAATCGCGTTCTTCCGAGAGCACCTGAAGTAGCGCGTCCCGCTCGGGCGAAACGAGCGTCGCAGCGCCCGATCCCCGGCGGGTGCCGGGGCGTTCGCGGTCCTACCGGATCGACACGCCGGCACTCGCGACGAATCTGGTCGTCTTCGGTCGCGCCGGCGTGTCTCTCGTCTCGGCCTGCGCGCCGAGCGCGAGCCAGCGGAGGTCGAACGAGAAGGCAAGGTGCGGCCGCGCGAACCATCGCGCGCCGCCACCGAAGCTGATGGTCCGCACGCGTGGCGACGCCGACGGCTCGGGCGCGGCCCGCAGGCGCGAGCGGTAGATCGACCCGCCCAAGCCGGCGCTGACGTAGCTCCATCCGTCCCGCGATCCGAAGTTGAACGAGAGCTCGGGCAGAAGCGACATCAGCGTCGTCTCGCCGGTGGGTCCCGTCGGCTGGCCCTCTGGGTTGACCGGCGTGGCGGCGCCACGCGTCCAGAGTCCGAACGCACCCAGGCCAAGCGTGACGCCGCCCACGCGCGCCGGATAGAGGTGCACGCCCACCCTGGCGCCCAGGCCCCGCTTCGGCAGGCTCTCGACCGTCACGCCCAGCGGCCCTGTCACCTGGCCCGGCTGGTCGTAGATCGCCACCGAACCGTGCAGGTCGACGACCAGGCCGCTGACGGGCCGAACGACCTGCGCGGCGCCGGGTGGGCTGGCAAGGAGCGCGGCGAGCAGCACGAGGTGGGCTGAGGCGGCGAATTTGAAGAGAGCAGTTCCGAGACTGCGGGCCATCCCGCGCAGTATACCCAAGCCCGCGTCTTGACGACGCTGAGAGCCTTTGGGAGGGTTGGGGTCTCCAGCCCCACACGCGAACCGCGCAGGCAGCGCAGACCTGTGTCGTCCCGGGCCGGGCCCGAGCATGACGTTTCGCTTTACGCCCCCCGGTGGAGCCACCGCCTAGGGTGGCGCTGAGGGTTCCCGAGACCGAGTGCGACATCAGCCCATCGCAGTTCGATCATGACCTGCGCTCGACGGCGAGTGAGTCGGTCGTCGAGGTCTCGAACTTCCCCGTCGGACGCTTGATTTTGCGCGTCCTCCAGGACACGGTGGACTCCTCGCTCACGGTGCCCGGGCCCGAGCTTCGGATTCGCGGCGTGAAGTGGTGATGGCCGTGCGCGCGAGCCCCGCGCGCGAGGGGGCACATCGTGGCGAGTATACTGAAGGGCGCCACGATGCCCGACCTCGTTTCCCTGGATGCGATTCGCGAGGCTGCGCAGCGCATCCGTCCCATCGCCCGGGTCACGCCGCTTCACGACGTGTCGCTCGCCGCGGGGTTGCCGCTGCGTTTCAAGTGCGAGAACCTGCAGCCCGGCGGGGCGTTCAAGATCCGCGGCGCCTGCAACATGCTCATGCAGCTCGACGCCGAGGAGCGCCGGCGCGGCGTCGTGACCTACTCCTCCGGCAACCACGGACAGGCCCTCGCCCTCGCCGCCAAACTCCTCGGCATCCGCGCCGTCGTCGTCATGCCGACGACGGCCCCGGCCGTCAAGGTGGAGGGTGTGCGCAGGTTCGACGCCGAGGTGATCTTCACGGGGACAACGTCCGCGGAACGTCGCGCCCGCGCAGAGGAAGAGGTGCGGACGCGCGGCCTCGTGATGGTGCCGCCGTTCGACCACCCGTGGATCGTCGCCGGTCAGGGGACCGCGGGGCTCGAGATCGTCGAGCAGTGCGCCGAGCTGGGCGCCGTCTACGCGCCCGTCGGCGGGGGCGGCCTGGTTTCGGGCATCGCCGCCGCGGTCAAGCGGCTCAAGCCGCGCGTGCGGGTCGTCGGCGTCGAACCCGTCGGCGCGGCCAAGATGACGGCGTCGCTCGCCGCTGGCCGCCCGGTGACGCTCGAGCAGACGAGCAGCATCGCCGACGGTTTGTTGCCGGTGCGGCCGGGCGACCTGACCTTCGCCCACGTGCAGGCGCTCGTCGACGAGGTGGTGACGGTGGACGACCGGGCCATCGCGCAGGCGGTCGTCTGGCTGTTTCGTCACGCCAAGCTGGTCGTCGAGCCGAGCGGGGCGGCCAGCGTCGCGGCGGTCTTTGCGGCCGGGGCCCAGGCGGCACGCGACGGCGTGGTGGTGGCGGTGTTGAGCGGCGGCAACATCGCCCTGGAGACGCTCGTGACGCTCGCCGCGTGAGCGCCCTCCCACGTCGAAGGCCGCGCCGGTCTCGCACACCTGGCACATCGTGAGGACTGCGAGGGCCGAATCATCAGTCCCGGGTGGAACGCGGGGGGCGTCGGCGGCATGAGCAAGGGCCCCGCGCCTTCACGGTCGGGTTAGGTTTGCGTTGACGTCAGCACGACTGGTCACACGAACTGGTCACATGGAAATCGGGGCGGCTGGGTTCCAGGGCGCGTGTCTCGCCCTTTTCGATCGCGTGCGGACCGGCGTCTGAGCGCGAAGGCGATCGCGGCGCTCGACCGGTTGCCTCGCGACGACCGGCCCTGTGTCGCCGACGTCAGTGTGTGGGAAGTAGCAACGCTCGTCGAGCGCGGGCGCTTGACGCTCGATGTCCCGCTCCGTGAGTGGCTCGAGGCGGCGGGGCACCCGCGCTCGGTGCGCCTCCTTCCGGTGACACCAGCGATCGCCGCGGAAGTGGCCAACCTGAGGGTGTCATATCCCCGCGACCCGGCCGATCGCCTCATCGTCGCCACCGCCCGCGTGCTGGACCTCCCCGTGCTTACCCACGATCGGCGGATCACGCGCTCACGACTGGTCGCGCGCTGGCGGCCCGACGCCTGAACGGGCCGCGAGCCGCTCCGCGGGTCGGGCGGATTCTCTGCGGATCGGGCCTACCGAGGCGCCGCGCCGCCGGCCGCTTACTCGGCGGACTGGGCGAGGCGCTTCCTGGCGAACTCGATGCCCTGCTCGGTCGTCGTGATCTCGCCGTCGAGCTGGCGTTCGTAAATCTCCCGCAGCAGCTCGCCGACGCGTGGCCCCGGCTCGAGTCCCAGGCGCAGCAGGTGGCGCCCCAGCACGAGGGGCGGGGGGGCCGCCTGGTCCACGCCGAGCGCCCGGGCGCGCTCGAGGAACCACTCGATCGCCGAGCAGTCGAACGCGCCGCCGCGGCCGAGGCAGTCGGCGCGGGCGAAGCGCGCGAGCAGCTCCAGGTTGACCTTCCGCGCCAGGCGTCGGAACGCGCCGTCGCTGACCGGCGTCGACGATCGGTGGAACATGATCGGTTTGAGATGGTGCGCGACCAACCCGAGCACCTGACTCCGCACGTCGAACCCGTCGATGGTGTGCACGTTCAGGCGGTCGAGGATCGCCGTGGTCGGCGTTACACCGGCCGCCTCATGGTCGTACGACCGGATGCGGCCGTCGATGACCGCGGTCGTCGCCGGCTTGCCCAGGTCGTGACAGAGCGCCGCGAGCAGAATCGTCAGCTCCCGCGCCCGGCCGAGCGGTTCTTCGTCGAGCAGACGCCGGGCTTCGTCGAGCACCATCAGCGTGTGCGTCCAGACGTCCCCCTCGGGATGCCACTCGGGCTCCTGTGGGCATCCCACGAGGGCGGCGAGTTCGGGGAAGAGCTGCGCCACGACGCCCAGGTCGAGCGCGAGGGCGAGGCCAATCGACGGCCGCCGCGCGCGCAGGAGCAGCTTCTCGATCTCGCCCCAAACGCGTTCGGCGGGGAGGTCGTCCAGCGCGACCTGGCGGCAGAGCTGTCGGGTGGCCTCGTCCATCGTGAGGTCGAAGCGCGCCGCGAGCTGCACCGCCCGGAGCACGCGCAGGCTGTCGTCGCCGAACGTCGCCGGGTCGACGGCGCGGAGCACCCGGCGCTCCAGGTCGGCCCGGCCGCCGTACGGGTCCAGGTAGTCGTCCTCGATCGGGTCCCAGGCGATCGCGTTGATCGTGAAATCGCGCCGACGAGCCGCCTCTTCGACCGAAAGCTGGGGGTCTCCGGTCACGACGAAGCCGCGATGCCCGCGACCGACCTTCGAGTCGCGACGGGGCAAAGCGACGTCGAGGCCGCCGACCTTGTAGACCGTGAAGCTCTCGCCGACCGTGTCCACGCGACCGATCTGGTCGAGCAGCGCGCGGAGCGCCTCGGGGGCCAGGCCATAGACCTCCAGGTCGACGTCCTTCGACTCGATGCCTAGCAGTCGGTCGCGGACCCAACCCCCGACGATGAGCGCGCGCCCCCCGCGCTCGCGGACCAGGGACGCGAGGCGACGAGGAAGTTGAAGGTCGGCCATCGGTAGCCATCGTACTCTGGAACGGGGGGCTGAAGCTTGGCCGCGAAGGGGGCTGGAAGAGCGAGGGATGCGGGGGGCGCAGCGATGCGTCGCCGAGCCTCAGGTCGGCCGCGCTGCCGAGCTGCCGGTCTGAAGCCCGGGCACGACGTGGATGGGTGAGGGTGTGGGTCCCGCGGTGAAGGCACCCGTGTTAGACTCGGCGCGGCGCACCTGCCATGGACCCGACGCTGCGCTTGCTTCGCGATCTCGTTGCGCTCGACTCGGTGAACCCGTCGCTCGTGCCCGGCGCGGCCGGCGAAGCCGCCGTCGCGGTCCGCCTGGCCGACGAGCTGCGCGGCATCGGGCTCGACGTCGAGCTGACCGAGGTCCAGCCCGGTCGGCCGAACGTTGTCGGCGTACTCGAGGGACGCGAGCCGGGACGCACCCTGATGTTCTGCGGGCATCTCGACACGGTCGGCGTCGAGGGCATGGATCGACCCTTCGACCCGGTCGAGCGCGACGGCCGCCTCTATGGTCGCGGCGCCCAGGACATGAAGGGTGGCGTCGCCGCGATGGTCGGCGCGGCGCGTCAGCTCGCCGGTTCGCTCGCCCGCGGGCGCCTCGTGGTCGCGGGCGTCGTGGACGAGGAGTACGCCAGCGTGGGGGCCGAGGCGCTCGTCAGGCGCTGGAGGGCCGACGCCGCCGTCGTGACCGAGCCGACGGACCTGCAGATTGCGGTGGCGCACAAGGGCTTCGCGTGGATCGACATCGAAACGCGCGGGCGCGCCGCGCACGGGAGCCGCCCGCAGGAAGGCCGCGACGCCATCATGCACATGGGGCGCGTGCTCGCCCGCCTCGAAGCGCTCGACCGCGCGCTCCAGGCGCGGCCGCCCCAGCCGCTCGTCGGCACCGCGTCGCTCCACGCGTCGACCATCCAGGGCGGGCGTGAGCGGTCGAGCTATCCCGACCGCTGCGGGCTGCAGGTGGAACGACGGACGGTCGCCGGGGAGACGGGCGAGCTGGCCCTCGCCGAGGTTGAACGCGTGCTCGCAGAACTCCGGGCTGAGGATCCGGAGTTCGAGGCCACGGCGCGCCTGACGTTCAGCCGCCCCCCGTACGCGATGGCCGCCGACCACGAGCTCGTCCGGACGCTGGCCGGCGTCCTCGAGGCGCAGGGGCGCGAGCCAGTCATCGCGGGCATGAGCTTCTGGACCGACGCGGCCATCCTCGGCGAATCCGGTATCCCCTCGGTGCTCTTCGGCCCAGGCGGCGCGGGTCTCCACGGCATGGATGAGCAGGTGCGGCTCGACGACGTGTTCGCGTGCCGTGACGCGCTCGCCGCGCTGGCGCGCGCCTTCTGCTGACGCGACCGCTCCGAGCGCAGCGCGTCCCGATCGCGGCGACTCCCCCGTTCCCTATCGTCACCGTTCGCGCACGAGGCCCCGCAGGACGAACCCGACGTTGGCCGGACGCTCGCCCAGCCGTCGCATGAAGTACGGGAACCACTCGCGGCCGAACGGGACGTAGACGCGCACCCGGTAGCCCTCCGCCAGGAGTGCCGCCTGCAGGTCCCGGCGGATCCCGTACAGCATCTGGAATTCGAAGCGCTCCGGCGCGACGCCGCGCTCGGCGGCGAAGCGCTTGGTCGCGTCGATCATCTGCGGGTCGTGCGTCGCGATGGCGGGGTAGACCCCGTCGGTGAGCAGCGTTCGCATCAGGCGGACGAATGCCCGGTCGACGTCCGCCTTGCGGTGATAGGCGACCGAGCGCGGCTCCTTGTACGCGCCCTTGACCAGCCGCACGCGCGCGCCCAGGCGGTTGACCCGCGCGAGGTCCTGCTCGCTGCGCCGCAGCATCGACTGCAGGACGACGCCCGTGTTCCGATAACCTACCCGCCAGACCGTTTCGAAGATGTCGAGCGTCGCCTCGACGTACGGCGAGCTCTCCATGTCGATGCGCACGAACAGGTCGTGGGGCCCCGCGGCGTCCAGCACGCGCCGCAGGTTGTCGAGGCAGGTCAGGCGGTCCAGGTCGAGGCCAAGCTGGGTGAGCTTGAGCGAGATGTTGCGGTCGACGCCCGCCTCGACGAGCCGTTCGACGATCGCCACGTAGGCGCTCGCCGCCGCGCGGGCCTCCTCGGCGGTGGCGACGCTCTCGCCGAGGTGGTCGAGGGTGACGAGCGAGCCGTTGGCCTGGAGGGCGCGGACCGCGTCCAGCGCCTCCTCGATGGTCTCTCCCGCGATGAAGCGGCGGGCGAAGCCGCCCGAGGGGCGGAGACCGTAGCGCGACGCCAGGTGCTTCAACGTGCGGCTGCGAGCGAGGGTGTGGAAAAAAGCCTTCGATGCGGCATCCAGCATGCTCAATGAGTCCGGGTGTGACGGGTCGAGGCGGTCCGGCCGGGGCCGGCGAGCAGGTGTTGGATCGTGCGGGCGTAGTACCGGAGGACGAGGCGGTCGCGCACGCGATAGCCGCGGCCGCGCTCGACGACCAGCACGCGGCGCCGCACGAGCGCCTCGGTTCCGTCGTCGACGGCCTGGCGGGCGCTGGCAACCCCGAGGTTGGCGCCCGCGACGCGAAGGGTGACGAGGAGCGCGTCGACGCGGTCCTCGAGCTCGGCGCGCGTCGCCGACGGCCGCATGGCCGCCGCCACGAGCGCGGTGGGCAGCACTTTGTAGAGCTGGCCGATGCGCGCCCGGACCTCGCGGGCGAGCGCCAGCACGTCGTGCCGCGAGTTCGGGTCGTAGGAGTCGAGCGCGATGGGGGCGCCGAAGGTCACGAACGCCCGCGACTGGTACCCGACGGCGTAGCGCACCATCTCGGCGACCTCGCGCGAGAACCGCCGCGGGCGCCGCGGCCCCGTCTGGTGCGCGAGGATGTGATCTTCCAGGACGAGGTCGTACGCGATCGCCGTCGGCACCACGACCGGCCGGGGCGAGACGTCGTGCGCGAGCAGAACGGCGTGCAGCAAGCCCGTCTTCGGCGTCTCGAGTCCCCCGCTGTAACTTCGCCCGCCTTCGAAGAAGAACAGCAAATCCCGCCGCCGGAGCAGCTCAGCCACGTACGCCTTGAGCGTGGCGAGATACGCCGGGTCCCGCGTCTGGCGCCGGATCGGGATCGCGCCGGTCACGTGCCGGTGGAGCAGGCCAAGCGGCCCGCCGAACAGGTTGATCCCCGCGGCGATGACCGGCGGTCGCACCCCGTTGTCGTCCAGCACGAGCGGTTCCACGAGGTAGTCGGTGTGACTCTTGTGGTTCGACACGTAGACGACGCGGCCCCGCGCCGTCGCCTGGCGCACGAGGTCGACGTGCTCCTGGCGTCGCTCGATCTTGCGCAGGATGGGGTACAGAGGGTGCTTGAGCGCGCGGTAGAACGAGTAGCGCTGCGTGGTCTGCAGCTCGTCGAGATACTCCCGGATCCTCGCCTCGACGTCGTCGCCGGCGCGGGCGCTGCGCAGGTAGCGCGCGACTTCCTCGCGCGCCAGCACCGCCTCCGTGAGGTCCTCGCGCATGGGGTGCTTTCCCCTCGGCCTCGCCCTCTGCCCTGAAGGGGCAGCGAGCGGACGAGTCGCCGCTCACCCTGACCCTCTCCTCCGACGGGGAGAGGGACGTGTCGCTGCTACGGGGCCAAGCGCGGCGCGAGCGCCGCGGCGACCCGTTCGACGAGCGCCCGGTCGCCGGGCCCGAACGCCGCCGGCGCGTCGCTGTCGATGTCGATCTCACCCAGCACGCGGTCGCCGTCGAGGATCGGCACGACGATCTCCGACCGCGTCTCGAGGCTGCAGGCGAGATACCGCGGGTCCGCGCTCACCTCGTCCACCACGATCGTGCGCTTCTCGCGCGCCGCGGCGCCGCACAGACCGCGGTCGAGGGGGATGCGCGTGTGCGGCGAGGGTGTGCCCAGGAACGGGCCGAGCACCAGCTCGTCGCCGTCGAGGAGGTAGATGCCGACCCAGGTGTACTCGGGCCGGTGCGCCCTGAGGCCCGCAACCGCGCGGGTCATCGCCGACTGCGCGTCGGGCGCCTCCGCGACCGCGCGCACAATCGCCTCTGCCGTCCGCTGTTCGCGCTCGGTCATCGCTCGACGTCGTCCAGCCGCTCGGACCCCGCCCGCCCCGTGCGGGCGAGGCTCGCCGACCGGCCCATTATAATGAACCGCCGCGGCGCCTCGCGGCGGACGCGCCGGGCCGTGGTAGACTGGCGCCATCGGCACGCCGGAGACGCGCAGGATTGGCCTGTGGGGCCGACGCGCGTCGGCGCGCGGCCGGCCCGAGGAATCGCGTTTGCCTGTGCCGACGTCCACCGCCAAGGTCACCCTTCACAACATCGCCACGCGCCTGCGGATCGATTCGATCCGAGCCACCACCGAGGCCGGGAGCGGCCACCCGACGAGCTGTCTGTCGGCGGCCGAGATCGTCGCCACGCTCTTCTTCGGCGAGATGCGGTTTGACCCGAGCGACCCGCGACACCCCGACGCCGACCGGTTCGTGCTGTCGAAGGGCCACGCGGCGCCGCTGCTGTACGCCGCCTGGGCCGAGGCCGGCGCGCTCGACCGGTCCGATCTGCTCCGCCTCCGCCGGATCGAGTCGGACCTCGAGGGGCACCCCACGCCGCGCGTGCCGTTCGTCGACGTGGCGACCGGCTCGCTCGGCCAGGGCCTGGCGGCGGCGATCGGCATGGCGCTCTACGCGCGGCACATCGGCTCGGAAGCGCGGACCTACGTGCTCATGGGTGACGGCGAGACGGCCGAGGGCGCGGTGTGGGAGGCGGCGCAGACCGCCGTGTATCATCGCCTCGACTCGCTCTGCGCGATCACCGACGTCAACGGGCTCGGGCAGAGTCGCCGCACGCAGTGGGGACACGACACCGAGGAGTTCGCGCGCCGCTGGCGCGCCTTCGGGTGGCACGCCATCGCCGTCGACGGCCACGACATCGACGCGCTGCTCGCGGCCTATGCGGAGGCCCGCGCGACCCCCCGCCGGCCCACCATGATCCTCGCGCGCACCGTCAAAGGCAAGGGCGTCGCCGCGCTCGAGGGCCGGGACGGGTGGCACGGCCGCCCCCTCAAGAAAGGCCCCGAGGCCGACGCGGCGATCGCCGAGCTCGAGGCGCAACTGGTGCCCGACGAGCCGGCGCGTCCGCCCATCCCGCGCCCGAGGGCGCGCGGACGGCCGTCCGTCGCCCCGCCGGATTACGCCGCGATCCCGCCGCCGCCCTATCGCGTGGGGGACCAGGTGGCCACGCGCGAGGCGTGGGGCGCGGCGATCGTCGCGCTGGGCGGCGTCGACCCGCGGGTCGTGGCCCTCGACGGCGACGTCAAGAACTCGACGTTCAGCGAGAAGTTCGAGCAGGCCTACCCGGACCGCTTCTTCCAGTACTTCATCGCCGAGCAGGTTATGGTCGGGGCGGCCATGGGCTTCGCGAGCCGCGGGGCCATCCCGTTCCCCTCGACCTTCGCGTGCTTCCTGACGCGCGCGGCCGACTTCATCCGCATGGCGGGCATCTCCAACCTCAACGTCAAGCTCGCTGGGTCCCACGCGGGGGTCTCGATCGGAGAAGACGGCCCGTCCCAGATGGGACTCGAAGACCTGGCCCTCATGCGCGCGGTGCCCACCTGCACGGTCGTCTACCCCTGCGACGCCGTGAGCGCCGCCCGCCTCGTCGTCGAGGTCGCGGCCAGGCCGGGACCGGCCTACATCCGGACAACGCGCCCGAAGACGCCGGTCATCTACGAGGCGTCGGAGCGGTTTCCCATCGGGGGGTCGAAAGTGCTGCGGGCGAGCGACCGCGACGTGGCGGTGGTCGTGGCCGCCGGCATCACGGTCTTCGAGGCCCTCGCGGCGTACGAGGCCCTGGCGCGCGAGGGCCTGCCCGTCCGCGTGATCGATGCCTACTCGATCCAGCCGATCGATCAGGCCACGCTCGTGGCGGCCGGGCGAGAGGCCGGCGGCGTCGTCGTGAGTGTCGAGGATCACTACGCCGCGGGCGGGCTCGGCGACGCCGTGGCTGACGCGATCGCGAGCGAGCGCTTCGCCCTCTATCGACTGGCGGTGCGCGAAATCCCACGCAGCGGGACGCCCCACGAACTGCTCGACCGCTACGGCATCAGCGCTCGGCACATCGTCGACACGGTCAGGCGGGTGAGCGGCCTATAGGCCACCGCGCTCGGTCGAAGAACGCCGCCAGGAGTTGCCGCAGCAAGTCCGAGCGCTCACTCAGCACGTCGAAGAGGTCGTCGCGCTCGATGCGCAGCGCGAGGCCTCTCCGCACCGCGCGCAGCCGGCGAGCGAGGGGCACCCCAGCCAGTGTCTCGACGAGCCCGACCACGTCGCCGCCGTGCACCGCGATGGCGTCGCCCGGCGCGGACAGCGGCGGCTCGAGCGCCAGCTCTCCGGAGAGGAGGACTGTGACGGCCGGCGGGTCGCCTTCGCCCGCGACGACGACGCCAGGCTCGAGCGGCGTCTCGCGGACGATCGCCGCCAGGTGCTGCAGATCCCCGGCGGCAACGCGCGAGAGGACCGGCAGTCGGCGCAGGATGAGGGTCCTGTCCACCGGCGCCAGGGGCCCTGCCCGCCCCTGGGCATCGGCCACGTCTCCGCGGGCCCCACGCTGCACGAGGCGCCACGCCGGGGAGCAGCGCTCGAGCACCGCGCGGAAGAGGTTCTGGACGAGGTCGGCATTGTCGGCGAGCCACGTCTCGAACGCCTCCCGCTCCATCCGCCAGATCACGCCGGGCTCGACTGCGCGTACCTCCTCATCGGCGGGCGAGCCCGTCAGGAGATCGTCGAGGCCGATGAGGGCCGACGGCTCGATCGCCTGCTCGCGGCCGCCGCGATCGCGGGCGGCGGCGCGACCGGCGAGGAGGATGGTGACCGTGTCGGGAACGGTCCCCGCGCGCAAGAGCTCATCGTCGGCCGCCGTCCGGACCTGGTGACCCGCTGCGGCCAGACGGAAGAGCTCGTCGATCGTGGCCGACGAGAAGAGCGGCGTGCGGCGCATCGCGCGCGCCACGGCGGCGAGCGGGAGCGGCTCTCGCCAGGAGAGCCGCACGCGCCCGCCGGAGAGGCGGCGCTCGGCGAGCGCCCACGAGGCGGCCTCGAAGACGGGCCAGTCGTGCGGGTCGCGGTGCGCGAGGATGTGCTCGAGGTCGGCCTCGAGCGCCCACACCTCGCGCTCGCGAACCAGGTCGATGGCAAGCGCCGCCACGACCGGGTCCTCGTCGTGGACGAGCCCGAGCAGTGTCTCCTCCTCGTCGCGCGGTCGGGTCCGCAGGACAACGTAGCCGCGCCGCAGCTTCTCCGGGAGGGGCGCGTCGTCCAGGATTGGCATGAGCTGCCGGCGAAGCGACCCGGCGAGGACGTTGTCGAGATACTCGACCGCGCTCGCGCGCGCCCGCGCGTCGCCGTGGTCGATCGCCCAGCGCGCGGCGAGCACGTCCCGCCCCGGGTAGAGCAGGCCCAGCAGCCGGTAGAGCCGGTCGAGCGCGCGGTCTCGCTTCTCCGCCAGAGCCACGGCGAGGAGCGCGTCGGCCGGCACGCGCGCCCGGTTGACCAGATCGTGGTGCGCGGACAGGGCCGCGTAGTATCGGCGCACCTCCGCGAGCGCCAGGCGCTCGATGGCCGCGGGCGGATAGACCAGCTCCGGGCGCTCGCGCGCGAGCCGCTCGATCGCGGCGACGGCCTTGTAGCGCAGGAAGCCGTCGCGGTCGCCGAGTGCGTCGACGAGGGTGTCCATCGACGCCTGGCACGGGATGCGCGCCAGCGTCGCGGGCAGATGGCGCCGCACCCACGGCGACTCGTGCGGGTCTCGGAGGAAATACGCCAGCGCGCCGACGACCTCCTCGCCGTAGCTCACCAGCGCGGCGCGCGCCGCGCCCTTCAGCCGTCGATCGGCCAGGCGGACGACGAGCGCCGGGACGAACCTCGGGTCGGGGCGGCCGAACGCGCGGACGCTCCGCAGGGCCTCCTCGATGACCTCGGGGTCCGGGTCGCTCAGGAGCGGCACGAGGAGCGCCGCCAGGCGTCCATCGCCGACGTGGCGCAGCGTCACCGCGAGGTGGCGCCTGGCAGCGGCCGCCTCCGGGCGCGGGTCGTGGGCGAGGTCGGCCAGCCGGGCCACGGCGGCCTGAGCGTCGCCCGGCTCGCCTGTCGTGGCGAGGGCGACGGCCGCGGTGACGACCACCCGCAGGTCCTCCGCATCGAGGAGCGATCGATACAGCGCCGCCGCCTCGGCTCGCCGGATCGCCGCGAGCGCCGTGACGGCCGCCGCCCGGATCTCCGCGTCGGCGTCGCCGACGAGGCGCTCGATGACGGGCGCCGACCGGGCCGCGAGGTCGCGGCGAAGCGCCCCGACGGCCGCGAGCGCCCGCTGGCGCACCCGCGGCGACGGGTGGTGCAGGAGCAACGGCGTCACCAAGTGGCGCTTGTCGAGCGCTTCGAGGAGATCGATGGCGTTCAGCACCCGCGCCTCGTCCGGTTGCGCGAGTTCTTCGACGAGCGTCTCGACGGTCGCCAGGTCCGCGACAGGCAGCCGCACCTCCGCCGGCCGCACCTCCAGACGCTCGAGGCTCGCGCGGAACGCCCGCAGATAGGCGAGTTTCGCCCGATGGGCCCCGAAGGCCCACAGCCCGACCATCGCGAGGCTCGCGTAGCTGATGCGCTGCCAGTCGAGGCCGAGTCCCCACGGCTGCACCAGCACGAGGAGCACCAGCGCGCCGGCCGCCTTCGCGACGCGGTCGACCGTCACGTCGACGAAGGCCTTCGCCCGGAGCTTCAGGTCGGTGGGCAGCGGCAGGAACACGATCTCGCGGGTCGTCTTGTCCACCGTGTAGCGGAGCGACTGGTCGAGGATCCGCGCGAGCGCCGGTGCCCACAGAGCCGCGTTGAGGAGCATCACGATGGCCGTCGCGCCCAGACCGACCGGCAGGACGAGCAAGGCGACGCCGATGCCCAGGGAGCGCTGAATGCGGCTCGTCAGCCAGACCTGGATGACGAACGCCAGCGCCGACATCCAGACCCCGACGAGCCCGAGGAACGACGTCAGGGCATCGACGTCCTGACGACCCCGGCTGGCTTCGGCGGCCATGTTGAGCTGCTGCTCGACGATGGCGGCGCCCACCGCGGCGAAGCCGATGACGAGCGCGATGAGCTGCAGGTGGCGCGAGCGCCGGAGCAGGGCGATCGCCTCGCCGAAGCCGACGCCGCGGGTCGCCTCGCCCTCGGCCGGCTCAGCGAGCGGCGGGCGCTTCCATGCGATCAGGGCCGCCACGACGGCGGCGCAGAGGGCGAGCAGGCCGGCGGCGACGAGCAGCAGGTTGAGTGCGCCCAGCCGCTCCGCAGCGACGGCGAGCGCGTTGCCCGCTGTCCCGCCGAGCGGGGCACCGCCGCCGATGAACCCGAAAAGGCGCTTGGCCTGCCGCGGGTCGTACAGCACGTTGGCGAGCGTCCAGAACTGGCTGATGAGCAGCACGCCGAGGAGAAGGCCGAACAGATAGAAGGCGACGGACACCCACGGCTGCCCCGTCTGGAACAACGCGTAGAACATCGCCAGCAGCGCGGCGAGTGCCCCCTGGGCGATCGGCAGGCCCCAGCGCCGCGGCAGTCGCGCCAGGGCCCACGTGTAGCCCGCCATCAGGAAGCCGATGAGGAGTCCGGCGGCGAGCAGCACGTAGGGGAGGTTGGCGGCGCCGAGATCCCGGATGAACTGCGACCGGGTGAGCGGCTTGACCGCGTTGTAGGCGGTTATGGCCAGGAAGCTGTACGCGAACATCAGGGACGCCGCGCCGAGTTCGCCCCGGCGGAGCTCGACGATGGGTGCGAGGAGGCGAGCGACCATGAAGTGGAGCCTCAAGCCTATGCCAGCCCCTGCGCGACGGCAAGCGAAGAGATGAAAATCGCCCGGTGCGTCGCGGGTCGGTGCGGTAGACTAGCGACGGCTTCCGCATGCGAGCACGTCTGGAGGAGTGGCTGGCGCTCAGGCCCGGCGAAGGGCGGCTCGTCGTCCTGAGCGCGCTGTACGTGGCGTGTGTCGTGGGAGCGTTTCTGCTCGCGAAGCCCGTCAGGAACGCGCTCTTCCTGGAGGAGTACGGCCCGTATCGGCTCGCGTACGTGTACGCGGCCGTGCCGGTCGTCCTCTCGGTCTGGCTGCCGCTCCACCGCCTGGCGGCAGACCGCTTCGGCCCGCACCGCATCCTCGTGGCCACGCTCATCGGCTCCGCCCTCGCGGCAGCGCTCTTCTGGTTCGGATTCCGCGTCAGTGCCCGCGGGTGGCTCCCGGCGGTGTTTTACGTTTTCGTCAACTGCTTCGGGGTGGTGGCGCCGGTCCAGGCGTGGGGGCTCATCGGGACCTTGTTCGATACGCGGCAGGCCAAACGCCTCTTCGGGCTCATCGGCGGGGGCGCGTCGGTCGGCGCCATCGCGGGCGGTGTGATGGCCAGCACGCTCGGAGGGCCACTCGGCGGAACGGTGAACCTGCTGCTCGTGCTGGCGGCGATGCTGGCGCTGGCGGCGGCGATCGTGGCGGAACTCCGCCGGGTGGCGCCGCACCGGCGCGTCCAGCGCCTGCCGCAGCTCGCCGTGCGCGAGACGCTGGCGGAGCTCGTTCAGAGTCCCTATGTCCGTCGGATCGCCGCGCTGGTGTTCGTCGCGACAGTGGTGACCCAGTGGGTGGGTTTCCAGTTGAGCCTGGTGGCGGCCGAGCGGTTCGGTCCCGACGCCGACCGGCTGACAGAGTTCTTCGGCCGCTTCAACGTGGCCCTCGGCCTGGCGGCGCTCCTGCCCCAGCTCGTCGTGACCGGCCCCGTCGTGCGACGCTACGGCGTCGGCCTCGCGCTCGTTGCGCTCCCGCTCGCGCTGGGCGCGGGATCGTTGGCCGTCATGCTCGTGCCGGGCTTTTGGTCCGTGCTGTGGCTCGCCTCGCTCGATCAGGGCCTCCGCTTCTCGGTGGACAAGGTGGGATACGAGATCCTCTATCTCCCGATGCCCGCGGCGCGCCGCGGCCCGATCAGGGCGGCCGTCGACGTCGTGGGCAACCGCGTGGCCGACGCCGCCGGCGGCCTCGCCCTCGGCCTCATGACCCAGGACTGGGCGTTCGGCAGAAGCCCCGCGGTCGCGCTGACGGGCACGGCCGTCGTGAGCCTCGCCTTGATCGCGATGTGGCTGGGCCTGGCTCGCCGGGTCAGCCGGGACTACGTGCGGACGATTCGCGACGACATCCACCGGCATCGGCTCGAGACCGAGCCTCCTGCGCCTCGGGCGGTGGTGCTCGACGCGACGGCGAGGGCGGAAGCGGCCGCCCGGCTGTCGAGCGAAACGCCCGAGGAGGTCGCCTACGCCCTCGACGTGCTCTTGCTGGATCCTGGCGGCCCTGCGCCTCCCGCGCTCTACCGGCTGGTCGACCATCCCTCCCCTGACGTCCGGCGGCGCGCCGTCGCGTACTTGGCCGCGGCGCGCGACCGGACGGCGGCCCCGCTGGTCGAGGCGAGGCTGCAGGACGACGATGTGGCCGTGCGGGCGGAGGCGCTCGTCTATGTGGCGCACGTGCTCGGCGTGGATCCGCTCGCGAGGATCGGTGAGGGTTCGGGCGAGGTCGAGCCCTGGTCTGTCCGGGCGGCCCTGGTGGCGTACTGGACGCGGCCCGGGGCGACGGAGAACCCCGCGGCGGCCCGCGCCCTCGTGGCGGCGATGGTCGCTGAGGGCGGGCAGGAGGCCGCGGCGCACCTCGTCCCGCTCGGCGACGCGGTCGTACCTGTCCTGGGCGACGTGCTGGTCGATAGCGCCACGCCGCTCGCGGTTCGCTGTGAAGTGCCGAAGTTGCTCGCGACGATCGGCTCGGCACGCGCCCAGGCGGTGCTGGTCGAGGGCTTGCTCCAAGGCGACCCGACCCTCCGCCACCGTATCGTCGCAGCACTCAATCGCCTCCGGGACCGACGTCCGGAGTTCGGCGTGGATCCGGGCGCCGTCGAGGCCCTGGTGCTCGCGGAGATCATCGGGCACTACCGGTCGTATCAAGTGCTCGGTGCGCTCGAGGACCTCCCGCCCGGCGACCCGCTCGTGACTGGGCTGATGCAGTCGATGGCGCGTGAGCTGGAGCGGATCTTCCGGCTGCTCGGGCTGCTCGCGCGCCAGGACGACCTCCACAGCGCGTATGTCGGCATCCGCGCGACCGATTCCGGCGTGCGCGCCAACGCCGTCGAATTTCTGGAGCACGCGCTGCCGCCCGCCTTGAGGCGGCTCGTGCTGCCGCTCGTCGACCCGAGCGTGGGGACGCGAGAGCGCATCGCGCTCGCCGACCGTCTCGTCGGCGTGCCCGTCGACTCGCTCGAGCAAGCCCTCGCGACGCTGCTCACCGCCGAGGACTCGTGGCTGAAGGCCTGCGCGGCGTACGCCGCCGGTGCGCTCGAGCTCGACGGTCTGCGGTCGGAGCTCGAGCGCTGGGCGGACCATCCCGACGCGCGCGTGCGCGAGGCCGTCCGGGCGGCGCAGGAAAAACTCGGGTCGGCGTCCGGCGCCGAGGACTCGGCGGTGGCCGCCGACCCGCTCGTCGCGACGGGCGGCCTCGGGGTGGGTTGACGGCCGGTCGGATGTCTGGGGCGGGACCGTCGCGCGCGGGCCGCTCACGTGACGCCGCCGCGGTGACGCTGGGAGAGGAAAGCGGCGGCGAGCAGGAGTATGCCGAGCCCGGCCGCGCTCGCCGCCCAGAGCACCGACAGGGTCAGCTCGCGCGCGAAGTGAAACACACGGTCGCCGCCCGCGGCGTCGCGGAGATACCAGAACGCGCTCGCTTCGACGCTGAGCCAGCCGAGCCCCACGAGCGTCGCGGTTATCATGGCCGCGGCGATCTCCCGCGACCCGCCCCCGCGAAGCCCCGTGCCGGCCCGGCGGTGGATGACGGCCAGCCACACCAGCACGGCGGCCGTGACGACCGCTGCCGCGGCCCGCGCGCTGACCGCCACGACGCAGCCGGCCGGCGGGACCTCGCGCGCGAGCACCGGTTCCCACAGCGCGAGGAGCAGCCACGCGACCGGCGCCGCGAGCACGAGCGCGCCGACCGCCCGCAGCAGGCCGCGGCCGCCACCGGCGGCGCGAGTGTCACGTGCGCTGAACGCAGGTGGAGCACGGCGTACAGGCCCAGCCCGTTCAGGTGCAGGCGCACGACCTCGAGGGTTGGCAGGCGCGGCGCGCTTGTCTCGGCGGCATCGAGCAGCGCGACAACGTGCGCGAGGAAGATCGCGGCCGCCACGACGGTGCCGCCTGCGAGCCAGGGGGCACTCGCGCGTGCGTCCGCCCAGGCGAGGAGGGGAAGCATGACCGCCGCCCACACGACGAGCCGGCCCGTCGCCGAGCCCGCGCGACGCGAGACGAGCTGCGCTTCGGGACGCGGCGACCGGCGCGTGCGCACGAGGATGTCGACAAACAGGGTGCAGAAGAGCGAGAGAAAGAGAAACGTGCGCAGGTACGCCACGTCAGTGTAGGAACGGACCCACCAGCCGGCGAACGTCGCGACCACGAAGAGGTAGCAGCGCTCCCGTCAGCCCGCCGATGACCACGCGCATCGTCTCGGTGACCCAGCCGCTCTCGAAGGCGAGCTTGACGAAGTAGGCGGCGGCGACCACGAGGGCGCCGACACCGAGGTAGAGCAGCCAGCGCCCGCCGATCTGCGCTTCGAGCGAGGTCGCGGCAGGTGAGGGGGCGGCGGTGCGCGGGGCCGCTCGCGGGGCGAGCGCCACGAGTGGGACGATGACGACGAGGGTGAGCAGGGCGAGGGCGACGAGCGTGGCCAGCACGTCCCGCACGTGTAACCCCCTCACTCCAACCCTCTCCCCCGTTGCGGGGGAGAGGGGACTCTCTCAAGCGCTCACCCTGGCCCTCTGCTCCGTTCCCCGGAGAGAGGGGACTGTGGCGAACGGTGCGCTCAACGGGCGTGCGGCGGCGCGCCGTGTCCGATGGCCTCGGCGGCCGGCGATTCGGGCCAGACCGGCGCCGGCGCCGCCGTGTAGCCCGCGTGGGCCAGCTCGGCCTGGAAAAGCGACGTCTCCGAGGCCCAGAAGAGCAGCTTGACGATGAGCCGCGCCAGCACGTAGGCCTGCCCGATGAGCAATCCGGCGACGACCGACCAGCCCGCCGACCACACACCGGGCGCGACGAGAGCGTACGCGCCGAGCACGATCAAAAAGAGGATGCCCGTCGCGGCATACAGACCGAGCGTGGCGCCGACGTGACGCAGCACGAACCGCAACCCGGCGACGAGGGCGCCAATCATGCTCCGCCGGTCCTCCACCACGGCGCGGACTTTCGCGTAGTCGAAGACGAGGTTGACCAGCACGAGCATCGCGCCGAAGACAAGGTACAGCGCGACCCGCACGGCGAGCGTCTGGCGCTCGACGGTCAAGTCGCGGGTGACCGCCCGATAGAGGTCGTCGAAGAGCCACCCGTGGACGTACCGGAACAACAGCACGTAGACGAGCGCGGCGAGCAGGCCGAGGCGGAGGAAGCGGAAGAAGAACACCCCGCAGGCCGAGAAGAACGCCGCCGTCCGGGTCGGCCGCCGCCGCGCGTAGCGGTCCAGGATGCCACCGGCGAAGAACGCCCACAGGACGAGGTACGCGCCGGCGGCCCCGGCGATGACTGCGGGTGGGGGTTGGCCGTCGAGCAGGTCGCTCAGGTTCTTGAGGGGCGCCGCAAAACCGATGATGGCCGGCGCGAACGTCCGGCCGAGTCCCACCGCCTGGCTGCTGAACTCCTGCCACCAGTCGGAGTTGATGCCTGCCGCGGCCTGCTCGGCGGCGAGACTGTGGCCCAGGTGATCGGCCAGCATGCCCTGGAGGGCCACGGCGAGCGGCCACGACAGCGCCAGCGTCGCGAGGTACATGCCACCGATGATCGCCGGTGCCCCACCCACTCGTCCGAGCCCGTCTCGAAGCGCACGCAGCACCTTCATGGCTCCGGCTCCCTCAGACAAAGAACGCGTAGGTCAACAAGAGGTCTTGCAGCCACACCAGCCACTGCAGCGACCACTTGCGCGCCGCCTGGCGGGCCTTCGGCTGGAGCGTGTAGCTGTTGTTCGTGATGTTGACGTCGAGCAGTAACACCCGGTCAGGATCCACCACGGCCGACACTCCGCGCGCAGGCCGCTCGTACTGAAAGAGCCTCCACCGATCCCGACCGTCCCAACGCTCCCGAACCTGTTCACCGTTCTCGAAGGTCACCAGGACGTCGACGGGGAAGGTGCCTTCACCGTAGCGGCGGACGACGACGGTGGTGACGAAGACGCCTCCGGGGGTCGGCGACGCAACGAACGCCTTCTGAGCGCCTTCCCCGAAGTACCCGCGCCCTCCCGCCGGCCGCGTCGACACTTCCTGGACGCCGTAGTCGAAGACGTTGGAGCTACGATACACCTCGTCGAAAAACCACGTCAGGTCCTGGCCGCTCACCTCGTTCACCACGCCGAAGAAGTCCTGCGGCTTCGGATGTCGGAAGGCCCAGCGCTGGAAGTAGGTGGACATGATCCGCTGTAGCGTCGGCCAACCCAGGTACCGCTCGAGCGTGTGTAGCCAGAGTGCCGTCTTGTCGTACGTGATGCGGCTCGCCGTGCCCGGCCAGTACTTGTAGGTGGGCGTCGCCTGGGCGTCGGCCTTCGCCGACTCCCGATACCCGTAGAAGCCGTTCAGGTCCGTGGCGCGATGGAGGGTGATGTCGCGGAGGACCCACGGGACGAAGCCGCCGAAGAAGCGCAGCACGGGGTGCATCGACGGGTAGGCTTCGGCCGCGACGCGGGCGTCGGAAAACGAGTTGAACCCTTCGTCCAGCCACGCGTCCTCGAACTCGTTGTTCGCGACGATGCCGTACCAGAACTGGTGCCCGGCCTCGTGAATCGTGACGCCCTCCGGCTGGAGCACGCCCGTTGGCGCCAGCCACCGCGTGCCCGCGGTGAAGAGCGTCGGGTATTCCATCCCGCCCGCGCCGCTCTGCCACGCTGGGTCGACGATGGTAATGTGGCCGTACGGATACGGTCCGTACCACTCGCCGTAGTAGCGGAGCGCCGCGCGGGTCGCCGCGAAGTGGCGCTCGGCCTGCGCGACGTGCTCCGGTTGGAGGAGCAGGCGCATCTCCACCGGCGGCAGGCCGGGGTGCTCGAAGCGCGCCGTCCGCTCCACGTAGTCGGGACTCGTCGTCCACGCGAAGTCGTGGACGTCCTCCTGCTCGTAGCGGTGGGTCGTCGTGCCGTCGGGGTTATCGCGCCGCTCGCGCTCGCGACCGGTCGCGCCCACGACCCACCCCTGCGGCACCGTGAGCCGCACGTCGTAGACGCCGAAGTCGGCGAAGAACTCCGTCGCCGTGTGGAACTGGTGGCAGTTCCAGCCCGTGTCCTCGAGGACACCGATCTTCGGGAACCACTGGGCGAGGAAGAAGAAGCGGCCGATCGCGCCGGTCCTGGCGAAGGTGCGCGGCACCCGGGCCGTCCACTCGATCTGAACGTTGACCGTCTCGCCCGGCCCGACCGGCCGGTCGAGCGGCACCGCCAGCACCGTGCGATCCTCGGAGTTCCCATCGTCCGGCGCGACGTAGCGAGCCCGCGGGGTCAGGTCGACCGGCGGCGCGTCGCCTTCGCCGAGCAGACGGATAGAGGTGACGTCGATCCAGCCCCAGTCCGACTCGGGGCGCTCGTGGAGGTCGGTGCTGCGACCGAGGCGTCGCTCGCGCATCCACGTGGACTCCGTGTTGCGCCAGGCGTTGTAGTAGAGGTGGAAGCGGAGGTCGGTCGCCGGGACGCGCGAGATGTTCCGCCAGGTGAGCACCTCGGAGCCCGTGATGGTCCTGGTCGCCGGGTCGAGTCGTGCAGTGATCGTGTAGCTCGCGTTGCGCGGGGAGCGGGCACCGGGCGGCGGGGCCGCGAGCTCCACGGCCTCGACCGCGCCGCGCGCCGGCGGCTGCCCCGCAGGCGGTGTCGGATGGCCGGCACCGCGCGGCGCCGGGGTGGCGAGCGCGACGATGGCGGCCGAGAGCGAGACGACGAGAGAACCGCGTGTCTGCATGCCCCCTCCGTGGGAGTGGAGCGTCTCCGAACGCGCCCCATCCTACACCGAAAGCGCAGGTGGCCGGCGCCGATCTTGCAGCCGCTCGTGCGGCACGGCCGAACCCGCCGTCGGCGCGACGTCTGGGGACACGGCTATAATCGCCGGTCCGAGCGCGGTGTCCGGTCGGTCGGCCGGACGCCGAGGAGGTCTCATCATGCCGATTCGAGTGATGCACTACGGGCTCGGCCCGATCGGGTGCGGGATCGTCCGACAGGTCGCCGAGCGGCCGGGCTTCAAGCCGGTGGGCGGGATCGACATCGACCCGCAGAAATTGGGGCGAGACCTGGGTGAGGTGGCTGGCCTCGGGCGCCGCCTGGGCATCGAGGTGTCGGCCGATCCGGGGCGGGCGCTGAAAGCGGCGCGGCCGGACGTCGTGGTGCTGTGTACGAGTTCCTCGCTCAAGGTCGTGAGCCCGCAGATCGAGCTCGTGCTGAAGGCGCGGCTGCCCGTGGTTTCGACGACGGAGGAGCTCGCCTATCCGGTGGGACGCAATGTGCGGCTGGCCGCACGCTTGGATGCGCTCGCGCGCAAGGCGAGAACCGCGGTGCTCGGCACGGGCGTCAACCCGGGCTTCACGATGGATGCGCTGCCGATCATGCTGACGGCGGCCTGCGAGGGCGTCGACCGGATCCGCGTGGAACGCGTGCAGGATGCGCGGATCCGCCGGCTGCCGTTCCAGCAGAAGATCGGCGCGGGTCTGACACGCGACGAGTTCGAGGCCCGGGTGGACCAGGGCACCGTGCGGCACGTGGGGCTGACCGAGTCGGTGCGGATGATTGCCGACGCGCTCAACTGGAAGCTCGACAAGGTCACCGATGTCATCGTCCCCAAGATCGCCGAGGCGCCCGTCTCGAGCGAGTTCCTCGACGTGGAGGCTGGACGCGTGTGCGGCCTGATTCAGGACGGCGTGGGGTGGCGCGATGGCGAGCCCCTCATCACGCTGCACCTCGAAGCGTATCTCGGCGCACCGGAGACCTACGACGCGGTGACGATCACCGGGTCTCCGCCGCTCGTCATGAAGATCGTGGGCGGCGTGCACGGGGACATCGCCACGGCAGCGATCGCGGTGAACTCCATCCCGAAAGTGCTGGAGGCGAGTCCCGGGTTGCACACGATGCGGGACCTGGCCCTGCCGTCGTTCTACGGGGGCGGGAGCCGTGTCCCGCTGCGCCGGCCGGGACGCGGCGCACGCCGGTGACGCGCCCGCCTCGGCGCGGCGGGTCGGCGGTGTTCAGCCCGCCCGCTGCGCGGACAACGGGACAGGCTCGGCTCTCGCAGCGCGGCCTGAACGGCCTGAGGGTGGCGCGTGGAGGTTCCAGCGGCGGCGCTTGAGAAAGAGACCTTTCCGCGAGATGCCGAGCAGGCGCGCCGCTTGCTCCATCCGACCGCCGGCGGCGTCGAGCGCACGGCTGATCATCAAGCGCTCGACGGCCTCGATGACCTTCGGCAGCGGCTGGTCGAGGCGCACGGTCAGCTCGTGCCCGGGCCGCCCGTCGTCGGCCGGGATCGTACGCCGCGCGGCGCGGATGTGCGGCGAGAGGTGCGCGGGCGTGATGGTGCCGTCGGGTTCGAGCAGGTTCACGATGCGCCGCAGCTCGTTGGCGAGCTCCCGGACGTTGCCGGGCCACGAGAAGAGGACGAGGTACTCCAGCGCGTCTTCGGTCACCCTCGGTTCGCCCTTGTGGAACTCCTGGCCGGCGCGACGGATAAAGTGCTGAACGAGGGCGGGGATTTCCTCGCGCCGCTCGCGCAGCGGCGGGATCCTCAGGCGCATGACGCTCAGGCGGTAGAACAGGTCTTCCCTAAACCGGCCCTGCTCCAGCAGCCTCTCGAGGTTGGCGTTCGTGGCGGCGATGATGCGCACGTCGACGCGAACCGGGTGGGCTTCGCCGATCGGGTGCACCTCGCTCGTCTCGAGGAAGCGGAGCAGCTTCGGCTGGAGGTCCGCGGCGAGCTCGCCGATTTCGTCGAGGAAGAGCGTGCCGCCCGCCGCACTGCGGACGAGGCCGGCGAACGCCTCGTGGGCTCCCGTGAAGGCGCCCCGACGATGGCCGAAGAGCTGGCTCTCGATGAGGTCGCGGGGGAGCGCCGTGCAGTTGAAGGGGAGGAACGGCTTCGAGGCCCGCGGCGAGGCCCGGTGGATGAGGCGCGCGATGATTTCCTTGCCCGTGCCGGTCTCCCCGGTGAGCAGGACGGGAAGCGTCGTCGGCGCGATGCGCCGAGCCGTTTTCACCAGGTCGATCATCTCGCTCGAGACGAAAACCTCCTGAGCATCGTCTTCGAACGCTTCCGGCGGCCAGAGCGATTCCCGTTCGCGCTCCTCGCGCCGGTAGGCCTCGAGCCGGCGGACCGCGCCGACAAGCCGCGCGACAGCCGCCACGGTCAGGCGCGATCCCAGATCGTCGCTCGGGTCCACGAGGAGTTCGTACGGGGTCTCTCTCCAGGTGCCGAGCGGGATGACAATGAGTCCCTCGGGCTGCGCCGCCTTCTGCAGGGCGCTTCGCTCGGTCCACCCGGCGCAGGCTGCCACATCGACGGGATTGTCCTGGGGCCGGCAGACGAGGGCGACCGCGCGCGCGGCGCGGTGCTCGACGAGCAGCAAGAGGGCTTCGTGGCCGAGGACGTCTGGCTGGCCGGCGTAATCGAGCAGCGCGACGAGTCGCTCGAAGATGGCGGGAGTCGCAGGGGGCAGGTCGAGGAGGGCTGGCAGGTCCTCGCCCGTGAGCGCGCGGCTGCGGACGCTGGCCCGCGTCGGGCCCTGGGCGAGTTGGGGCGCTGACCCCGCCACTGTGGCGGCGCCATCGGCCGCGTCGCGAGCAGCGAGGCTGCGGTACTCGGTGAGGGCTTCTGCTCGGGCGGGCGCGGCCTGGAGAAGGTGGTGGATGACGAGCGCGCGCTCGAGCGCGGCTGCCGCGAGCGGGAGCAGGCCGAGGGCGGCGAAGCAGCGGCCTCTGACGCGCAGGATCTCGGCGGCGGTTTCGTGGGGGAGATCCGTCGGGGGATCCACGAGGAAAGCGACGTCGCGCAGGCCGTCGCCCGCGCGCACGCTGGCTTCCAGCTTCAACGCGCGGAAGAGGGCCGTGTAGAGCCGGTCGTTTCGAAGCGTCGCGAGCTCTTCGGCCGCTGCGGTGAGATCCCGCGCGCGTGACCACTCGCCCCGACGACGCGCGAGATGGATGCGTGTCAGCCGAGTCGCAACCCGATACCAGGTGGGTACCTCGGCGTCGGACTCACACAGAAGCTCATCGATGACATTGCATAGCCGTTCGCACTCCTCGTGATCCCCTTCTAAGAGTTTCGCTTGCGCGGTCGTGTCAAGTACGGCGACGTGAGCGTCCGCCAGGGAACCGGGGATCCTCCTGAGTTCATCGAGGTAGTCCTGCGAGGACGCCGTGTTCCCCTTTTTCAACGACATTTCAGCCAAGTTCGCTAAGGCGAGCTTCTCGAAGTACCGCGAGCCCGATGACCGTGCAAACGCAAGGGCTGTGCGAGCAGCCTCGGGCGCCCGCTGGTCAGACGAGGCGAGGCCGAATACGGACGACTCGACCGTCTTCAGCAAAGCCTGCGTGAGCTCCTGCGGGTGATCCCGTAACAAAGACGTGGCAACCCGAAGGTGCCGCGTCGCCACGTCCACGTTGCCGTGCATGGCCTCATGCCGCGCGAGCCGGATGTGCAATTCCGCCAGAAGACGAGGGTCTCCGACGCGGATGACCGACCGTCTCACCTCCTTGCCGAGCGCCTGCGTCGCCCCCGTGGACCAGGTATCGGAGGCAATGCTGAGCATGCCGAGCTCTGCCACAGCCCGCCTCACAGGATCGCCCGCTCCCTCCGCGATCCTCGCCGCAGACCGGTAAGTACTCAGCGCTTCCTGAAGTCGACCACGAAGGTAGAGCAGTCTCCCGATGACACACTTGCAGCGTGCCTTGAGCGTTTTCGCGAGTCCGGCTGCCTGATCGAGGCGAGTGGCGAGGGCCCAGGCCTCGTCTTCGTATCCCGCCGCGACCAGGACTTCTGCCAGAAGTACCTGACTCTCGACCGGCGCGCGGGCGGGGTCTCGCCTGACGCGCTCGAGGCTGCGCAACGCGTCGCCCGCGCGTCCTTGGGCGAAGAGGTGTTCGGCGTCGCTGGCGTGCTGGATCTGGGGCATCGCGGCCTCCCTCGGGCAACGACCTGCACGCTCGGGCGGCGGCCGCGCGGTCGCAGGCAGGTGCTCGATGTCTGAACCGGAAAGACCGGACGGATGCGACGGCGGCTCAGAAGCCTACGACAAGTCCCGCGAAAATGGAAGCCTAGGCTAGGGGAGGCTAGTGGACCACGCGGCCTCGGGGCTCGCCGTTTTCAGGGTGAAGACGGGCCAGTGCACGTTCCCGAGCGCGCGAGAGAAGTGCCTCCGCACTGACACCATCGGCTGGCGTCGAGGCGAGGCCCGTCGTCGCCGACACGTGGAGACCGCGGGAGCCTGCTCGGGCCACCGCGTGCTCGATCGCGGTCTCGACTCGGCGCGCAACGGCCCGGGCGACCGATTCGTCCGCTCGAGCGAGCAACACCAGGAACTGGTCCTCGCGATACTGGAACAGCAGATCCGCGCCGCGCAGCCCGGCTCTGGCGGCGGCCGCAATGTCGGCGAGCAGGCGGTGTCTGACGACCGGGTCGTCGCTCGCGGCGACCTGGTCGAGACCGTGGACAGCCAGGAACAGAATCGCGCAGGGCGCGTGAAGCTTCCCCTCGACGTCCGCCAGCGAGCTGACGAGCTGCCGGAATCGCTCGAGGTTGGGCAGGCCCGTCAGCTCGTCTCGCAGCCGCCGCGTGCGATCGCCCTCCGCCTCCCGCGTGTCCTTCATGACCCGGCCCACCTGGCCAGCGACCGCTTCGAGCATGCGCTGGTGGTCTTCGGTGAAGGCGTTTCGGTGCGCGGAGTAGAGGGTCAGGACACCGACCAGCGTGTTGTGCGCCATCAGTGGCGTGCTGATGCTGCTTCTCAGAGGAGGTTGCAGCGCTCGTGCCGCCTCGCCGAGGTCCAGCACCGGGTCGGAGTTGACCACGGTCTGCCGGTTGGCCGCCACCCAGCCGCTCAGGCGGCGCCCGAGCGGGATGTGCAACCCGGTGAAGACTCCCGATGTGTCCCCCACGGCGTGCGCGACGCGGAGCACGTCGGCCTCGGGCTCGTACACGTAGAAGACGCACGCGGTCGACGGCACCAGTCTTCGAATGTGCCGGGCGATGACGTCGGCGGCGTCTTCGAGACTCAAGCTGCCGGTCAGGCTCTTGGAGATGTCGAACAGAGTGAGCATCTCCTCGCAGCTCGCGTTGATCTCCTCGAATGGGCCGAGCGCCTCGACCGCTGTTCCTGGCGCGGCCGCCCTGGCGATCGTGTCGAACGCGGACCCGCCAGCGGGCGACGGAGACGGTTCCTCCTGCGAAAGCTCGGCGTGGACCTTGAATAAGGCATCGACGACTATCGGGTCGTAGAGGGTGCCGCGGTGCTGGCGGATGACCTCCAGCGCTGCCGTGTCGGAGAGCCGCGGTCGGTAGGGTCGGTCTGTCGTCAGGGCGTCGAAACAATCGGCCACGGCGAGAATGCGGGCACCAATCGGGATTTCCACACCCTTGAGACCCGCCGGGTAGCCCGATCCGTCCCAGGCCTCATGGTGATGGCGGACGATGGGAACGACAGGGTACGGAAAGTCGATGGCCGAGAGGATCTCCGCGCCGACGTTCACGTGCAGCTTCATTTTCTCGCGCTCGGCCGAGCTCAAAGGGCCAGGTTTGTTGAGAATGTAGTCCGGTACTGCGAGCTTGCCCATGTCGTGGAGCAGAGCCGCAGCTTCGAGCGCCTTGAGGTGCTTTTCGTCGGCAACCCCCAGGGCTTTGGCGAGGGCCACGGCGTACCGCTGAACGCGCCGGATGTGTCCGTGGGTGATCTGGTCTTTGGCGTCGATCGCCATCGCCAGGGTCTCGACCGTAGACAAGTACAGGCGGTTGACCCGCGCGAGGTGCTGGTTGGCGTCTTCGACGCGCCGCATGGCCGTCTTGTAGGTGAGGTGAGTGATCACCAAAAGGGGAATGATTATCCAGATGGCGCTCAGGAGGTCAGCCTGCTTCGTATAGGCGGTGAGCAAGATCGCGACCGATGCTCCACTGAAGTAATTTAGGGAGAGCCACAAGAAGCTCCGTTTCCAAAGCGTGGTCGCAGGAAGCCTCTGCTCAAGGGCGATGGCCCCTGCGACCAGCCAGGTGTTTACAAGAAAGTACAGGAGTGCGAGGACCGCAACGGGTAGAAGGATGGTGGGCAGGTGCAGGTGTGCGACCGCTAGCTTTTCCGCGCCAAAAAGCCTGCCAGAGGCCCACGTTGCGGCCGAGAGCGATAGCGGGGTCGCGCACGCGTTGAACGCGACTCGATACCACGGATTCCTCCTCCGGCGCGGCCACGCGGAGCCAATAAACGCGTCCAGCGCAGCGATAACGGTACCGTCCGCGGGGCCGAACAGAATCGTCGCCGTTAAGACGAACGCTTCAGAAACGGAGAGCCGGGCGGAGACGGAGGGGACTTGGACGGTAATGGCCCCGCTCAGTACCGCGAGCCCAGCGAGCACCCACCATCCCGGAGGCACTCGATGGAACCCGAGCTCGCGTACCGCCGCGGCAAGTGCGAGAGCGCCGCACGCCACGACAATTGCGATGTACCAGCGAGCGGCGCGGGTGAGCGAGGACCAGTGCACCATCGTGAGGCCAAAAGTGGCCTCGTCGGTTATCGGCTCAATCGCTCCAGACGATTAATGCGCGCATGCTGCCTCCTGCTGCATCAACACACGTGACACGTGTGCGCCGCTGCACCGAAACAGGGGAACACCTAGTACAGATCGCGGTCAACCGAGTTACTCCAGATGACGAAGTTCCCCCACACGATCCGATCGCCGTCGTCGTCCCTCCCCACGATCGAGTTACTCCAGATGACGAAGTTCCCCCACACGAACTTGTTCCCCCACACGATGCGATCGCCCTCGTCAGTCCCCCAGACGATGCGGTTGCCCCACACGATGCGATCGCCCTCGTCGTTACCCCACACGATGCGCTCGCCGTCGTCGGTCCCCCAGACGATGCGATTGCCCCACACGATGCGGTTGCCCCAGACGATCCGGTTGCCCCAGACAATCCGGTTCCCCCAGACGATACGGTTCCCCCAGACGATCCGCTCCCCGTCGTCGTTGCCCCACACGATGCGATCGCCCTCGTCAGTCCCCCAGACGATGCGGTTGCCCCAGACAAACTTGTTCCCCCAGACGAACTTGTTCCCCCACACGATCCGCTCACCGTCGGTGCCCCAGACGATGCGCTGAGACATTACCCGCCCATCAGCGAACGCGATCAGGCTGGGACGCACTTCTTCGCCAGCGATGATGAACCGTCCATCAGTCGATGCCGCAGCACCGGTCGCGATCTCCACCGCGCCCGCCACATTCAAACGTCCGGCCCCAGCACCGATGAGGCCTGCCTCCGGCAAAAACGTCGCGCTCAACTGCAAGGCAAAGCGAACACCGAGCGGGCTCAGCCCAGGGTTCGACTCGACGACGAGCGCCGCCGCGCCCGAGACGACCGCCGTCGCCATGCTCGTGCCGCTCATCTGGAAATACGTTCCACCCCCGGTCCCGATGACCTGCCGGTCCGCGTGCGACAGCCACACGGTTGACCCCGGAACCCCCAGCGATACGATTCGGCGTCCCGGTGCGGCCAGATCGGGCTTGAGCAGCCGGTCGATATACGTCGGCCCCCTCGAGCTCCACGGCGCGAGGCGATCGTCCGAGGGCTCCGGCGTCCCCTGAGAATCGAGGGCGCCGACCGTGATCGCCCACGGGCTGTTCCCCGGGGAGAAGATGCCGCCGATAACCGGCCGCCCGTCCTCGGTCTGCCCGAAGTTGCCCGCCGCCGCCACGACGACGATGCCGGCCCGCGCGGCGCGCTCGACCGCCTGGCACAGGGGGTCGTCACGGTAGCTTTCCATGACGGGATGGCCGAGCGACAAATTGATCACGCGAATGTTGTATCGGTCGCGATTGGCAACCGCCCAGTCGATCGCGTCGATCACGTCGCTCGTGTAGCCCGACCCCTCGGCGTCCAGCACCCGGAGGCTCACGATCCAGGCCCCGGGCGCCATGCCCGAAAACCCATCCGTCGGCTCACGGCCGGCGATGATGCCCGCCACGTGGGTGCCGTGGCCGTACTCATCGGCGGTCGCTTCCCCCGAGCCTGTGAAATCCACCCGGGCCACCACGCGCCCCCGCAACGCCGGGTGATCCGAGACGCCCGAGTCGATCACCGCGACGCCGACGCCCTGGCCCGTGTACCCGCGCAGGGTCCCGAGGCCGGTCCACACCTGGTCGGCTGCGGTCGCAACGGCCGTCACGCTCATCGTCCGGTGCACGCGGACGTCACCCGCCAGGTGGGTAACATCAACATCCTGGCTGAGCGCGTCGAGCTGGCCCCCGTTCGCCTCCACCACCGCGCCGTAGCCGTGGCGGAGGTAACGCTTGATGCGCAGTCCGTAGCGCGCCGCCAGCTTGTCGATCGTGGCCTTGTCGCCCTCGACGATGAGCTGTGCGGTGTCGTTCGAGGAGGTCGCCAGGCGCTCGGCGAGATCGCGCGAGAGCCGCGCGCGATGCCCTTGAGCCCAGGCGTCGGCTGACCAGACGATGACCGCCAGAAACGCGGCGGCGGTCGCGAGCCAAACGCTCCGGCGCGCAACCCGCCCAGGTCGGGCGAGAGGCGTCGCGTTCGTTGGCCGGGCGTTGAGAGGGAGGAAAAGTCGCCGCATCGGAGTCACCTCGTGCTCGCGTGTGAAGAACCGTGAATCACCAAAGGGAACTTCACCCTTCGCCCATCCACGAAGGGCACGCGGCGTGCCAGGATGGGGAGGGACCCCCTCCCGAGGCCGAGGAAAGCGTTCGCGCGCAGTCCCCAGATGACAATTCATGTCACGATGGACAACTGGTGAGTTGCCTCGTGCCCGGGTCGCCTGCTTGACGCGACGCCGGGCGCATCGGTGAGAATGGGCCCACAGGCCACTGATTGGCTCGCCGGGAGCCGCCGATACAGGAGAAGATGCGGAGTGGTGCGGGTGATCGGCCGCTCGGCGGGCCGGTTCATCCAGCCAAGATCTTGGCCGCTCAGCTCACGGATGACCAGAATCTTGCGTCGGCAAGCAGTGGTGGGGCTCCTCGTTCTCCTCGTCGGAGCCGCCACGCTCTGGTGGGTGGTCGCGGGCCGCGCGGGCCGACCTGCGCCTCGCGCCTCGTCCGGCACGCTTGCGCCGGGCGGCGTCCTCGTGGCCACGTACCGCACGGAGCCGCGTTCCTTCAACCGCTACGTGACGCGCGACGCCGCCTCGGAGCTGATCTCGCGTCTGCTCAATGACAGCCTCGTGCGCATCGACCGGGTCACCGGAGAAGTCGAGCCTCGCCTGGCCGAGCGCTGGACGACGAGCGACGACGGCCGCACGTTTACGCTCGCGCTGCGCCAGGGCGTCGAGTTCTCCGACGGCACGCCGTTCACCTCGGCCGACGTCGTGTTCTCCTTCGACGCCGCCTACCACGGCGACGGGACGCAGGTCGCCGAGGATTTCAAGGTCGACGGCCAGCAGCTCGTCGTCTCGGCGCCCGATGCCCACACGGTGGTGGTGCGGTTTCCCTCGGTCTACGCGCCGGGGTTGCGGATCCTCGACGCGCTGCCGATTCTTCCGCGCCACAAGCTCGAGGCCGCCTTCTTGGCCGGCCGGTTCCGCCAGGCGTGGACGACCTCGACACCCCCGGCCGAGATTGTCGGTCTCGGGCCTTTCACGCTCGCGGAGTACGTCCCCGGCCAGCGGCTCGTGCTCGGGCGCAACCCGCGCTTCTGGCGCACGGACGCCTCGGGCCGACGCCTGCCGTATCTCGATCGCCTGGTCATCGAGATCGTGCCGGACCAGAACGTCGAGGTCCTGCGGTTGCTCGCCGGTCAGGCCGACTTGACGACGAGCGAGGCGCGCCCGGAGGATATCGCCGCGTTCCGCCGGGCGGCACGCGACGGCCGGCTGCGGCTCGTGGAGGTCGGGGTCGGGCTCAACCTCAATCAGCTCTGGTTCAACTTGCGGCCCGAGGCGAAGGCCGCCGACCCGCGCCGGACGTGGCTGCAAAGCGAAGGCTTGCGGCAGGCGATCGCCCATGCGGTCGACCGCGACGTGTTCGTCAACACCGTGTACCTGGGAGCGGCCGTGCCCGTCCACGGCCCAGTCTCGCCGGGCAACCGCGGGTGGTACTCGCCCGACGCGCCGACGTACCCCTACGATCCCGACCGCGCGCGCGCGCTGCTCCGCGGCGTGGGCCTCGACGATCGCGACGGGGATGGCCGCCTCGAAGACCAGAGCGGGCGGCTGGCACGGTTCTCCATCCTCACGCAGCAGGGGCACACGCTGCGCGAGCGCGGCGCCGCGGTGATCCAGGGCCAGCTCCGGCGCGTGGGCCTTACGGTCGACGTCGTGGGCCTCGAGCCTGGCGCGCTCGTCGCACGCATCCTCAAGGGTGACTACGACGCGGCGTTCTACGGACTTGAGACGAGCGACTTCGAGCCGACGCTGATGCTGCAGTACTGGCTGAGCTCGGGCTTCTTCCATCTCTGGCATCCCAATCAGCCACGGCCCGCCACCGCGTGGGAGGCAACGCTCGACGAGTTGGCGCGGCGGCTGGTGACCACGACCGACGCCGGCGAGCGGCGCCGGATCTTCGCCGACATGCAGCGCGTCTTCGGCGAGCACGTGCCCGCCCTCTTCTTCGCCGCGCCGAAAGTGTTCGTCGCCATGAGCCGGCGCGTAGCCAACGCGACGCCGGCCGTCCTCAACCCGCAGGTGCTGTGGAACGCCGAGGCGGTCGCCGTGAGTCCGGCCGGCGCGCCCTGAGCTCGCCCCGGCCTCCTCGTCCCGGAGGTCTCGTGACGCGACAGCTCGTTCGCCTGACACTCCGGCGGCTCGCCTCCGGGTGCCTGCTCGTCTACCTCGTCTCGTCCGCGGCGCTCGTCGTGGCTCGCCTGGCTCCCGGCGACGTCACGAGCGAGCTCATCGCGCAGGGGATCGACCCCGAGACGATCCGCCGCGAGCGGGCGCGCCTCGGGCTCGACCGCCCGATCCTCGCGCAATACGTCGACTGGGTGGGCCGCGCCGTGCGGCTCGATCTCGGCGAGTCGTACCGGTACCAGCGGCCAGTGGTTGAGCTGCTGGGCCGCTCGCTGCGCTACACGGCGCTGCTCGGCGCCGCGGCGCTCCTCGTGGCGACGCTCCTCGGAGTGCCGGCGGGCGTACTGGCCGGCTCAAAGGGCGGTGGGCCCCTAGCCTGGCTGATCGGGGCCGTGTCTGCCGCGGTCCTGTCGGTCCCGCCACTCGTCGGCGCCCTCGCGCTCGCGGCGCTGGCGGCGCACACCGGCTGGTTCCCGGTGGGGGGCGCGCCCCTCGTCGAGCCGGGCGCGGGGTGGTGGGCCGCACTGCGGACCGTCGCCTGGCACCTCGCGCTGCCTACCATCGCCCTCGCCCTGCCCTTCGCGGCGACGATCGAGCGCCTTCAGGCGGAAGCCATGGCGGCCGCGCTCGCCGAGTCGCACGTGCAGGCGGCGCGCGCCCGCGGGATCCCGCCCGCGCGCCTGATCTGGCGGCACGCGTGGCCGGTCGCCCTCCGGCCGGTCGCCGCCGTCTACGGGATCATCATCGGATCGCTCTTGAGCGGGTCGTTCGCGGTCGAGGTGGTCACCTCGTGGCCCGGTTTGGGGCAGCTCATGCGGAACGCGCTCGTCAGCCGCGACGTGTACCTCGTGGCCGGCTGCGCGGCGGCGGGCGCGGTGTGCCTGGCCGCCGGCATGCTCGTCTCCGACCTCGTGCTCGCGGCGATCGACCCCCGGGCGCGGGAGGGCGACACATGACCCGCCGAATCGGTCCCGTGGCCGGCGCGCTCGTCTTGGGGCTCGCGGCGGCCGGAGCGCTCGCCGCGCCCTGCCTCGCCCCCGAGTCGCCCACGGCCCAGTTCCCCAACTACGTCAACGCACCGCCGATGCGCCCTCGCGTGATCGATGCAGAGGGCCGCTGGCGCCAGCCGTTCGTCTACGCGGTCCGCCTCGCCGATCGGCTCGAACGGCGCTACGAGGTCGACCCCGAGCGTCCACTGAAGCTCGAGTGGTTCACGGGGGGGCGCCTGGTGGGGCTGCCGGACCCGGACACGCCGCTCCTGCTGCTCGGCGCCGATGGCCTCGGGCGCGACATCTTTGCCCGGGTCCTGTACGGCGCCCGCGTCTCGCTGGGCGTCGCCGTCCTCGGGGCCCTCGGCGCGCTCGCCCTCGGCCTCCTCGTCGGGGGGCTCGCCGGCTACGCGGGCGGGCTGGTGGACGAGGCGCTCATGCGCGTCACCGACTTCGTGCTGGTGCTCCCCACCATCTACGTCATGCTGGCACTGCGTGCCGCCCTGCCGCTCGTGCTCGAGCCGTACGAGTTGTTCATCGCGATGGCCGCCCTGCTGGCGCTGGTCGGCTGGCCCTCCACGGCGCGGGGCGTGCGCGCCATCGTGGCCGTGGAGCGCCAGCGTGACTACGTCGCCGCCGCGCGCTCGCTTGGCGCGGGGCACGTACGCCTCCTGCTGCGTCATCTCCTGCCGGCGACGCACGGGTTCCTCGCGGCCCAGACCACGCTGCTCATCCCGGGCTTCATCCTGGCCGAGGCCACGCTCTCCTATGTCGGGCTCGGCTTCACCGAGCCCACGCCGAGCTGGGGCACCATGCTGGCGGAGGTGAGCGCGAGCCCCGAGGCGCTGACCCGATTTCCTTGGCTGCTCGCGCCAGCCGGGGCCATCGTCGGGGTCGTCCTCGCCGTCCACGCGATCCTCGGCAGGGGACTCGAACGGACGACGCTCGCGAGCTTCGGAGCGCGGGGGTGAGAGGCCGGGAGTCTTCAATTTCCGCAATGCTCCGACGGGCCAAATTGTGCAGAAATGTTCCAGGAGCGAAAAACTCCAGTGTCGGAATAAGACACAAGCGCCCATCTGCCAGCAGCTCAAAGAGAAGCGCGGCCGTCGTCGCGACGCGCAGACCGGTCGATGTTCCCTTTCTGAACACCACACGCGCGAGACCACCCCGCGTCATACGCCTCTCACAGTCATAACCTATTGATAAATCGAGTGCTGCGGTGTGTGTCTTATGACCGGACTTTGTGGCGCGGTTCTTGCTGAGTCCACGGCAGTGCTGCGACGCTTCGGTCTTTTTGTCCTCCTCACGCTGGCAGCGCTCGTCGGGTTGCAGCCGGCCGCTCTAGCTGCCCCGGGCCCGCGATTGGCCAAGCTCGACTTGGTGCTCCGCGCCGCGGCGACGCGTCTCCCGGAGCCGCAGCGCGTCATCGTCCGCACCCAGCCCGGCCGCCGCGCGGCCCTCCGGGCGGCCTTGCTCGCCCACGGCGACGTCATCGAAGCGGAACATCCCGCGCTCGACGCCCTCACGGCTTATGTCCACGGCGAAGATCTCCCGGCGCTCGATGCGGATCCATCCGTCCTGTCTGTGTCGTGCGACTGTGAAGTCAGGGCGCCGCGAGGGCCGAGAAGCGCGAAGCGCGCCCTGCGCGGTGCGGGCGCTGGCTCGCGTGACGTCTCGGCCAGTGAGCTTCGGCAGGTACTCGGCCTGCCGCTCGGCGCGACCGGAGCGGGTGTCGGGGTGGCCGTCGTGGACTCGGGCATCGACCCATCTCCCGACTTCGGTGACCGGATTCTCGGGTTCTGGGACTATACGCGCGGCGGTGGCCAGACGGCCCCGATCGACGAGTACGGTCACGGCACGCACGTCGCCGGCCTCATTGCCAGCTCGGGTCTGCTGTCCGATGGGCGCTACCAGGGTGTCGCGCCCGGAGCGTCGCTCTACGGGTTCAAGGTCCTCGACCGGCACGGGCGCGGGCGCACGAGCACGGTCATCCGCGCGCTCGAGTACATCGCCGCGAACCACGACAATCCGCGGGTCTTTCCGGTCCCGCTTCGGGTGGTCAACCTCTCGCTCGGGCACCCCATCCTCGAGCCGGCGGCGAGCGACCCGCTCGTGCAGGCCGTCGAGGCGCTCACTGCCGAGGGCTTGGTCGTGGTCGTGTCGGCCGGCAATCGCGGGCAGAATCCCGAGACGGGCGAGGTGGGCTACGGCGGCCTCGAGTCGCCGGGCAACGCCCCGTCGGCCGTGACGGCCGGAGCGGCGGACACCCGCCACACCGTCGCTCGCCTCGACGATGTGGTGGCGCTGTGGAGTTCGCGCGGCCCCACGTGGTATGACGGCCTCGCCAAGCCCGACGTCGTCGCCCCGGGCGTCGCCCTAGTGTCGAATGCGCCGCGGCGCGCGACGCTCTACCAGGAGTACCCCGAGCTCAGGGTCGACGCGAACTACGGCCGGCTGAGCGGTACCAGCATGGCGGCGGCCGTGACCTCTGGCGTCGCGGCGCTGCTGCTCGCGGCCAACCGGGACTTCGTCGGCGAGTTTGCCCTCACGCCGAACGCGGTCAAGGCCATCGTCGAGTACACGGCGACGCCGCTCACCGACCCGACGACGCGTGAGCCGTACGATGCCTTGGCCCAGGGCACCGGAGAGGTGAACGGCGAGGGTGCCGTGCGGTTGGCGGCGTCGGTCGACCCCCGCGGGGGCGTCGGTCAGGCGTGGACGGGTGGCGTGCAGGAGTTCTCGAAGTTCGGTGGGGTGCGCGTCGCCTGGGCCCGGAACATCGTCTGGGGCAACTACGTCGTGGGCGACGCCATCGCGCTCATCAACAGCCTGGCCTGGGACGAGAACATCGTCTGGGGCACGGCCATCGAGCGCGACGGCGACAACATCGTGTGGGGCTCGTTCGTCGGTGAGCTGTCGGGCTACGACAACATCGTGTGGGAGAGCGTCCGGTTCGGCGGGACCGAGGACAACATCGTCTGGGGTAGCGTGGCCGAGTGGGCCGACCACATCGTGTGGGGCAGCGGCTATCTCGGCTACACCGACGGCGAGAACATCGTCTGGGGGTCCACCGAGGGTTCCGACCATATTGTCTGGGGAACCGTGACGGAGGACAACATCGTCTGGGGCAACCTCGTCGCGCCGGCGGGCGACAACATCGTGTGGGGCTCGGACGGCGACAACATCGCCTGGGGCAGCGCGCGCGGTGGCGAGAACATTGTGTGGGGCAGCGCGCGCGGCGATGACGACAACATCGTCTGGGGCCACGCCGTGGGCGCGACCCAGCCGCCGCGGCAGGCGCGGAAGAACGGCGGCAGGTAAAGGCCGGCGCGATGAGGCCGGCGAGGAGCGCCGTGGAGAAGGCGCCGATTCTGTTCGGAGCCGTCGGGACGACTCGTGAGGTGTCGGCGCCGGCCGGAGACCGTGACCTGCGCGTGCCGACGGGGTCCGCGGCGGCGCCGTCCGACTGGCGGCGGGCGCTGCCCGCGCTTTACGGGCGCCGCGGGATGGTGCGGGACCTGCGCCTGTCCGACGCGGCGTCGTTGCTCGCGATGCTGACGCCCCTCGAGGTCGCGCGATTCATCTCGCCCCCGCCGGCCACGCTGGAAGGCTTCGAGCGGTTCATCGCCTGGAGTCATCGGCGCCGCGACGAAGGCACGTGCCTCGGCTTCGCCATCGTCCCGCGGGGCCTGACCGACGCGGCCGGCCTCATCCAGGTGCGCCAGCTCGAGCCGGGCTGGTCGACCGCCGAGTGGGGGTTCGCCGTGGGTTCGGCGTTCTGGGGAACCGGGCTCTTCGTCGAGTGCGCCCGGCTCGTCGTCGATTTCGTTTTCCAGACGCTCGGTGTGCACCGCCTCGAGGCGCGAGCTTCGCTGCGCAACGGTCGCGGCAACGGCGCACTCGCGAAGCTCGGGGCGGTACGAGAGGGTGTGCTCCGCCAGGCGTTCTTCCGAGACGGTCAGTACACGGACGAAATCCTGTGGTCGATTCTCCGGGAGGAGTGGATGCAATCCAAGGCCGTCTGGCACGACCGCGTGCACTGAGCAGCCCGCGCTCGGCCTCCTCGCCGCCGACGCCTGGATTGCAGGCCGAGTGGTATTCCCGCAAGCCCGTCCCCCCACCTGTGCATCGATACCCCACACCGGCAGCGATTCAAGATCGAACTTGAGTTCTATTACAGTACAGTTGCAGTACGTGCCTTTGAATGCAGGTTTTAACCCCGATATGACCGCTGAAGCCGACGGATCATGCATATTTACTAGACATTCAAGTCGTGGCCATACGACGCATCACGGCGTCTTTTCGAGTCGACAGGACTAATTCACGCAATAGTTTATAACCATTTTCTCCAAATGATACACTTCTGGCGGCCGTCTTGCATGGCTGCCAATTCACGGGGTCCGCTCCAGCGATGCTCGACGGTCATTCCGGGGCGACCAGAACGCCGGCGGGCCTACCGAGGGTCGACGGGAGGGCAGACGACGAGGAGAGTCACGTGCGCGGACGGCGAATCATTCAGAACTTCGGCATCATTGCGGGAGTGATTGTCGCGCTAGCGATGGCGAGCCCGGCCCTCGCCGGCGCGGCCTCCAAGGGGTCGGGCGGTCATCATCCGAAGCTGGACCGGGCGCTGGAGAAGGCGGCGCGCCTGCGGACCGGCCACTCGCGCGTCATCATCGAGTTCGAGGCTAGCGCCCCGGATGGGCTCGTGACCCGGGGCTTCGGCGCCATTCTGGGGCGCCGGCTGCGGACCTTCCAGGGAACCGTCGCCGTAGTCCCCAACGCTCGTCTCGACGATCTCTCGCGCCATCCTCTGATCAAGCGTGTGCACCTCGACCGCCCGACCGGCGGGGTGATGAACCGCACGGCCGTCGTGGTCGGTGCCCGCGCCGTCCAGTACGCCATGGGATTTGACGGTGCCGGCGTCGGCGTCGCGGTCGTCGACTCGGGGATCACGACGTGGCACGACGATTTGGCCGGTGTCGGGGTCAACGGCGAGCGCGTGGTGCGGTTCGTCGACTTCGTCAACAACCAGCCACTTCCGTACGACGACAACGGTCATGGTACCCACGTCGCGGGCATCATCGCGGGCAACGGCTACGACTCGTACGGGGCGCGGGCGGGCATCGCGCCCGGCGCGCACCTCGTAGGCCTCAAGGTGCTCGACCAGCACGGGGCGGGCTACATCAGCGACGTCATCGCGGCCCTCGACTGGGTGGTCGCCAACAAGGACGCCTACAACATCCGCGTCGTCAATCTCTCGGTGGGCGCGGCGGTCACCGAGTCGTACTGGACCGACCCCCTGACGCTCGCGGCCAAGGCCGCCGTCGACGCGGGCATCGTGGTGGTGGCCGCAGCCGGCAACCTCGGGAAGAACGCGCTGGGGCAGGTTCAGTACGGCGGCATCACGGCGCCGGGCAACGCCCCGTGGGTTTTGACGGTCGGGGCGTCGAGCCACATGGGCACGACCACGCGCGTCGACGACACGGTGGCGTCCTTCAGCTCGCGGGGCCCGACTTTCCTCGATTTCAGCGCCAAGCCGGACCTTGTGGCTCCCGGCGTCGGCATCGTCTCCCTGAGCGACCCGAACAGCCTCTTCTATACGACCAAGGCGAGCTATCTGCTCTGGGGCCGGCGACCCACGTCGTACAAGCCGTATCTCAGTCTGAGCGGCACGAGCATGGCGGCGCCGGTCGTGACCGGGACGGTCGCCTTGATGCTCCAGGCCAACCCGGCCCTCACGCCGAATGCGGTGAAGGCGATCCTCCAATACACGGCGCAGGTCTATCCCGGCTATGACTTTCTCACGCAGGGCGCCGGGTTCCTCAACACGCGCGGGGCCGTACAGCTCGCGCGCTTCTTCCGGACGGCGACGCCGGGGGTGCGTTTTCCGACGAGCAAGGCCTGGAGCCGCCACATCCTCTGGGGTAACCACCGCATTCGCGGCGGCATGATCCTCCCCACCGGAAGCGCCTGGGCGACCAACGTCGTCTGGGGTGCCGCGACCGACGCCGAGGGCGACAACATCGTCTGGGGCGCGCTCTGCCCGGCGGACGCCGACTGCGACAACATCGTCTGGGGCAGCACGGCGGACGACGGCGAGAACATCGTGTGGGGGAACGAGTGCAACGCGGAGGATCCCGACTGCGACAACGTCGTGTGGGGCACGAGCGTCGACACCGATGGCGACGGCGTCGACGACAACATCGTGTGGGGCACCGAGTGCGGCGCCGAGGACGCCGACTGCGACAACATCGTCTGGGGGACGATGCTCGAAGACACGAACGGTGATGGCACCGGCGACAACATCGTCTGGGGCACGACCGACGACGAGAATATCGTGTGGGGCGCCGATTGCGGTGAGGCCGACTGCGAGAACATCGTCTGGGGTGCCAGCGTCGAGGACCTCGACGGCCACAACAGCGTCTGGGGCACCGCCGAGGACGCCGACAACATCGTCTGGGGGACGAACGGCGAGATCGACAACATCGTCTGGGGCACGAGCAGCGAAGCCGACAACATCACCTGGGGGAACGCCTCGTTCGACAACGTGGTCTTCGGGGAGATGTCGGACGCCGAGGAGCAGCTCGTGTCCGACCCGAGCGTGTTCGACAGCCTGTTCGAGCCGACGATCACGACCGCGACGTCCGACGCGACGAGCGGGACGACGAGCGGACCCATGATGCTGACCGGAACGTCCGGAGGAGGCTGATGATGGAGAAGATGCCCTTCCGCGACGACAACCCGGCCATGGACGTGCAGGTCGTGATCGCCGGAGCGACCGGCGCGGGCGTCACGACGACCGACTGGCGCCGCGGCCTGACCGAGCTGCACGGGGTCAAGGTCACGCTCCGGGACCTGCGCCTCTCGGACGCGCCGTCGCTGCTGGCCATGCTGGCCACCGAGGAGGTTGCACGATTCATCTCGCCGCCACCGACGACCGTCGAGGGGTTCGAGCGCTTCATCGCCTGGAGCCATCGCGAGCGTGCGGCCGGCAACTACGTCTGCTTCGCCGTCGTGCCCGCCGGCAGCGACACGGCGGTCGGGCTGTTCCAGGTTCGCCAGCTCGAGCCGGGCTGGGGCACGGCGGAGTGGGGGTTCGCGCTCGGCGCGCCGTACTGGGGCACCGGGGTCTTCGTCGACGCCGCCCGGCTGGTGGTCGACTTCACGTTCGACGTCCTCGGCGTCCACCGACTCGAGGCGCGGGCGGCCGTCCAGAACGGGCGCGGCAACGGCGCGCTTCGCAAGCTCGGCGCCCTGCAGGAGGGCGTCTTGCGGCGATCGTTCTTGCGGCACGGCGAGTATCTCGACCAGGTGCTCTGGACGATCCTGGACGAGGACTGGCGACGCGCCAAGGCCGTCTGGGGCGAGAAGGTGCACTGACAGGACCGAACGAGAGTTCCCCGGCAACTCTCTCTCCCTCGCCAGCACGCCCGGCGGTCCCGGAGGCCGCCGGGCGTGACCGTGTACGGCGCCGAGTGCGCGCCGGGTGTGTCGGACCGAGCGGGGCCGGCGCCCGCGTTTGACACGGCCGCCCGCGCTCGGTAGGCTCGCGTCATGGATCTCCGCGGTGTCTTTCCGCCTGTCTGCACGCCCTTCCGCGACGACGCGCTGGACCTCCGGGCGCTTCAGGACAACATCCGCCGGTACCTGCAGGTGCCGCTCCGCGGCATCGTGGTGCTCGGCTCGAACGGCGAGGCGCCGTACCTGGACGAGGAGGAGTCCGTGCGCGTCGTCGCGGCGGCGCGCGAGGTCGTCCCGCGCGACCGCCTGCTCATCGCCGGCACGGGGCGCGAGTCGACGCGGGCCGCGATGGCCGCAACCCGACGCGCCGCCGCGGCCGGGGCCGACGCCGTGCTCGTGCGCACGCCGTCGTACTTCAAGCGCGAGATGACGACCGACGCGTTCGTGCGCCACTACACCGCCGTGGCCGACGCGTCGCCGGTCCCGGTGCTGCTCTACAACTACGCGGCGCTCACGGGTGTCAACCTCCCGGTGGCGGCCGTCGCCGCGCTGGCCCGGCATCCGAACATCGCGGGCATGAAGGAATCGAGCGGCGACGTGGGCCAGATCGCCGACGTCGTGGAGGAGACGCCAGAGGATTTCGCCGTGCTGGCCGGCTCCGGCCCCGCCTTCTATGCGGCGCTCGCGGTGGGCGCGGTCGGCGGCATCCTGGCGCTCGCCACGGTCGTGCCCAACCTCTGCGTCGAGCTCTTCACGCTCGCGCGCGAGGGCCGGCACCCGGAGGCGCTGGCGCTGCAACGCCGGCTCGTCCCGCTCGCCCGCGCGATCACGACGCGCTACGGCGTGCCCGGATTGAAGGTCGCCTTGGCGCTCGCGGGCTACGCCGGCGGCGAGCCGCGCGCGCCGCTCTTGCCGGCGCCGGACGAGGCGCGCGAGGTCATCGGGCGCCAGCTCCTAGAGCTCGGCGTCCTCGTGGCCTAGTGTCGGTCGGTTATCATCGATCGTCCGTCGTCTATCATTGATTCCGCCATGTTGCCCGGCACCGAACGGATCCTGCTCGGCCCAGGCCCCAGCCCCGTGTCGCCGCGGATCATGCGCGCCATGGCAGCGCCGGTGCTTGGCCATCTCGACCCCGACCTGGTCGCCATGCTGGACGACGTCCGGGCGCGGCTCGGACGAGTCTTCCGCGCCGAACCCGGCTCGCTGAGCCTCGCCGTCTCCGGGACGGGCACGGCCGGCATGGAAGCGGCCGTGGCGAACCTCGTCGACGAGCGGACGCGCGCGCTCGTGGTCGTGACCGGCTACTTCGGCGACCGGATCGCGCAGATGCTGGCGCGCTACGGCGCCACGGTGAGTCGGCTCGAGGTCGAGTGGGGCCGGGCCTGCGACCCGGAGGCGGTCCGGCGCCTCGTGCGGTCGGGTCGCTTCGATCTGGTCGCCGTCGTCCACGCCGAGACCTCGACCGGCGTCCTCAACCCGGTTCCGGCAATCGCCCAGATCGCGCGCGAACACGACGCGCTCACGATCGTCGACACGGTCACCTCGCTTGGCGGCCACCCCGTGGACACCGGCGCGTGGCAGGTGGATGCGTGCTATAGCTGCAGCCAGAAGGGGCTCGGCGCGCCGTCGGGGCTCGCGCCGATCGTCTTCTCGCCGCGCGCGCTCGCGCGCCGCGTGCGTCCGCGCAGCTTCTACTTCGACCTCGGTTTGCTCGAGGACTACTGGGTCCGCCGACAGTACCACCACACACTGTCGGCGACGTTGCTGTACGCCCTGCGCGAGGCGCTGCTCGTGGTCGAAGAGGAAGGTCTGGAGGCGCGCTGGGTCCGGCACCGCCGCCACCACCGGATCCTGGCGGCCGGCCTCGGCGCGATGAGGCTCGAGCTGCTCCCGCCCGAACCGGAACGGCTGTGGACGCTCAACGCCGTCTGCGTGCCGCCCGGCGTGGACGAAGCGGCGGTTCGCCGGACGCTGCTCGAGTCGTTCAATATTGAGGTGGGCGCCGGGCTCGGACCGCTCGCGGGGCGCATCTGGCGCGTGGGCCTCATGGGCGCCGGCTCGAGCGGTCAGCTCATCTTGCTGTTCCTCAGCGCACTCGAGCGCGCGCTGCGCGCGCAGGGCTATCGCACGGAGCCGGGCGCCGGCACGGCGGCCGCCGCTGACGCCCTGGCCACGGTCGCCTGACCGGTGTGGTCGGCCCCGGCGCATCACGCGCGGGCGGCGAGGGGCCTCGCGCGGCACCTCGCCGCCACGTCGTCCCGACCTGACACGGTCGGGCGGGAGGATGCCATGGGCGGGCGTACACACCGGCTCGTCGGTGTTCTGATCCCGGCTGCCGCGTGGCTCGCGGCGTGCGCCACGAACCCGGTCAGCGGGTCGTCCGAATTCACCCTGATGAGCGAGGCCCAGGAGATCAAGCTGGGCCAGCAGCTCGACGCCGAGGTCCGCCGCGAGATGGGCCTCTACGACGATGCCGAGCTGCAGCGCTACGTCGAGCAGGTCGGGCAGCGTCTGGCGGCGCAGTCGCACCGCCCGCACTTGCCCTGGCACTTTGCCATCGTCGACCAGCCCGCCGTGAACGCCTTCGCACTGCCCGGCGGCTACATCTATCTCACGCGCGGCATCCTGCCGTTCCTCGACAGCGAGGCCGAGCTCGCTGGCGTCCTGGGCCACGAGATCGGCCACGTCACGGCGCGTCACGCCGCTCGTCAGTACACCAAGCAGACCGCGACCAGCGTCGGCCTCGCCGTCCTCAGCATCTTCGTCCCCCAGGCGCGCCCCTACCAGGACCTCGCCAGCACGGCCTTCGGCTTGCTGTTCCTCAAACACAGTCGCGACGATGAGGAGCAGGCGGACCGGCTGGGCGCGGAGTACACGGTGAAGGGCGGATGGGATCCCGCCGGCGTGGCCGGCGTCCTAACGACGCTCGCGCGGCTGGACGAGGCGGTGTCGAGCCGCCGGGGCGTGCCGGGGTGGCTGTCGACCCACCCCGCACCCGGGGACCGCCTCGCGAAAATCCAGCCGGTCGTCGAGCAGACGCGCGCGGCCACCGGGGGTCAGCCGGGACGCGTCGAGCGCGAGACCTACCTGCGACGCATCGATGGCCTCGTGTTCGGCGACCGGCCGGACGAGGGCGTCTTGCGCGGCGACACGTTCTGGCATGCCGCGCTGCGGTTCCGCCTCGACTTTCCCCCAGGCTGGGGGGTCACCAACAGCCCCGAGCAGGTCGTGGCGCAGCAGCCCGGCCGTGAGGTGTACCTGGTGCTGCAGCTGGTCGAGAGGCCGCGGGGCGGACTCGAAGACGTGGCGCTCGACAGCATGCGACGCGCCGGCTTTCGCCTCGTGAGTGGGGCGCTCGCGGAGGTGTCGGGCCTGCGGGCGTTTGTCGGGACCTACCGCGGTCGGATGCGCGGGGTCGGCGACGCCCGGGCCCGCGCGGCGCACATCGCGTACGACCGAAACGTCTTCTTGCTGGTCGGCCTCGCGCCGGCGCCGGACTTCGCGCGCGTCGAGGCCGACTTCCTCCAGAGCATCCGGTCGTTTCGCCCACTCAGCCGCGAGGAGGCAGCGGGAATCCGACCGAACCGCCTCGCCTTCTACGTCGTTCGTCCCGGCGACACGTGGCAGTCGATCGCCGCTCGTGCCGGCGAGGGCAACGTGAAGGCGTCGACGCTCGCCATCATGAACCACTCGCCGGTGCACGAGCAGCCGCGCCCCGGGGATCGGATCAAGATCGTGGTGGGGGGCTGAGGGGCCTCGGCGCGACCGCCTCCATGCGAACGATCCTCAAGACCGTGGCGGCGATCGTGGGGGTCGGGTTCGCCTGCAGCGCGTACGCCTACCTCACCCTGCCGGACATCCGCCCGCTCCGGACCGAGAACCCTGGCACGACTGCGTTCATGGCGCTCCGCGCGCGCGAGGCCGTCCGGCAGGGCCGCACGCCCCGCTGGCAGCAGCGCTGGGTTTCCTACGACCAGATGTCGCCGGCGCTGCGCCGCGCCGTGCTCGTGGCCGAGGACAGCGCGTTCTGGCGGCACGACGGTGTCGACTTCGAGCAGCTCCGGGAATCGATCGAGGTCAACCTCGAGCGGCGGCGGCTCGTCCGCGGCGCCAGCACGATCACGCAGCAGTTGGCGAAGAACCTGTACCTCTCGCCCTCGCGCGACCCGCTCCGCAAGCTCCGCGAGCTGTTGATCGCTCGTCAGCTCGAGGCGGAGCTCAGCAAGCGCCGCATCCTCGAGCTCTACCTGAACGTGGTCGAGTGGGGCGACGGGATTTTCGGGGCCGAGGCGGCGGCGCGCGCCTACTTCCACAAGCCGGCGGCGGCCCTGACGGCCGAGGAGGCGGCGCTCCTGGCGGGCGCGCTCATCAACCCGCGCGTTCACAACCCGGCGAACCCCTCGCGGCGCCTGCTGCGGCGACAGCAGATCATCCTGCGGCGGATGGCAGGGGTCGCAAGCCCGGGCTGATCTCCGTAAGCCACTGGCAAGACGCATCTTAGACGTGCGGGCCTATTGACAGCCACGCGGCCGTTCAGCGACAATGTCCGCATTTATGGAGCAGACGCTCCTGCTGAACGCCACGTACGAGCCCCTGAAGGTCGTCCACTGGCGCAAGGCCGTGACCCTCTGGTGTCAGGGGAAGGTCGAGATCATCTCGGTCTACGACCGCGAGATTCGGTCCGTGTCGTTCACCTTCAAGTTGCCGTCGGTGATTCGTCTGCTCCGCTACGTCAGGATCAAGCGGCGCTTCGAGTACGTGCCGTTCTCCCGGGCGAACATTTACGCGCGCGACGGGTACTGCTGCCAGTACTGCGGCGATCGGTTCCCGACCTCCGAGCTGACCTTCGACCACGTGATTCCCGTGGCGCAGGGCGGGCGGAAGGACTGGGAGAACATCGTGACGTGCTGCCTCACGTGCAACCGCCGCAAAGGCGGGCGCACGCCCGAGGAGGCGGGCATGCGGCTCGTCCGGCCGCCGCGGCGCCCGGAGCACGTGCCGGCCATCCGCATCACCATCGGCCTGCGCAACGCGCCCGATAGCTGGCGAGACTACCTCTACTGGAACGTCGAGCTCGACGACACGTAGCCCGCCGGGGGATCGGGCGAGCCTCAGCCCGGCGACGACCATCTCGGACGTGCCCACCGCCTCGCGCCCTCCTCGTGTCGTCGACGTCCGGCCGCGCTGGGCGGTCGAGGGCGGCCGTGTGACGCTCCGCGGACACGGGCTCGTCGACGAGACCGGGACCTTGCCCTCCGTCCACCTCGGCACCCGACCGGCGCGCCTCGTCTCGGCGTCCTCGTCCGAGCTGAGCGTCGTCGTGCCGTCCGGCGTCGAGGGCGGCCGGGTCGCGATCGGCATCGACGGCAGCGTGCAGCCGGACGCCTGGGTGGAGGTGGGCTCCGTGCTGGCCACGGGGCTCCACCAGGTGGACAGCCCGGCCTTCGACGCCCGGGGGAACCTCTACGTGACCTACAGCGGGCGCCGGGGGGAGCGCGTGCCGCAGTCGCTCTTCCGCGTCCGACCCGACCGCTCGCGCGAGCCGGTGAACGCCGAGGTGCTCAATCCGACCTCGCTCGCCGTGGGGCCGGACGAGGCGCTGTATGTGTCGAGCCGGTTCGAGGGGCTCGTCTACCGCGTCGCGCCCGACGGCGTCGCGGAAGTCTTCGCGACGGAGCTTGGGGTGCCGTGCGGCCTGGCCTTCGGCCCGGACGGGGCCCTCTATGTCGGGGATCGCTCGGGGTCGATCCTGCGGCTCGGGTCGCGGCGGGAGACGCAGGTCGTGGTCTCGTTGCCGCCGAGCGTCGCGGCGTACCATCTGGCGTTCGGCCCCGATTCGTGCTTGTATGTCACGGCGCCCACGCTCTCGTCGGTCGACCCCGTCTATCGCGTCGACCTCCGCGGCCGCGTGGCCGCCCTCCCGGTGAGCCTCGGCCGCCCACAGGGGTTGGCCTTCGACGGCGACGGGTGGCTGTATGTCGTGGAGGCGCTGGCCGGGGCGAGCGGCCTGTACCGGCTGCGGCCCGACCGCGCGGAGGCGGCGCCGGAGCACGTGCTCGCGGGCACCGGTCTGGTGGGCGTGGCGATCGACCCGGCAGGCGGCCTGGTGGTCGCCTCGAGCGACTCGGTGTACCGGCTCGATGTGCCCGTCGTCGCCCCGCCGCCGTGGCCTCGGTAGCGGCCGGGCGCGGCGCGCCGGAGCGCGCCCCGCGAGCGGCGGCGCGCGGCGCCGCGACCGCAGGGGGGGCTCGTGCAGATCTTTAGGCGGAAGGCGATTGCTGAACTCCTCGTGGGCGAGCAGACGCCGTACGCGCTCAAGCGGGCGCTCGGCGGGGGCGACCTCATCATGCTCGCCATCGGGGCGGTCATCGGCGCCGGCATCTTCGGCGCGATCGGGACGGCGGCGGCGGGGCAGGTCGACCCCTCCGGCCAGGTGATTCGGCTCGGCGCGGGACCGGCGCTCATCTTCTCGTTCCTGCTTTTGGGAGGGGCGTGCGCCCTCGCCGGGCTCTGCTACGCGGAGCTGGCCGCCATGATCCCGCAAGCCGGGAGCGCCTACGCCTATTCGTACGCGACGCTCGGCGAGCTGGTGGCCTGGATCATCGGCTGGGATCTCATCCTCGAGTACGCCGTCGGCAACGTCGCGGTGGCTATCTCGTGGGGCGACTATTTCACGACGCTCGTCCGCGGCTTCGGCCTCGACCTACCCGTCTGGCTCACGACGGGGTATCGGACGGCGCTTTTGAGCTCGGACCCGAGCGTGCACGGGCTCATCGAGACGGCGCCGCGGCTGCTCGGCGTCCCGGTGCTCGTGAACCTGCCGGCCTTCGGGATCGTGATGTTGATCACGTGGCTGCTGCTGCAGGGCGCGCGCGAGAGCGCCACCGCCAACAACATCATGGTGGTGATCAAGCTGCTGGCGCTGGGGCTGTTCATCGCCGTGGGCGCCACGCACCTCGACTGGGCGAACTATCGCCCGTTCGCGCCGAACGGCTTCAGCGGCATCCACCAGGGCGCGGCCATCGTCTTCTTCGCCTACATCGGTTTCGACGCCATCTCCACGGCGGCCGAGGAGACGCGCGACCCGCAGCGCAATCTCCCGATCGGGATTCTCGGGGGGCTGGCGATCTGCACGCTCATCTACGTGGTGGTCGGGGCGGTGCTGACCGGCATGGTGCCGTACACGGAGCTGGCCGTGGCCGACCCGCTCGCGCGCGCGCTGCAGATCGCGGGCTTCCAGCGCGTCGGCGGGCTCGTGGCGCTCGGGGCCGCGATCTCGATGACGGCCGTGCTGCTCGTCTTCCAGTACGGGCAGCCGCGCATTTTCTTCGCCATGGCGAGAGACGGGTTGCTGCCGGCGTGGGCGGCGCGAGTCGACCCGAAGCATCGGATCCCGTACGTCACGACGCTCGTCACGGGCGTCGCCGTGGCGCTCGCCGCGCTCGTCGGCGACGCCGCCGAGACGTACGACCTCACCAACATCGGGACGCTCTTCGCCTTCGCCTTGGTCTCGATCGGGGTGCTCGTCCTGCGGTACACGGATCCCGAGCGTCCCCGCCCATTCAGGGTACCGCTCGTGTGGCCCGTGTCGATCCTGAGCGCGGCGGGTTGCCTCTTCATCATGCGGGGGCTGCCGCGCCAGGCGTGGGAGCGGTTCGGCGTCTGGCTGGCCCTCGGGCTCCTCATCTATTTTCTGTACGGCTACCGGCACAGCCGGCTCCGCACGGGGTCTCCTCGGAGGTGAGCGCGACCCGGCCGCTCGACGGCGTCACGGTGCTCGATCTGACGCGGCTGCTGCCGGGCGCCGTGTGCACGCTGACGCTGGCCGAGCTCGGGGCCGAGGTCATCAAGATCGAAGACCCCAGCGGCGGCGACCCGCTCCGCTCGTTGCCGCCGCTCAGCGGGCGCGTGAGTGTCTATCACCGGCTGTTCAACCGGAGCAAGCGGAGCGTCGCCCTCGACTTGCGCGCGCCGGGTGCGCGCGACGTGCTCGACGCGCTCGCCGAGCGCGCGCACGTGCTCGTCGAGAGCTTTCGGCCGCGGACGGCGCGCCGGTTGGGCGTCGATGCCGCCAGACTCCGCGCACGCCACCCGCACCTCGTCCACTGCGCGATCACCGGGTTCGGTCAGACCGGGCCGTACGCGGACCGCGCCGGCCACGATTTGAACTTCGTCGCGCTCGCCGGCTTGCTCGCCCTCGAACGCGGCGCGCCGGACGAGCCGACCCGGCTGCCGCGCCTGCTCGTCGCGGACATCGGCGGCGGGGCCATGAGCGCCGTCGCAGGCATCCTGGCCGCGCTCTTCGCCCAGGCGCGCAGCGGGGCGGGGAGCACCGTGGATGTTTCGATGCACGAGGGGGCGCTCGCGTGGCTGGCGTTCCCCGCGGCGCGCTGGCTCGTCGAGGGCGGCACGTTCGACCCGAGCGACCTGCCGGTGACAGGGCGGGAGGCCTGTTACAACGTCTACCGCACCGCGGACGGCCGGTATCTCGCCCTGGCCGCGCTCGAGCGCAAGTTCTGGGGGGAGTTCTGCCGGCGCGTGGGACGGCCCGACTGGATCGAGCGCCAGCACGAGACCGGCGAGGCGCAGGCGCGATTGCGGGAGGAGGTGCAGGCGCTGCTCGCGACGCGGTCGCGCGACGCATGGCTGCGGCTGTTCACCGGCGCCGACGCCTGCCTGACGCCCGTCAACAGCGTCGAAGACGCGCTGGCCGACCCACACGTCGTCGCGCGCGGGGCCGTGGTGCGCGCCGGCGCGATGCACGTCATCCGGAGTCCGATCCGCCTGGACCTCGGGCCCGTGGCTGCGGAACCGTCGGGGAGCCCGGTTCCTCCGTTTCAGGAGGCACCGGTGCTCGGCGCGGACACCGACGATGTCCTGGACCAGGCTGGCTTCGATCGGAGCGCGCGCGAGCGGCTGCGCCGCGCTGGCGTGATCGCGTGAGTGGGGGCTCGTGAACCGGCGCCGCTCTTCGCGCGCGGAGTGGGGCCAAGGCCGAGACGACTTGGTCGGACCTGGACGGTCGAGGCTGCGACGGGGCTCATCGCGCGCTGGAAGCGGTCGATGCCGTTAGTCGTCCTTCCCGCGGCATGCCGGCCCGGGCGGGCAGGAGTGACAGCGCAGTCAGACTGGAACAGATGGCGTAGCGCGCCTCGGCCGACAGGCTGCGCGCGATCGACACCACCTCGGCGACGTCCGCGTCGGTCGCGCTCACCAGCAACCCCGCGACGACCAGCAGGTCGCGGACGCCTTTCTCGCCCGGCCGGTCGCTCAGCAGCTTCTCGACGACCAGGTCGGCCGTCCGCGGGAGGGGCACGCGCAACCCTTCCACCTCGACGACCGGCCCCGGACGAAGCAGCCCCGGAGGAGCGAAGACCATCACCGGCAGTTCGGCATCTTCGAGCACGTAGGTCTCGTTCGCCTGGCCGTAGGGTGGCTGACGCTTGCCGTGGACGACTGACGCTGGCCGTAGGCTGGCTGACGCTGGCCGTGGACGACTGACGCTGGCCGTAGGCTGGCTGACGCTGGCCGTGGACGACTGACGCTGGCCGTCAGGCGACAGACGCTCGCCGTCCACGGCGACTGGTCGTCGCAACGACAATCGTCAG
>FWPU01002265.1_pt1 | contig 53924 bp, 52 predicted proteins | sample 2228361 | NCBI WGS metagenome assembly FWPU01 (sample SAMEA103939777, study PRJEB20133) | metagenome | reverse complement strand
CAGTGGCCACATACGTGGGGATGGAGTACCACTCGATGTTGGCGTACCCACCCCCGCTCAGGCTCCAGCTAGGCATCGTCTCCGGAGCAAAAACGGCTCCCGAGCCAATGGGATAGTTCCATGGGCTCTCAGCGTCAAACGGCCACTCAGCAGGGTCCCGTACAACACCTATACCTTCTCGCGTGTATCCGATCGCCGTCGATGGGCCCTCAACTGCAACGGCAACTACAATCGACACAACGAGAGCAACATTCACGGCACGGCCAACTGCCATTGCTATTCCTCCGTCATAGCACGGCAGGCCGAGCTCAAACACCTGTTCTTGACGAGGCGCAAGTAACACTCGACCACTGCCTCCCCATACTTGTCCCAACCGCCCAGCAGCTCCACGCGACGAAGTGCAGCCCTGCCCATCGACCGCGCAACATCCGGTTCCGTGTACAAGTAGAGAACCCTCTCGCGGATCGATTCCACATCGCGGACAGGCACGATGAAGCCCTCCACCCCGTTCGTAATAAGGTCCTCTGCTCCCGTATTCGCCGTCGCGATAACGGGAATCCCACACGCCATTGCCTGTGCTATGACCGTCGCGAGGCCCTCCTCAACCGAAGCCAGCACGAAAACCGAAGCCTGGCTGTAGTACCTGTACAGCTCGTGACGCGAAACATACCCAACCATTCGATAGCATCCCTCATATCGTGAGAGAAAGGGCCGTGCGTCATCACTCACAGGTCCGACCAGCCACAGCTCAAACCGAGGAAGTTTTAGCGGCGCTATCGCCTCAAGAAGATATGGAATACCCTTTCGTAGGTTCATAATCCCAACATATATGACCCGAAACACATCGTCTTCCTTGGTCGCAGGCCTAAACATCCTAGTATCAACGCCATACGGAATCTTAACGAGTTTGGCAGGTGCAATACCTCGATCAACAAAAGTCTTGAAAACGAACGACGACGGGACAAAAATAGCATCCGCTTCCTCGTATTCGACAAGTTCCCTCTCCACTATGCGGCGATCAAACGGCCGATATTCAATTCCCCACCGCTCAAATTCTTCAGCTAAGATAAAGTCCTGATGCAACACATGCGTTGATCCCCGATCACAGATCGTCACCGCGCCAACTGAATGAGCCACACGCTGGCTTCGCATTCCCAGACTAGAAAGAAAGTGGAATACATCACACGGACGAAGCGAGCGTGCTACCCATCGGTCGAACGACTCCGTGGCCATCCAGTTAAGACGAGACCCAATTCGCGAGAGTCCTCGTTTGTTTAGTAGCATCATCGGCGCTACAATGAACGGAAATGATGCCACCTTAGAACGCGGGAGACCGTCGACCTTCCACACTGGATATCCCGTATACAGGCAACTGAGGTGTCCCAAACGATACACCTGCCGCGCCAGATCAAACCCATGGAAACGACCTGCAGACACAACGGCGACATCAAGCATCAGGACCTTATGTCAACCCCCGCCATCGCGAACGGCCATCCCTGCCGCCGGAGTTGTATACACCATGTCTGCGGACTGTCAATGCCCAGCAAACCGCGTGCCAAAGAAACTTGAAGTTGCCTATCAGGTAGCGTCGCCAGAGCCTGCGCGGCTCGCCACGACCGGGAACGAGCCTCCCAAGCCATTCCAAACCCATGCGGCGCATCCAAACGGGAGGCCGCCATACTCTCCCCGAGTAAACATCGAAGAGACCACCAACCGCAATCCCAACGCGCACTCCGGTCGCGCGGAGGTACCTCGCAAGCCACTTCTCTTGTGTAGGCACACCCATCCCAACCAAAAGGACGTCCGCCCCGGCAGAACATATCTTCGCAACAACGTCCTCGTCATCGGCAGTCCCACGAAGATATCCGTGATGAACACCGCAAATATGGAGTCCGGGATAATCTCGGGCAATCCGATCCCGAACACATTCGACAATCCCCGGCATCGACCCCAAGAGAAAAAATTTCACTCCCGTGCCTTCAAAAGTTCTACACAGAAGAGGAAACATATCGGTCCCATTCACGTTGGCACACAAAGGCGTGCCCGAGAGAATACTGGCAATGCGCATCCCAACTCCATCCGCGAAAACGTGCGTCGCGTTGACCAAGATATTCCAATACTCAAAATCACTTTGCGCTACATTCACGCTGTGAGCATGAACGAATACAACACTACAGGCGCTGTCCGAACATCGGAGGCATTCACGAATAAGTTCCACCGCGTCCGACAGAGAGACGTTCCGAATGGGAATTCCAAAAAGAACTACTGTAGGACGCCCGACAACCAAGCTACCCATCGCGCCCAAACTCATTTGCGAGACAAGAAAGTATCGGTGGAATCTATGTACACCGGATCCATCGCGAGACAAGATACGGCTCAAGCTCACCAGACAACCGTACAGCTCCGCCAAGCATCAAGGCCGTATTCCTCAAATGAGCCCGCTGCTCAGACATTTGACGTCAGCACCTTCTCATACACACCAATAACTCGTCGCGCCACCTGACTCAGGCTCAGCCCCCTCGCAATTAAGCGCCCCCGCCCACCCGCGGCCCGTCGGCCTCTTGCTGACAACAGATGCGCCGCGATGTTGGCGGGATCATCTGCGCAAACCGCACAGTTCGCTATTCCCTCAATCACCTCACGCGTGTCGCCCACATCAGTGGACACTACAGGCGTCTCACACGCAAGCGCCTCCTTGACCACGGTCGGCGACGCCTCACAAAACGAAGTCTGGATCACGACATCAGCAGCATTATAGTACAAGGGCATATCATCGGCCGCTATGCTACCTCCAGTAAGCATAACCGCATTCCGTTCCTCTTTTTCAAGGATCAGGAAAGCTTCACGAGCAAGCGAAAAACGCTTACGGGCGTTCCGAGGGTTGGCGGGGAAAAACACGACCACAGCATCCTCCGCCAAACCCAACCTCTGCCTACATAGACTTCGGTCGAGTGGTCTGAATTTCTCCAGGTCCACCCCACATGGGATCACCACATGCCGCCCTTCGAATTCAAGCCGCTCTGCCAATTGATTAGCGACAAAAATAACGAAATCAGTCCTCCGCGCCGCGAACTTCTTTACTCGCAGAGAGTGTCTCAACAAGCTGGTCGGATGCCAGGTACGGGTCCTTCCCTGGCGATCCAAAATCTCAGGCTCGTGATTCGTCAACACAACTGGCACGCGAGTGGCTGAAAGCGCACGTGCCAACAGTACCATAAGCAGTGTGTAGGTGTGGTGTGTATGTATCACGTCATATCGGCCGCTCTTAACCGCCCGAAATACGGTCGGCAACGCGATGACATAATATGCGCGCGTTCGCTTGGTATCAAAGAAAAGCACATCCACGTTGATACCCTCCGACCGCAGCGACCGAACTTGCTCCGCCACCCAGTTTCCATTGCCGGCAAGATACATGTTTGTGACCACTAAGACGCGCAATTTGAAACTTCCTCCTATAATAAACTCTTAGCAAGCAGCCAGTCCAGCGCTGAAAGCCTCCTCTGAATTTCATGTATGTGCAGCATCATCGGAGTCACAAATTGCTCGGTAGTATCGAGCTATGTCCGACGCAATTCTCGGCCATGCATACTTTGTCGCAGCAAGTATCCGCCCCCTCCGCCCCATCAGAGCGGCCCGCTCCGGATCAGATAAGAGCTCCCGCATCGCCGCAGCAATATCCCTCGGCTCGGAGGTGCTTGCCACGACACCGGTTCCGTCCTCCAATACTGCCTCGGCCAGGCCACCCGCGTCCGTCACCACCACCGGCCGTTCGTAGGCATATGCCAACTGAAGGACGCCGCTCTGGGAAATCCGGCGGTACGGCAAGGCCACAAGCGTAGCTGCACGAAAGTACCTCTGCATCTCGGAGAACGGCACCCACCCCAAATTCACCATGACGCGATTCCGGACACCAACGTCCTCAATCCGCGCCTCGTATGGCGAGAAATCCTCGTTCGGGTATCCAGAAATCACTAGATAGACGTCCTTGAATTCCTGAGCAATAAAAGCAAACGCATCGATCAGCCTATCGAGTCCCTTTCTCCACTCAATGGAACCGAAGAACAGTACGACTCGTGCCTCTGGATGAAGCCCCAGGGATCGCCGAGCCTCACCAGAAGCAAGATCGTAAGGCTGACACAGATAGATAAAGTTGCCATGCGGGATTTTCCTAACCCTAGACGCCGAAATCCCAGCCTCGATAAGCTGGATCTGCGTGCGTGTATCATGCACTAGAATCAGATCCATTCGGCGAAAGCGCGCCACTTGCAGTGGTGCTAGTAGGTCTGGCAGCAAACCAAACACCGTATAAACCAAACGAGGACCCAACCTTCGAATGTAGGAGAGATAAGCAAAATCACCAGCCCCCAAGGGCTTCTGCAAATGTACAACATCAGGGCGAAGCTCCAAGATTAGTCTGCGGAGAGCCCAAATCTTCAGGGCATGATAGGCCACTCTCGTAATCGACAGGCGACGAGACCATCGCAATTCGCTCGGCAGGGGACCTATCGGATAGACAGGAATGGGGCTAAGTGGAGCGACCGGAGTCTTAGGAAAAAGCGTCGCGAGGCTCACATCCACACCAGCTTCAGCTAGCGCGCGACCCAGCAGGCTAGCATAGTGCCAGTCGCCGGATTCCACTACGGGCTCAACAATTAAGGTCCTCAAGCGTTCCCTAGCCATCCACAGACGTCCAATTCGCTTTACACGCCTAGTACGTCTTAATCGCACATAATCGCAGCAGGTTAGAACGGTAGCGGTGTCACACAATCAGTACGCGCCACCGGACTACCTGCCACCACAGCAGCGATCAATGTCTCGATTTTTGAAGCGAGAACGTCCCAGCTATGATGAGTATCGACAGCTACTCGGCCTGCGTCCCCCATGGAACGTCGGAGTTCAGCATCCTGTAGAAGTGTGGTGACTGCTTCGGCAAACTCTTCTGCAGTCGAGGCGACCAATGCGTCCCGGCCTGCCCTGATTTTAATCCCACGCACCCCCTCGGGTGTAGCAACAACGGCCTTCCCCATAGCTAGCGCCTCGATAACTCGGTTCTTTATGCCGGAGCCGAAGCGAAGTGGCGCCACGTACACGCTTCCACGGGCTAGGTACGGTCTAATATCAGGCACATAGCCGTGTACGAAAACGCCGCCCACACTCTTGGCAGCGGACAGCAAGGATGGGGCGGGATCGCGGCCGACAATATCCACCGTGACATGGCGCAGCCGTGCTCGGACAAGCGGAATAACGCACTCCAAGAACCACTGTACCGAGAGTCTAGATTCTACCGACCACATATTTCCGGTAATGACGACACGGCCATCAACCTCCCGAACTCCCATCGGAAAGAAGTACCGAACATCGACACCGTTAGGCACTACATAAAGTCGGTTCCGTGAGTCATCCTTCCACCTCCGTGATATCACCGACGCATCGTCCTCCGTCACTGCGACGCATGCATCAGCAAGACAATACAGGCTCGCCTCCACGAACTCCCACTTTCGAAGTTCCAACCACCCATGCACTCTCCGCAATGGGTTCCGGACATAGGGCAGGCGTGATCTGATACTCAATGACTCAGAGTCGTAGGGGACGAACACAATCGGTGGCTGTTGGAGGCGAACGGATAGAATCGACCCCAGTGCCGGGCCAATCATAACGGTTACATCGGGGCAGAACGAACTCACCAACCTCCTGTACGCGGCGCCAAGCTCTTTAGTCCTCACTGCGCGCATCGCCCTCGGGGCCAAGAACACGCTATGCAACACCGATAGGCGGCGGACCAGTCGACGTTCCGACACTTCCACGCGAATGCCGAGTTTCTCAAGGCGTGCTACGCAATCTTCGCTATTAGGAGGGAAAACTGATTGGAGGACAACCTCATGACGCGTAGCAAGTAGCCGTGCCCAATGATAAGAGATTACTGCACTGCCGTGGTAAGGAGGAAACGGAAAGATGTCGGAAAGGAAAAGAATTCTCATGTGCTAGCAAAATCCGCAACAAGACTGCCAGAAATGATTCGGTTAACCGCCACCGTAAGACCCGCAAGTGTCCAAAAGTAGATCTGATTGGCAGTGTAGCCAAAGACATTGTCGGTCAAACTCATAATTGGGAATGCCGTGCTCAGAGCAAAGAACGCCAAAGAAATTCCAGAAGCTCGTTGGTAAGCCGCCGCCGCGCGCCACGTGCGGTACCCAAAAACCCACATTATCACCAGGAGAACCACAAAAACAACAAGGCCGATAACGCCGTACTCCACCAACGCGCGAAGGTAATCATTGTGCGGCGGCGTAGAAAGGCCGTATCCGCGCTCGCTCAGAACCAGCCCCATGCCCGGCCCAAGACCCACAAGCCGTTTAACCAAAATAATCAAACTGCCCCCCTCGGACGCAGTAGTCTGCGACCATTCAAACAACGTCGCGGGCCACAGAACAGCAAACCGGTCGGCAAAACTTCCCCCAAGGGGGTCGGCCAGTCGTTGAGCGACAGGAGCCACCAAGCCTAACAGCAGGACCACGGCGACCGGAAGAACCACAAGCAACGGGCGATACCGGAGGAGTCCCACAATAATCATGACAACCGCAGCTCCAACCCACACGATCCGAGAAAACGTACCAAGGAGCAGCACTGTAGCGACAATTGTTCCTGCCAAGGCAACGCCTCGGCGGATCCCTTCTTCGGTCAAGAGCCGCGTGACAAAGAGAGCAAGAATCACGACAAGGTAGAATCCGAATGCATTCGGATGCACGAACGTTCCAAAGATCCTCGGCCAGCCAAGGCCAGGCACAATCACACCCTCCCGCTGCACCATTTGGTACAGACCCAATGAGGCCGGCACCAAGAACGAAAGGCACATAGCATCAACAACCTTCTGCAATCCCTCAAGTGTATTAAAAAGATACGCCGCCAGAGCGTAGACAACAAAGGAAGAGGCTACAGGCAGCCAATCGCTTATGGCCAGAAGCTTAGTTTCCGCATTCACCGTGGCGGCTAGACCAGACAGTAGCAACAGCGAAAAGGCCTTACCTCCGGGAAGACCGATGAAAGGAATCTTGCGTGACAAGATGACGATAACACCCACCAATACGACGACGGCCAGCATCAAAATGTTCGGCAAAGCGCCCAGAGTTACACCTGCCACCGACACCCCGGCTGCAAATCGGAAGCTCAAATCGGTGGACGAACGCACGAGCAAGGTCACCAGCAGCCCCAACTCAGGGCGCCGCAGGAACACCATCCCGAATAGCAGAACTATCAAGAAGGCTGCAGAGAATCCTGCCGGCATCGTTGCCGCGACAAACGCCAAGACCCCCGCGCAAAACAGCACAAACATGAGTTGCGTCGCAACGGATCCTGACCGCCTAGCCAAACCCACCTCGCTCATCCCAACCACCGAGGCAATACGATCCCACCTCTGATAATCCGCCGATCCGATTATTCTCATGGTTGCCAGGACAGTATACGGTTCTCAAAAAGAGAAACACTTTTTGCTAACCAAACTGACTACGGTGACCGGCACGTCCACTGCCAGCGCATGCCACAGATGGACTTGATAGAGAATTGCATTCAACGACATCGCGAGATCTCGGAAAGCAAGTAGGCAGCTACCCGACAACAGATCTACTTCTCGAACGCGCGCACGAAGAACGAAGTAGCAGCCGGATTATCAGCCCCCTCTAGTCTGTCCAGTGTCGGAATGGTGTGCACACATCACGCATGAGCGCTCTGTTCATCCTCTCCTCTCCAGGCCACTCCCCAGAACATCTCGGCCGGTGGCCGACCGTTGGTGCGGTAGCCCAAGTGCGGTCGGCGGTGGTTGTAGAACTCGAGGTACCGATCCAGGGCCGTCTGCAGGGACCGGACATGGGTGAAGAACTGACGGCGGAACTGGACGCGCCAGAGCTCGTTGAGGATGGTCCCTTGCAGGCGCTCCACGAATCCATTGGTCCACGCATGCCGGGGTCGGGTGCGGGTGTGGCGGATCCCCCAGGCGGTGCACGCCTGATCGAAGGCCCCCCGGTACTCGCTGCCCCAGTCGGTCAGCACCCGCTGCAGGGGCCACCCCGCCGCCCGGTAGGCTGGCAGCACCCGGCTGGTCAGGAACCGCGCCGCCGCCTGGGCCGAGAACTCCGTGGCGACTTCGGCGATGGCGTAGGAGCAGGCTGCGTCGCAGGCGGTGTACTGCCAGACCTTGCCCACGCCCTTGAGCTTCCCGATGTAGAACGTGTCCAGGCAGACCAGCTCGCCCGGCTGCTCGGCGGCCAGGTGTGGTGGCCGCCGGCGCTGGGCCCGCGCCAGGGCTCGGCGGGTCCGCTCGGTCAGCAGCCCCGCGCTCTGGGCGCTGTGGACTTCCAGCACCGCCAGCCGGTGCCAGCGGGTCTGCAGGCCCATGCGGCGCAGGAACCGATAGATCGTGGCTGGGGCCAAACGCCGGCTGCCGTGCTCGGGCCGGGCCAGCTGCGCGGCCAACCGGGCCGGCCCCCAGGTCGGCCACGCCAGGGCCAGGGCCAGGATTGCCCGCTCGGTTTCGATCCCCAGGCCCGAGGGCCGGCCGCGTCCGGGTCCGCGCCGCCGGGGGTAGACGCCGTCGGGTCCATAGGCCAGGTAGCGCCGTCGCCAGCGGTAGAACAGCGTCCGGGAGATCCCGAACTCCCGGCAGGCCTGGCTGACGTTCCCCAGCGTCTGCGCCCGGGCTATCACTCGCAGGCGGAACGCGTGTACACTGGCCTCGAGGGTCATAGGCGGTCCTCCCCGTTTCCCCACGGAGGGGTGTTATCCAACGGGAAGGATACGTCATATGACCCTCCTTCACTGTCAACACTAAACCGAAATAGAACAGTCTAGAGCCTGATCTCCACCACGCGTGCAGCGACGTACGGTGGCGCTCCCTCGCCCAGGACGGTGACCACCTTCCCCGGCGCCAGCGCCGACGGCGGCCGCAGGACCGTCCCCCGCAGAATCCAGGTGTCGTCGCGCAGGGCGACGACGGTACCGCCGGAAAGGGCGAAGCCCACCTCCGGCCAGTAGACGGTAATCCGGCCGCTTGCGCGCGCGGCAGTGCGGGGATCGAAGAGCACCGTCAGGACCCTGGCGCTGAGCGAGCCGTCGGAGTTCCGCGCTCCGGCCACCTGCACGATGGCGTGGGGAGCGACCACGCCGGCGATGGCGGTGGCCCCGGTGACGATCACGGTGGTGAGCACGTTGCCCTCCCCCAGGACCGAAAGCACGCTGCCGTCTTGCCCCAGGACCACTCCCCGGAGGATCCCCACGTCGCGCTCTACCCGCGCGGCCCTCGCCCCTCCCAGGACCAGGACGCGCAGGGCCACCGACATCCCGCCGGGGACCGCCAGCGCCCACACGCGCACCCGCACCCCTGGGGCCAGGCGATCGGCGGAAGCGGGCAGGGCCGTCCCAGGAAGGAGGCGAAGCACGACCGTCCTCCCCGCGTCCAGGCGCAGCGCGAGCACCCCTCCGCCCACCTTCAGCACGGCTCCGCTGAGGGCGTAGGGCAAAGGGCCAGGAGGAGGCGCGCCCAAGGCGGCCTGCGCCAGGAGGACGGCACCCAGCGCCGCGGCCAGCAGGGCGGGCCAGCGGGCAGCAGGCATCAGCGGCCGGAGAGCCGCGCGGCCAGCGCCAGCAGCACGGCCCGCGGCTGGGCGCCCACCACCACCACGCGCAGCCCCCCTTCCTCCCACGTCAGCAGGCGGATGTCTCCCAGCTCGACCAGACGCAGGGAGGCCCCCCCGACGGTCACCGGCTCGCCGCTCGTCTCCCACGCCCGCCCCTCTACCCGCCGCGCGGGAAGCTGGAAGACCGAGATCGGCCCGGTCCCGTACATGTAGCGCAGGGCGGCGGCAGCCAGTGGGCCGTAGCGCACGGTCTGGGCGCGGTCGAAGCGCACCCCCGGCGGCAGCGCGTCGGGCGTGAGCACGCGGAAACCCACGGCGCGCTGCACCGCCTCCAACGTCATCCCCTCGTCCTCAGCGGCGAAGAGGGCGAAGGTCCGCGCGCCTGCCGGCGCGCGGAAGCGGAAGAGGGCCGGAGGAAGGTTCAGGCTGAAGGAGACGCGGGTGAAGTAGGCGGTGTAGACGCTGCGGTCACCGCTGCGCTCCTCCACCCGCAGCGGCACGCCCGTGGCCTGGTCAACCCACAGAAGGCGGCGCCCCTCCCCTCTTCTGGATTCCAGCGCCAGGACGAAGGTGGGCCGGCCGATCACCTCCTCCGCGCCCGCCAGCACCAGGCGGTAGGCCGCCTGCAGTGCTCGAAGCTGCTCCGCCGGCCGACCGGAGCGGGCCAGGGTCGGCCCCTGGAACACCGTGTGCAGGGAGGGCTCGTAGTGCCACGCCTCTACCCCGCTGTCCACCACCAGGCGCCCTGCCAGCGACTCCGGCGAGAGGAACTCCAGGCGGGTCTGGTTGGGCCGCTTGTGCGCCTCCAGGACCACCACGGTCTCCACGCGGTCGCCGCGCCCGATGGAGATGAGCTTCGTCCCCTCGTAGTCGATCAGGGCCGGCGCCACTAGGGTACTGTACAGCACGGCCGCCGCCCGGTCGGATCCGGCTCCCGCCTGCCTGCCGGCCGCCGGCTGCTGCAGGAGCCACAGTGCAGCGACCGGGAGCAGCACCAGGGCGGCGAGTCCGACCGCGCGGGAGCTCATCGCTCCACCACCCCGCGTGGCCGCCCGATGATCCGGAGGTTGGCGTCGGTGACGAGCAGCGTTAGGTAGGCACGGTCGGCGAGAGGGTCGGCGGCCGCGGCCAGCGCGTGCTCGCGGACGAACAGGTCGAGGCCGAACTCGGCGGCGCGCAGCCGGTCGATGCGGCCGCGGGCCAACGGGACCAGCAACAGCAGGATCACCACGGCGGCCGCGGCCAGGGCCGCCGCCGGGCGGATGTGCCTTCCGGCGAGCCAGGTCCGCCAGGTGGGCTCCCTCCGGCGGGCCAGCGCCCGTTGCAGGTCAGGCCAGAAGGATTCCGGCAGCGGGCGCTCGGGCAGGCCGGCCAGCAGACGGCGCATCCGCTCCAGGCGCGAGAGCTCCTCCCGGCAGGAGGCGCAATCGGCCAGGTGTCGGCGGACGGCCGCCTCCTCCTCGGGGGTCAACTCCCGGTCGAGGTAGGCCGAAAGCTGCCGTTCCGCGTGGTGCGCCACAGGTCAGGGAGCCTCCTCTCCGCCCGCAGGGGCGCCCGGCGGGGAGGGACGGGCCCGCGCGCGGTCCGGGTAGCGCTCGCCCAGCAGCGGGGCCAGGCGCTCCTGCAGCGTCCTGCGCGCCCGGTGCAGCCTGGACTTCACCGTCCCAAGCGGTATCCCCATCATGCGCGCGATCTCCTCGTAGGAGAACCCTTCGATGTCGCTGAGGACGACGGCCATGCGCAGGTCGGGCGGCAGCGCCAGCAGAGCCTGCTGCACCGCGGCATCCATCTGGGAGCCGAGGACCGCCTCCGGGGAGTCCGCCTCCGGCGCCGGCCACTCCCGCGTGGGCCCGCCTTCGGAGGTGGGATGTGGCGCGGAGAGCGACTCCACCCGCCCCTTGGGATGCCTGCGTACCAGGTCGATGTAGAGGTTGGTGACGATGCGGTACAGCCACGGTTCCAGCGCCGCCCCCGGGTCGATGCGGCGGAAAGCGCGGAACACCCGCAGAAACGCCTCCTGCGCCAGATCCTTGGCGTCGGCGTCGCTGCCGCTCATCCGGTAGGCGATGTTGTACACGTACGACCCGTACCTGTGGACCAGCGCCTCGTAGGCGGCAAGCTCCTCCGCCGTCAGGGATCGCGCGTCCCCCACCGGTTCCGGGCGCCTCTTTTGGTCATCCCCCTTGTGAATACGCAACGGCGAAGAGGTGGGTTCGCCCGCCACGGCGCGGCACGGGGGCCCGCGTCGGGACCCCGGGCATGCCCTACCGCAGCCGCAGCAGCGGCCGCAGCCGCTCCAGCATTCTGGGACCGATCCCCTGGACCTCCAACAGGTCCTCCAGGCGCTCGAACCTTCCGTGGGCGCGCCGGTACTCCACGATGCGCCGCGCCAGCACGGGTCCGATTCCCGGGAGCGCCTCCAGCTCGGCGGCGCTGGCGGTGTTTGGATCCAGAGGCCCCCGGGGCGGCGCGGCGGCCACAGCCCGACCGCCCTCCTCCACTCCCTCCGCCCCTTCCGGCAGCGAGGGTTCGGGCACCCGGGGGATGTGCACGCGCTCTCCGTCGCGGAGGGGTTGGGCCAGGTTGACCGCGTTCAGGTCGGCGAGAAACGTCGGCCCGCGGGCCGCCCGCAGCGCGTCGGACCAGCGCGCTCCCGGGGGAAGCCGGTAGACGCCTGGCAGCACCACCTCCCCGGCCACGTGCACCAGCAGCTCCGCCGGCGTGGGCGGAGCCGGCAGCAGGGAGACCTCACCCGCCGGGCGGCGCATCCACGAACGGCCGACCACCAGCAGCGCCACCCCGGCCACCACCCCCAGGACTATCTGCTCCCGCCGCAGGGAACGCGGCTCGCCGGTCTCCACTGGATCTCCCTCCCCCGGCCGCATGCCGCCGCAGAGCTTCATCCCCCGCCGCATGCCTTCATCGGCCGGGGGAGGTGCTTTTCCGGCGCTAGCGGACGACGACGTTAACCAGGCGGCCGGGGACCACGATCACGTCGGAGACCGGGCGTCCGTTCAGGGCGCGGCGCACCCGCTCGCTCTCCAGGGCCAGACGCCGCGCCTCCTCCGCGGAGATGTCGAAGGGCGCCTGCACCCGGTCGCGCACCTTGCCGTTGACCTGGATCACCAGCGTGACCGTCTCCGCCCGCGCCAGCTCCGGGTCGTACCGGGGCCAGGCCTGCTGATGGATGGAATACGGCCCCCCGATCCTGGCCCACAGCTCTTCGGCGATGTGCGGGACGAAGGGCGCCAGCATCAGCAGCAGCGCCCGGATGGCCTCCTCCCAGACCGGCCCACGGCCCGAGGGGGTTCCCTTCACGCTTTGCAGGAAGTTGGTGAACTCCATCAGTGCCGCGATGGCCGTGTTGAAGCGAAAGTGCTCCAGGTCCTCCGTGACCCGCTTGACGGTGGCGTGCGTGCGGTGGCGCACCTCCCGCTGGGAGATCCTGGCGTCCGGGCGGGCGCCCTGCGGCACGGGGTCGGCGACCAGGGCCCAGACGCGGTGCAGCCAGCGGTGCACCCCCTCGATGCCCTTGGGGTCCCAGGGGCCGCCCTCGTCCCAGGGCCGCATGAACATCAGGTAGCCGCGGACCGTGTCCGCGCCGTACTGGCGCACCTGCTCGTCGGGGTCCACCACGTTGCCTCGCGACTTGCTCATGCGCTGCCCGTCGGGTCCCAGGACGATCCCCTGGTTGTACAGGCGCAGCATGGGCTCGTCGAAATCCACCAGCCCCAGATCCCGCATCACCTTGGTCCAGAAGCGGGTGTACAGGAGGTGCATCACCGCGTGCTCGATGCCGCCCGTGTACTGGTCCACCGGCAGCCAGTAGCGCCCCACCTGCGGGTCGAAGGGCCGCGCCTCGTCGTGCGGGCTGAGGTAGCGGTACTGGTACCAGGAGGAGTCGATGAAGGTGTCCATGGTGTCGGTCTCCCGCTCGGCGTCCTCCCTGCCGCAGCGAGGGCAGCGCGCCCTCCGGAAGCCCTGGTGGTACCGCAGCGGCGATTCCCCCGTGGGGCGGAACTCCGCGTCATGGGGCAGGAGGACCGGCAGCTCCTCCTCCGGGACCGGCACCGTCCCGCACACCTGGCAGTAGATGATCGGGATGGGCGTCCCCCAGTAGCGCTGCCGGCTGATCAGCCAGTCATGCAGCCGGTAGTTGACCATGCGCCGACCCACCCCGCGGCGCTCCATTTCGTCGGCGATGCGCTGCCAGCCCTCGGGACTGGGCAGGCCGTCGAAGGGCCCGGAGTTTACCATCGTCCCTTCGTCCAGGTAGGCGCGTTCCAGCTCCTCGCCCCCCCACCCCGGCGGCGCCACCACCACACGTATGGGCAGTCCGTACCTGCGGGCGAACTCGAAGTCCCGCTGGTCGTGGGCGGGCACGCCCTGAATGGCCCCCGTGCCGTACGACAGCAGGACGTAGTCGGCCACGAAGATCGGCACGGGCTCTCCGTTCATGGGGTTGATGGCGTAGGCACCGATGAAGACGCCGTCCCGCTCCTTCTCCGTGGACAGCCGCTCGATGTCCGAGGCGCGCGCCGCCTTGAACTTGTAGGCCTCCACCTCCGCCCGCCGCTCGGGGGCCGTCAGCTCGTCCACCAGGGGATGCTCAGGCGCCAGGACCGCAAAGGTCATCCCGTAGACGGTGTCCGGCCGTGTGGTGAACACCGCGAAGGACCTCCCCGGGTGGTCTCGCACGAGGATGGAGAACTCCACGCCCTCACTGCGGCCGATCCAGTTCTGCTGCAGCACCCTCACCCGCTCTGGCCAGTCGATCTTGCTGAAGTCCAGCAGCTCGTCGGCGTAGGCGGTGATCTTGAGGAACCACTGCTCCAGGTTCTTCTTCACCACCGGCGTCCCGCAGCGATCGCAGACGCGGTTCTCCCCCACCACCTGCTCGCGGGCCAGGGTGGTGTTGTCCTGCGGGCACCAGTCCACGGGGGCCAGGGCGCGGTAGGCCAGGCCGCGCTCGTACATCTTCAGGAAGAACCACTGGTTCCACTTGTAGTAGCCGGGGTCGCAGGTGACGATCTCGCGCTCCCAGTCCCAGGACGCGCCCATGGAGCGCAGCTGGCGGCGCATCCGCTCGATGTTGTCCATGGTCCAGGTGTAGGGGTGGATGCCGTGCTGGATGGCCGCGTTCTCCGCCGGCAGGCCGAAGGCGTCGAAGCCGATGGGGAAGAGGACGTTGAACCCCTGCATGCGCTTGAAGCGGGCGGCGGCGTCGCTGGGCGCCATGGCGTACCAGTGCCCGATGTGCAGGTCCCCCGACGGGTAGGGGTACATGGTCAGGAAGTAGTACTTGGGGCGGGGGTCGAAGTCCGGCGCGTGGTAGAGCCGGTCGGCCTCCCAGCGGGCCTGCCACTTCTGCTCGATGCCCTGGGGTGTGTAGCGGTCCGCCATCGTCCTCCTCCTACGACGAGGCCGCGCGGACGCCCGCCGGCCTCACGGGCGTGCGCCAGCCGTGGCGGTCGGGCAGCCGGCCCTCGGCCAGGCCGAAGAACTCCTCCTGCAGGCGCGCCGTGATGGGCCCGCGCCTCCCATCTCCCACCGGGATCCGGTCCACGGAGCGGATCGGGGTAATCTCGGCGGCGGTGCCGGTGAAGAAGACCTCGTCGGCCACGTACAGCATCTCCCGCGGCAGGAGTGCCTCCCGCACGGGGATGCCCAGATCGGCGCAAAGCGTCAGCACCACCTTCCTGGTTACCCCCGGGAGGATAGAACTGGACAGAGGCGGGGTAAAGACGACCCCGTCCCGCACGACGAAGACGTTCTCCCCGGAGCCCTCGCTGACGTAGCCATGGACGTCCAGTGCCACACCCTCGGTGAAGCCGTTGTCGGCGGCCTCCATGGCCACGAAGGCGGAGTTGACGTAGTTGCCTCCCACCTTCGCCATCCCCGGGTGGGTGTCCGGCGCCACGCGCCGCCAGGAGGAGACCATGACATCCACGCCCTCCTCCAGCGCCTCCTCCCCCAGGTAGCGCCCCCAGGGGAAGGAGGCCACCGCCACCTCCACGGGCGACTTCCGCGGGTCCACGCTGAGCGACCCCAGGCCGCGGAAAACCACCGGGCGGATGTAGCAGGCCTGGTGCCCGTTGCGCGCCACCACGGCGAGGATGGCGTCGCGCAGCGCCGCCCTCTCGTAGGGGGGCTCCATGCGGAAGATCCGGCAGGAATCGTAGAGGCGGCGCAGGTGGTCGTCCAGGCAGAAGACCGCCGGGCCGTCCGGGGTGGCGTAGGCGCGGATGCCTTCGAAGACGCTGCTGCCGTAGTGCAGGGCGTGCGCCAGCACGTGCACCCGGGCCGCCTCCCACGGGACTATCTCGCCGTTGAACCAGATCACCTCGGACGCCTGCACGCACACCCCTCCCTGAAACGTCGAGCCGCCTTCGTCCCAGGGACGAAGGCGGCCTCCGCGGTACCACCCTGATTGGCGGAACCGGCCGGCAGCCGGCTCCAGCCCGCTCCAGCCCGTCGCGTGGGCAGACGGCGCCGGCTCAACGCGTCTGGTACCTCCCGCTTCGCCGGCGCAGGCTTCCGGACGAGTTCGGTGCACCCCGCCGCCGGCTCGCACCCTTCCGCCGGCTCTCTCTCGCGGGAAGCTCACCTACTGCTTCCGGGCATTGCCGACTTTAAGCCCATTGTATGGAGCCCGCGGTGCAAGTCAAGACTGGGTGGGGCTTGCGGCCCCTCAGGCGGCACGCACACGGGGCGTGGTGGACCGGAGGGGATTCGAACCCCCGACCTCCTCAATGCCATTGAGGCGCGCTCCCAACTGCGCCACCGGCCCACGCGGCGCGACGATGCGGATTTCGACGTTGCGCGGCCTTCGACGTGAGTATAGAAAGGGCGCGGGTGAGCGTCAACAACGGCGCCTGCGTCCCTCAAGGGCGGTGGGGGACACCCCAGGGAGGCGGCTGCCCAGCGAGCAGCTCCAGCGCGTGCGGGAGGACCGGCGCCAGCACCTCCAGCCACTCCCGCGCTCCCTTCGGGCTGCCCGGCAGGTTGACGATCAGCGTCCGCCCGCGGATCCCGGCGACCCCGCGGGAAAGGATCGCCAACGGGCTTGCATGCTGGGTGCGGGCGCGGGCGGCCTCGGGCAGGCCGGGGACCAGGCGCTGCACCACATCCAGCGTCGCCTCCGGGGTGACGTCGCCGGGTGCCACCCCGCTGCCGCCGGTGGTCAGCACCAGCTCCACCTCCAGGTCGTCGGCGTACGCCCGCAGGCGGGCGGCGATGGCCTCGCGGTCGTCCGGCAGCACATCGCGCGCCGCGACCACCGCCCGTGCCGAGGTGAGCACCTCCACGACGACGTCACCGCTTGTGTCCGGCTGCCGCCCGGCAAAGACGCTCTCGCTGACGGTGAGGACGGCCACGCGCCGCCCGGCCAGGGTGGCCACTGTCAGAGGGGCTCGCCGGGGCGGCGGAACTCGCCGCTGCGGCCCCCGCGCTTGGCCACCAGGCGCACCCGCTCCACAGTCATCCCCCTGTCGACCGCCTTGCACATGTCGTAGACCGTCAGCGCCGCGGCCGCCACCGCCACCAGCGCCTCCATCTCCACCCCGGTGCGGGCCACCGTGCGGGCCACCGCCTGGACGGCGACGCGGTCCGGGGGCGCGGGGCGGCAGGTAACCTGCACGTCGGTCAGCGGTATTGGGTGGGCCAGCGGGATCACCTCGTGCGTCCGCTTCGCGGCCATCACCCCCGCCACCTGGGCCAGGGTGAGGACGTCGCCCTTGGCCACCTGGTTCTGCTGGATGAGACGGAGGGTCTGCGGGCGCATGACCACCTCGCCGCGCGCCACCGCCTCCCGCTCTGTCTCGGGCTTGCTCCCCACGTCCACCATCCGGGCCCTACCCGAACGGTCCACGTGGGTGAGGCGGCGCCTAGCCTTCAAGCAGCCTCACCTCCACTGGCTCACCGGCATCCACCCGGCCCCCCGGCGGAACGATGACGATCCCGTCCGCGCGCACCATCGAGGTGAGCAGGCCGGACTGCGCCGGGAGCGGGTGCGCCCAAAGCTCCTCTCCGCGCGCCTCCAAGGCGACACGGGCGTGCTCCTCCCGCTCCGCCGGGCCCAGGAGCGGGCGCGCGGCGCGGGCGCGGACCCGTGCGCCGGGTCGAGGCTCCTCCACCAGCCCCAGCAGCGCCCCGAGCACGGGTCGGACGAAAACATCGAAGATGACCATGGCCGAGACCGGATTCCCGGGCAGCCCGATCACCGGCCGGCCACCGGCCACCGCCAGCACGGTGGGCTTTCCCGGGCGGATGGCCACCCCGTGGACGACGACCCCCGGGGGACCCAGGGCCCGGATAGCCTCGGCCACCACGTCGCGCTCCCCCACGGAGCTCCCCCCGGACACGAGGACCACATCGTGAGCCTGCACCGCGCGCCTCAGCCAGGCCTCCACGGCCGACAGGTCGTCCGGCAGGATGGGAAACCGCACGGGCACGCCGCCTGAGCGGTGCACCAGCCCGCTCAGGGTGTAGCTGTTCATGTCCCGAATCTGCCCGGGACGCAGGGGCCGCTCCGGAGGCACGACCTCGTCGCCGCTGCTGGCGATCGCCACCGCAGGCCGCCGCCTCACCAGCACGCGCGAATGGCCCAGCCCGGCCAGGATGCCCAGGTCCTGCGGGCGCAGGCGACGGCCGGCGCGCAGCACCACGCTGCCCGCGCGTACGTCCTCGCCCCGACGCAGGACGTTTTCCCCGGGCCGGACCGCTCTGTGCACCTCCAGCGTGGTGCCATCCACCCGCACGTGCTCCTGCATGACCACCGCATCGGCCCCCGGGGGAAGCATGCCTCCAGTGGGCACGCCGACCGCCTCCCCCGGGCCCACCTGCACTCCCGAGGCCTGACCCATGCGCACCTGGCCCGAAAGCCGCAGGCGCACCGGGGCGGAGTCTCCCGCAGCCGCGGTGTCCGCAGCACGGACGGCGAAGCCGTCGACGGTGGAGCGGTCGAAGGGTGGCAGATCCTCTCCGGCCACCAGGTCGGCGGCCAGGACGCGGTCGAGCGCATCCTCCAGCGCGACGGTCTCCGTCCCCAGCGGGGCCGGCGCCAGGACTGCCAGGTAGCGGTCGCGGGCCTCCGAGGGGAGGGCAAGCGTCCGGAAGGCGCGCATGACGGCGTCAGTATAGCACGGGGCCTGCGCCCCCCTGGTGTGCCGTCCGGACACAAGCGTCGCCTGGCCTGCGGCCCCTAGGTGAGCAGCAGCTTGAGCCCCGCGATGACCAGGACCAGGGCCAGCAGACGGCGCAAAGCCGCCGGCCCAAGGCGCCGGCTGCCTAGCTCGGTGCCAACAAGACCTCCGGCCACCGCCGCCCCCGCCCACAGGTAGACCGGCGGCGGCAGCGATCCCGTCCGCCCAAACACGCCGGCCAGCCCGGCGGCGGAGTTGACCAGGATGAAGGCCGACGCGATCCCCGTCTGCTCCCGGATGGTCGTCCACCCGGTCAGCACCAGCAGCGGGCTGAGGAAGATCCCCCCGCCCACGCCGGTCAGCCCGGCCAGCAGCCCGATACCGGCCCCGAGCAGCACTGCCAGCCACGGCGGTGGCCCCCCGGGGATTCGGCCGCTGCGCTCCCGGTCCGGCAGGAAGAGCCGCAGGGACCCCGCCAGGAGGACGGCGCCGACCACCCGCCGGTACATCACACCGGGCAGCTCCAGCGTGCCGCCCACAAAGGCCAGCGGCACCGAGGCCGCCGCGAAAGGCGCGAACGCCCGCCAGGAGAAGAACCCGGCACGGACGTAGCGCACGGTACCGATGCCGGCCACCAGGATGTTCAGGGCAAGGGCGGCCGGCCGCATGACCGCCGGCTCTATGCCCGCCAGGGCCATCAGCGCCAGGTAGGCGGAGGCGCCCCCGTGCCCCACCGAGGAGTACAGGAGGGCGGCGGCAAAGACGGCAGCCGCCAGCAGGGCCGTGACCGTCATCCGCGTCCCTCCCGCAAGCGCGGGGGCACCGGGTAGGTGCTCGGCTCCGTCACGGACCGCGCGGCTAGATCAGGCGCAGTTCCTCGCCCGCCCGCCGGAAGGCGTCCAGCGCCCGCTCCAGGTGCTCGCGCGTGTGCCCCGCGGTGACGATGGTGCGCACCCGGGCCTTACCTCGCGGGACCGTGGGATAGGCGATCCCCAGGGCGAAGACGCCGTGGTCGAACAGCCTGTCGGAAAGCTGCATGGCCCTGGCCTCGTCGCCCACGATCACGGGGGTGATGGGGGTCTGGCTGTTGCCGGTGTCGAAGCCCAGCCGCTTCAGCCCCTCCTTGAAGAAGCGAGTGTTCTCCCAGAGGCGGGCTATCAGCCCGTCATCCTCCTGCACCAGGCGCACCGCCTCCAGAGCCGCGGCTGCCACCGACGGGGGGTGCGAGGTGGAGAAGAGGAGCGGCCGGGCCCGGTGGATGAGGTAGTCCACCAGGGTCTGGCTGCCGGCCACGTAGCCACCCAGCCCGGCGAACGCCTTGGAGAGGGTGCCCACCTGGATGTGCACCCTCCCGTGCAGGTGGAAGTGGTCGATGGTGCCCCGGCCCTGCCGGCCCAGCACCCCGCTGGCGTGGGCGTCGTCCACCATCATGATGGCTCCGAACTCCTCCGCCGCCGCCACCAGGTCGGGCAGCGGGGCGATGTCCCCGTCCATGCTGAAGACCCCGTCAGTGATGAGCAGAAGACGCCTCGCCCCCCGGGAGGCGGCCAGCAGCCGCCGCGCCGCCTCCACGTCCCCGTGGGGGTAGATCTTCTTCTCCGCCCCGGAGAGCCTCGCCCCGTCGATGATGCTGGCGTGGTTGAGCTCGTCGCTTACGATGACGTCCTCCTTGCCCAGCACCGCCGCCACCGTCCCGGCATTGGCGGTAAACCCCGACTGGAAGAGGAGGGTCGCCTCAGTCTGCTTGAAGCGGGCGAGCTCCTCCTCCAGCTCCCGGTGGATGGCCATGTTCCCGGCGATGGTGCGCACCGCGCCCGCCCCCACGCCCAGCGCCTCCACCACCCGCCGCGCCGCCTCCTTCAGGCGCGGGTGGTTGGCCAGGTTCAGGTAGTTGTTGGAACAGAGGTTGATCACCTCCCGGCCGTCGTAAACGGCCACCGGCGCCTGCGGCCCGCTGAGCAGCCTCGGCCAGCGGAAGAGCCCGCGCGCCTTCAGCTCGCGCAGCTCGTCGTCGAGATAGGCCAGGGGGTTGACCATGCTCCTCATCACTTCACCTCCTCCTGGGCGGCCAGGACGAAGACCACCTTCCCGGCCGCGCCGGCCTCAAGCAGGGAGAAAGCCTCATGGTACGCCTCCAGGGGAAAGCGGTGGGTGACCAGCGGGCGGATGTCCAGCCCTCGCCGCAGCAGGGCAGAGACCTGCTCCCACGTCTCCCACAGGCGGCGGCCAAAGATCCCCTGCAGGCGCACCCCCTTGAAGATGACGTCGTTGGTCAGGTCGATCTCCACCGGCCGCGCGGGGAGTCCCAGCAGGGACATCCACCCCCCGCTGCGCAGCGCCCGGAGCCCGTCGCGGATGCCGTCGGGGTGCCCCGACATCTCCAGGACCACGTCTACGCCCTCCCCTCCTGTCGCCTCCCGCAGGCGGGCGGGCACATCCTCCGCCGCATCCAGCACCAGGTCGGCGCCGGCCCGCAGCGCCAGGGCCCGCCGCTCCCTTTGCACGTCGGAGGCGGCGACGAACGCGGCGCCGGAGGCCCGCAGCACCGCGATGGCCATCAGCCCGATGGGGCCGCAGCCGATGACGGCCACCCGCCGCCCCGCCGGATCGGTGGCCAGCGCGGCGTGCACCGCGTTGCCCAGCGGATCCATCACCGCCGCCACCTCCACCGGGACGCTGGCAGGGTCCAGCCGCCAGGCGTTCCTCGCCGGCAGGACCACGTAGTCGGCAAAGGCCCCGTCGCGGTCGATGCCGATGATCTCCAGGCGGTCGCAGATGTGGGCATCGCCGCGGCGGCAGGCGGGACACCGGCCGCAGGCCACGTGCCCCTCCCCGGCCACGAAGTCTCCCACCCGCACCTCGCTGACCCCGGGAGCGACAGCGACCACCGTACCGCAGAACTCATGGCCGACCACCCGCGGGGGGCGGACGCGGGAGGCGGCCCACTCGTTCCAGCGGTAGATGTGCAGGTCGGTGCCGCAGATCCCTCCCGCCGCCACCCGCACCAGCACCTCTCCCGCCTGCGGCGCCGGCACCGGGACGGTGGTGAGGACCAGGCCCGGCCCCGGCCCCGGCTTGACCAGCGCGCGCATCCTGGCAGGGACGGTCGGCGGGCGGAGGGGAAGGAGGGCGGGCTTCGGAGCGGCCGGCCGCGCCACGCTAGCTGAACCCGAGGCGTGCCGGGTGGGTGCTAGACATGCTCCCGATACCCGGCGGGCCAGCCCCCTCCGATGAGGTTCCGGTAGTCCCGCAGGGTGTAGCGCACCCCCTCCGGCAGGGTCTCCGCCACGCGGGCAATCATGCGCATGGTCATCTCCACCGCGGTCTTCTTGTCGGCGACGGCGGAATCCTCGGTGAGGATGGTGTTCAGGTCGTAGCAGCGGCAGGCGCGGTGCAGGACGCGGAAGAGCTCGAACTCCTCGGCCAGAGTCTCCGGGACGTCCTCCCTGTCCGAAAAAGCCTGCGCCAGCGCCTCCACACCGGGGTTCTTACCCTCCCGGGCCTTCGTCTCCCGCTCCAGCTCCGCCAGGTAGGCCTGCTCCGCCCGGTCGTTTACGGCGCGGTAGGCGTTGTAGGCGATCTCCCGGCGGTGCTCGGGGGTCTCGCCCACGAGCAGCCGGCCGAGAAAGCGGGGCCAGGAGAGGTGCTCCAGGACCGTGGGGTCCCGGCGGTCGCGCTTGAGGAGGATGACGGCGGCGAGCCGCGCGGGCTGCATGGGGTTGGTGACGACGCGCTCCGGGGGCAGGACCCCGGTGATGTCCAGCATGGCCCGGGCGTTGTCGAAGGCGATCAGGCGGGCCAGGGCCAGGCGCAGCTGCTCCGGGGCCATGGCCAGCAGGGCGGAGGCGTCGGGTCCCGGGGAGCTGCGGATGGCTGCCACAAGATCGTCCAGCAGCGGGGCCGCCTCCTCCAGGTACTCCGGCGTCACGTCGGGGACGTTCTCCATCTTGGAGCGCAGCAGACCGGCGGCGGCGAGGGGGAAGTTCTCCACCAGGTTCGTCCGCAGGTAGAAAACCTTCTCCGAGGTGAAGGCGTAGGCGGCGACGGGCGCCTCCAGATCCAGGTCCCGCAGCGACACCGTCACCGGGCGGTTCTCCAGGTCCAGGCCGTGCACCGCCCCTTCTCCGCCCCGGGCCGCGACCTCCAGCCAGCGGAAGACCCGGTAGCCTCGGACCTCCCCGCCGGGAAAGGTCACGCGCACCGGGTGCAGGCGCTGCCCGTCCCGCGTGCGGTAGGTGTAGCGGATGTACACCCAGTCGTCGGAGTGAAAGCGGGTGCGCGGGTAGGCCATCAGGCCGTAGGAGGAGGTGGACTTGCCAGTTCCCGTGGGTGCGATGTAGAGGATGCCCCGGCCGTCCTTCTCCACGCACGCGCCGTGGACGGAGTGGATGCCGTACTCTTCGGCCAGGACCCGGCCGACGGCGCCAAGCACCCACGACTTCAACTGGCCGTAGTAGGCGGTGTTGAAGAAGACGATGGTGTTGGACCTCCGGCTGTAGTAAGCGGCCTCCGGCTGCTCGGGGACCCGGCCCATGGCGTAGACCGTCACCTGCGGCTCCGCGGGCGGGTCCATCCCGGTGACCGCCCGCCACTCCTGCTGGCCGTACCAGTTGTCCACCCAGAAGTCGAACAGATGCGGCGAATTGGTGGTGGCACGGACGCGCACACCGTGGATGACCACGTCGTGGGCGAACACCGGCTCGCCGTCGCCTCTGGCGCGCATGTACGCATGCGCCGCGGCCACCAGCTCGTCGCGCCGCCCGGGGAGGCGGTCGATGTCCTTGTCATGCACGGCGGTGCGCCCTTTGGTGCGGGTGATGGTGTTGCTGGCCCCGATGGGGGTGCCGGACCACTCGATGGCGTCGGCGGCGGGCGCCGGGGGGAAGGTGAATGGCTGGCTCACACATGACCTCCTGTGTTACCCTGGCGTTACCTCGCCGTGACAGAGGCGCGACGTGCGCGGCGGACGATTGGACGCGGGGAGCCCTCTCAGGACGGTCCCGCGCGGACGCCACCTGCACTATGGGCGCTGCACCGAGGGCTGTCAAGGCGGTCCCACCGGGGCGGTCCGCCGGGGGCCGCAGAAAGGGAGAAACAAGGCCCATGGTATTTCTCTACCACCCGTTGATCGTCCACTTTCCCGTCGCACTGTGGATCACCAGCGCCCTTTTCGACGTGCTCTACCTGGCGCGGCGGGAGGTGCTATACGCCACGGTGAGCCGCCTGCTCATCGGGCTGGGGCTGCTGGGGGCCGCGGCGAGCGTCGCCTCCGGCTTCCTGGACCTGAACCGGCAGGTGGCGCTGGGGGTGGGCAGCGGCATCCTCCTCCAGCACCGCCTCCACTCTCTGCTGGCTTACGGGGCCACGGCGGCGTATCTCGTCGTCTTCCTGGGACGGCGGCGGGCAGCGGTGCCTCTGTGGACCACCGTCCTATCCCTGGCCGGGGCGGCGGCGACCGCCGCCGCGGGGTTCAGCGGCGGCGAGCTGCGGCGGGTGATGTAGGTGGCGACCAGAACCGGCGAGGGAGCGCGCCCCGACGAGGCGCGCACCGCCCCGCATATCCTGGTGGTGGACGACGAGCCCCACATCGTGGAGCTGGTACGCTACAACCTGCAGCAGGAGGGCTTCGCCGTCTCCGTGGCCGCCGACGGCCGTGAAGCTCTGAGCCGGGTGGCCAGCGACCGCCCCGACCTGGTAGTCCTGGACATCATGCTGCCCGAGGTGGACGGGATCGAGGTCTGCCGGCAGATCCGGACGCAGTCGCGGGTGCCGGTGCTGATGCTCACGGCGCGGGACCGGGAACTGGACCGGGTGGTGGGACTGGAGCTGGGCGCCGACGACTACGTGACCAAACCCTTCAGCCCGCGGGAGCTGGTGGCCCGCATCCGCGCCATACTGCGACGCACCGGCAGCGCCGACCGCCTGCCGGAGGCGGGTCCCCTGGAGGCCGACGGGCTGGTCCTCCACCCCGAGACCCACGAGGTCTGGCTGCACGGCCGGCCCGTGGACCTGACGGCCAAGGAGTTCGAGCTGCTCAAGCTGCTGATGCGCCACCCCAACCGTGTCTTCACCCGGGACTTCCTCCTGGAGCACATCTGGGGATACGACTACTTCGGCAGCACCCGCACCGTGGACATGCACATCAGCCGCCTGCGGGAGAAGATCGAGGACGACCCCGCCGACCCCACCTTCATCCAGACGGTGCGCGGCGTGGGCTACAAGTTCAAGGCGGGGGCCCGCGCCCCCCGCCGGCGCTGATGCGCTCCATCCGATTCAAGCTCATCGCCACCTACGTGGCGCTGGCCGCGGTGGTCCTGCTCTTGGTGACGGCGGTGATGCTGGCGACGCTGCACCGCCGCTACCTGGAGACCTATCAGTACATGATGGCGACGCAGGCCCGGCTCATCGCCAGCATGCTCTCCGCCTACTCCCTGGAGGAACCCCTCTCCCGCGGGGAGATGGAGGCCATCGCCCAGCGCTTCCGCTGGCGGCCGGAGACGCGCATCGCCGTCCTCGACGTCCAAGGCGCCCGCCCCGGCGCTCCCGGCGTCCCTCCGCCGCCCGAGGTGGCCGCCGCGCTGGCCGGCCGGGAGGGGCGCGGCGTCCGCTACGACCGGGCCAGCGGCGAAAAGCGGGTCTTCGCCGCCGCCCCCATCGGCAGCCAGGGATCATGGGTCGGCGTCGTCCACGTCTCCATGCCGGCGGTCTGGGCGTGGCGCCAGCTGCAGCGGGTCCTCCCCGCCTTCGGCGGCGCGCTCCTGCTGGGCCTGGTGGCGGCCTGGTTCGTCGGCGCGCGGCTGGCACGCAGCCTTACCGACCCGGTAGAGGCCCTCACCCGGGCGGCCCAGCGGCTGCGGGAGGGGGAGCTGGACGCCACCGTGGACGTCCGCACCCGCGACGAGATCGGCCGCCTGGGGGAGGCGTTTGGCGCCATGGCCGCCCGCCTGCGGGAGACGATCCACCGCCTGGTGGAGGAACGGCACACACTGGAAGCCATCCTCACCGGCATGGTGGACGCCGTGGTGGCCATCGACCGGCAGGAGCGGGTGATCCTGGTGAACCTGGCGGCGGAGGAGCTGCTGGGCGTGCGGCGCGAGGCGGTCATCGGCCGCCCCGCCGCCGAGGTCCTGCCACGGGCGCTGTACGGACTGGTGCGGGAGGCCCTCGCCGGGGGCCGCCTGGTGGCTGCCGAGCTGCCCGGAGAAGGCGGCGGACGCCTGGTGGAGGTCCGCTGCGCCCCCATCCAGGGCAACGGCGAGGACGCGGGGACGGTGGCGGTGCTGCGGGACGTCACCGAGCTGCGCCGCAGCGAGCGGCTGCGCCGAGAGCTGACGGCCAACGTATCCCACGAGCTGCGCACACCTCTCACCTCCATCAAGGGGTTCACCGAGACGCTGCTGGGGGGCGCGATGTGGGACCAGGCGGCCAGCCGCCGCTTCCTGGAGATCATCAACGCCGAAGTCGACCGGCTGGTCAAGCTGGTGGACGACCTGATGGACCTCAGCCGGCTGGAGGCCCGCGGCGCAGCCCTGGAGCTGGCCCCCGTCTCCGTGCCGGCGCTGGTGGAGGAGATGGTGGCCCACCTGCGGCCGCTGGCGGGAGGCCGCCGCCTAAAGGTCTGCCCCGGCCCTCGCGGTGCGGTGGTCCTGGGAGATCGCAACCGTCTGGCCCAGGTGCTGACCAACCTCATCGACAACGCCATCAAGTTCACCGACGAGCAGGGGCGCGTGGAGGTGGGCTGGCAGGAGCAGGACGACAGCGTGCAGATTACGGTGCGCGACGACGGGAGGGGCATCCCCCCCGCCGACCTGCCGCACATCTTCGAGCGCTTCTACAAGGCCGACCGCTCCCGCAGCACCAGCAGCGGCAGCGGGCTGGGGCTGGCCATCACCAGGCACATCGTGGAGGCGCACGGCGGGCGGATCTCCGTGCAAAGCCGCGAGGGCGAGGGTTCCACATTCACCGTGACGCTGCCCGCCACAGAGCGCGCCAGCGGGCAGCGAAACGGCCAGCCCCGGGAGAAGCCTCTCCCCTTCCCCGGGCCCTAACCCCCCAGGTAGGCCCGGCGTACCTCCTCGTTAGCCTGCAGCTCCGCGGCCGCCCCGCTCAACGCCACCTCGCCGGTCTGCAGGACGTAGCCGCGGTGGGCGATGGTAAGGGCCATGTAGGCGTTCTGCTCCACCAGCAGGATGGTCGTCCCCTGGGCGTTGATGGTCTTGAGGGTCTCGAAGATCTGCTCCACCAGGACGGGGGCCAGGCCCATGGAGGGCTCGTCCAGCAGCAGCACGCGAGGGCGGGCCATCAGCGCCCGGCCGATGGCCAGCATCTGCTGCTCGCCGCCGGAGAGCGTCCCCGCCACCTGGGAGATCCGTTCCTTCAGGCGGGGAAAGAGGGCGAAGACGCGGTCCAGGTCCTCTTTGACGCCCTGCACATCCTGGCGTGCGTAGGCGCCCATCATCAGGTTCTCCTCCACGGTTAGGCGGGAGAAGATGCGCCGCCCCTCGGGGGCATGCCCGATGCCTTTGTAGACGATGACGTGCGGTGGCAGGGTGTCGATGGGCTCGCCCCGCAGCCGGACGCTGCCGGAGCGGGGGCGGAGCAAGCCGGAGATGGTGCGCAGCGTGGTGGTCTTGCCCGCGCCGTTGGCGCCCAGCATGGCCACCACCTCGCCCTCCTCCACCTGGATGGAGATCCCCTTCAGGGCGTGGATGTTGCCGTAGTAGACGTGGACGTTCTCAAGCTCCAGCAGGGCCATGGGCCTATGCCCCCACGCCGGCCAGGCCGCGGCGGGTGCCCAGGTAGGCCTCGATCACCCGGGGGTTGGCGCGTACCTCTTCGGGGGTGCCCTCGGCGATCTTCTGCCCGAAGTCCAGCACGGTGATCACCTCGGAGATCCCCATGACCACCCGCATGTTGTGCTCGATAAGCAGGATGGTGATTCCCAGCTCGTCGCGCAGGCGGCGGATGAAGGCCATGGTGTCCAGCGACTCGCGGGGGTTCATGCCCGCGGTGGGCTCGTCCAGCAGCAGCAGCGTCGGTCGGCTGGCCAGGGCGCGGGCCACCTCCAGGCGGCGCTGCTCTCCGTAGGGGAGGTTGCGCGCCAGCATGTCGCCCTTTCCCCGCAGGCCGACGAACTCCAGCAGCCGCAGCGCCTCCGCGTGTGCCGCCGCCTCCTCGCGCCGCGTCTGGGGCGACTGCAGAATCGCCCCCACTACAGAGCTGCGGATGTGCTGGTGCATGCCCACCAGGATGTTCTCCAGACATGTCATGTTGGCGAAGAGGCGGATGTTCTGGTAGGTGCGGGCGATGCCCAGGCGGGAAATGCGGTCCGGAGCCAGGCCGTCCAGCGGCATTCCGCGGAACCGGGTATGCCCTTCCTCCGGCCGGTAGAAGCCGGTGACACAGTTGAAGTAGGTGGTCTTGCCGGCGCCGTTGGGACCGATGATGCTGTGGATGGAGCGCTCGGCCACCTCCAGGTCCAGCGCGTTCAGGGCCACCAGGCCGCCGAAGCGCTTGGTCAGGGCGCGCGAGACGAGCAGGGGAGGCCTATCCATCGCTGGCCGGACGCACCTCCACCGGCTCCACGGGCAGCGGCGGGGCCAACGGCTCCTCGGCGGCATGCAGCTCGCGGCGCACCACCGCCGCCGGCAGGAGGCCCTCCGGCCGCAGCTGCATCATCAACACCAGCGCCGCCCCGTAGACCAGGAAACGGTACTCGGCGAACTCCCGGAACAGCTCCGGCAGCCCCACCAGGAACAGCGAGCCCACCACCACCCCGGGGATACTGCCCATGCCCCCCACGATGATCAGGGCCAGCACGTTGATGGAGATGAGGAGCTGGAAGCTGTGGGGGAAGACCGACCCGATCATCACGGCGAAGATTGCGCCGCTGAGACCGCCGAAGGCCGCACCGATGGCAAACGCCAGCAGCTTGACGTTCACCAGGTTGATGCCCATGGCCTCCGCCACATCCTCGTCCTCGCGCACCGCCATCCAGGCCCGCCCCAGGCGGGAGTCGCGCAGCCGGGTGGCCACGAAGATGACCAGCAGGCACCCCGCCACCACGATGTAGTAGAGCTGCTCCGGTCCGCGGAACTCGAACCCTCCGATGGCGGGCTTGGGGATCTCCAGCACCCCCTGCGAGCCCCCCAGCCACGGTCGCAGGGCGTCGGAGAGAACCAGCAGACGGATGATCTCCCCGAACCCCAGGGTGACGATGGCCAGGTAGTCGCCGCGGATGCGCAGCACGGGAATGCCCAGGATCACCCCGGCGACGAGGGAGGCCGCCATGGTCACGGGGATGGCGGCCCAGAACGACATCCCCGCGATGCCGTGCTCTCCGGTGGAGATCAGGAGCCCCATGGTGTAGGCGCCGATGGCGAAGAAGGCCACGTACCCCAGGTCCAGCAGGCCGGCAAAGCCCACCACCACGTTCAACCCCAGCCCCAGCAGGGCGAAGATCCCCACCAGAACGAAGACCTGGGAGAGAAAAGGTCCTGCCGCCACCGGCACCAGGAGCACGAGCAGGACGACCAGCGTCAGGTTCAGGGCGCGCAGGGCCCGCTTACTCGAGGTCGGCAGCGACTCCCGCCACCGCCGGGCGGTGGGGCGGCGCCAGGCCCAGAGAGCGCTTCCGCCTGCGGCCAGGGCGAAGATGATGAGGGCGCCTCGGGGCAGCAGCCCCTCGGTGGAAAAGAGCAGCATCTGGACGGCACTGCCGGCCCTGGTCCGCCCCAGCACCAGCTGCACCACTTCCTGGAAGAGCCCCACCACCAGGACCCAGGCCAGGCCGGCGAACAGCGGCCGTCGCCATGCCCCTCTCAGCAGCGCCGCGGCCGCACCCACCAGGCCCCCCAGCGCCCACCCCAGCAGGATGAGGTGCGTGCCGGCAGGGCCGCGGCCGAAGGACAGCAGGGCAAACAGCCGCGGCGTGGCGCTGACGAACATCATCCGCAGGTTGACCGCGCTGGCCACCCACACCAGCGCCGCCACCAGCGCCCCGGCCACCGCCCCGGCCAGCGCGCCGCGCAACAGGATCGCCGCCGGCCCGCCCGCGCCACGGCGCGCGGCCTGGAACCCCGCGCCCAGCGCCACCAGGACCAGCAGGGTGAGGCCCAGGGAGATGACGCCGGCGACGATCTGGCGCTCGGCGAAGGTGTCCACCATGCCCACCATGGCCAGGAAGACGGCCACGCCGCCCCAGATCAGGCCCTGCCTGATGGTCTCCGTCGACCAGCCGCCGGCGCGCATGGGCAGCTCCCCCGTCCTACGCCTTCTTCGCCGCGAGCCGCTCGCCCAGGATCCCCGAGGGCCGGAAGATCAGCACCATGACCAGCATGGTGAAGGCTATGACGTCGCGCAGCTGGTAGGGGGCGACGATCCCCAGGCCGTCCAGCACCAGGATGGGCCCCACGGATTCGAAGAGGCCCAGGAAGACTCCCCCAAGCATGGCCCCGGGGATGTTGCCGATACCCCCCAGCACAGCCGCGGTGAAGGCCTTGATGCCCGGGATGAACCCCATGAAGAAGTGCACCTGCTTGAAGACAAGAGCGTAGAGCACGCCCGCCGCCCCCGCCATGGCCCCGCCCACGCCGAAGGTGATGGCAATCACCCGGTCAACGTCGACCCCCATCAGGGCGGCGACCTCCCGGTCCTCGGAGACCGCCCGCATGGCCGTGCCCGTCTTGGTGCGCATGACGAACAGATAGAGCACCAGCAGCATCACCACCGAGGCGACGATGACCACCGCCTGCGTGCGCAGCACGGGGATCCCGGCGATGAGCCACTTGCCCCTGAGGACGGCCGCCTCGGGGTAGGCCTGAAAGCCCGAGCCGAAGAAGCCGCGGAAGGTGTACTGCAGGAAGAAGGAGGCACCGATGGCCGTGATCAGCGGGACCAGGCGGGGAGCTCCGCGCAGCGGCCTGTAGGCTATCCGCTCCACCAGCAGCGCCACCGTCGCCGAGGTGGCCATGGCCACGGCCAGGACCACCAGCAGGCTGCCCAGCGGGTTGCGGTCCAGGTACCCCGAGCGGCCGAAGGCCGCGGCGACATAGTAGGCCACGTAGGCGCCGCTCATGAAGACCTCGCTGTGGGCGAAGTTGATCATGCGCAGGATTCCGTAGACCATGGTGTAGCCCAGGGCGATCAGGGCGTAGATGCTCCCCTGGGAGAGACCGAAGACCACCAGGTCCATCCAGACGTCCGGTCCGTACCGCGCGGCCCGTACGGTCCCCGCGATCCCGTAGATCAGGACGAACAGGACGACCAGCCGGAAGGCCCACAGGTACAGGTCGACGACAGAAACCCGCTGAAGCCAGACGCGTGACATAAGCCTCTCACATCATACTAAGGGGGGATGAGCCGGGACAATCCGCGGCTCATCCCCCGCCGACCCTGGTCTTGCGTCAGCCAGTATCCCTACTTCTTCACCGGCCAGATCTTCTTCGGGTTGTTCCCGGGATCCCACTTGGCCGGGTCCGCCGAGATGGTCTGGTAGATGGCGATCTTGGGGTCGGCGCAGTCCCCGTACTTGTCGCAGGTCAGGGTACCGGTCAGCCCCTTGAAGTTCTTGGTGGCGTAGAGGGCGTCACGCAGCGCCTTGCGCCCGATGTACGTGTTGCCGGCGGCGTCCTTCTTGGCCACCTTCTCGATGGCAGCGAAGACCATCATGGCGGCGTCGTAGGCGTGGGCGTGGAACGGTGCCAGGGGCTTCTCACCGTACTTCTTCTGGTGCTTCTCCAGAAAGACCTTGTAGGCCGGACCCAGGGCTTCAGGCGAAAGGTCCGGGCTGGAGTGGTACATCCCCACGGCGGCCTCCCCCGCGGCCTTCAGGAAGTCGGGGGAGAACATGCCGTCGGCGCCCATCAACTTGACGTTCTCCAGGCCGGCAACCTCCTTCGCCTGGCGGGTGACGAAGCCGCCCGCGGCGATGAAGATCGGGTAGTAGATCAACTGCGGCTTCCCCGCCGCGATCTTGGTCAGCACGGGCCGCATGTCGGTGTCGGTGGGCGCGATGGCCTCCTGAGAGGTGATGCTGCCTCCCAGTCGCTTGAAGACATCCGCGAAGACGTTGGCCAGCCCTTCGGCGTACGGGCTGCCGTCGTGAATCGTCGCCGCCCGGCGGATGCCCAGAGCGTGGTAGACGAACTGGGCCGCCACGCGCCCCTGGACCTTGTCGTTGTGGGCGGTCCGCAGGTAACCGTCGTAGCCGGGACCGCGGGCGGGGTCGGTGAGCTTGGGTGCGGTGTTAGACGGCGAGACCGTGGGGATCCCGGCCTTCCACAGGATCGGCGCGCCCGGTACCGCCGCGCTGGAACAGTTGGAGCCGATGGCCGCCACGATGGCCTTATTGGCGGCCAGCTTGGTCGCGGCGGTCGTCCCTCCTTCCGCGTTGCAGCCCGAGTCTTCCCCGATGAGCCTGATGGGGTGGCCGGCCACCGTCTTCTTGTCGTCGATGGCGATCTCCACGCCGCGCCGGGTGTCGATCCCCAGGCTGGCGTCGGGGCCGGCGATGACGAACCAGTAGGCGATGACGATGGGCTGCCCGCGGTTGATCTTTACCACACCGATAGGGTCGGTCACGGGCCCCAGAGTGGCCGCCGGCGCCGAGGTCGAATAGTACGGCCCCGTCACCAGCAGGGTGGCGACCAATAGGGCTATAGGCAGCTTGACGCGCTTCATCCCGCTCTCTCCCCCCTCCGCTGGTATTAGACGGTCGGACTACACCAGCCTATCCATTGTTCTGACTTGGTTGCAAGTAGGCTTCGGCACCTCAGGGTGAAATCCTTTCGCCGCGGCCCGGCCGGTTGCCCTCACCTGGAGGCCCCAGGCGGTGGCAGGCGGAGGGTGCGCACCAGCTTCCGCCGTTCCCACTCCCCCGGATTCGCTGAGGATACCCTGACGACGAAGTAACTGGCAGGGTCGGGGTCGCCCCGCCGGTCGAGGCGGAAGGTGCCGCTTAGCCCACGGAAAAGGGTGCCGCGGATCGCCGCAGCCACCTGGCGGCGGGTGGGGCGTCCGCCGGCGGCGCGCGACGCCCGGGCGACGGCGTCCAGCCCCAGGACCGCCGCATCATAAGCCTGCAGGGCGAAGGGGGCGGGTTCCGCCACAAACCGCTTCCGGTAGTCGCGGACGAATTCCTCCGACCCCGGGTAGAAGTCCGGAGGGCCGGCCACCAGGGTGAAGTAGGTGCCGACGGCACTTCGGCCGGCGGCCTGCAGAAGGCGGGGGGAATCCAGCCAGTCAGGGCCGATGAAGGCGGAGGCAACCTGCTGGCGGCGGACCTCCCGGATCACGGCGCCCGCCCGGGCAAAGGGCATGGCGAGGAAGATCAGGTCGGGAGGGGGTGCGCCCAGAGCCTTAACGAGAGCGGCCGGGTCTTCCACCTCGACCTCGCCCCCAACGGCGATCCCCAGCCGCAGGGCTGCCCGGCGGAAGGCGGCGGCAGCCGCGCGCCCCAGCGCCGAGCCGTCGCGGGCGATGAATGCGCGGCGCGCCTTAAGGTCGGCGGCGGCGAACTCGGCGGCCGCACGCCCCTGCACGTCGTCCCGTCCCACCACCCTGAATACGGTCTGGAAGCCCCGCTCGGTTAGCTGCGGGTCGGAGCTGGCCGGGGAAATCATGGCAAGCTCCGCGGCCGCGTACACCTCGGAGGCGGGCAGGGCCACACTCGAGGTGAGGTGCCCCACCACCAGCAGGACCTCCGGGTCGGCAACGATGCGGGCGGCGCTGGCCCGACCGACATCCGCGCGGGCGCGATCGTCGAAGGCTGCCAGGCGGAGGTCGAAGCCCAACGCCGCCATGGGTCCGGCGCGCTTCTCCAAGGCGAGCTGGACGCCGTTGCGGATCGCCACCCCCAGGGTCGCCCGGTCACCCGAAAGGGGGGCGGCCACGGCCACCGCGATGACCGGCCGGGTCGAGGCGGGGGCGGGACGCTGCGGGGCGCAGGCGGAGGCCGCCGCTGCCAGTAGCAGCAGCGCCATCCCGGGATGCAGCAGGACTCCCGGGGCGCGCACCGACGGACTACCCGCCGTCCAGGAGGCGCACCACCAGCCCGGTCCCCGTGGCTGCAGCGCGCTGCAGCGCGGCGGCGCCCACCGCCACGTCCAGGGCGGCTGTGCCCACGGACTTGAACAGCGTTACCTCCTCCGGGCGGCGGCGCCCCGGGCGCAGCCCGGCGGCGATCTCCCCGATCTCGGCGTGGATCTGCTCGGCGCTGAAGCGGCCCTCGGCGATGGCCAGCAGCAGGTCGCCGGCCTCCGCCAGGCAGCCCGCCCGGGAGTCGACGACCACGGTGGCCCGCGCCACCAGCTCGGAGTCCACCTCCCGCGTCTGGGGGGTGAAGGCCCCGACGAGGGTGAGGTGGGTTCCGGGCGCCACCTCGGCCGTGGGAACCACCGGGGTGGGGCTGGTGGTGGCGGTGATGACGATGTCGGCCCCGCGCACCGCCAGCTCCGGCGAGGCCGCCGCAAGGACCGTCGCCCCGGCGGCCCAGGGCTGGGTACGGACCCACCTGACGAACTCCTCCGCCCGCTGCGGGTCACGACCCACCACGCGCACCTGGGTAATCTCGCGAACCGCAAAGACCGCCTCGAGCTGCGCACGGGCCTGGACGCCGGCGCCGAAGAGGGCCACGATGCGCGCGTCGGCGCGGCTGAGCAGCTGCGCCGCCAGCCCGCCGGCAGCGCCGGTCCGAAGCGCGGTCAGCTCCGCCCCGTCCACCAGACCCAGGGGCGCTCCCGTGGCCGGGTCCTGGACCAGCACCAGCGCCGTGATAGTAGGCAGCCCGCGGGCGACGTTGGCCGGGTAGACGCTCACCACCTTTGCCCCAAGCGCGCGCAGGGCGGGGACGGCCGCGGGCATGTACAGCGTCACCCCTCCCTCCTCCCCCTGCACGGGGACCCGCAAGGGGACCCGGGCCTCGCCGCGCGAGAGGTGGACGAAGGCCGACCGCACCAGGTCGATGGCATCCGCCATGGGGACCAGCCGGCGCAGCTGGGCGGCCGAGACGAGGCGCAGCTCCCCTACCGCCATTCCGCGAAGACGCTCCGGAGCAGGAAGAGGACGTTCGCCGGCCGCTCCCCCAGCCGGCGCATGAAGTACGGATACCACTGCTCCCCGAAGGGGACGTAGACGCGCACGTGGTAGCCCTGGCGCACCAGCGCGGCCTGCAGGTCGCGGCGCACCCCGTAGATCATCTGGAACTCGAAGCGCTCCGGTCCTATCCCATCCGCGGCGGCCACGGCGCGGGCGTGGGCGATCATCCGCGGGTCGTGGGTGGCGATGGCCGGGTACGTACCCCGGCGCAGCAGGACCTCCGTCAGACGGCGGTAAGCCGCGTCCACGTCCGACTTGCGCGGATAGGCCACGGCGGGGGGCTCCAGGTAGGCGCCCTTGACCAGGCGGATGCGCACACCTGTCTCTACCAGGTCCGCCACGTCCCGCTCGCTGCGCCGCAGGTAGGACTGGATGACCAGGCCGACGTTGGTCAACCCCTCCCCCCAGACCCTGCGCCACAGGGCCAGGGTCGGGTCCACCAGGGCGGACTCCTCCATGTCGATGCGCACGAAGATCCCCTCCCGCCCCGCCGCCTCCAGGATGCGCCGCAGCAGCCTCTCGGCCAGCGCCGCGTCGCTGGCAAGGCCGAGCTGGGACAGCTTGACCGAGAGGTTGCAGTCGAGGCGCTCCCGGGTGATCGCGCCCAGGACCTCCAGGTAGCGGCCCGCGGCCTCCTCCGCCTCAGCGGGGCTGGTGGTCTTCTCCCCCAGGTAGTTGAGGCTGGCGTGGATGCCCAGGCGGTTCAGGGCCCGCACCGCCGCCACACCTTCGGCCAGCGTCTCCCCGGCGACGAAACGGCGCGAGGCGCGCCGCGTCACCGGGTTACGCAGTACGAAGCGCTGCATGCCGCGGTGCTGCGAGAGGTAGATGAAGAACGCCCGCAGGGTGCCCATGGTCACCTCACCGGTTGTTGAGTAGGGCGGAAACAGGCACCAGCACCACCCCCGCTCTGTCGAATTCGGGGAGGAGCCGGTGGAGCACCTCCGCGGTCCCCCGCTGGGCGTGCCCGATGCCGATGGCCCACCCCCGCGCCCGGGCTGCCTCCAGGAGCCTGCGGACCTGCCCGGCGATGTAGGCGGGGTCGTCCTCGTTGTCCAGGAAGACCGTCCGCTCCACCGCCGGGACCCCCAGTGCGCGCGCCACGGGAAGAGCCACCGTGCGGGGGGTGGTGCGGCTGTCGACGAAGAAGAGCCCCTGCTCCCGCACCACCTCCAGCACCGCGGTCATCACTCGGGGATCAGCCGTCGCCCGGGAGCCCATGTGGCCATTGACGCCCACCGCGCCCGGAACCTCCGCCAGGCCGGCCCGCACCACCGCGGCGATCTCCTGGTCGCTCATGGCCGTGGTCACACCCCCTGGACCGAGCCGGTGTTCCTCCTCGGCTTCCAGGGGGAGGTGCAGCAGCACCTCCAATCCGGCGGCCCTCGCCAGGCGGGCCACCTCCGCCGACGCCGCAAGCCCGGGCAGCACGGCCAGGGTCACCGGGCGGCCCAGTGCCAGAACAGGCTCCACCTGCTGCACCGTGGCTCCGGCGTCGTCGAAGATGATGGCCACGCGCGCGGCGGCTGTCGGCTGAGGGCGGAGCGCAGCCGGGGGGACGGTGCGGAGACCACCTCCGGGTCTCGGCGGGGCAGGTGCCGTCGGCAAGACCGCCCGGGGTGCGGACCGTAACGCCTCGGTGCGAGGCTTCGGCGGCGCGAAGGAGGCGGCCTGCGGCTGCCGCCAGGTCCACCACACGCCGGCGGCCACTCCAAGCGCCGCCACCGCAGCCCAGCCCGCCCTCCACAGGCGGAGAGACCTGGCGCGACGGGAGGGGAGGCGGGCGCGGCGGGGAGGCGACATCTAGCGGCCGGCGATCCGCTGCTGCAGCAGCTCCAGCCCCCGGGCTAGCTGCGAGGTCTCCACCTGGCGCATCTCGCTGTCGCTGCGCCCGGCCAGCCGCACGCCCACCGTCACGTCGGGGACGAGGCCCCGGCCGTGGATGTCGAGCCCCGCCGGGGTGAAGTAACGGCCGCTGGTCAGCGTGGCTCCGGACCCTCCGGGCAGCTCCAGCACCCGCTGGATAACCCCCTTGCCGAAGGTCCGCACCCCCACCAGCGGCGCGATGCCGTGGTCCCTGAGCGCCCCCGCCACGATCTCCGCGGCGCTGGCGGTGTACTCGTTCACCAGCACGACCACCGGAATGGTCACCTTCCGGCCGGGCGTGGCGCTGTCGGTGTGACGCCGTCCGTCTCGGTCCACGGTGATGACGATGGGCCGGCGGGCGGGGACGAAGTGGTCCGCCACGGCCACCGCCGCGTCCAGCAGCCCCCCCGGGTTGCTGCGCAGGTCCAGCAGCAATCCCCTGGCCCCGGCGCGGCGCGCGGCGTCCAGGGCGCGGCCGAACTCCCCGGGCGTGCCCTCCTCGAAGCGGACGACCCGAAGGTAGGCCGCGCCGGCCGCGCGCAGCTCCGCCCGCTGCGGCGCGTCCAGCCACTGGTCGCCCTGCACGGTGACGGCGCGGATACGGGCCCGCACCAGGGAGACGTCGAAGACCCGATCGCCGCGGCGGAGGCGCAGGCGCACCGTCGTGCCCGCCGGGCCACGGATGCGGGCGACAACCTCCTCCAGAGACATGCGCTCCGTGGACTGGCCGTCCACAGCCAGGATCTGGTCCCCGGGGCGCAGCCCCGCCCGGTGGGCGGGGCTCCCCGGGATCGGCTGCACCACCACCGGATGGCCCGCCTCCAGCTCGATGTAGATCCCCACCCCGGTGAAGATGCCCCCCAGGTCCGTCTCCCGGAACTGCCGGTAAGCCTGCGGGTCCATGAAGCGCGAGTAGGGATCATCCAGCGCCTCGAACATCCCCCGCGCGGCGCCGTAGAAGAGAGCGTCGGTGGCGACATCCTTGACGAGGTAGACCGTCCGGATCTGCCGCAGCGCCTGGCGCAGCAGCTCGAAGCCGCGGGCGTCGGGGTCGGCGGCCGCGAGGCTTTGCTGCCTCCCGTACCCGTATCCGGCGGCGAACGCGCCAGCCACCAGTACGAGCAGCACCAGGGCGACCGCGGTGCGGTGGCGAGCGTTCACGGGCATCACCTCACTCCCCCAGCATAGCGGAGGGGACGCGGCGGGTGCCATGCGCCGCCGCTGCGGGGGATGCTCCCCGGGCACGCCTACGGGGCGACGGGGTTGACCGGGTTCCCGTTCACGCGGATCTCGAAGTGCACGTGAGGTCCCGTGGAAAAGCCGGTGCTGCCCACCCGCCCGATCACCTCTCCCTGGCGCACGCGGGCACCGGGAGCGGTGAGGATGGCGGAGAGGTGGGCGTAGAGGGTGGAGATCCCCTCCCCGTGATCGATGATGACGATCTTCCCGTAGCCCCCGAACCAGCCCGCGTACAGGACGGTCCCATCCCACGCCGCCGCCACCGGAGCGCCGTGGGGCGCGGCGATGTCCACGCCGCTGTGCATGCGCCGGATGCGGAAGATGGGGTGGACCCGCACGCCGAACCCCGAGGTGATGGAGCCGCGCGCCGGCCACGCGAAGCGGCGGAAGCGGCCGGCCAGGGCGGGAGGCCCGGCGGGCTGCATGCGGCGGATCAGCTCCACCAGGTTGCGGTCGGTCTCCTCAAGGTCTTCGATCACCTGCTCGTAGAGCGCGCGCTCGCTCTGGATGCGCGCCAGCAGCCGCTGCTTCGCCGCGGCCTCCTCCGCGATGCGCGCGCGGCGGGCCTGGGTGCGGGCGATGAGCGCGGCCACCTCCTCCTGCTGCGTCTCCAGCTCCAGGTAGAGGCGGGTGTACTCCCCCACCTCGCCCTGGTACTGAGCCAGAAGGCGGGCGTCCGCGCGCATGATCGTCCCCAGAAAGTGGGCGCGCGTCACCAGCTCGGTCAGGTCACTGGCATCCAGCAGCAGGTCCAGGTAGCCATGGCGCCCCCACTTGTAGATGTCGCGCAGGCGGCCGGCCAGACGGGCCTGCTGCCCGGCCAGACGGGCCCGCATCACGGACAGCCTGGTGGCGGTGGCCTGGACGCGGGCCTGGAGCCGCCGCTGCTCCCCCTCCAGGCGCCGCAGGTCGGCCTCCGCCGTCTCGCGCCGCAGGTCCATCTCCTCCAGCTCGTGCAGCACCCGCCGCTCCTGCTGCCGCACCGCCCGCAGTTGCGCCCGCCGCTCCTCCAGCTCCCGCCGCACCTGCCGCAGCTGCTGCCGCGCCCTGACCGCCGGGGTGGGCGGGGACGCGGCAGCCGCCTGCGCCGGGGGAAGCGCGAGGGCGGCGGCCAGCAGCAAGACCGGCAGGCGGGGCGGAGAGGAGGCGCGACGCGGCTCCACGGTCAGACCTTCAGGTAGCGGCGAAGCGCCAGCGTGCTCCCGCCCATCCCGACCACCACCCCTCCCAGGCTCAGGGCGAGGACCATGGCCGGAATCACCTGGGCGGGACGGGCCAGGGGGAGGAAGGGCAGCATCTGCCGCGCCCGGTCCAGCAGCGCCACGTACCCCGGCACCAGCAGCAACGCCGCCAGGGCGGTGGCCGCCACCCCCTGCAGCGCCCCCTCGAGGAGCAACGGCGAGCGGACGTACCAGGGGCTGGCGCCGACCAGCTGCATGATCTCGATCTCCTGGCGGCGCGCGATGATGGTCAGGCGGATGGTGTTCATGATGATGATCACGGCCACGCCCCCCAGCAGCGCCGTGGCTGCGGCGCCTGCGGCCCGCAGCAGCGCCGTCAGCGCCAGCAATCGGTCCACCGCCTGGGCGCCGTAGGTCACGTCCTCCACTCCGGGCAGCCGCCGCACCGCCTCAGCCGCGGCCCGGGCCTGCCGCGCATCGTCCAGGGCTACCTCCAGGGAGTCCGGCAGGGGGTTGGTCTCCACCACGTCGCGCAACGAGATCCGCGGACCCAGCGCCCCCTGCAGCCGACGCAGCGCCTCCTCCCGGCCCACGAAGACCACGCGCCGCACGCCGGGCAGGCTGCGGATCTGCGCCATCAACCGCTGCCGCCCCGCCTGGTCTACGCCCTCCTGCAGGTAGGCCACCACCTGCACCCGGGTCTCCACCTCCGCCAGCATCACCCGCAGGTTGGCTCCCAGCGCCACCGCCGCACCCACCGGCAGCAGCGCCGCCATGATGGTGCTCACCGCCGCAGCGCTCATCAGGCCGTTGCGGCGGAAGGCGCCTGCAGCCTCGGCGGCGGCGTAGCCCGCCGCGGCGCGCAGCGCGCCCAGCGGCCGGCGCTTAGGCGTGGCTGGCGTAGAGACCGTAGTCCTCATCGCGCACCACCGCCCCCCCGGCCAGCTCGATCACTCGCTTTCGCAGGATGTCCACCACCAGGCGGTTGTGGGTGGCTACCAGCACGGTCGTTCCGTGGAGGTTGATCCGGGAAAGCAGCTGGATGATCTCCCAGGAGGTCCGCGGGTCGAGGTTCCCCGTGGGTTCGTCGGCCAGCAGCAGCGGCGGGCGGTGTACGATGGCGCGGGCGATGCTAACCCGCTGCTGCTCCCCGCCAGAGAGCTGCCAGGGCAGGGCCTCCGCGCGGTCCGCCAGCCCCACCACCTCCAGCGCCTGCAGGGCTCGCGGGCGGATCTCCTCCGGGGGCGTGCCCGTGACCTGCAGGGCGAAGGCCACGTTCTCGTAGGCGGTCTTGCGCGGCAGCAGCTTGAAGTCCTGAAAGACGACCCCCATGCTGCGGCGCAGCGCGGGGATCTGGCGCGCGGGCAGTCGGGTGACGTCTATACCCGCCACGGTGATCCGCCCCCGGGTGGGGACCTCGGCGCGGTAGAGCAGGCGCAGCAGGGTGGACTTGCCCGCCCCCGTGGGGCCGATGAGGAAGACAAACTCCCCCTCCGCCACGGAGAGGGAGACGTCGTTCAGTGCCAGCAGCCCGTTGGGGTACCGCTTGACAACGCCCTGCAGCCGGATCATCGATGGGAGGTCCGACGAAAGGTGCGACCTGTAGTCCGGTGATCTGCTCCGAATAAAGCGCTCCTAGTGTTCGCCGGGCGGGAAGGCTACTCCTTCCCCGGTCGCCGCGGGTGAGTCAGGGGGCGCCTCAGAGGCGGACGGACTGCAGCAGGCGGCCGAGTCCGTCCAGCAGGCCGACCGCCGTCATGTCCATCTGGATGGGGGTCACGGAGACCATCCCCTGCTGCAGCGCCCAGGCGTCCGTCCCCTCGTCGTCCGGCGCCGGCTCCCGCTCCCCGCCCAGCCAGTAGTAGGTCTGGCCGCGCGGATCCAGGCGTCTGTCCAGCCGGTTGATGTAGCGCCGCCGCCCCTGGCGGGTGGCCACGATCCCCTTGAGCTGGTCGCGGGGCAGGTTGGGGACGTTGACGTTGAGCAGCGTGTCCGGGGGGAGGCCGTGCTCCCGGACCAGTTGCACCAGGCGCACAGCCACCTCCGCAGCCACGTCGAAGCGGGGGGCGTCGTCGGCGGCCACGGAGACGGCGATGCTGGGAATGCCCATGATCGCCCCCTCCATGGCCCCGGAGACGGTGCCGGAGTAGGTGAGGTCGCCGCCCAGGTTGGGGCCGGCATTGATCCCGGAGACGACCACCTCCGGCCGCTGGGGCAGGAGGTCGAGGACGCCGAGGACGACGCAGTCCGCCGGTGTGCCGTTGGTGGCCCACACGGGCGCGTCCAGCCCTGGAAGGGTGAGGCGCACCGCGCGCAGCGGCTTGTGCAGGGTGATGGCGTGCCCCGTGGCGCTGCGCTCGTGCTCCGGCGCCACCACGGCCACGGGCGCCACGGCGGCCAGAGCGCGGGCCAGGGCGTGCATCCCGGGGGAGGCGATGCCGTCATCGTTGGTGACCAGCACGGTCACGGAAGCAGGGATTCCTCCATCCAGCGCAGGTAGTCGGCGCTGCCGCCGACGACGGGCAGGGCGATGACCTCGGGGACGGAGTAGGAGTGCAGGGCGCGCACGCGGGCGGTGAGGGCGTCCAGGAGGCGGGAGGCCGTCTTCACCATCAGCAGCGTCTCCCCCGCCTCCTCCACCGTCCCCCGCCACCAGTAGGCGGAGTGCACGGGCAGGGTGTTGACGCAGGCCGCCAGCCTCTCGTCCAGGAGGGCGCGGCCGATGCGCTGCGCCTCGTCGGCCGTGGCCGCGGTGATGATTACCACCACCGGGTCCCCGCTCACGGCCCTTCCGCTGACGCCGCCCGCTGCAGCGCCCCTATGAAGGCCTGGCGGGCCTGCTCGCCGCGCACCGCCAGCACTATCTCCCGCAGGGAGGTTCTGCCGCGGATGTGGGCCACGATCTCCTCCAGCATGACGGCCGCGGCCCGCTCCAGGGGGAATCCGCCCACGCCCGTCCCCAGCGCCGGCAGGGCGATGCTGCCGAACTGCCGCTGTGCCGCCAGGGCCAGGGCGCTGCGCGTGGCCGCCCGGATGGCCCCCTCGTCGGTGACCAGGTCCGGACCCATGGTGGCCGCGTGGATCACCGCCCGCGCCGGCAGCCGGCCGGCGCCCGTCACCACCGCCTCGCCCACGGAGATGGGCCCCTGACGCACCGCCTCCCGCTCGATCTCCTCGCCGCCCCGCCGCTTGATCGCCCCCGCCACGCCGCCCCCCATCCACAGGTCCGTGTTGGCCGCATTGACGATGGCGTCCACGGCCAGGGTGGTGATGTCCACCTCGGCCACCCGGATGATGGTGTGGTCGATGCGCGTCTGCGTCTAGTCCTGCTCCCTCCACCAGTCCGGCGAGACGTCCCGCTCCCGCCGCACCTTCCTCACGGTGGGCTGGCCGCCGGCCTTCTCCTTGGCCACCCTGGCCCGCAGGCTCTCGTACTCCCGCAGGTCGGTGAGGACCTTCAGCGTGTTCCAGACCGTCTCCTCGATCTGCTCCCCGTCCTTCAGGACCAGCTGCACCAGCGGCTCGATAACCCGCTTGTCCCGCATACGCCCCAGGATCTTCACCGCCAGCCGCTTGACGTCCACGTCCTCGTCTTCCAGGGAGGTGATCAGCTGGTCCATGGCCCCCTCCCCGAAGAGGGAGAAGAGGGCCTTCAGGGCGAAGCGGCGCACCTTGGGCGAAGGGTTCTCCAGAGCGGTGCGCAGCTGCTCCACCAGGGCCTCCCGCGGGCGCCCCACAAAGGCCTCCACGACGCTCCTGGGGAGGAAGATCTCCCGGTCCCCGTAGTGCGCCTCGGGGTGCTCCACCACGCCCCGCTCTTCCAGCCGCGCCAGCGTCGAGACCACCGCGTCCTGCATGGGCGGGTCGGTGAGAAACAGCTCCATCAGCGGTCCGACCACGCGCCGGTCCCCCACCCGCCCCAGGACCGAGACCGCCGTCAGCCGGACGAACTGGTTCTCCTGCCCCAGCATCTCCAGCAGGGGCTCCACCGCCTTGGACCCCATATCCACCAGGATCTTCCAGACCTGGTTTCCGATGCGCCGCCGCATGCCCCGGTCCTCCAGGGCGGCCAGCAGCGGCTTAACTGCGTCCGGGCCGATGCGGGCCAGGGCCTCGGTGGCGGCGTTGACCAGGGAGCGCTCCCGCCGGGTGAGGACGCGGATGAGCGCCTCCACCGCCCCCCGGTCCCGCATGTCCCGCAGGCCGTTCACCGCCTGCAGGACCACCTGCTCGGAGCGGTCGGTGAGCGCGGTGCGCAGGGCGGTCATGGCCTCCGCGCCGCCGATGCGGCGCAGGGCGGCCACGGCGCTCTTGCGCACGTACTCGTCGGGATCCTGCAGCGCCTCCGCCAGCGCGGGCACCCCCCGCTCGTCCTGCAGTCGGCCCAGGTGGTGGGCCGCGTCACTGCGCACCGTGACGTCGGCGCTCTTCAGCGCCCGGATGTACCGCTGGATGTCGTCGCCCGTCTCGACCATCAAGGTCTCCTCGTGGTCCCTCTCCAAAACATTCTGGACGGCAAAACCCTATTCCTGTTATACTACGGCCAAACAGTGGCGCCAAAACGCACATTTCTTCGGAGGTGAGCGCGCCGCGGTGGGCCATACCAACATCAACGGACCTCGCCCGCCTGCACGATTTGCCCACGCCAGCGAACGGGAGTTCGCCAAACTCCTGGACTTCTACGCCATCCGCTGGGAGTACGAGCCGCGCTCCTTCCCCCTGGAGCGGGACGGCAACGGACGCGTGGTAGAGAGCTTCAGCCCCGACTTCTACCTGCCGGACCTGGACCTGTACATCGAGCTGACCACGCTCAAGCAGAGCCTGGTCACCCGGAAGAACCGCAAGGTGCGGCGCCTGCGGGAGCTCTACCCCGACGTTCGGCTGATGGTACTCTACGCGCGGGATTTTCGCAAGCTCCTGGCCAAGTACGGGCTTCCGCCGCTGCCCTCCTCGGAGGCGAGCTAGGCCGTGGCCGCCCTTCCCGCCCTTCGGCCGGACGCCACCCTGGGGGAGGTCATGCTCACCGAGGAGCAGATCCGTGCGAGGGTGGCTGAGCTCGCAAAGGAGATCAGCGAGGACTATGCGGGCAGGGACCTGGTCCTGGTCACGGTGCTAAAGGGGGGCGTCTTCTTCCTGGCCGACCTCAGCCGGGCCCTGGAGATCCCCGCGGCCATCGACTTCATGGCCATCAGCAGCTACACCGCGGAGAGCCCCTCGGGCGTGGCCCGCCTGCTCAAGGACCTGGACGAGGAGATCACCGGCCGCCACGTCCTGCTGGTGGAGGACATCATCGACACCGGGCTCACCGCCGCCTACCTGATGCGCGTGCTGCAGACGCGCAACCCCGCCAGCCTGGCCATCTGCACCCTGCTGGACAAGACCGCGCGGCGCATCGTGCCCACGCTGCCCATCCGCTACCGCGGCTTCGAGATCCCCGACGTCTTCGTGGTGGGCTACGGGCTGGACTACCGGCAGCGCTACCGCCACCTGCCGTACATCGCCGTGCTCAAGGACGGGCCGGAGTCCTCCCCGCCGTCGCCGCTGTGAGGGCCGCGGGGGCTATCGCCCCAGGGCGGCCAGCATCTCCTCCACCCGCGTGAACTTCACCCGCGGGCGTCCGGCCGCCCGCCCCCGCTGAACCTCCAGCTCGTTGAGCCGCTGCCAGTCCGCCCACGAGAAGTAGGCGGGCTGGCGCTCGCGGATCAGCGCCTCCACCGCTGCGGGGTGAGGGTCCGAAGGCGAGAGCGTCCTGCCCTCGGCCAGGTCCTCCAGCATGTGCGCCACCGTCTCGGCGGCATCGGGCTTGTTGGTGCCGATGACGCCGGTGGGTCCCCGCTTGATCCACCCGGCGGTGTACAGGCCGGGCAGCGGCTCCCGGCTCCCCGGATCCAGCACCCGCCCCCGGTCGTTGAGGATTACGCCCCAGTCCTCGTTAAAGGGCACACCGGGCAGCGGCACCCCCCGGTAGCCCACGGAGCGGAAGACCGCTCCCACCTCCAGTTCCTCGAACCGGTCGGTTGGCCTGGCCACCAGCGTCCCCGCCGGGGTCGCCTCAAGGCGGTTGCGCACCAGGCGCATGCGCGCCACCTTCCCGTCGCCGGCCAGCAGGGCCACCGGGGAGACGAGGAAGCGGACGACCAGCCTCCGCGGCTTCCCGCTTGCGGTGCGGGCGGCCAGCTCCTGGAGGATCTCCACCTTGCGCAGGGTGGTGCGGTCCTGGGCCCGGTCCAGCTCCGCACGGGAGACCTCGTCCAGGGCCACCTCTTCGGGGAGGGCGGTCACGTCCGCGCCGGGCAGGTCGGCCAGCTCCCGGATCTCCGGGTTGGTGAACGCCGCCTGGGCCGGGCCGCGGCGGCCCAGCAGGTAGACCTCGCGCACCCGGCTCTCCCGCAGCGCCTCCAGGGCGTAGTCGGCGATGTCGGTGCGGGCCAGCTCCTCCGCGGAGCGCAACAGGATGCGGGCGACGTCCACGGCCACGTTGCCCACGCCCACCACCGCGGCGGTGTGGGCGGAGAGGTCGAAGCGGAGGTGCACGTAGTCGGGGTGGCCGTTGTACCAGGCGACGAACTCCGTGGCCGGGTAGCTTCCGGGCAGGTCCTCACCGGGGATGTTCAGGCGGCGGTCGGTCTGGGCGCCGGTGCAGAAGAGGATCTGGTGGTAGTGGGCGGACAGCTCCTCCAGTCCCACGTGCCGTCCGAACTCCACGTTGCCGAAGAAGCGAAAGCGGGGGTGGGCGGCCGTCCTGTCGTAGACGGCCGTCACCGACTTGATCTTCTGGTGATCGGGGGCGACGCCGTAGCGGACCAGACCGTAGGGGGTGGGAAGGCGGTCGTAGAGGTCGACGGCGACCACCACCCCCTGCTGGCCCAGCAGGTGCTCGGCTGCGTAGAATCCGGTGGGGCCTGCGCCAATGATGGCCACCCGCAGGGGGTTCGCCTCGCTGCCGGGGCGGTCCATGTACTCCTCGCCCCGCCCTAGCCTCGCCCCTCACCGATCTGCAGCTGCAGGGTCTCGACCTCTCCCAGGTATTCGTCCCGCTGCGCCTTGACCACGTCTCCGATGGAGACTATGCCCACCAGGCGGCCCGCCGCCACCACCGGCAGGTGTCGGATCCGCCGCTCCGTCATGGTGTGGGCCACCGCCCGCAGGTCGTCCTCCGGCGAACCGGTGATGACGTCGCGAGTCATCAGCTCCTCCACGGCGCGGTCAAAAAGGCGCTCGTCGCGCACGGCGGCGCGGACGATGTCCCGCTCCGAGATGATGCCCACCGGGCGGCCCTCATCGTCCACCACCACCAGGGCGCCGATGTTGTGGGCCGCCAGGGTGGCCAGCGCCTCCCGCACCGTCCGACGGGGGTGGATGGTGAAGACATGCCCGCCCTTGCGGGCCAGGACGTGGGCGATGTTCATGGCCCCTCCCTCCCTGCCGCTGCCGTCCACGCTGATCATACCGCGGCACCCCGCGCACCGCACGGGGCCAGGGTGTATCCTTAGGGACGTGAGGACCGATGAGTAGCGAAACCACCCTCTCCCCTCCCGGGAGGCACGTCCGTCCCAACTTCATCACGGAGATCATCGATGAGGACCTGCGCCAGGGCCGCTACCCCAGGGTGGTGACCCGCTTCCCCCCCGAACCCAACGGCTACCTGCACATCGGACACGCCAAGGCCATCTGCCTGAACTTCGGCCTGGCTCTGGACTACGGGGGGGAGTGCAACCTGCGCTTCGACGACACCAATCCCGAGACCGAGTCCCTGGAGTACGTGGAGGCGGCCAAGCGGGACGTGCAGTGGCTGGGCTTCCGGTGGACGCGGGAGCGGTATGCCTCCGACTACTTTGAGCAGCTCTACCAGTGCGCGGAGCAGCTGATCCGGGAGGGCAAGGCCTACGTGGACAGCCTCTCGGAGGAGGAGATCAGCGCCTACCGGGGGACGGTGACGCAGCCGGGGAAGCCGAGCCCCTACCGGGAGCGCAGCGTGGAGGAGAACCTGGATCTCTTCCGGCGCATGCGCGCAGGGGAGTTTCCCAACGGCGCGCACGTCCTGCGCGCGAAGATCGACCTGGCCAGCCGCAACATGAAGCTGCGCGACCCGGTGCTCTACCGCATCGTGCACGCCCGACACTACCGCACCGGCGACGCGTGGTGCATCTACCCCCTGTACGACTTCGCCCACCCGCTGTCCGATGCCATCGAAGGGATCTCCCACAGCCTTTGCACGCTGGAGTTCGAGAACAACCGCGCCATCTACGACTGGCTGCTGGAGAACCTGCGCGGCAAGTGCGGTTTGCCCGCGGACCCCCGGCCGTACCAGTACGAGTTCGCCCGCCTGAACCTGGACTACACCGTCCTCTCCAAGCGCAAGCTGATCAGGCTGGTGGAGGGCGGGTATGTGCGGGGGTGGGACGACCCGCGCCTGCCCACCCTCTCCGGCCTGCGGCGGCGCGGGGTGCCGCCCGAGGCCATCCGCGAGTTCTGCTCCCGCATCGGCGTCTCCAAGGCGGAGAACCGGGTGGACCTGGGACTTCTGGAGGCCACCATCCGCGAGGTCCTCAACTACCAGGCGCCCCGCGTGCTGGCCGTGCTGCGTCCGCTTCGGGTGGAGCTGACCAACTACCCGCCGGATCGGGTGGAGCATCTGCAGGCCTCCCTCTGGCCGCACGACGTACCCAGAGAGGGCTGGCGCACCGTGCCCTTCTCCCGCCACCTCTTCATCGAGCGGGACGACTTCATGGAGCACCCCCCCAGGGGCTACCATCGCCTGACCCCTGGGGGCCGGGTCCGCCTGCGCCACGCCTACGTCATCCGCTGCGACGGGTTGGTGCGGGACGCGGATGGGGAGGTCGTGGCGCTGCGCTGCACCTACGAGCCGGACTCACTGGGCCGGACTCCGGCCGCGGGGCCGGTGGCGGGGACCATTCACTGGGTCTCCGCGGCACACGCCGTCCCGGCGGAGGTCCGCCTCTACGACCGCCTCTTCACGGTCCCGGATCCCGAGGTGGAGGGTGAGTTCACCGGCTACCTGAACCCGCAGTCGCTGGTGGTTGTCCACGGTCTGGTCGAGCCCAGCGTGCTGGGAGACCCGCCAGACACCCGCTACCAGTTCGAGAGGCTGGGCTACTTCTGGCAGGACCCGGTGGACTCCCGTCCTGACCACCTGGTCTTCAACCGCATCGTCACCCTGCGCGACTCCTGGGCCAGGCGGCAGTCGCGCCCGGGGAACTGAAGGAGGCGTCCAACCCCGGCACCGGGCCTCCTGGTTGCTGGACGCGGATACCTACATCAGCCTTCCTCAGGGTCAGGGGCACACACCGGTGCTCCTGGGCGAGCCCGGCGATGAGTCCCTGTTGGGAGCCGTGACGCTGGAGATCCTGGGGCCTGCAGACCCGCAGGGCCTGCCCGTGTTGCGGTTACCGTACCTGGTACTGATGAAGGTGCAGGCCGGCCGCACGCAGGACCTCGCGGACGCGGCCAGGATGCTGGGCGGCGCTTCCGAGGAGGACCGCCGGGCCACACGGGAGGTGTTCCGGCGTTGGCTGCCCCACGCGGTAGACGACCTTGAGAGTCTGATCCGCCTGGGCGAGCCGGAGATGGGAGGCGGCTCCTGACGGACCCCCTGCACCCGCCCGCTACGGCAACTCGGCGAGGATCTTTCCTGGCCTGGCAATCGGCGAAGACGTCTGGAGGGGCTACATCCGCACGATCCCGCGGGGGTCCAGAACGTCGCGGATCCCGTCGCCGAGAAGGTTGAACCCCAGTACCAGGGACATGATGGCCAGGCCCGGGAACGTGGAAACCCACCACCTGCCGGTGATGAGCAGGTTACGCCCCTCGTTGATCATGGCGCCCCACTCCGGGGTGGGCGGCTGTGCGCCCAGGCCGATGAAGCTCAGGCTGGCGGCCAGCAGCACGGTGAACCCCATGCCCAGGGTCGCCCGCACCACCACGGGGGAGACCACGTTGGGCAGGATGTGCCGGACCAGGATCTTCAGGTCGGGTGCGCCGAGGGCGCGCGCGGCCTCCACGTAGACTTCCTCTCGGGCCGAGAGCGTTGAGGCGCGCCCTATCCTGGCGTAGCCAGCGACGCCCACGATGGCCAGCGCCAGTATCGCCTTCTCCAGCCCCGGCCCCAGCACCGACGCCAGCGCCATCGCCAGCACCAGGCCCGGAAAGGCGATGATGATGTCCATGAGTCGCATAAGCGCGTCGTCAAGGTGCCCTCCGTAGTAGCCCGCGAGGATTCCAAGGGGCGCTCCTACTCCGGCCGCCACACCCACGGCGAACATAGCGATCAGCAGATCGTAGCGGGCACCGTAGAGGATGCGGCTGAGGATGTCACGGCCATAGAAGTCGGTCCCCAGCCATCGGCCGGGACCGGGCGGCTGCATCCGGGCATCCAGGCGCACCTCGACGGGATCGTGGGGAGCCAGGGCCGGTGCCAGTAACGCGATCCCGGCCCAAGCCAGGACGATGGCGAGGCCCAGCAGCGAGAGCCGGTTGCGCCAGAACCGCCGCATCCAAATCCTACCGGCAGCCGCCCTCGGAACGACCTGGATGGTCTCGGGCTGGCTACTGGTACCGAATCCTCGGGTCCAGGAACGCATAGGTGAGGTCCACCAGGAAGTTCACGGTGACGAACGCTGTCGCGATCAGGGCGGTCGATCCCAGCACCGGCGCGTAGTCCAGCCACTGGATCGACTCGACAAAATAGAGACCGACACCCGGCCAGGCGAAGACCGTCTCGATGAGGACGTTTCCGCCGAACAGGCTGCCGAACTGAATGCCCAGCACGGTGACCGTGGGGATCAGGGCGTTGCGTAGGGCGTGGACGTAGAACACGCGCCTGGGTGACAGGCCCTTGGCCCAGGCGGTGCGTACGTAGTCCTGGTTCAGGATCTCCACCATGCTCGAGCGCAGCATGCGCACCACGAGGCCCACAGAAGCCAACGCCAGCGTGAACGCCGGGGGCAGGATGTGCCACAGGGCGCGCAGGAACAGGGTGCCGTCTCCGGCAATAAGGCTGTCCACCAGGTAAAGGCCTGTGACGACAGGTGGTGGCACTTCGGTCATCCCCAGCCGGCCCGTGGGCGTGGGCAGAAAGCCGAGCAAGTAGTAGCCGACGTAGACCAGGATCAGCCCGAACCAGAAACTGGGCATCGAGAGGAACAGCAGGGAGGCCAGCCGGCTCGTGTGGTCGGTGGTGGTGTTGGCCCGGGCACCGGAGATCACCCCCAGGGGAATGCCCAGCAGAAGGGTGATCAGGAAGCTCACCGCGCCCAGCTCGATCGTCGCCGGCAGGTAGCGCGCAAGATCAGAGGCCACTGGTCGGCCGCTGCGGATAGAGACGCCCATCTGGCCCCGAAGGAGGTTTCCGACGTAGTGGATGTACTGGACGTGCAGCGGGCGGTCCAGGCCCCACTGGCGGCGCATGGCCGCGATGATCTGCGGATCGGTGGCCGCCTCCCCCAGCAGCAGCCGCACCGGATCCCCGGGGACCATGTGCATGAGCGCGAAGGTGACTGCGGTGATGCCGATCAGGACCAGCGGCAGCGAGGCCAGGCGCCGGAAGACAAACGCGAGGAAGGAGACGGCCACAGCGGTCTGGCCGGGCAGGAATAACCCCTGCCCGGCCCGCTTTCCGGCTACAAGCTCTTCTGGACCGGAAAGAAGTACCAGTTACCTGACGGGTACAAGACCCAGCCCTTCACCCACTTGCGCTGGGCGTAGAAGAGCATGGAGGTATAGATCCAGGCGCTCGGTGCATCCTCGATGACGATCTTCTGGATGTTGCGGATGATCTCCAGCCGCTTTCGGCGGTCGAGGGTGGTCAGCAGCCGATTGATCAGCGCGTCCACCTCACGGTTTGTGTAAAAGGAGTAGTTCCCCCTCGGGCCATGGCTCTTGGAGTGGTAGTTGCTCAGCACGAAGTCCTCCACGATGGGCAATGCCAGGCCGCTGAGCACGAACATAGGCATCTTGCCTTCCTGGAAGTTGGTGACGAATGTTGGCCAAGGGATGCTGCGTATCTCCACCTCGATGCCAGCCTTGCGGAGTTGAGCCTGCGCGGCGATTGAAGTCTGCTCGCGCTCGGTGTTTCCGGCATTATAGTAGATCTCCGTTTTGAATCCTTCAGGATACCCTGCCTCAGCCAGCAGGCTCTTGGCCTTGGTGGGATCGGTTCTGTACGGCCAGAGAGTATCCGTCCAGCCCTCGAGGGCCGGGGGGATGGCGCTTTTCGCTACCGTGGCGTAGCCAAAGGCGGCGGCGCGGTTGATGGCGTAGGGGTCGATGGCGTACAGCACCGCCTGGCGCACCTTCTTGTTGTCAAACGGCTTCATCCGGGTGTTCATGTAGATCTGGTGCATCCCGATGCCGCTCTCGCGGTTGATGTTGATATCGGGGTTGCCGATGAGCTGCTGCGTCATGTCCGGCGGCAGACGGTATACGATGTCCAGCTCACCCCGCAGGAGGAGCAGGAGCTGCGTGGACATGTCCCGGATGATCCGGAAGACGATGCGGCGTAGCTTCGGGGCACCCTGCCAGTAGTCGGGGTTGGCAACCAGCTCGAACGACTCGCCCGCCTTCCACGGGCCCCACTTGAAGGGGCCTGTGCCGTCTACATTCCGCGACATCCACTCGTTGTGCTTCCCAGGCGTTATGCCGCCCTGGGCCTCAACGGTCTTTGGGTTCACAATGGCCCCGGTGTTGGTGGCAGCCATGAGCTGCAGGAAGAAGGGGCAGGGCCTGTTGAGCTTGATCCGGACTGTATACCTATCAACGACCTCTGTGCTGTTGGTGTCGATGAACTCCCGGATCAGGCGCGACGGCCCCAGGCCGATCGTTAGCATCCGATTGACCGAGTAGCGGACCGCCTCCGCGGTCATCTCCTCACCGGAGTGAAACTTCACCCCACGCCGCAGCTTGAAGGTGAAGGTCCTGCCGTCGGGCGAAGTCTCCACCGATTCGGCAAGGTGGGGCTGGACCTCGGCGGTTCCCACCACCTTGCCCTTGACCTCCTTGGTCTTGTAGCGAACCAGGGTCTCGTAGGTGTTGTCCAGCATCCACATGGAACCCCAGTCGGTTATGGCGTGGGGATCGAGGTTGACCGGCTCCCAGTACACGCCGTAGAACAGCGTGTCCGGGTTGGGTACCCGCGGCTGGGCCCCCGCGAGCCCGACGGTAGCCAGAAGGGCCGCCACGGCCAGGAGGACGGCCCGGCGAGCAGTACCCCACATCATTTCGGGTCCCTCCCCAGCAAATCTCCTCAGCGGGGGGAATTCAAGGGTGGCCTGCCGACTCCTGCCCGGGGGGAGACCGGATCCCATCGGCGGGCCGATCCTCTGGCCGGACGCTGCCGGAGCCGCCTAGGAAACTGGCCCCCTGCATCCGAAGTGCATTGGCGAAGTGGCCAGGAGGAGGGAGGATATCGATGCGACTGTTCATCAGCCGTGAGGAGTACCTCCGCCGTGTGGGGCGGGTCCGCGAGGAATTGAGCCGCCGCGGCCAGGAGGCGCTGGTGCTGTTCAGCCCAGCCCAGATCTTCTACCTGACCGGGTTCGCCTTCATAGCCACCGAGCGACCCATCGTGCTGATCGTGGCCTCAGACGCGACGGTGCTCTTCGTGCCCAGGCTGGAAGAGGAGCACTCCGCCGCCCATGCCGTGGCGGAGCGGGTGGTCTCGTATCCGGAGTATCCCACGGATACCCATCCGATGCGCCGGCTGGCCGAGCTACTCGGTGATCTGGGTCTGGAGCGTGCCAGCCTTGGCGCCGACAGTGACGGCTACCCGGGTGTGATGGGCTACCGGGGCCCCCGCTTGAGCGAGGCACTCCCTGCAGCCAATGTCACGCTCATGCGCGATCTGGTCGAAGACATGATGAAGGTGAAGTCCGCGGAGGAGATAGAGCTGATCCGCGAGAGCGCCCGGTGGGGCAACCTGGCGCATTCGTTGCTGCAGGAATACACGAAGCCCGGTGTGATCGAGAGCGAGGTTGGCCAGCGGGCTTCCTGCGAGGCCACGGTAGCCATGGTACGGGCATTGGGGCCGGACTACCGGCCGCTGTCGTGGACCTTCCCCGGCGCCCACGCCGGCTATCGGGGCCAGGTGGGCGCGCAGTCCGCCATTCCACACGCCATGACCACCAACGCACGCATTCAGGCCGGCGACGTGCTGATTACCGGCGCGTCGGCGTCCGTGGGGGGTTACCACAGCGAGCTGGAGCGCACCATGATCGTGGCTCCGGTGAGCGGCGAGCAGCGCCACTTCTTCGAGATGATGCTGGGAGCGCAGGATACGGCCTTCGAGGCCATCCGGCCTGGCCGGCCCTGCGCCGACGTGGACCGCGCCGTTCGGGCCTATTTCGAGAAGCACGACCTGATGCCATACTGGAGACACCACGTGGGGCATGCCCTGGGCGTGGGTATCCACGAGGCACCCTTCTTCGACATCGGTGATGAGACCGTGATGGAGCCGGGCATGGTCTTCAGCGTGGAGCCGGGTATCTACGTCCCGGGCTTTGCGGGTTTCCGCCACTCGGATACGGTGCTGGTGACCGAAGACGGGTTCGAGAGGCTGACCTACTACCCGCGGGACCTGGGGTCGCTGACGATCGGAGGTTGAGCGGGTGATCTGCGCGCTGCCCTGAAGTTGATGGTCCCCAGACGAGACCGGGAAAGCGCAATCCGGTGGCTGGGGGAGGAGGATTCGAACCCCCACTAACGGGTCCAGAGCCCGTCGTCCTACCGTTAGACGATCCCCCAGCAGCAAGGCAATTATA